>Ga0209382_10003974_pt1 | contig 20115 bp, 18 predicted proteins | sample SoiMetdeltSBSDD5_FD_187599 | JGI IMG/M metagenome (GOLD analysis project Ga0209382, IMG submission 187599) | Bulk soil microbial communities from a Populus tree surrounding site in Tennessee, USA - Soil MetaG P. deltoides SBSDD5 (SPAdes) (version 2) | ecosystem: Environmental > Terrestrial >... | reverse complement strand
CATGGACCCGGAGCTTGCCGTCCACCACCGCCCGGCGATCCGACTCCGGGCCCATCCGGCAGGTGCCGCAGGCGTGATGGCCCCACGCCTCGTCCGCGATCCACTGCCGGAGCTGTTCGTCGGAGCCGTGCATCCGGCCGGGCACGACCTCCTTCCTGGTGAGGTACTCCACCCGGTCGCACATCCGGCGCACCAGCTTGACGCCGGCGAGGACGCCGTCGAGGTCCGCCCCGGCGGCGTCGTTCCCCTCGCGGAAGTGCTTGAAGTTGATCAGCGGCGTGTCGCGCGGGTCGGCCGACCGGAGCTCCACGTAGCCGGCCGTGTTGTTGGTATGCGCCTTGAGCACCGACCAGGTGAAGATGTCCTTCCGCACCTCCAGGTCCTTCGAGTACCCGGGGTAATAGCCCCGGAACATCCCGGGCAGGCCGAAGATGAAGAGGTCCGGCTCCGCCAGCTCCGGCCGCGACCGCTTCACCATCCCCAGCACCGCCCCGTTGCTGGTGTACACGCCGGTCCTCCGCTCCTTCCACTGGAGGAGCGCCGGATCCCCCTGTTCCCCGTCCTCCGGGACCCTGAAGGTGACGCCGGAGAGCAGCCGGAACTCCTCCTTCAGCTCGCTCACCACGCTGATCTCGTAGCGGTCCTGGAGGTTCTGCCCGGTGCCGGGCAGGTCCACCCGCACCGGGATGCCGTGCGCCCTCAGGTGCGCCGCCGGGCCGACGCCGGAGAGCATCAGCAGCTGCGGGGTGTTGAACGTGCCGCCGGAGAGGATCACCTCCCGCCGCGCGTGGGCCCGCCCGGTCACGCCGGGCGCCGCGGCCCCGCTCGCCGGATCGGCGCGGTAGAGGTGGGCGCCCCGCTGGTACTCCACGCCCGTGGCGCGCAGCTGCTGGTCGAAGAGCACCCGGGTGACCAGCGTCTGCAGCTGCACCGTGAGCCGGCAGTCCTTCCGGGCGGCGGTCTTCCGGATGTATTCACGGGTGCCGTTCCGTCCCCCTCCGTTCACCGCCAGCGGGATGAGCACCACGCCCTCCGCGGAGCGCTCCACGTTGCGCCAGTCGTTCGGATCCAGCAGGCCCTTGGCCCTCTCCACCACGTCGCCGCCGTCCAGGAGCGTCCGGAGCAGCAGCCGCAGGTCCTCGAACAGCCCCCGGAAGAGGCCCGCCTCCCGGGCGGCGGCCTTGATGATGGCCATCAGCTGATCGTCGTCCAGGACCAGCCCGGGGTCGGTCGCGCCGGTGGTGAGCCAGCCGTCGAAGCCATGCCCCGAGGGGTTCGCCCTGCTCGCCGGGCGGAGGCCGCGGAGGAGCCTGAGGAGGAGCGCGCTCCACCAGCGGGGCGGATCCTTCCCCGGCGGCCGGATGTACTCGCAGCGCTCCATGCGCTGGAAGAAGCGCCGCATGCGCGCCGCGCTCCAGCTCTCGTCGCCGGTGAGCTGCGCGATGTGGTCCCAGTCGCTGTTGTGCGGGTACGCGGTGATCAGCGCGTTGTGGGCGGTGCAGCCGCCCAGGGTCCCGGCCCGCGGGTAGAGGACGCCTCCGTCCCGCGGGGAGTGCTTGGAGTCGCGCCGCTGCTGCTCCTCATCCGAGTAGTGCTGGACGAAGAAGTCCCACCGCTGGGATGGATCCTCGGTGGCCAGCGCGTGGAACGCCGGCACCTCGTACGCCAGCCCCTGGTCGTCACCGCCCGCCTCCAGCAGCAACACCGAGTAGCCGGCCTGGGCCAGGTTGCAGGCCACCGGACCGCCGCCGGCGCCGGACCCCACCACGATGTAATCGTAGCTTTGATTCATGACCGTGACGCCGCGCTCCCGGCCAGCAGCGGCTGGGGGGCGGCGGTCGCGGGCGTTCCGCCGTACGCCTCCAGCACGCTCCCGTGCACCAGCAGGAACTGGCCCAGCAGGTAGGTGACCATGATGGCGAAGTTGGCCAGCGGCATGGGACGGCTCTGGCCCTGGACGAAGATGAACTGGTTCACCGCCAGGATGCTGTCGGACTGCATGAAGAGCAGCGCGCCCAGCAGGCACCAGGAGGCGGGCAGCGCCCGGTGCGCGCTCCAGCGCGAGTACGCCGCGAACCCGTTCGCGAGGAGCGCCCCGGTGTACACGGCGACCGGGAGGGCCATGGGCCCCAGGAACCCGTCGAGCGCCAGGAACAGCACGTACCCGTACACCAGCAGCGGCAACGCGTACATCAACCGCGAGGGCCGGAGCACCTCCGCCGCGGTCAGCCCTCGCAGGAACACGTGGATGTAGCAGAGGTGACCCAGGAAGAAGGCGCCCGTCCCCCACGCGAACGCGCCCAGCGGGAGGCGCGACGCCAGGCGATCCGGCAACATCAGCAGCACGTCGCCCACCCACCCGAAGAGCAGCGCGAGGTAGAGCGACTGTGGCCGGAAGCCGTCCGCTCCGGCCTCCGGGCGGCCGCGCGTCTCCACGTACAGGCAGAGCGCCAGCAGCGGCATCAGGAACGGCTTGGTCGACTGCGACAGGACCCGGCCGACCACGTCCGGCCCGGCGAGGTCCATGCAGAGGCTGCCGGCGACGTTGAGCGCCGCCATCACGAGGAACATCACCCGCGCCGTGGAGCGCGGAGCCAGCGGGGACTGGAATGACATGGTGGGACTCCGCGCTCAGAGCGTCTTGAGGTATTCGAGCAGCGCCCGCTTCTCGGCCGCGGGCAGCTGCGTCCCGTAGAGGTGGCCGCCGTTCCCGTTCCCGGGCAGACGGGTGTCGAGGAGGAACGCCGACGGATCCTTCCCGTCGGAGACGAAGCCCACCTTGACGGGGTCGTACGACTGGGCGCCCCGGTGGAACTGGACCGGCCGCTCGGAGGGCGGGGCCAGCAGCGCCTCCAGGGACGGGACCGATCCGTTGTGCAGGTACGGCGCCCTCAGCCAGAGGCCGCTCAGCCGGCCGGCGACGTAGCCGTCCGTGGTCTGGAAGCGTTTGAAGTTCCAGTCCTTGCCACGGGCGTACCCGTTGTACGCGTCGCGCGCCTCGGGGGTCCACATGGCCCGGCGGTGGCCGTCCGTGGCGTGCTCGGGCTCGGAGAGCGGGATGATGGTGCGGTACCGCCGGCCTCCCTTCTCGTGGCACTCCGCGCACCGGGCCTGGTAGATGTGACGGCCCTCCTCGGCGAGCGCGCGGTCGACCGGGTACGGGTACGGCGGCGCCGGGAGCGACATCATCCACTCCTTCACCCGTTCGAGGCCGGCGACGTTCAGCGCGTCTGGCGTGGCGCCGTCACCCAGCGCGGAGCTGTGGATGACCTCGGTGAGCGACGTGCTCAGCCCGTCCCAGTGGTACGGCGTGTCCAGCTCGTCCGGCATCTCCCACAGCGGCGGGATGTCCGCGGTGCCGATGGTGCCGTCCACCGGGAGCCCGAGCATCCCGAACTTGGGCGGGTTGAACGGGTCCACCCGCCCCGGGCCCCACCGCGACCGCGGGCCGTCCGGCGCCATGCCCTCCATCCAGGCCGCCCCGGCCTTCTGCTCCAGCAGCGCGCGGCGCGTCGCCGGGATCAGCACCAGGCGATAGAGCACCTTTTCGGGGAACGAGAGGTCCGTCTCGCGGCCGATCGCCTCCAGGAGGACGTCGGCGTTGAAGCGCGGGTCGGACGCGCAGGCGAACAGGAAGCGGAGGTATCCCTGGGGGTCCAGCTGGTGCGCGGGCGCGCCGGGGACGATCCGCCTCGCGCCGGCCTCGTCCCGCACCGCGGCGGTGTGACAGAGCCCGCAGTTGGCGCCCACTCGCGGGAAGCCGATGGTCTTGCGACACATCCCGATGGGCGTCTGGTGACCCTCCTCGTAAATCATCCCGAGCGACGCATACCCGCCCTCGCCGGGGAGGTGCTGTGGGAAGACCCGGGGGAGCACCACCCAGATCCAGTACGGGATGCCGTTGTCCTCCTCCACCCCCATGCAGCCGTACTTGAAGTGCTCCACCGGGTCATCGAAGCGCGTCTCCTCCTGCCGGAAGAGCAGGCTCCAGGTGAGGCCCCCGGCGCTCACCAGCACCACGGCGGCGACGGCGAGCCACACGCCGATCCAGCCCTTCCTGTTCTGCGACGTCGTCATGTGCGGATCCCCCCGAGCGCCCGCGGCGCTCACAGCGTCTTCATGTATTCGAGCAAGTCTTCCCGCTCCGCGGCCGGGAGCGCGGTGCCGTAGAGATGGCCCGCGCTGGAGTTCCCGCGCAGGCGGGTGTCGAACCGGAACCCGGCCTTCTCGGCGTCCGGCCCCTCGGAGACGTACCCCACGCGGTCCCAGTCGTACGCGTCGTGGCCGCGGAAGAACACCTCCGTCCGCTCGTCCGGAAACAGCAGCGCGCGCAGCGTCGGCACCGAACCGTTGTGAAGGTACGGCGACCGGAGCCACACCCCGTCCAGCGGGGCGTTCGCGTACCCGCCGGTCCGCTTGAAGTGATTGAACCGCCACGGGTACCCGGTGCCGATGGTGTTCATCTTCGCGACCAGCGCCTCGTTGAAGGACGCCAGCCGCTCCGGATCCGTCCCCACCTCCGCCAGCGGGGTGACCTGGCCCACCCGCTTCCCGCCGAGCGCGTGGCAGTCCGCGCACTGGACCTCCCAGGTCCTCCGGCCCCGCTCGGCGCGCGCGAGGTCGATGCGCTCGGGCGGGAAGGCCGGCGGCCCCAGGTCGAGGATCCAGTCCGCGATCCGCCCCATCGACGGCAGGTCCAGCGACGCCGGTTCGGCGCCCGCGCCGATGGCCGCGCTCTTGTTGCGCTCGTCGACCGAGTCGTTGTTCCCGTCCCAGTGCAGCGACATCCCCCTCCGCACGCGCTGGTTGAACAGCGGCGGGTAGTCGGCGTTGCCGACGGTGTCGTCACCGGTCATGTCGACGCCGAGGATCCCCTTGTACGGATTGAAGGTGTCGACCCGGCCGGGGCCCGGCGCGGGACGCTGCCGCACCCAGGCGAACTGCTCCCGCATCTGGACCAGGCGCTGCTTCATCTGCGGGATCACCACCCACCGGTAGAGCGCCCGGTCCACCCAGGACAGCTCGCCGCCGTTCCGGTCGATGGCGGAGAGGATCCGGTCCGGCTCGAAGCGGGGATCGCCGCCGATCGCGAGCAGGAACTGCAGGAAGCCGCCGCTGTTGAACCGGTTGGCCGGGGCGCCGAGGATGAGCTCGGGCTCGCCGCCGGGAGTGCGCCGCAGCGTCCCGGTGTGACAGGTGGCGCAGTTCAGCCCCACCAGGGGAATCGGCCGCTCCCTGACGCTGGTCCCCACCGGCAGCCGGTGGCCCGGCTCGTACAGGAAGCCGAAGCGTTCGTATCCCTTCCCCGGCGCCGGCGGGAGCAGGTCCTCGAACATGACCGGGAGGACCTCGAAGATCGGCCGGGGGATGCCCAGCCGGGCCTCGGCGCCGATCGAGCCGTACTTGTAGTGCTCGACGATGTCGTCGTACCGGGGCGTCACGTCGCGGCGGATGAAGGCCACCAGCTGGAAGACGGCCAGCCCCAGCACGGCCAGCAGGAGCAACAGGCCCGCGGCGGCCACCCCTCGCCTAGGAAGCGGCACGGCGCACCTCGTTCTCCTCCTCCGGGACGTCCCGGAAGACGCTCATCACCCCGTCGATCATCTCCTCGTACGAGTCGAAGCGCGCCGGCTCGTAGCAACCCAGCGGGTTCTCGAGCACGTTGACCAGGCACCTGTTGCAGTAGGTGCAGGGCCGGGGCGGGTGGTCCTGGCCGCGCTCGAACATCCGCGCCAGGTCCGGGTTGGCGATCAGCGGGCGCGCGATGGTGACCGCGTCGCAGTCCCCGCCGGCGATCGCCTTCCGGATGATGGACGCGGTCTGGAAGCCGCCGGTGCAGAGCACCGGGATGCGCACCGCCTCCTTGATGCGCCGCGCGTCGGCCAGGTTGGCGCCCTGCACCCGGCCCCCGCCCCGGCGGCCCCACCACCACCGGAAGAGCGCGCTGAACGGCCAGGTGCGGAAGATGAGCAGGTTGCGCAGCGAGGACCGGCCGCTGTCCGCCATGATGTCGTAGGTGTGGGCGGCCGCGTTCACCGGGAAGCCCCCGGCCGGGTTCCGTGGGTGCGGGAAGCTGCTCCCGGTGGAGACGTGGACCGCGTCGATCCCGTCCTCCTCCAGCCACCGCACCACCTGGATCGAATCCTCGATGGTGTTGCCCTTCCCCTCCCAGGGGAAGAGCGCGTCGTGATGCTCGGTCGCGCTGATCTTCATCTGGAGGTGGAAGTCGCGGCCCACCTCCCGCCGGATGGCCTGGACGATCTCCCGGACGAAGCGGGCGCGGTGCTCCAGCGGTCCGCCGTACTGGTCGCGCCGGTCGTTGATCCCGGAGCTGAGGAACTGGGTGATCAGGTAGCCGTTGGCGCCGTGGAGCTCGACGCCGTCCGCGCCGGCCTCCCGCGCGCGCCGGGCGCCCTGGGCGAAGCAGTGGATGACCTCCTGGATCTCCTCCACGGTCATCGCCCGCGCCGGCAGGCCGTGGAGCGACTCCGGGCGGTCGGTCGAGCTGGGCGCGGCGCCCGGGAACTCCAGGCTGCGGATGTCTCGCTGGCGGCCAGAGTGGCTGAGCTGGATGATGTACTTGCACCCGTGCTCGTGGACGCGCCCCACCAGCTCGCGCCAGAAGGGCACCGTGTCGTCCCGGTCGATGGTCGCGTAGTTGGGGAGGATGCGGCCGATGCGCTGTATCGGCGCGAAGGAGGAGATGATGGCCCCCACCCCGCCGCGAGCGAACTTCAGCTCCCAGTTGATGCGCGCCTTGTTTCCACTTCCGTCGTAGTTGTCGAAACGGCCGGAGATGTTGGACCGCAGGATCCGGTTCTTGACGGTGAGATTCCGGAACCTCAAGGGTTGGAAGATTGGATCGTTCACGCCGGCTGCCTGGTGCAACCCGGATGCCGCAGCCCGACATCACCGAAACACTCCGGAAGGTCGAAACAACCCCCCGAGGGCGAGCGTGACGACAGGGACGCATCCAGCCCTCCGGGACGGACCCGGCGGGCCGGTTCCGGCCCTTCCAGGAGCTGGAGGGCGTGGCTCAGCTGAAACCCGAGGACGAGCGCCGGCGGCACGCGGAGTGCACTTCGGCGCGACATGCATGAACGTGGCAGACGGATGGTGGGGGCCGTCACCGCGCTGCTGGTGGTCGCGGCGGCGATGCTGGCGCTCACCTTCCTGGTGAAGGACATCGGCGCGGTGGCCGCCCAGCTCGCCGCCGGCGACGACCGCCTGAGGTCCATGGGCAAGGCCGGGATCGTGGTGGTGGGGCTCTTCGCGCCCATCGTCTACGTGTTCCGGCGCCTCGGGCGGTGGCTGAAGGACCTCCTCGGCGCCGGGCCCGGCTGGTCCGGGAAGGAGGCCGCGCTGGCCCGCCGCGCCGACGAGCTGGAGCGGCGGCTGGACCGGATGCGCGAGGACGTCGCCCGGCTGGACGGGGAGCGCGCCGGGGAGCTGGCCAGGGCCCAGGAGCGCGTGAAGGAGCTGGAGGCGGCCGTGGCCGCCGGCCGCCAGGCGGTGGCCGCCGGCGACGCCGCGCTCGACGCGGCGGTCCAGCGCGCGCTCAGCCCGCGGGCCACCATGACGGACGCCGAGGCCGTGGAGGAGATCAAGCGCTCCCCGTTCTTCGACCCGGGGATCGAGCTGCCGGAAGGAGGAAAGCCGTGAGGACATGGCTCGCGCTGGCGGTGATGGCGGTGATGGTGGTGGCGACGTCCGCCCGCGCTGACAAGGGGTTCACGGACTGCACCACGCGGAGGGAGCTGCTGCTGGACCGGGGCGAGTCGCTCAAGGTGAACTGCGATCGCGCGCTGGTGTTGAATCCGGTGGCCTACAAGGAGCTCCTGGATCAGCGCGCCAGCCTGGAGAAGCTCCCGGGGCTCGTCGACGAGAGCCGGAAGAACCACGAGGCGCTCGTGGCGAAGCAGCAGCAGCTCATCGCCGAGCTGAAGGGCATGAACGAGACCCAGGGCCGTTATTACGAGGCCCTGAGGGCGAAGTACGTCGAGGTCGACAAGATCGCGGTGGAGTCGGTGGAGAACACACGCACCGCGCTGCGGCTGGCGCAGGGCGCGCGGCTGTCCAGCTACCTGACCGCCGGGGTGCTCGGCGGGCTCGGCGGCGGGCTGGGCGGCTCGCAGGTCGGCGGGCGCGGCGGGATGGAGATCGGCGCCGGGGTCCTCCTCGGAGCGCTGGCGGGGGTGGGGATCAACTGGGCGCTCCTTCACATCATGGGTGTGCAATGAACAACGGCAAGTGGCTGGTGGGCGGCGCCGCGGCGATCTTCGGGCTGGTGGCGGGCGCGATCGGCGCGGTGTCGGTCCTCTCGCGCCCGGTGACGGTGGAGATCGTCGGCGGCACCGTCCTCATCGGCTGGCTGGGGCTCCTCATCGTCTATCTCGGGTGGGCGGTCCTGCGATACAACGTCAACTTCGGCCTCTCGGACCACGAGTGGAAGGTCCTGCATCCGGAGCTGTACGCCGGCGAGAAGGAGCTCCACCGGTACCAGCAGCTGCACGAGCGGTGGGCGGAGCGGCGGCGCAAGGGCGGCGGCCTCCCGCAGCCCGGAGAGCTCACCGTTCCCGCCGGCAACCCGTACGCGGGTGAATCGTTCGGGTTACCGCCGGGCGCCGTCCGCGGAATGCTGGCGCTGACCGCGCTGGTGATGTTCCTGGTCGTCGAGGTGATCAACGTCTTCCGCCCCGATACCGAGAAGCGGTTCGACCAGCTCATCACCGCCTTCATGATGGTGCTGGCCTTCTACTTCGGCGCGCGCGTGGTGGGGGCGCTCCAGTCACGGCCGGACGAACAGCCGGCCAGGGCCGAACAGCCGTCGAAAACAGAACAACAGGTTAATCCGGATAAAGGCCCGGAGGCGCCCGGCGCCGTCCCGGTCCCGGCGAGCGAGACCGCGCCGCGCCCTCAGCTGGTGCCGCCGCTCGCCCGGTAGCTTTCCAGGCTGACTGGGCGACGGCGTGTCGTCGCGGCATCCGGTGGGTCAGGGGCATACCTCGTCCCGGCCCCGGATGTCGCTGAGTTATCAAAGCGACATGCGCAAGTAAAATCTTGCCGCCCCGGGCGTCTTACCAATAGCACTCGAAGCAAACCTTCGGGGGGCCGTGCCTCAGTCATCGGAACGTTCCGTCAACGGCCGGGGGGCCGAGGAGGTCGTCTTGTCGTACGAGTTGCTGAAACGGCTGGATGTGGAGCTGTTACACCCGGGGCTGGTGAACCGGGTCGTGGACATGCTCTCGTCCTGCCGGCTCGCCGGCTTCGACTACCTGGCCGTCAGCGGGTACCGCAGCATCCAGGAGCAGCAGGCGCTGTACGAGCAGGGCCGCACCAGGCCCGGCCCCATCGTCACCAGCACGCGCCCGTACCAGTCCGCGCACAACTTCGGCCTCGCCATCGATTTCGCGCTCGATCGCGACCTGGGGTGCGCGGGGCCGCAGGACGGCTGGAGCCCCGAGGAGTACGAGCTGCTGGGCACGGAGGCCCGCGCGCACGGCCTTCTGTGGGGTGGCGACTTCACGCTCACCGACCGGCCCCACGTGCAGCTCCCCGGATTCGTCACCGCCGCCCAGCTCGAGCCGCTCCGGGTGGTCTACCTCGGCGCCCGCGAGCGCGGGAGCGACGCGCGGAGCCGCGCACGGAGCAAGCTCCAGGCGGTCTGGCTCCACATCGACACCAGCGACGCCGCGTGCGCCTGATGACGACGCCATGATCGCCACCGCCATGAACGAGCTGGGTCACCGGCTCCATCTCGAAGGTGAGGTGCTCGACCTCCGGGTGAGGTCGTTCCCCGAACCGGCCACCATCGGGCTGATCGGCCATTCGCCCGCGATGGTGCGCCTGCGGGCGACGATCCAGAAGGTCGCCCTCTCGCCCAACACCGACACCGTGCTGATCGCCGGCCCCACCGGGTCCGGGAAGGAGCTGGTCGCCCGCGCCGTCCACGGCCTGGGCCGGTGCTCGCGCGAGCCGTTCTACGCCATCAACTGCAGCGCCGTGCCGGAGGACCTGTTCGAGGCGGAGCTGTTCGGGCACGCCAGGGGCGCCTTCACGCACGCGCAGGAGCGGGAGGGGGCCTTGAGGTCCGTCCGCAGCGGGACCCTGTTCCTGGACGAGATCGCCGAGATGCCCCCCAGGCTCCAGGCCAAGCTGCTGCGGGCGCTGGAGAACCGGAGCTTCCGCCGCCTCGGCTCCGACGAGGAGACCAGGTTCGAGGGGAGGGTGGTCGCGGCCACCCACGCCGACCTCGGGCAGCGCGCCGTCAAGGGAACGTTCCGGGAGGACCTCTGGTACCGGCTCAACCAGATCGCGCTCAAGGTGCCGGCGCTGGAGGAGCGGCGCGAGGACATCCCGGCGCTGCTGGAGTACTTCCTGCGCAAGGACGAGCGGAACATCCAGCTCTCGCCGGAGGCGGTGGCGCTGCTCTGCCGGCGCCCCTGGCCCGGCAACGTGCGGGAGCTTCGCAACACGCTCGCCTCGCTCGCCCTGGAGGGCGGGACGATCACGCCCGAGATCCTCAACGCGCGGTGGATGGAGACCGGGCAGGAGGCGGCGCCGGTAAGGCTCCATCCGGAGGAGCCGGAGCGGACCGTCCCCAGGTCCGAGCGCGGGGCGGGCCCGGTGAGCCGGGCCGCGCAGACGGTCCTCGATCTGCTGCTGGCGACCGCGGGCGAGGCCCCGCCCAACCGGCTGCGGCTGATGGAGAACGCGCTCTTCACCGAGGCGCTGGCCCGCACCGGCGGCAACCACGCCCAGGCCGCGGAGCTCCTTGGCGTTCACCGCAAGGTGGTCAACCGGTGGGTGGAGAAAAACAGGGTTAAACAGCGCTCCGACTGATGGGCCACCGGCGAGGCTCCAGGCAGCCCATCACGCCGACGGCGCCTTGGTGGCCGCCGGCGCCGGGGCGGGCTCCGCCTCCGTCCACACCCCGTCCCAGTCGCCCGGCGGCGGTCGCTGCAACAGCTTCGCGCACCGCATGGTGTACAGCGCGGCGATGGGGTCGTTCCGCTCCGTGGCGCACTGCTGCATCAGCTCCAGCGCCTCGGCGAACCTCCGCTCGTGGTAGGCGACCAGGGCGTGCTCGTACCTCGCCAGGTGGTCGACGGCCGCGTTGTCCAGCGAGGACCTCACGCCCCACAGCTCGAAGATCTGGCTGGGCAGCGTCGCTCCCGGCGGCCTGATCCTATCCACCTCCCGGAAGGCGAACTCGTCCGTGGCCACCCGCGCCGTCCCCTCCCCCACCAGGATCCTCGCCCCGTACCTCTTGGTCTCCCCGCACAGCCGCCCGCTCATCCTCACCGCGTCCCCCAGCACGGTGTAGTTGGACTTGGCGTCGCTGCCCAGGTCGCCCACCAGCACCTCGCCGCTCTCGATCCCGATCCGGATCTCCACGTCGTGCCCGTACCGCTCCAGCCACTCCTGCCGGCTGCGCTCCAGCCTCCGCATCAGCTCCAGCGCCGTCTCGCAGCCCAGGTGCGGGTGCCGGTCCGTCCGCACCGGCGCGCCCCAGAAGGCGATGGTCTCGTCCCCCAGGTGCTTGTCGATCTGCCCGCCCGACGCGTGCACCACCTGCGTCACCTCGAACAGGTACTCCTGCAACAGCCCGGCGATCCGCTCCGGCGTGGCGCGCTCCAGGATCACCGAGAACCCCTCGATCCGCACCCGCAGCACGGTCACCTGGCGCCGGTCCGGGTGGAGCAGCTCCGGGTCCTGGCTGAGCAGCCGCACCGTCTCCTGCGACAGGTTCCGCCCCAGCGCCGCGTGGAGGAACTCCCGGAACTTCCGGTCCATCCGCAGCGCGTACGACATGGAGAAGAAGGTGGTCAGCGCCATGGCCGACAGCGGCCCCGCCACCGCCAGCCACAGCCGGTCCTCCACGAACGACTGGTACGCCACGTACAGGTAGACCGAGGCCACCGCCGCCACCGCGCCCAGGTACGCCAGCAGCCCGCCCGGCGTGCGCAGCGAGGTGGCGAAGGTGAGCGCCAGGAAAGCGCCCAGGAAGGCGAGCGCGAAGGCCGCCACCGCGTCCCACTTCGGGTCCACCCGCTCCACCCCGTCCGACTTGAGGAGGTTCACCATCGCCTGCGCCAGCACCGACCCGCCCGGCACCCCCTCGCCGATGGGCGTGGACACCCGGTCGGTGGAGTAGCTGGTGGCGTCCTCCAGGATCACCACCCGCCCCTCCAGGTCGTTGCGGTAGTGGGGCGGCGACCCGCGCCGGGCGTCCTCCAGGTTCACCAGCAGCCGCCAGGCGGAGACCACCCGCTTCAGCGAGCCGCGCGCGTCCTTCGCCGCCTCCTCCGCCTCCCAGCGCAACAGCCCATGTCCGCCCTCATCCACCGGGATGGACCAGCGGTCGCCCACGAACAGCCGGCCGCCGGCGTGGCGGAGCTTCCGGGTGCCGGCCAGCTGCATCGCCGCCTCGAGCACCGCGGACGGCAGCAGCTTCACCTGCCCCTCGCGCGGGGCGTGGTTGAACAGGTGGGGCACCCCTCGCACCACGCCGTCCGGGTCGGGCAGCAGCGTGGCGCTGCCGAACCCGCTGCGCCCGCCGATCAGCGGCGCGAACGGGTGCTCCACCGACCGCGCCCGCGGCACCCGCGACGGGTCCAGCCCCTCCACCTCCACCCCCGCCAGGCCCACCAGCAGATCCACCGGCGACACCTCCGACGCCCGGTCGGCCGGGAGCAGCTCGCGCACGGTGAGCGGCGCCTTCGGGTCCCTGGAATCCCAGCTCCTGATCAGCGACCGCCCCTCCTCCTCGCCCGCGACGCCCGCCCACACCGCCACCCGCGGGCCGTCCTGGATGAGGTAGGCCGGCCGGCGCTCGGCCAGGACGCGCCGCACCGACTCCCGCGCCTCCGTCGCCGACCCGCGGTGCTCCAGCAGCGCCAGGTAGGGCCTGGTCTGCGGCACGCCGGGCGCGGACTCGTAGCGGGGGCGGAAGGCCAGCACCGTCTTGCCGGGGCGCCGGTCCAGGGCCGCGCGGAAGGCCTCGTCGTCGTTCCCGGCCCAGCGGGTCAGCTCGTCCGTGGCCGGGCCGCTGGAGGGGCTGGCGTCCCAGAGCGGCAGGTCGATCACCACCAGCCTGGCGCCCTCGTCGAGGATGCGCTCCACCAGCGAGCCCAGCACGTGCCGCGGCCACGGGCGCTGGGCCAGCACCGCCTGCTCTCCGCGGCGGGCGTTGGCCAGCGCCTCCTCGTCGATGGCCACCACCGCCACCTCGGCGTCGGAGCGGGAGGACTCCCGGCCCAGGGCGCGCGCCCGCCAGTCGTAGAAGAAGGACTCCAGCCGCTCCAGGCCCTGGCGCGTCCGGGTGAGCGCGTGCGAGGCCAGCGCCTCGCCCTCCTCGTCCTGCACCCGCGGGGCGCGGAAGTAGAGCAGCGCCGCCACCGTGGAGCCGAAGATCGCCGCCTGCAACAATGAGTAGCCGAAGGTGGCGAAGAACCGCCGGCCCGGCGTGAAAGACGCACCCAAAGCCGGCGGAGATTACCGCGCCGCGGCGCCTTCGTCCTCAGTCCCCGGCCCCGATGTCCAGGCTCAGGTCGCCCCCAGCTCCAGCTGGAGCCGGCCCTCCACCTGCAGCCGCAGGAGGGCCCCCGCCACCCGCTCCGCCTCCTCCTGGGTGAGCACGTTCCGGAACTGGTCCCCGTCGGAGATCTCCGCCTCCATCACCGCGCCGCGCTCGAGCAGCCGGTGGAGGACCGGAGGCCCGCCCGTGGCCGAGTGGATGAACACCGGGACGAAGCCCTTCACCGGGGCGAACTGCTCGGACGCCTGGAGGCGCGCGGCCAGCTCCCTCGGCGGGGGCCGGACCTGTTCTTTGCCCACGCCCTCCTCGGCATACAGCCAGGGTGGCGGGCGGGCCACGTTCTCGGTGGAGTCGTCGAAGAGGAAGCCGTGCCGGGTGGGCAGCTTGCCGGAGAGCAGGTACATCAGCACCACCGACTCGTCCGGGCCCACCCGGTCCAGGTGGAGGATGGTCCGCCCCTCGCCCCCGGCCGGGTGCCGCCGCAGCGCCACCCTGGTCCGGGCCGACGCCGCGTAGCGCTGGACGCGGGCCCGGATCTCCGCCCGCACGTGCAGCTCCGCCTCGGCGAACTCGGCGTCCGTCTTGCGCGCCTGCGCCTCCACCGCCGCCGCGGTCGCCTTCAGCTTCGCCTCCGCCTCCGCCGCCGCGCGCTGGAGCGGCGGCGCCTCGGCCAGCTCCTGGCCCGCCTCCCCCGCGGTCACGTTGGACTCCACCGCCGCCCGCGCCGCGCCCACCCAGAAGCCGGCCTGCTGTCCCAGGCGCCGCCCCTCCTCGGCGAAGCGCTCCAGCGCCAGCGCCCGCTCCAGCCGCAGCTCGTCCCAGGCGTGGTAGGCGCCCTCCAGCGTCTGCGCCGCGGCGAGCCGCGAGAGCACGCCCTCGATGGCGCGCGGCCCCCTCCTCCGCTCCTTCTGGATGAGCGCCTCCGGCCCGCCGCCCGGCCCGTCGTCCGCCCTGGCCAGCGACGTCTCGACGGCGGCCGCCGCGGTCCTCGGGCTGCCTCGACCTTTCCCTCTACCTTGACCTCTGGCCGCGGCCTTCTTCGCCTTCGCCGCCGGCCCGGGCGCCGCCTTCTTCGCCTTCTTCACCTTCACCTGCTGCCGCTTCTTCCCCGTCACCCGCCGTTCGCTGCGAGCCATTGGTCCACCCTCGCCGCATCGCGCTGAATGCCGATGCTCCGGTAGTCGTCCCGCGCCTTCTGGGCCAGCTCCCTCGCCTGCGCCAGGTCGCCGCCCGTGCTGCGCGTCGTCCGCGCCAGGTCGAAGCGGACGTCGGCGGCGGACATCAGGTCGTCGGAGCTGAGCTTGAGCGCACGCTCCAGGAGGGAGAGCGCCTTGCGCCCATCCCCGTTCTTCAGCTCCGCCAGGCCCATCAGGCGGTAGATGCTGCGCAGCAGGGCCGGATCGACGCCCGGCCTGGAGGCGAGGACCTCCGCGGTCCGCAGGTGGTCCATCGCCTCCTTCACCTTGCCTTGCTCCACCAGGATGCTGCCCAGGCACTCGTGAGTCGCCGCGGCCAGGGCGTGCTCGGGGCCCACCGTGGCCTGGACGACGTCGAGCGCCTTGCCGGCGTGCTCCAGCGCGCTGCCGTAGTCGCCCCTCATCCTCAGCACGTGCGCCAGGTTGATGCGGGGATAGATCAGGTTCGGGTGGACCGGCCCCAGCGCCTGCTCGTACAGCTCCAGGGCGCGCTGGAGCACGGGGATGGCTTTCTCCGGCTCGCGCCGGTCGTGGTAGAGCACGCCCAGGATGGAGTTGGCGTACGCGCGCCTCCGCCGGTTGTTCGGGGGCAGCTTCTCGGCGAGCTGGGCGGCCTTCGCCACCGGCGGCTCGGCGAGGTCCAGCCGGCCGGTCGCCGCGTACATCGAGCCCACCGCGCTCTCCAGCTCCATCTCCAGCTCGTGCTCGCCGCCCAGCCGGACCAGCGCGGCGCGGGCCAGCTTCTCCCACCTGCGACCCGCCTCCACGTTCCGCTGCGCCCGCCCGGTCGCCCAGACCAGGTGGGCGGCCAGCCGGAACAGCTCCTCGTCGTGGCGCCCGGCGACGGCGGACCAGACGCCATCGGTGAGGATGGCCTCGCCGGTCCGGGCGTCGCCCAGGCGGACGTGCACCCAGCCCAGCCGGGAGAGCGCCTCCGCCCGGAGCGGCTCGTAGCCCAGCTCGTCCGCCTTCTCGCGCGCGGCCTTGGCCACCTCCAGCGCCACCCGGTACTGCCCGCCGTCGTCCAGCGCCTTCGCCTCCGCCAGCAGCGAGGAGAGCTTGTCGAACTTGTCGCGCGAGGCCGGGTCCAGGGGCGGCGCCACCTGGCCCAGCAGCGCCTCCACGTCCGCGCAGCTGCGCAGGCTGGGCAGCAGGTGGACCGCGTCGCCCGCCTGGTCGATGGTCTCGGCGCCGGCGGACGTGAGCAGGTGGGTGACCGCGCGCAGCTCCTTCAGCCGGCGCTCCAGGCACAACATGCGCGAGGCCAGCACCTGCTCCGTCTGCTCCCCGCGGAGCCGGGTGGCCTCGCACGCCTCCCGGTGCATCGCCGCCCACGACCTGGCGTACGCGTCCAGCCCGGTCTTGGCCGCCGCCTGGATCCGTTCGGCGTAGGGCTTGGTCGACTTGTGGAAGGCGCGCTCCACCTCGGACGACACCGCCGGGTCCCAGACGCCCTCCAGCCGCTGCTCGGCGCCGCTGCAGAGCAGCTCGTGGCGCGACTGCCGCTGGTAGACCACCGCGCCCGCCAGCGCCAGCCCGAGCACGGCGGCGGCGGAGGCGTAGCGGCGCCGCGGGATCCACGGGTCGCGCCCCAGCTCCGCCAGCAGCGCCTCCATGGACTCGTAGCGGTGGTCCGGGTTGAGCGAGAGCCCCTTGTTCATCACCCTGCGCACCCAGGCGGGGACGGAGACGTCGCGCGGAGGTTCCTGGATGGGGAAGACGCGGGGCCCGCTCAGCGCCGTGGTGGCGGCCTGGGTGGGATCGCCGTCGCGGAACAGCTGCTCGGCGGCCTCGGACATCAGGTGGGGCTCGAAGGGGCGCTTGCGGTACAGGCCGTAGTAGAGCGCGGCGCAGAAGGAGAACTGGTCGCTCCGGGCGTCCAGCGCCCGCCCGGTGAACTGCTCCGGGGACATGTAGTTCGGCGTGCCGAGGACGCGGCCCTCCTGGGTGAGCTGCCCCAGCGGCCGGGGCGTGGTCTCCTCGGTGAGCACGCGGACCACCATCGGCGGCATGGTGGCCTCGGGGCCGTGGTCCTCCACCCGCGCCAGGCCGAAGTCCATCACCCGCACCCGGCCGTCGCGGCCCACCAGCACGTTCTCCGGCTTGAAGTCGCGGTGCACCAGCCCGGCCGCGTGCGCCGCCGCCAGCCCGCGCCCGGCGGCGATGAACACCTCCAGCACCTCGCGCCAGGAGCGGCGCTTCTCCTTCACCCACTTCTTCGCGGTGGTGCCCTCCACGAACTCCATCGCGATGAAGACGCGCTCCTGGTACGTCCCCACGTCGTAGACCGGCACCACGTTGGGGTGGGAGATGCGGGCCAGCGCCTGCGCCTCCCGGAGCAGCCGCGCCTGGGTGTCCGTCGCCTCGGGAGAGCGCTTCTGGGGGGCGGCGCGGAGCAGCTTGATCGCCACCTTCCGGTCCAGCTCCGGGTCGTACCCGGCGTAGACCACCCCCATCCCACCCTCGCCGATCCGGGCCAGCACCAGGTAGCGGCCGACCTGCGCGCCTCGATCCAGCGGGGCGGCCAGCGCGGGGCCGGCGGCCGGCTCCGACGGCGGATCCGGCGTGTAGAAGTCGGATCCCCCGGAGTGCTCCGTGACCCGGCCGGTCGTCTCGCCGTCGGCGGGTTCGGCGACGCTGGGTATGGCCCCCGGCTTCATGGGACCGCGCATTTCACCACATTTGCCGACCCGAATCCTTCCTAGCCGATGAGAAAAACCTTCTTACAAAGCAAAGGAACCTGGCGAAACCCGGGTCTCGACGCCCGAGATAACTGGTGTAGCCATGCCGCTCACCCCACTCCGGCCTCCTGCTCCCCGCGTCCAGGATGCGCCCCGCAAGCTGAGCACGCCGCAACCGCCGGCCCGCGGCGCGGCGAACCGTCCCTCCAGCCCGGCGCTCCGGGCGATGACGGCCGGCGAGAGCGGCTTCGACGGCCGGACCCGGCCGGCTCAGCTCAGCCTGGCGGGCACGGGCCCGTCGCAGAGCCCGGCCACGGCGTTCCAGGGCGACACCTCGAAGGCCAGGGAAGGCCGCGAGGTGCAGGCGGCGTCGGGGGCGTGGCCGCCGGACTCCGTCGTCACCAGGGCGTTCAACAGGACCAGCGAGACCGCGGAGAAGATCCTCGGCAGCCTGGGGTACACCAACCTGCCCCCGATCGAGGACCCGACCGAACGGCTCACCCAGCGGTCGAACCTCATCACCGAGGCGCTGACCAAGAATCCGGGGCTGATCTCCCAGATCTCGCCCAGGGACAAGCGGAAGTTCATCCGGCAGGTCAAGTTCCTCGAGAGGCTTGCCCCGCGGCTCCCGCCCCCGCAGCAGGACGCGATCAAGGCGGCCGGCGGCGCGGTGCAGGCCATGTCCGGGCAGTGGCCCCCGGACGGCAACAAGTAGCAGGCCCGGTTCCCCGGGCCCGCTCCTCGCGCTCCTTCTACAGCCCTGGTGGCGCGCTCTGGGCTAGAGCGCGCGCGGCGGCACGGGCGTGGCCGCGCCCTGGGCGAAGGACCCGGTGGTGGGGCTGTTCGGCTCGCCCCGCGCCAGCCGGTTGCGGAGGTCCTCGCGCAGCTCGGAGCCCGGCTTGGGCGCCAGCAGCAGCCCGATGCCCACGCCCACCAGCACCCCGACCGAGAACGCGGTCAGCGTGGGCACCACCGCGTCGGCGGTGCTGCGCCTGGTCTCCAGGCCCACCATGTTGAGCAGGTCGTCCTTGTCCATGTTCCGCAGCGCCTTCAGGTAGTTCGTCATCGCGTTCCTCGTCTTTTCCGTCCGCTGTCCCGGTTTGCGGTCTTGCGTTCCTCGTGGATGGTCACACCGTCTTGGGTGGCTCGGCCGGCGCGGTGTGCGGCGGCTCTCCCTGCGCTTCGCCGGCGCCTTCGCCCATGCCGGCCAGGGCGCTCTTGGCCAGGTGGAACAGCTCCTCCTTCACCACGGGCAGCGCGGCCACCCGGAGGCCGAGCCCCAGCAGGCCCCCGGTGAGCCGCGAGAACAGCCCGCCGCCCAGCAGGTAGCCCACGCCCAGGGCCGCCAGCACCATCCCGTAGGGGTGGCGGTCCACCCGCCCTCTCAGGTCCAGCGTCTCGCGGAGCTGGTTGACCGCGCCCTGCGCCTCCGACCAGAGCTCCTGGGCGCTCTGGTTGATCTGCCCCACCCGCTCTCCCAGCCCGCGGTGGTCGTGACCGTTGCCCTGCGTGCCGTGCGTCGTCTCTGGCATTGCCGGCTCCCGTGCGTGCGCCGTTCTACCAGCGGCGCGAGGCGATCTTCCCGATCAGAAAGCCCGCCGCCGCCGCGGCGAGGAGGCAGGTGCCCGGGTTCTGACGGATGTAGGTGGTGATGCGGGTGTTCAGGTCCGAGAGGTTCCTCCGCGCCTCCTCGATCTGCGGCGAGAGGCGGGCCTGAAGCTCGCGGGCCTTGTCGGTGAGCTGTTGAGGGGTCTCCATGTCTCCAGTGCTCCTTGCGCCTCGCTTTGTCGAAGCGCGGTGCGGCGTTGAGTCCGTTTCAGTGCTCCGTTCGCTCCATTTGCTTCATTTGCTTCGTCCGCTTCACGACCAGTCCCGCGAGCCGAGGTAGAAGCCGACGGCGAAGGCGGCGCCCAGGCAGAGGCCGGGCCGCTGGCGGACCCACCCGCGCCACTCCACCACCCGGTGGACCTCCTGGCGGAGGGCCATCACCGAGGACTGGATCTGCGCGCGGGCGCGCTCGATCTCCGCGCGCGCCTCGTCCGTGGTGCGCGGGCCCGACTCCGGCTTGGCGTCAGCGACCATCCGCCCTCCTCTCCAGCGCCGAGCTGGACTGAAGCTGTGGGCCGGGCGAGGCGCCGTTGGAGAGCACCTGCGCGCTCTGGGAGAGCTCCCGGCGGGTGCTCCCCAGCATCTGCCGCGTGCGCAGCTTGTGCACGGCGAAGAGGATGCCGCCGATCCCGCCCAGCACGTTGACTCCGCCCACGATGGCCAGCCCTCCGGCCATGCCGACCCAGGGCGAGATGGCCATGGCCAGCGCGGCGCACAGGAGCGTGTAGCCCACCAGCACGAAGGGCGCGAGCGCGGCGATGGTGCCGACGGAGACGCCGATGGCGCGGGCGTCCTCGGCCAGCTCCAGGCGCGCCAGGGCGATGTGGTGGGAGACCAGCCTGGACAAGCCGTCCGCGATGCGGCCGAACTGGGCCGCGATGCCGTGCTCAGATGAGCTGTGGGCCATCTCTTCCCCGAATGTCGCGCTCGCCAGACACAAGGCCCGCCCAAGCTAGGCACCGAGCGTTCGAGCGACAACCCTCCGGTGTCACCTTCTGTCCAGCAGGAGGCGGAGCGAGAGGCCGCATCCTAGCCTGGATGGGTCGACTCAGGTGTCGAAGTGGAGGACGAGGGGGAGGTGGTCTGAGGC
>Ga0209382_10003972_pt1 | contig 20121 bp, 12 predicted proteins | sample SoiMetdeltSBSDD5_FD_187599 | JGI IMG/M metagenome (GOLD analysis project Ga0209382, IMG submission 187599) | Bulk soil microbial communities from a Populus tree surrounding site in Tennessee, USA - Soil MetaG P. deltoides SBSDD5 (SPAdes) (version 2) | ecosystem: Environmental > Terrestrial >... | reverse complement strand
CGGCGCCCAGCTCTCGCGCGGCCTGCTTCGCGACGTCCTGTTCGAAACGCGCCCGACAGACCTCCTGGCACTGTCGGCGGCGGCGGGCGTCCTGGTGCTGGCGGCGGCTGCCGCGTGCCTTGCACCGGCGCTGCGGGCCACCCGGGTCAGCCCGGTCGAGGGGATGAAATAACCGGAGCCCCGCCCCAAGGCTGCCTACAATTCTTTCCCACGGCGTGTAATAGTCGGCCTGCTCGTGCGTCAAGGTAAGTGAGACGGACGAGTTGAGCACAGCCATCACGCAGATCGTCGAGCTGCCGATCCCCATGCCTTCAAGAACCCCGGTGGCGGGGTTTGCCGAGCTGTATGACCGGCATTCCGAGGCGGTCTTCCGCGCGGCCCTGCGCGTGACCGGGAATCCGGCCGACGCCGAGGACGTCCTGCAGACCGTCTTCCTGCGCGTCATGTCCCAGGGTGGAGACCTCGAGGAAGTTGCCCTGCCGGCCGCCTACTTCCGGCGAGCTGCCGTCAACGCGGCCGTCGACGTGCTTCGCCGGCGAGACCTTCGTGCGGAGTCGGGTTACGACAGTCTCACGCCGCACGCCTCCGTCCAGCCTCCCTTTCTGCTGAAGGAACGGCTTCGGCGTGCCCTGGCCATCCTGGACCGCGACGACGCAAGCCTGTTCCTCCTGCGTCACGTCGAGGGTCTGTCGATCGACGAGCTCGCTGAACTATTCCGCCTCGAGAAGAACAACGTCTCCGTCAGGCTCCACCGAATCCGACTTCGGCTGCAGGCCGAAATGGAACGCTAGCCGCTGCAGGCGGAATCGAGGCGACGCCCGCTTCGTTCGTCCGTGGCGCAGCCGGCGTGATGGTGGTAGGCAGGCCTAAAGGCCTGCGCTACGGATGTACGAAAGCTGACGTAGCGCAGGCCTTTAGGCCTGCCTACTGCCTACAACCACCGACGTAATAACCGCCGTCCTCATGCGTCAAGACTGATGAGAGGTAAGTGATGCCAGAAGATCGACTGGAACGGGCGCTGCAGGAAATGAAAGAGGAGCACGTGGGGGCAGGCACAATCGAGGCGGCGCGGGCGCGCGTCTGGGGCACGATGACGAGCACCGTCAGCGCCACGTGTGCCGAGTTCCGGCCAGACTTCCCCGCGTATCTGGCCAAAGAGCTGGGCGCGAGCCGCCGGATCCTCGTGGAAGACCATCTCGGCCGCTGTCCCGGCTGTCGCGCGCGCATCGCCGACCTGAAGGGCGAGAGGACCGTTATCGCGATGCCACGGCGGTCCTCGTCGCGGTGGGTGCGATGGGGAGGCCTGGCGGCAGCAGCCGCCGTCCTGTTGTCGGTCGTCTATCTCGGACGCGACGCCATCGACGGCATGATGGCTCCCGCCGGCCCGCGGGCCACGGTCGTTTCCGCTGAGGGCGGACTGTATCGGCTGCCCGTCGGCCCTCTCGGAGCGGGCGCCGCCATCGGCGAACACGAGTCGGTCCGCACCGGCCCGGGATCCCACGCCGTGTTGCAGCTGGCCGATGGGTCGATCGTGGATGTGAACGAGCGAACGGAGCTGTTCGTGACCGCCGCCTGGAGCGGCCAGGCGATTCACCTCCAGCGCGGCGACATCGTCGTGAAGGCCGCCAAACAACGCCGCGGCCATCTTCGAGTGTTGACCCGCGAATCCATCGCGTCGGTGAAGGGAACCGTCTTCGCGGTGTCGGCCGGCATGGGTGGATCGGTGGTTTCGGTGGTCGAGGGATCGGTCGCGGTCAACCAGCCTGGCAAGGAAGTGCTCCTGAGCCCGGGCCAGCAGGCTGCCTCGAGCCCGGCGTTGGCGAGCTCAGTGGTGACCGCCGTCTCCTGGAGCCCCGAGGCGGACACTTACATCAAGCTGCTCGCATCGTTCGTCAAGATCGAAAACGAGCTCGCGAACTTCCCCGCCGAGCTGCGGACGAACTCGACGCTGCTCTCCTATCTGCCCGCGGGCGCCGTCGTCTATGGGACCATCCCGAATCCCGGCGTCACGATAGGCCGGGCCGTCTCTCTCGCCGAGGAGCAGTCGGCGCAGAACGCAACGTTCGAGGCCTGGTGGAATTCCGAGGCCGGACAGCTGTTGAGACAGTTGACCGACCGCGTCCAGACCGTGAACCGGCTGCTTGGAGACGAAATCGTCTTCTGCGCCAGCCTCCCCGGGACGGGCGAGCCGGTGCCGATCGTGATGGCCGGCGTCCAGCCCGGCAAGCGGGCGGAGCTCTCGAGCGCGCTGGAAGGGCTTTTCGCGGTCGCGGACGAGGCTCCCGCGGCGTATTCGGTTTCCGACGACCTGCTTGTCGTGTCGAGCTCCGCGTCGCACCTGGCGTGGGCGCTCGGTCACCTGGGACAGGGTGCCGGCTCTCCGTTCGCAGCCGCCCTCCAGGATCGGTACCGGCGCGGCGTCGGCTGGCTGATCGGCATGGATGCGCTCCCGGTGGTCAAGATGGCCTCCGGAACCGACGCGCCCCCGATCGAGCTCGCCGGCCTGACCGGGATGAAGTACGTGTTCCTCGAGCAGCGTGCTCCTGCGGGTGCGGTCGAGAACGAGGTCACGTTCGCGTTCCAGGGCGCACGAACGGGAATGGGGTCGTGGCTGGCTGATGCCGGCTCCGGCGGCGCCGCGGAGTATCTACCGGTCGATGCCCTCCTGGCCGGTTACGTATCGACCCGGGAGCCCTTGCAGCTGTTCGAGGAGTTCGCCGCGCAGATCACGAAAACGGAGCCGGACTTCGAACGCAACATGGCCACCATGGACGAGAAGCTCGGCGCCGGCTTCGTCCAGAATCTGGCCGGTGCGTTGGGGACGGAAGCGGCTCTCGCGTTGACGGGGCTCTCGACCAGCGGCCCGACCTGGGTCATGGTGAGCCTGGCGAACAATCCGGCGGTGATCGACAGCTCTTTACAGAAGCTCGTGGACGCCTTCAACTCGGAGCTCGGGCCCGACGAGCAGGCCAAGCGAATCGTGCTCCAGCAGGAGACCACCGGCGGCCGGACATGGAGCACGATCAGACCGGGTGGGCTTCCCGTCGGCATCGTCTGGACCTACGATCGGGGCTACCTGGTGGCCGCCTCCGATCGCGGGGTCGCCGAGCGGGCTATTGGCACCCGGAATGGCGGATCTCCGCTCATCTGGTCCCCGGACTTCCTTGGCCAGCTCCCGTCCTCTGCCGGGCTCCATCCGTCGGCGTTCGCCTGGCTGAATGCGAAGGGGGCGCTTGGATTCCTGGCGACGCTGACCTCGAACCCGAAGCTCGGCGAGCTCGTCGCCGCGCGTGATCCGATTCTCGTGGTGTTCGATGGAACATCGGACCAGATCCACGCGTCCAGTCGTACTCGTATCTCCGGTCTGATCATGGACGTGATGCTGCTTCAGAACCTGGGCCAGGCGACTTTGCAAGGACAATGACCGCGGTCGTAGAACTCGACGATCTGAAAGTGAAGCTTGGACGGCGGGAGATCCTTCACGGGATCACCTGCCGTCTCGGCGTTTCCGGCACAGGAAAGGCGATTGGCTTGCTCGGGCCCAATGGGGCGGGCAAGTCCACGCTGATCCTCACCCTGCTCGGGTTTCATCGGGCCAGCGCGGGAAGCGCCCGTATTCTCGGCATGGACTGCGGGCGCAGCATGGGCGAGGCGCGGTCGCGAATCGGCTACATGCCGGAGAACGACTCCTTCATCGGCGAGATGACGGCGGTCGCCTTCCTGCGCCAGATGGCGGAGCTGTCAGGACTGCCGCCCAAGGCAGCGCTCGAAAAGGCGCATGAGGTCCTCTTCCACGTCGGGCTCGGAGAGTCGCGCTACCGGGAGCTGCGGACCTATTCATACGGGATGAAGCAGATGGCCAAGCTCGCCCAGGCGATCGTGCACGGGCCGGAGCTGGTCATCCTGGACGAACCAACCAACGGTCTCGATCCTGCGGCGCGCCGGCGGATGCTCAAGCTCGTCACCGACATGAAAGAGGAGCAAGGCATGAACGTGCTCGTCTGCTCGCACCTGCTCCGCGACATCGAGCAGGTGTGCGACGAGGCGGTGATCCTGAAGGACGGCGCGATCGTGCACCACTGTAACCTCGAAGCGGAACGGCGCTCGAACAGATCGTTCGTGGAGCTCGAGGTGACCGGCGACGATCGGAACCTGCGGAGGGTCCTGCCGGAGATCGGCGCCGAGGGCGTATCCGAAGGCGGCGGGCGCTGGCGCATCGTCCTGCCGGCCGGGGTCGAGGTCGAAGCGATCTGGGGACTCGCGGCGCAACAGGATCTCCTGGTGAGAAAACTGACACACCGGCGAGACACGCTGGAGGAGATCTTCCTCAAAGCCATGGGGCACCTTTCACACACGCCGGGGGAAAGCGCCGCGCTCGATGTGGGCGGCGCGTGATGTGGGCGCTGACAGTAGCAATCGCGAGCGAGCACCGCGAGCGAGCCACGCGAACGGAGTGGGGATCGTGGGGTCCCCGCGAGAGAGCGTGTAAGGGGGTCCGGGGGACGAAGTCCCCCGGACAAAGATAGATGGCGGTCTACAAACGAGGATATCGGCGATACGATGGACCGCTCACGGGGCAACTGACGCGGTTCATGGTCCTGCCCCGTTACGCCTGGCGCAATCTTTATGAGCAGCGGCTCGTCATCCTGCTCACGATGGCGGCGTTCATCTGGCCGCTCCTGTGCGCGGGCTTCATCTATCTCACCAACCATGTCGAGCTGCTCCAGGGGCTCGAGCCGGAGTTTCTCGAGTTCATCAAGATCAACGGCCGGTTCTTCTCGATCTTCATGTACGTCCAGGCGGGCTGCGCGGTGTTCCTCGCCGCGCTGGCAGGGCCCGGCCTGGTCGCGCCCGATCTGGCGAACAACGCGCTCCCGCTGTACTTCAGCCGGCCTCTCACGCGCTGGAGCTACGCGCTGGCGCGGCTGACCGTGATCGTCGGGATGCTCTCGGTCGTGACGTGGATTCCGGGCCTTCTGCTGTTCGCATTGCAGGTCGGCCTCGCCGGTGGCTGGTGGTTGCTGGCGAACTGGACGCTCGGCGTCGGGATGGTGGCCGGTTTTCTTCTCTGGCTGCTGATCCTGGGCCTGGTGGCGATGGCGAGTTCCGCCTACGTGAAGTGGAGGATCGTGGCCGGAGCGGTCAGCCTCGCGGTCTTCTTCATCCTCAGCGGCGTGTCCGAGATGATCGACGAAGTCTTTCGCGTCACGTGGGGACACGTCCTCGATCCCGCCTGGGCCGTCAACCGCGTGTGGTGCACCCTGCTCGGCGTGGATCCGCCCGACGGGCCGGGCTTCGGCGCCTCGATAGCGGCACTCGCGACATTCATGCTCTTGCTCGTCGTCGTGATCGAACGCAAGCTGCGGCCGGTCGAGGTGGTCAGATGAGCCCGCACGAGCTCACGCCTGCGGAACCTCTGGAACGAGATGATTGCGACGTCGAGGCAAGGAGTCACGCGACGGGCAGGCGCGTGGATTTGGCGGAAGAGCGCTTGGGGGAGTCCGACCCGCCTCCGCAAGGCTCCGGCGAGGTCTCGCCGGAGCGCGGTCCGACCGACAACCGCGCGACGGCGGAGGGGCGAAGCCCCTCGGTAATATTCGACGAAGTCTCGAAATTCTACGGCGAGGTGCTCGGCGTGAACCGGGTCACGTTGAACATTCCTCCGGGGATCACGAGCCTCGTCGGACCGAACGGCTCCGGCAAGACGACGCTGATGAACCTGATGACCGGCCTGCTCTTTCCCGATCACGGCCGCATCCTGATGCGCGGGATCTCTCCGCGCGATCCCGAAACGCTGATGCGGATGACCGGATATGCGACGCAGTACGACACGGCGCCGCGCTGGGCCACCGGGTTCACATTTCTGACCACCGGTCTGCTGCTGTTCGGATACGGGCGGGTCGAAGCGGAAGAACGCGCCTGGAAAGCGCTCGAGCGCCTCAGCCTGACCGCCGCGGCGAATCGCAAGGTCGCAGGATATTCCAAGGGCATGCGTCAGCGGGTGCGGCTGGCGCAGGCGATCGCGCACGATCCCGACATCCTGGTGCTGGACGAGCCGTTGAACGGCCTCGACCCGCTGGTCCGCGCGGAAACGATCGACATGTTCCGCGCGTGGGCTGCCGAGGGGAAGCACGTCATCCTCTCGAGCCACGTGCTCCAGGAAGTGGACGTGGTCAGCGACCAGGTGGTGCTGATCGCCAACGGCATGATCGTCGCCGAAGGAAAGATCCGCAAGGTGCGCGACGAGATCCAGGAGCATCCCAGCCAGTACATCGTCAAATGCCGCGACCGGAACGCATCCGGTGTGGCGGCGCTGCTGTTCGCTGAGGATCACGTCACCGAGATCAAATTGAACGACGACCGGCTCGGCATGCTGGTGATGACCCGCGACCGCGAGCAGTTCGCGCGTGCGCTGGGACGGATTGCGCTCGACGGCCACAGGATCGAGAGCGTGGTGCCGGCCGACGAGAACGTGGACGCGCTGTACGAGTATCTGATCGGGGGCGAGTCGTGACCCATTCCCTGTCCAATCGGGCCACGCAGGCATGGACGATCGCGAAGATCGAGCTCCGGCGCGCCTTCTTCGCCAAACGCTCGTTCTGGGTCTACGGTCTCGCGCTCCTGCCCGCGGTGATCTTCTTCGGGCACGGCGTCGATATGAGAATCGACAGTGCTCGGCTTGCGCGGAACGGCCTGACCGCCCCGCCCTTGATCGACAGCGTCCAGGACGGCGAACCGGCCGACGATGTGAAGAAACGACTGGGAACTCCGGCCCGAGAAGACGCGTGGACGCGGACCCGGCGGGTGCGGCAACGCACCGGGACTGCGGGAACGACGACACAGGTGATCGAGCCGACGGTGAACGCCCGCTTCGTCCGTCTGAATGTCATCCGTGCCTCGTACAGCGGGGAGCCGGTGGCCAGGATTTACGAGTTCGAGGTCTATGGGCCGGATGGCCGGGCGAATCTCGCGCTCAACCGCCCCGCGACTGGAAGTGTGCCGTGCAGTGAGGACGAGGGGCCGGAGAAGGCGGTGAACGGCAGCGTGGCCGGAGGCCAGAACGACAAGTGGTGCGCTCGAGACTGGCCCCTGTTCCTGCAGGTTGACCTCGGAACGGTTCGTCCGGTGACGCGCTTCATCGTGAAGCACGCCAGTGCCGGAGGCGAGAACGAGGACTCCGACACCCGGGAGTTCAACATCCAGCTCAGTAACGATGGCAAAACCTTCACCACGGTCGCGTCATCCACGGGCGCCGGCTTCGTCGATGAGCGGACCGAGCATCGCGAAGTGGTCTATTTCGACGGGCGGCGCGCCGCCCGATTCCACTTCGCGGACGGCAAGCTGCAGAGCCGGAACGTTCGCCGCTTGCTCGACTTCGAAGAGGACCGCACTGTCTTTGCGGCCATCTTCCAGTACTTCTACCTTCGGCTCGCGATCTTCTTCGGCTGCCTGGGCATCTTCATGTATCTCTTCCGCGGCGAGATGAGCAACCGGACGCTGCACTTCTGGTTTCTCGCGCCTGCACGCCGCGAGGTGCTGCTCGCCGGCAAGTTCGCCGCCGGGTTGATTGCGTCCGTGGTGATCTTCGGTGGCGGAGCCCTGCTCGCGTTTGGCGCCGTCATCTGGCCGCACGATCCGGTCGAAGTCCAGGCCTACTGGAATGCCGGAGGCATGGCACACGTGTTCTGGTACGCAGCGGCGGCGGCGCTCGGCTGTGTGGGCTACGGGAGCGTCTTTCTTGCGGTCGGCTTGTACATCCGCAATCCGATCATTCCGGCGGCGGTGCTGCTTGCGTGGGAAGGGACCAACGGCATTCTTCCGCACGTGCTGCAGAAGATGAGCATCCTGTACTACCTGCAGTCCCTGTGTCCCGTCCCTGCGCCAATGGACGATGACGCGCCGGCCGTGATCCGGCTACTCGCAGCGCCGGCCGCTCCCGCCTCGCGTCCTGAGGCGATTCTCGGGCTGCTGCTCCTGACCGCGTTCGTCCTGTGGATCGCCGGCCGGGCCGTGCGGCAAATGCAGATCTCGTACGGCGCGGAAACGTAACCCATCACCTCGAACATCAACGCGCCACGACTTCGAACGGGATCACCCGCTCGACCCGCTCGCCTCCTGCTGCTTCGAGCGTCATTCGAAGCACATACTGGCTGGCGGGCAGCTTCGCCGTGTCGATGGGAACGCCGATCTCCTCGGTGCGCGGTCCAGCGGCTTGAACAACCCGGCGCTCGTTGAATCCTGAGGGGGAACCATCCGCCCGCTCGATCCGCGCCGTCAGGGTTCCGTCAGATGCTCCCTTTTCCGGCCGATACACCTCAACGGCGGCAACCATCTGATCTCCCGCGACGAACCTGCGTGCCGCCGTCGGTGGCGTGGGAAGCGCGCGATCCAGCCAGGCCTTCCCTCTCGTGATCATGAGCATCGACGGCACCGACGTGATCGTCACGCCGCTCATGTCGAGGCCCGCTCGTCGGATCTCGGGGACGATGATGTCATGGGTGATCATGCCGGAGACGCCGGTACCATCAGCACGTCCCGCGACCCGCACCTGATGACGGCCCGGCGGCAGTGACAGCGCCGAGAGCCAGCGCACACCGGTCCCCTTCACCCGGACGAGGTCCTCGGCTGTCAGCCGCAGATCGATGTCGATCGACGTCCCGTTCGACGCGCGTCCGCTGTCGTTGACCGTCATCAGCGCCAGTTCGAGGCGTTCGTTGAATCTTCCGCCGCGCTCCTCGAACCGGAGGGAGCGGCCAAGCACCTCGACCACGAGGCGGACGTCGGACTTTCGTCCGTCGGCGCCGAGCGTGACCGCCTGGAGCCGCATCGGCAGACCGGCTTGCGGCAATGGGCTGGCGAGCAGCTCCTGGAGCCGGGATGACAGGCCGCGAGTCGCCGCCGGCGAAGCTGTGGGTACGTTGATGGGCTCTGGCGCCCGGCCCCGCCCTCGGGCCGACGGCATCGGGAACCCGGAGGCCGGCTCGTTCGCGGAAGAGTCGCTGACCGTCCGCCGTACCGGGGTCTCGGCCTTGCCCGAATATCCGTTCCGCGCACTGATCCGGACGTCCGGGCGCGAGACCTTGACCTGGATCGAGCGAAACTCACCAGGCTTTGCCGGCCGCTCCGGCGAGTATCCGATCACGTAATACGACCTGCTCTCCAGGTCGATGCGCTCGAAGGCGCTGGTGAAGTCGTTGCGATTGACCGCTGCGAATCCGCCGGTCGACTCCGACAGCGAGTGCAGCGTCCGGATCGAGTCGGTCTGCTCGTCGGCCAGCGTCCGGGTGGTGACGCCACCAGGCGTGTAGAGCGGTGTTTCGAGCAGATCCGCCTCCGGCGAGTTGAGGCCCCGCGGGTCCACCGCATAGAGCGCGACGTTGCTTCGCATGAGCGCGCCGATCGCCCGGCCCATCCCGCGCATCACGTCGCTCGCAGTCCGTTGCACCTTGCCGAGCACGTCGGCCTGGTCGTAGTCGACGCCCTCGCTGAAGAGCAGGAGCGTCTTTCGGCGCCCCGATATTCGTTCGAGGTGATTGGCGAGCGCGTCGAGCGTGCCTGCCATCGCCAATGCCCGATCGGTGCGTTCGCTATCGCTCGGGTCATGGCCGGCGTGCATCGGAATCGCACCCCGGACGCCGGCGACCGCCTGCTTCTCGCGCTCGACCTCGACCACGGCCGATCCCATCTTCATGCCGGTGAACTGGTTGACTGCTGCGATCAGCCGGGCCTTGTCGGTCGTGAAGTCCTGGGTGGCGGCAGGAAGCGCTCCGGGAGAGAACACGGCGGCGTAGTCACCCGGCCCGATGTAGCCCTCGATGAACTGCCGCGCAAGGGTCTGGACCGCACGCACTCGCGTTGCCGCGACGTGGTGGCTGTCGAGCACGAGCACGAACACGCGTGCCGGGCCGAGGATCTCGTTGCTGGCGACGTCCTGCGGCACCTGCGGCGCGCCGGCTGGCGAGACGGCGGCTCGAGCGGGGATGGCGACCCGCTCGAACGCCACCAGCGTCTGCGGCGCACCGTTCTCGAGCACGGTGATTTCGTCGCGGGCCAGATCGGTGACGGGCTTCCCTTCGCGATCCTTGACGAGCACCGCGACTTCGACGACGTCGATGCCGGTCCTGAATCGCGGTGAGGATGGCTGCGTGGCCTGAGCCGCGGCAGCAGGACCGTGCGGCGCCGCGCCTGCAGTCGCCAGTAGCAATGAAAGCAGCGCGACGGTCCGCACGGTCGTGAAGACTACTGGATGCCCGGGAACATCTTCTTCAGCTCGTCCACCGACGCCTGGCGGCCGTACTGATTCAGCTCGAACGCTTCGGCGTACTGAATCTTCTTGCCGCGTTCAGCCCCGTAGAGAGCAATCAGGCGTTCGCGATACTGCTCGGCCACGGCGACGTTCCGCTTCTTGACGATCTCGAGCAGGTACGACTGCCGCTCGCGATCGTCCGGCGGCACGTTGGGCAGCGTGCGCCCCTGCCACGAGTCCTTGTCGCCGAACTGCGACGGCATCGCCTGGATGCACTTCCACTTCTTGTCCGCCTGCGCGTCGATCCCGACAACGATCGTCGGCGTGAACGGCTTCGGGTCGAGGAACCCGTCGGAATAGTTCATATAGACCGGGTTACGCTGCGTCGGCGGCGTGTCCGGCACGAAGAACGGCGCGACGACGACCACGGCCGTGTCGTTCAGGATGACGCCGGTATAGCGATGATCCGGGTGGTAATCGTATGGCCGATGCCCCATGACGATGTCGGCTTGCCATTCGCGGATCAGGCGGGCGACCTTCTGCCGGTTTTCGAGCGTTGGGACCAGCTCGCCGTCATGGATGTCGAGCACCTCGCTCTCGATGCCAAGGATCTTCCCGCATTCCGCTACTTCTGCCGTCCGCCGCTTCGCCAGGGGCCCGCCGGCCTGTTCGAAGTGGCCGACGTCCCCGTTGGTCATCGCCACGAACTTCACCTTGTGGCCGGCCGCCGCCCACATGGCCGCCACACCGCTCGCCTTGAGCTCCGCATCGTCCGGGTGCGCGCCGAAGGCGATGATTCTCAGGGGTCGCTGCCCAGCGGGCTGGTTGGATTGGAGAGAGGGACGCGCAGTAGCGACAGCCATCAAGACAACGACTGTGGTTACTAGTCTGGACATGATTGGAAGCTCCTCGTCAACTTCCAACGATCCAACGATCCAACGATCCAAGGAGAGCCGCTCGACCATCTGTGTGAAAGGCAGCACATCGCTTGTTGTTGCGCCTTTCACCCTGCTCGCTCGAACGGCTTCCCTTGGATCGTTGGATCGTTGGATCGTTGGGAGTTGAAAATGGTGTATCTACCGTTGAATCCTCGCCGATCCACCCTTGGCGAACGCCCTCACCTGTTCGAGCGTCGCCATGGTGGTGTCACCCGGGAATGCCGTGATCATCGCCCCGTGCGCCCATCCAAGCTTCACGCACTCCTCGGGCGGCTCGCCGCTGAGCAGGCCATAGAACAGGCCCGAGGCAAACCCGTCGCCGCCGCCGACGCGATCGTAGACGTCGAGGTCGCAGGTCGGGGCGACGTAAATCTGCCCGTCAATCGAGGCGACCGCACTCCATGAGTGCCGGTTGGTCGAATGCACGTGCCGCAAGGTGGTGGCCACGACCTTGATCCGAGGGAACCGCTTGACGACGCCCTCGATCATCCCGGAGAAGGTGCTGTGATCGAGCGCCGACGCGGCCTTGGACGTCACCTCGGGACCGGCGATGCCGAGACCTCTCTGCAGATCTTCTTCGTTTCCCACCAGCACGTCGACGTGCTCGACGATCCGGGCCAGCGTGGCGACCGCACGCCCGGCGCCTCCGGCAGCCGCCCACAGCTTTTCGCGATAGTTCAGATCGAGAGACACGACTGCCCCGTGTTTGTGGGCGGCCTCCATCCCCTCGATGATCAACTCCGACGTCGTCTCGGACAGTGACGCGAAGATGCCGCCGCTGTGGAACCAGCGTACGCCTGAGGCGAAGATCCTGTCCCAGTCGAAGTCACCAGGCTTGAGGAGCGCCGCGGCCTCGTTGGAGCGGTTGTAAAAGACCACCGGGCCGCGGACCCCGAACCCGCGATCGCTGTAGACCGTCGCCATGTTCGGCCCACGCACGCCGTCGTGCTTGAACATCTTGTAGAACGGTGTGACGCCCATCGAGCGGACCCGCCCGGCGATCAGCTCGCCGACGGGGTAGTCCACCATCGCGCTGGCAACGCCGGTCTTCAGCCCGAAGCAGTCGGCGAGGTTGGCGGCGGTGTTGAACTCGCCGCCGCTGACGTGAATCGCGCACGTCATGGCCTTCCGGAACGGGATCACGCCCGGATCGAGGCGATGAATGAGCGCACCGAGCGCAAGAAAATCAAGGGCTCCCTCGGACGGAACCTTCAGCGGACCGGAATCGTTGGCCATCAGTGTTTGTCGCTCCCCTGCGCGGCAACGGCGTCGCCCGTCCAGTTGGTATGGAACACGCCGTCGCGATCGAGGCGGCGGTAGGTGTGAGCGCCGAAGAAATCACGTTGCGCCTGCGTCAGGTTGGCCGGCAGGCGGGCGGCCCTGTACGAATCGTAGTAGGCGAGCGAGGAGCCCATGGCCGGCACCGGAATGCCGAGCGCGACGGCCGTCTGCACCACATATCGCCAGCCGTCCTGACGCTGGCCGATCGCATCCCGGAAGGCGTCGTCCAGCAGCAGGTTCACCAGGCTGGCGTCGCGCTCGAACGCGTGCCGGATGTCGCCGAGCAGGCTCGCGCGAATGATGCAGCCGGCACGCCAGATCTTCGCGACCGCCCCCGGATCGATGCCGTAGCCATATTCGTTCGACGCCATCCGGAGCATCGCCATGCCCTGCGCGTACGAGGTGATCTTGCAGGCATAGAGCGCCTGCCGGGCGGCGTCAATCAGCCGCGCGCGATCTCCGCGCCCCTCCGGTGAGGGTCCGCGGAGCACGCGGCTGGCGGCCGCGCGCTCGGTCTTGAGCGCCGACAGAATGCGTGCCTCGACCGCGGCGTTCACCGTCGGGATCGGCGCGCCGATGTCGAAGGCATTCTGGCTCATCCACTTGCCGGTGCCTTTCTGCTGCGCCTCGTCCAGGATCACGTCGACGAGCGGCTTTCCGGTCTCCTCGTCGATTCGCTCGAAGATCTTCGCGGTGATTTCGATCAGGTACGATTTCAGCTCGCCTTCGTTCCAGCCCGCAAAGATGTCGGCGAGCTCACGAGGGGGAAGGCCGGCGCCCCGGTGGAGAAGATCGTAGACCTCGGCGATGAGCTGCATGTCGCCGTACTCGATGCCGTTGTGCACCATCTTCACGTAGTGCCCGGCGCCGCGCGGGCCCATGTGCTCGACGCAGGGCTCGCCATCCTCGGCTTTGGCGGCGATCGCGCGGAAGATCGGTGCGAGGGCGTCCCACGCTTCGCGCGGCCCGCCCGGCATGATCGCGGGCCCGAGCAGCGCACCTTCCTCGCCGCCCGAGACGCCGGCGCCGACGAACCGGAATCCCGCCTTGGCGAGCTCGTCGCTCCGTCGATCGGTATCGGTGAACAGCGAGTTGCCTCCGTCGATCAGGATGTCCCCTTCCTGCAGGTGGGGCTTCAGGTGCGCGATGACGCTGTCGACCGGCGGCCCTGCCGGCACCATCGTCAGGACACGCCGCGGCCGTTCGAGCATCTCCATGAGCTGCTCGGGACGCTCGGCGCCGGCAATGGCCTTGCCCTTTGCCGGCCCGTTCAGGAAGGCCTGCGTCTTCTTCGCGTCGAGGTCGTAGCCGACGACGGGGAATCCTTTGCTTTCGATGTTCCGGGCGAGGCTTGCGCCCATGACGCCGAGACCGACGACGCCCATTTTGTAGGTCATTTACTTACTCCCGATCGTCAACTCCCAACGATCCAACGATCCAATGATCCAAGGGAAACCGTTCAAACAACGGGGTGAAAAACCGTCGAATAGGCTGGTTGGAAGGCGTTGTACCCCACTGTTCGAATGGCTTCCCTTGGATCGTTGGATCGTTGGGAGTTGACTTTGAACAAGCTAGTCTCCCCACGCCGGCGGCTGCCCCACCCGATACAACATCTCCCCCGCTCTCGGCACCACGAGCCATTTGGGCCGCTGCCAGTCGGCGGGATTGACCGTCGCCGGATCCATGTACCCAAGATTGATGCGTTCACAACGCTCGCGCGGGATGCCGGTTGCCAGCGTCACGCGGACACGCGGCGTTTCCAGGCCGCACGAGGCATCGAAGGTGCCGAGTCCCTTCACGTGCGTCGAGTGTGCCAGGATGCCGCCGGGATAATGCTTGAAGCGCTCCCACTGACCGAGGAAGTAGTCGCGGCAGTGGTAGCCGACCTCGTCGAGCAGCTTGCCGTGCACGTAGCTGACCTCGGTCACGTGCGGCGCGAAGATCACGACCTCACCGCCGTCGGCCACGGCCGGCTCGATCTTGTACATCCCCTTCGCTGCCGTCCAGAGATCGTCATACATCGGCGGCATCATCGCCAGCACGCGCTCATATGGCTTGTCCACCCAGACCACGTGGCGCCGCGACGAGAGCCTGGCAGCCCGGCGCCAGGTGTCCTGAGGATCTCCGCAGAACAGCCCGGCCACGCCGTCATGGGTGACGACCAGCGCCAGGAGCGACAGCGGCGTATAGAGGAGGCTCGCTGCGCGGTTGATCACGGCGCGGACCGGCGTGTCCAGCGTGCCGATGACCTCGTAGTTCGTGATCAGCGCGCCCAGCCAATGAGTGAAGTGGATGATGTCGGCGGCGGCGACACCTGGAAACAGATACTTGGTGCCGCCGGAGAACCCGACGACTTCGTGCGGAAAAACCGGACCGCAGATCAGGACGTGGTCGTACTCGACCAGCAGCCTGTTGAGCGCGACCGGCACCGGCTCGTTGAGACGTCCCCCCGTGAGCTCCCGGACCTCGGCCGAGGGAATCTCTCCCAGCCTGACGAAGGTGGCGGGATCATCCCAGCGATGATTGAAGATCCGGCGCTGCCCCGCCTTTCCGTCGACGACGGCCTGGCCGACATGGCGGCTCAGCTGCGCATCGGTCATCGGCGTGTGGGTGCCGAGCGCCACCAGGAAATCGAGCGCCGCGACGCGCTCGCCGAGCTCGCGCTCCAGGGTCTCGAACATCAACGGCATCGGCATCGTGCGGGTGCCGTCGGGAATCAGCACGAGGACACGCCGGCCGTCGACCGGAAGCCGGGCCAGCCCTTCGCGGGCCAGCCGCGCGATGTCCTCGCTGGACAGATAGCCGTCGGCCACGCCATGGCCGACCACGACCTCACCCGCCTCCGTCCCCCGATGCTTCATGTGCATCGTTCGAACGCTACGCGGGCTCGTAAATCATGTCAAGGCGCGAGACTACTTCAGCGGCCGCCCTTCGACGTCGAGCAGGACGACGTCACCGGCGTTGAGTGGACGGAGCCCCGCCTCGATCTTCGAGCGATCGCCGACAAGCAACAATGTCGCGCCGGCGGGCGCCGCGTACTTCGCGGCGGCGGCATTGACGGCGGCGAGCGACGCCCCGAGCAGGCTTTCGGGCTCCCGCTGAAGCTCGATCATCGGCAGCCCGAGGGCCCACAGATTGAGAACCTGCCCCGCCACCCGGTTGAGCGACTCGAACTGCTGCGCGTACCCTCGAATCTTCGTGAGCCGCGCGGAAGTCAGCTCGGCATCGGTGATCGGCTTCGCGCCTGCCAGGTTCTTCAATTCGGAGATGAACTCGGCCGCCGACTCGCTGGTCTTGTCCGTCTGCACCCCGCCCGACGCGATGATGGTGCCCGACTGCCGGAGCAGCGAGGCAGTGGAGAAGACCCCGTACGAATAGCCCTTGTCCTCACGAAGGTTGAGATTCAGGCGGGTTCCGAAGCCGCCACCGCCGTACACCGCATCCGCGAGCGTCACCGCCGCGTACTCGGGGGAGGCGCGAGGCGGCGCGGGCAGAACGTGAGCGATCACCGTCTGTGCCGCGTTCTGCCGATCGATCAGGTAGATCTTGCCGGGACCGACCGGCTGCGGCGGCGGAACCGTGGTTGCCGGCGCCGCGCCGCCCGCCCAGCTGCCGAAATTCTGTTTCACGATCGCGGTGGCCTCCGCCAGCGTCACATCGCCAACGAACACCAGCGCCGAGCTGCCCGGCTTCCACTGCGCCTGGTGAAACTTGATCAGATCGTCTCGCGTGATGGTCCCGACCGTGCCTGGCAAACCGCCAGGCGACCGTCCATAGGGATGATCCGGGCCGAAGGCGAGCATGAACGACACGCGATTGGCGACCGCGTTGGGATTGTTTGCCTGTTGGCCCAGGCCATCGAGCGTGAGCTTCTTCTCGCGATCGAATTCCGCCGCCGGAAACGACGGCTGCAGCACGACCTCGGCGAGAATGGCCGTCGCCGCGGAGAGATTCCGCTTCAGGACCTCGAGAGAGAGCCGCGCGCTTTCACGGCCGGCGACCCACGTGATGGAGGTGCCAAGGTCGCCAAGCGTGTTGTCGATTTCGAGCGCGCTCTTCGCCTTCGTGCCCCGGCGCATCACGCGCGTCGTCAGGCTCGCGAGACCACCCTTGTCCGCGGGATCCTTGATGCTGCCACTGCGCGACGCCACCGATACCGACACCTTCGGCAGTTCCGGGCGCTCGACCACGAATATCTCGACTCCGTTCTCCAGCTTCGCGGACTTCACATCCGGCGCCGTGAACGGCCGGTCGGTCCCGAGCGGCGGTTCCTTCGCACGATCGAGCGTCAGCTTCGCCGGCGCGCCCGACGGCTCGGGTCTGAAACGAACCAGCAGCCGGTTCCGGGTGTTGAGGTATTCGTTGACGGCCGCCTTGACCATCGGGGCGGTTGCGTTCCGATAGCGCGCGAAATCCGCCTCGAACATGTCGGGATTGCCGAGGAAGGTGTTGTATTGATTCAGGCGGTCCGCCTTGCCGCCGAAGCCGCCAATGCCTTCCAGCCCCGTCACGAAGTTGAACTCCCACTTCGTCCGGGCGCGGTTCAGCTCCTCATCGGTCGGGCCCTCCGTCGCCAGCCGGGCAATTTCGTCGGTGACGATGCGCTCGATCTGCCCGAGATCGGCTCCAGGCCGGGCCGTGACATTGACGGAGAAGATGCTGGTCAGCGGCTGGCTGAGTTGAAACGCGGTGGTGTTCGATGCGACCTGCCGATCGTAGACGAGCGCTTTGTTCAATCGGGCTGACAGGCCGTCGGCGAGAATCGTCGCGACGAGATCGAGCTCGGCATCGCCGGCGTCGAAGTAGGCCGGCGAATGCCAGGCAAAGTAGGTCCGCTCCTGCGGCACGCGATCCCTGACCTCGACGATCCGTTCGCCCTCCAGCCTCGGCCTGCCCTTCGCCGGACGATCCAGCGGCGGTCCCGCCGGAATGGTTCCAAAGTACTTCTCGACCAGAGGCTTGGCGACGGCCGGATCGAAGTCGCCGGCGATCACGAGCGACAGATTGTTCGGCGTGTAGAAGGTCCGGAAGAAGTCGCGCACGTCGTCGAGCGTCGCCGCCACGAGATTCTCGTGCACGCCGATGACGTCGTTGGCATACGGGTGGCGCGACGGATACAGGTTCTCGGTGATCAGCTTGTACCAGCGGCCGTATGGCGTGTTCTCGAGCCCCTGCCGCCGCTCGTTGCGCACCACGTCCTTCTGGTTGGCGAGCTTGGCATCGGTCATGGCTTCCGGCAGCGTCAGGAGGCGATCGCTCTCGAGCCACAGGATGTTCTCGAGGTTGCCGGAGGGCACCGTCGCGAAGTAGTTGGTCCGATCCTGGCTCGTGGTCCCGTTCACGCCCCCTTCCCGGAGGTTGGCCCCGGCCGCCTCGGCGTAGGTGAAGTACTCCTTGCCGGCGTTCTTCGACCCCTGGAACATCATGTGCTCGAACAGGTGCGCGAACCCGCTCCGCCCCTCGCGCTCGTTCTTCGAGCCCACGTTGAACCACTGATTCACGTGCACAATCGGCAGCTTGCGATCGACGTGAAGAATGACCTGCAGGCCGTTCGACAGCGTGTACTTCTCGAACTGGATCCTCGGTATGGCTGCGACCGCCGGCTGCGAGGCCGCAGGCCCGGACTGCGCCAGGCCGGGCTGCCCGAGCGAGGCGGCCATCAGCGCAACCGACAGGATCGATACGGCGAAGACCGGAAGGCGCACGCTCGACCTCCTTCTGAAAGGGGAAGCGGAGAGTGTAGCGCAATCCCGTCGTCGGGTTCTCTCTTCGATCGACGTTCGCCGTCACGCTGCAATCGTGTTCACGGTTGCGCTGCGCGCTTGAACGACGAGGCGACGACACGACGACACGACGGCGCCTTCGGCGCAAAACACGAAGAGGCACAAAGCTCACAAAGGCCACGAAGTCGGGTTGAATATCAGCGGCTTACCTGCTGACGCCGACGTCGGCCACGGCCGACGTCGGCGGTTGCAATCCGTCGAAGAGACTCACAAGGTTTTCTTTGTGTGGCTTTGTGAGCTTGGTGGCCTTGGTGTGAATGGCGCCGAAGGCGCCTGCCGTCGGAACGTCGTGTCGTCGTATCGCCCTTCGGCGTCGCTCAGGGCGACCCTGAGCTTGCCGAAGGGTCGTCGCCCCGTCGTGAATGCGGCCGAAGGCCGCACCCGCCGGAGGCGGCGTGACAGCGAACAACTTTCGAAGAGGCTCAGCGCCGGTCACTCGTGCCGCAGTGCGACCATCGGATCGACCTTCGACGCGCGCTGGGCCGGCAGCCAGCAGGCGAGCGTGGCCACGCCGAGGAGAATGGCCGGGGCTCCCGCAAACACCGAGAAGGCGAGCGGCCGCCCAGGCGCGAGATGAATTTGCACGATGTAGACCAGCAGCCAGCCAAGCACAGCGCCCCCGGCCGCGACCCGCAGCGTGTCGAACACGACCTCCCCTACGACCCGCGTCCCGGTTGCGCCGAGCGCCATGCGTACGCCGATCTCGGTCGTGCGCTGCGCCACCGCGTAGGCGACGACCGCGTAGATGCCGATCGCGGCGAGCGCCAGCAGCAGCGGACCGAGCACCACGAACATGCGGGCGGGAATGCGGCGCAGGAACAGGTTCTTCTCGACGTGCTCCTCGAGCGTGCGGACGTCGTAGATCGGCAGCGCGGGATCGACGTCCCGGACGGCGCGGCGCAACTCCGCCGCGATCGGTGTTTCCGAACCATCCGCGACCTGCAGGTGAATCTCGCCCGCCCACGCCGGGCGATCGCGGAACGAGAAATACACGATCGGCGTGGGTGATTCGTCGAACGATTCGTAGAGTGAATCCCTGACCACCCCGCAAATCACGTAGGCGCGGTCGCGGTTCTGAACGGTGCGGCCGACCGGCTCGCTTCCCCCCAGGAATCGCCGCACGAATTCCTCGTTCACGATCGCCTGCGGGCGCTGCCCCTCCACGGAGCGTTCGGCGAAATCCGAACCCCGCACAATCGCGATCCCCATCGTCTCGAAGTAGCCGTGCGTGACGGTGTTGCTGAGCGCGCGATCGGGTTGTCCGTCGGCTCTGGCCCTGCCCTCGATGACGAACGGGCGCAGCGGCAGCCCGTGGATGTCGAGCGGCACCTGGGTGGCAATCGCCGCCGAACCCGCGCCCGGGATGGTCTGCAGGCGTTCCAGCAGTCGATCCGCGAAATCGCGCGCGACCGCGTTCGTCGGATTCCGGCCGCTCAAGTCGTAGGCGGCAAGGACTACGCCGGAGCGCCGGAAGCCCGTCGCAATTTCACGGGTTTCAATCAGGCTGCGGAAGAAAAGACCCGCCACCAGCAGCACCATCAGCGCCAGCGCGACTTCCGCGGCCATGAGCGCGCTGCGGAGCCGGCTCCGCGATGCTCCGCGGCTGGCGGCACGAAACGCCTGCTGCGCCTCGACACCCGCGAGCTGGAGCGCGGGGGCGAGCCCGACGACGACGCCACAGCCGAGCGCGAGCAGGGCGGCGAGGGCCAATCCCATCCCATCGACGTGCGTCTGGAACCGGATCGGGAACGCGCCGATGAACGGCACGGCCCTGATGGCGTTGGTGCCCCACATCGCGAGCACCACCCCCAGAACACCGCCGCCGGTGGAGAGCAGCAGGTTCTCGCTGAGGAGGACGGTCATGATCCGCAGG
>Ga0209382_10003969_pt1 | contig 20133 bp, 24 predicted proteins | sample SoiMetdeltSBSDD5_FD_187599 | JGI IMG/M metagenome (GOLD analysis project Ga0209382, IMG submission 187599) | Bulk soil microbial communities from a Populus tree surrounding site in Tennessee, USA - Soil MetaG P. deltoides SBSDD5 (SPAdes) (version 2) | ecosystem: Environmental > Terrestrial >... | reverse complement strand
AATCCCCAATCCGGGCGCCATATTGTTCGGCGAGGACCAGGGCCGCTACGTCGTCACCACCCCCGACCCCGACACGGTTCGCGGGCTGGCCAATGCCGCCAACCTCTTCGCGGTGCCAATTGGCGCGACCGGCGGAGATGCGCTGACTTTCGATCTCGTCGGCCGTGGGGGCCCCCAGTCTGTTTCCATCGCTGACCTTCGCGCCGCCCATGAGGGCTTCTTCCCCGCGCTAATGCAGGGCGAACTTTAGGGAACTCGACGTTTGCCTAACCATGCGGGAAATAGATGCGATGGCGGGTGCCGCCGTCTCCCGTCTCCAGCTCGTAGCGGGCATCAAGCTGCTTGGTGAATGTGTCGACCAGTCGAGTACCAAGGCCGGTACCTCGGGTTCGGGCGCTGCGCTTCATCCCGATACCGTCATCGGCAACCTCGAGCAGCAATCCTTCAGCAGTTTTCCTAAGCGATACTTGAATTTCGCCCCGGCGGCCGTCGGGGAAAGCATGTTTCAGCGCATTGGTCACCAGTTCGTTCATGATGATCGAGAGCCAGGTGGTTTCGTCGGCGCCAAGGTTGATGTCCTCAAAGTCGCAGTGAAGCGACACACCCGGCCGGGACAGGCCCTGATTCAGTTCTGCGCATAGTTCACCAAGGTGCTGGCCGATCCGGACCTGCTCCAGACTGTCGCTGCTGACCGCCAGCTGCTTTGCGGCCATGGCGATCGCGCGGATGCGGTCGGCGACCTGCTCCAGCGCTTGCCTGACTGGCGCGTCCGCGCGCCTGGCCTGTGCCAGGACCAGCGCCAGCACCGTCTGGTAGTTGTTGGTCGTGCGGTGGTCGATCTCCGCCAGGGCCTGGTGGATTAGGTCCACTTGTTCTTCGCGTCTCGACCAGGCCCGGTCAATCTCGCGCTGGTAGAGCCAGATGATGACGATCGCGACCAATTGGGCGGCGGTTGAGATCGATAGCCCGCCGACTAGCTGGGCTTTCTGCACAGCTTTACTGGCCGGATCGACGATCAGGGTCCAGGCGAGCCACTGGCCGACGATAACCGCCAAAACGCCGCTTCGCCAACCCGCGAGGACGGTGGCCCCAACCGCCGCGACGAACACGAAGGCATAGGGTGCACGATCGCCCGTCCACGGGATGAGACCCATCCGCGCCAGGGTCAACACGACCGGCATGGCCATGCCGGTCGCAATCTCTATCACCAACGGCGGTACCCGGTCGGCGAACCGCTCGGGTAGCCGGGAACGCAGGATCCTTTTCACGGCCGAACCCCCACAAACGCCCAACAACACAAATTCGGCGACCGCTGGCGATTAATTCCCATGTTTAAGACGGAATCGCAATGATTTGGCGAAAGCATGGTCAACGCGCATTAACCAATGCCAACTTGATTGTTGCGCCATGGTCCTTACAAGCCGACGCGGGTGGGGTGCATCGCAGCGGTTGTTTCCGCCTGCCCGAGTTGAGGATCGCTTATTGTCCGATCTACTGAGTCTGACCGAAGAGCAGCGTATCCAGCTCCTCGTCAGCGCCGTCACCGACTATGCAATCTACATGCTCGAACCCGATGGGCGGGTGGCGACGTGGAACCCGGGTGCCGAGCGGTTCAAGGGCTATAAGGCCGAAGAGATCATCGGCCAGCATTTCTCGCGCTTTTTCACGCCCGAAGACATTGCCGCGGATCTGCCGGACCGCGCGCTTCGGACGGCAGAGCGCGAAGGGCGGTTCGAGGCCGAGGGGTGGCGATTGCGCAAGGATGGCGAGCGCTTCTGGGTCCATGCAATCATCGATCCCATCCAGTCGCCCGAGGGCGAGCTATTGGGCTATGCCAAGATCACCCGCGATATTACCGCCAGGAAGAAGGCCCAGGATGAGCTGGAGGCAGCCCGCGAGGCGCTGACCCAGTCGCAGAAACTGCAGGCGCTGGGGGAATTGACCGGGGGAATCGCCCACGACTTCAACAATCTGATGACGGTCATTGGCGGGGCGAGCGATTTCCTGCTCAGGCATCCCGACCTGTCGGTGGCCAAGCAGCATCGCTATCTGGCATCGATCGCCGACACCGCAAAGCGGGCGACCGACCTGATCAGTCATCTCCTGGCGTTCGGTCGCCGCCAGTCAATTCATCCGATCGTCGTCGATCTCAACGTCAGGCTCGACGCCTTCGTCGAGATGATCGGACGCACGCTCGGATCGCAGGTCAGGGTAGAGCTGGACCTCCAGGCCAGGGATGCAAGAGTGAAGGTCGACCCGACGCAGCTGGAAATGGCGCTGCTCAATGCCGCCGTAAATGCCAGGGACGCCATGCCCGGCGGGGGAAAACTCAAACTGTCCACCTACGATTGCGAACTCGAGGGACGGCACGCGGTCTGCATCGGAATCGCTGACGAGGGGTCGGGCATTCCGCAAGATGTGATGAACCGGGTGTTTGAGCCCTTTTTCACGACCAAGGAAGTGGGCAAGGGGACGGGTCTCGGCCTGTCGCAGATCCATGGGTTTGCCCTGCAGGCTGGCGGCCATGCCGAGATTGAATCGCGCGAAGGAGAAGGCACTAGGCTGCGGATTATCCTGCCGGGCACCGCCGAGCCCCTTCCTGAGCCAAGCCGGGAGGAAGGCGCCGCTCAGCTTCCCAGCGGCCTCACGGTGCTGTTGGTCGAGGACAATGTCCAGGTGCGCGACTTCGCGGCGGAGCTGCTGGAAGACCTGCAGTGCGAAGTGGTCACGGCCAACGATGCGACCGAGGCGCTGGTAGCGCTGCGGGCGCAAGACTTCGACGTCGTCTTTTCAGACGTGATCATGCCCGGCATGAGCGGCCTGGAGCTGGCGGAGCGTCTCGCCGAGTTGCGCCCGGAGCTCCCGGTCCTCCTTGCGACCGGCTTCAGCGAAAATATCTCGCGTGCCGTCGCCATGCGCTTTGCTGTCGTTTCCAAACCATATGATGTCACCTCGCTTGCGCGGGGCCTGGCCGAGGTCACCACCCGGCAGCACGAGCGCGCGGATAGCTGACGCCCTTGCGCGACGCGGCCCGCCAACGCAGGTTGCGACCTGACACAAATAAGGGACAATCATGACCGACGAACCAGGCGCAGAAACTGCTCAATCCGCTCCCGCCTGGTACTGGCTGGTTGCGGTTGCCGCTCTGCTCTTCGAAGGCGCCGGCGCCGTTCTGTTCGTCAATAGCCTGACAATCGATCCGGCCACGCTGCCGCTCGATCAACGTGTCGTCTACAACTCTACGCCGCAGTGGATGACAATTGCCTGGGCAATCGCGATTGGCGCGGGATTATTGGGCGCTATCAGCCTGCTGCTGAGGCGCCGCTTTGCCGAGCCTCTGCTACTGGTTTCGCTGCTCGCCGTTGCGGCGCAATTTGCCGGACTGTTCCTGATCAAACAGCTGCGTGAAATCACGCCTGAGGATCATCTGATCGTCCCAATCGTCATCCTGCTGTTTGCCTACGCTTTTTGGCAGACTTCGAAGCTGGCCCGGCGCAAGGGCTGGCTGGGCTAGAAAGGGTCCGGGCGCGCCAGGGGGCGTAGAGCGCGCCCGGTAGAGGGGAGTCAGCGAGGCTTCTTCGCGGCCTTTTTCTTGGCAGTCTTGTCCTTGCTCACAGAGGTGTCCGTCGTGGCCATCGCTTCCGGCGCAAGCGGATCATCCTTGGCGGCGGGCGTCGCGGGCGTGGCAGGCGTCGCGGCCGTATCCGCCTGAGGATCGGCCGGTGTTGCCGGCGTGGCAGGGTCGGCCGGCGTCGCGGCGTTTTCGGATGCCGGCTGGCTGGCAGGCTCTTGCGCCACCAGCACCGCGCTGGTGCTGAGCGCCAGCGACGCCGCCGCAAAGGTGAGAAACATGGTCGGCTTGTGCATTTCATTCTCCAAGTCGGGGAAACGGACAGGCATCGCCCGCCCGCTGGAACGGCCTACGAAGAAGGGCGCGTTAATTTCCCGGGTTGTCGGCGGGGCGTTGGTCTGCCGGGGTTGACGGACCCGGCACGGATCAGGACGAGGGAAGCAAGGGACTTGGTTTCCGCTTTTCGTCAAAATTACCCCAGGCGCCGCCGCAAACCGCGGCAAGATCCGTCGAGCGGCTTGTTGCGATCGCGTCGCGGAGCATGGCGGCGACCCTCTCGTTCCGCCGGAGGTCGTGACGGAGCCCGGGGACCGATTCCAGGTGGGGGATTTTCGCCAGGAGCCTCACCGCGGTTTCCAAATCGCTCAGGGCAGCGGACAGGTTTCCGACGCTGGCATAGGCGCATGCACGGCGTTCGTAGGCCGAAGCATAATCCGGCTGCGCCCTCATGCCGGCCGTCAGGTCGGCGATCGCTTCGTCAAATCGGCCGAGACTATTGAGGCTCCATCCGCGGTGATAGTGGAAGCGCATTCCGTCCGCCCCGGGCTCGCCAGCGAGTCCGTTGATGAGATCCAGGGAAGCCTCGACATTGCCGATCTGGCGCTCGAGCATCGCGAGGCGAAGTGTCGCTCGAAATTTCTCGTCCGGCCATCGCTTGAGGATGTCCTGATAAGCCGAGCGGGCCTCGTCATAGGAACCCAGCACCTGGAGTGACCAGCCGATCCCCAACGCAACCTCGACATCGTTCGGTGCCAGCATCGCAAGTCTTCGATAATCAGCGAGCGCCGCGACCATTGCGCGATCCGCCGGATCGCTGTCGGGGACCTCATTGCCCCCGATCGAGTCATAGGCACGCGCACGGGTCCCCAAGGCCAATACTTCGAGCGACGGATCGAGCTTCGATCCGGCTAGCGCGCGATCGATCTGGCCGATCGCGTCACGTGGGGCGGCCGATGTCGACAAGGCCAGGGCCAGGCCAACCTGACCTTCCGCCGTTCGCGGGCTGAACTTACTGGCATCACAGGTGCGCTCCGTTTGGACCCGAGCTTCGTCAAGTTCGACCGAGCAGACCGGATAAATGAACTTCTTGCTCGCGGCATCGAAATGGGCGGCGGACGGGTCGTATTGGACCTTGATGGCTAGACCGGCGGCATTCGCGCTCCGCAGCAGTTGCCACAGGGCGTCGGAATGCGCCTTGTATTTCGGCTCCAGCAAGAACCGTTTTCCTTCATCCCAGGTTTCGAACCAGTTGCCGCCATCGGCCTGCGGCTGTGCGGCATGCACGTTGCCGTACGAGGTGAATTCGGCCGGACTCTCGGCGACGGCACTTGCAGCCGACAATCCCAGCAGTCCGGCCGCCATTGCACCCACCAAACAAGAACGAACCGCCATAGATCCTCCCCCAACTCGGCCCGCGACGCTAGCGGCCTCATGACCTCGGTCAAGCGGGGCTGGTTGCGGCACTGCACAATCGCTAGAAGGTGCAGCCATGTCGACCTTCACCATCGATACGGCGACCAGCCGCGCGACCCCGACGCCGGTTCCCGGCAAGCGCATGACCGTCCCCGCCATCCGCGGCCGCAAGAAGGCCGAAGGGAAGAGCTTCAAGACCGAGCAGCCGCTGGTCATGCTGACCGCCTACACGATGCGGATGGCGCAATTGCTCGACCCGCATTGCGAGATGCTGCTGATCGGCGACAGCCTGGGCCAGGTGATTTACGGCCTGCCTTCCACCGTGCCGGTCACGTTGGAGATGATGTGCGCCCACGGCGCGGCGGTGGTGCGCGGCAGCTGGCACGCGCTAGTCGCGGTCGATATGCCGTTCGGAAGTTATGAGGGGTCGCCGGAACAGGCGTTCGCATCCGCCGCGCGGATCATGAAGGAAACCGGCTGTGCAGCGGTCAAGCTGGAGGGCGGCGAGGCGATGGCCGAAACCATCGATTTCCTGACCCACCGCGGCATTCCGGTGATCGGCCACGTCGGCCTCACCCCGCAGGCGGTCAATGTGCTGGGTGGCTATGGCGCGCGGGGCAAGAGTGCAGACGAAGCCAAGAAGATCCTGGCCGACGCCAAGGCAGTGTCCGATGCCGGCGCTTTTTGCATCGTGGTCGAGGGCGTCATGGAACAGATCGCCGAGCAGGTCACCGAGACGGTTCCGGTCCCGATCATCGGCATCGGCGCCTCGCCCAAATGCGACGGCCAGGTCCTGGTCACCGAGGATATGCTCGGCCTGTTCGAACGCACCCCGCGGTTCGTGAAGCGCTACGCCGACCTCGCCAGCGAGATCGGCGAAGCGGTCGGCAAATATGCCGACGAGGTCCGCACCCGCGCCTTCCCGACAGCGGAACAGACTTACCGGCCAAAGGGGTAGGAAGGGAAGCAGCAGCTAGGCAGCGATGCGACTTGGTAACGCCTTCTTGCTGGTCGTGGCAGCGCAGGCTGGCCACTCCTTCGAGGAATATCTATTTCGCTTGTACGACGAGTTGCCCGTTCCGCGCATGCTCAGCGACTTAGTCTCTTCAGATCGTGCCGAAGGATTCTTGTATATCAGTCTCGCGCTAACCGGTTTTGGCCTCTGGTGCTGGGCGGGCCCAATTCGAAGGGAATGGCCATCAAAGCGAATTTTCGCTTGGGGATGGGCATTGGTGGGAATGGCGAACGGAGCCGGCCACATTATGCTTGCCGTTGGGACCGGGGGCTATTTCCCAGGCGTGATGACGGCACCATTGCTCCTCGTCACATCCGCTGTGCTGATGGCGAACCTCCGGAAGCCGTGACCCCTTTGCCTTTCCCGCCCGCCGCGCTAGACGGCTTCCCGCCAGCTTCTGTTCATTCGGGGTGGGGAAGGAAGCGGCCCACGATCCCCACGTTTTTGATTGAGGACCCCTTTGGCGCTTCCCAACGATCCGGCCGAAACTTTCGTCCGCGAAGTCGATGAAAATCTCCGTCGCGACCAGCTGCGCGACATGGCCAAGACCTATGGCAAGTGGATTGTCGCCGCGATCATCCTGTTCCTCGCGGCGGCGGGCGGCTACCTCTATTGGCAAAGCCGGCAGCAGCAGCAGGCATCTGACGAGAGCGAGGTGATGTCGGCGGCGCTCGACAAGTCCGAGTCCGGCAATGTGAAGGGCGCCGTTGCCGACCTGACGCCGATCAGCGATTCCTCCAGCGACGTCAATGCTGCCAGTGCCAAGCTGGCGCGCGCGGCGCTCGCCCTGCGCCAGAACGATCGCAAGACGGCCATCGACATCTACCGCGAAATGGCGGGCGACGACGGCCTGCCGCAGCCCTATCGCGATGTCGCAACCGTCCGCGGCACGATGACCGAATATGACAGCCTGAAGCCTGACGAGGTGATTGCTCGCCTGTCGCCGCTGGCGGAGCCGGGCAAGCCCTTTTTCGGCAGCGCCGGCGAGCTGGTCGCCATGGCCATGCTCGCCAAGGGCGATCGCGCCGGCGCCGGCCAGCTGTTCGCCAAGATTGCTGCGGACCCTCAGGTCCCGCAGACCATCCGCGCCCGCGCGGTCCAGATCGCCGGTTCGCTCGGGGTTGACGCTACCGCGTCGCTGCCCGGCATGCCCGGTGCCATTCCTGCTCAGTAGGACATGACAAATATGCGTCACGTTTCACGCGTTTCCCTTCTTCTCCTGTCGGCTTCGCTGCTTGCCAGCTGCGGCGGCGGCGGTCCGCTCGGCGTGTTCAAGAAGAAGGACAAGATCACCGTCCCCGGCGAGCGCGTCGCCGTCCTGGTCAATGAGGCCGACATCGAAATCGATCCCGCCACCGCGGCCGAGCAGATGAGCCTTCCCGCCGCCGTCACCAACGAGGCCTGGGCGCAGTCCGGTGGCAACGCCAACAAGTCGGTCGGGCACGTCTCGCTCGGAACGTCGCTTGGCGTCGCCTGGACCGCCTCGATCGGCAAGGGCAGCGACAAGGACGGCCGGTTGGGCGGCGGTCCGGTCATTGCCGACGGCAAGGTGTTCACCATCGATACTGCCGGCACGGTGCGTGCATTCGACGCCCGCAATGGAAGCCAGGTCTGGTCGGCCCGGTTTGGCGAGGTCGGCGACAATGCCGCGTCGATCTATGGCGGCGGCGTCGCCTATGACGCGGGCCGGGTCTATGCGACCAATGGCCTTGGCTATGTTGCTGCGTTGAATGCTGCAGACGGCGCCGCCGTGTGGACGGTCAAGCCGGCCGGGCCGCTTCGCGGCGAACCTTCGGTCGCCGGCGACGCGGTCTATGTCATGAGCCAGGACAACCAGATTTACTCGCTCAAGGCGGCGGACGGCTCGACCAACTGGTCCAATGCGGCCGCGCTGGAAATTGCCGGCGTATTTGGATCGGCCGCCCCGGCGATCGGCCAGGGCACCGTCGTGGCGGGCTTTTCGAGCGGCGAACTCAATGCCTATCGCTACGAGAACGGACGCATGGTGTGGCAGGACGCACTGTCGCGCACGACCATGTCGACCAGCGTCGCTTCGCTATCCGACATCGACGCCGATCCCGTCATCGACAGCGGCACCGTATACGCTGTCGGTCAGGGCGGGCGGATGGTCGCGCTCGACCTGTTCTCGGGCCAGCGGGTATGGGAACTGAACTTCGGCGGCATTTCGACGCCATGGCTCGCCGGCGACTGGGTCTTCGCGGTCAATGACAAGGCGCAGCTGGTGGCGATTGCCCGCCGGACCGGCAAGATCCGCTGGATCAATCAGCTGCCGCGCTATCGCGACCAAAAGGACCGTAAGGGGCCGATCAGCTATGTCGGGCCAGTGCTGGCCGGCGATCGCCTCATCGTCGCCGGATCGAACGGCGCACTGATCAATGTCGATCCAATCAGCGGCAGCTTCCAGAGCCAGGTTAAGCTGGAGGACGGCGTCAGCTTTCAGCCGGTGGTGGCCAACAGCACCCTCTACTTGCTGACCGACAGCGGCAGGCTGGTCGCTTACCGGTAGGAGTTCCCCCGCGGAGGCGGGGGCCCAGACCGCGAAGCGCTGACGGAGGGGCCCCTCCACCTCCTCCGGCGGTCCATCAGCCGTTTCGGCATGCTGAGGGCATGCCGGCTTGCGGCTGATCCCTCGAAATCGAGGGGAGGAGATTGACCGCGCCTCGCCGAACCGGCAGGGGCAGCGCCATGCCCCTTCCCACCGTCGCCATCGTCGGCCGCCCCAACGTCGGCAAATCGACGCTGTTCAACCGCCTGGTCGGCAAGCGCGTCGCGCTGGTGGACGACCGGCCGGGCGTCACTCGCGACCGGCGCGAAGGCGAAGGGCGGCTGTTCGACCTGACCTTCCGCGTCATGGACACCGCCGGGTTCGAAGATCAGGACCCGCAGTCGCTTCCCGGCCGGATGCGCGCCCAGACCGAGGCCGCCGTGCGCGAGTCCGATGTTGCCCTGTTCCTGATTGATGCGCGCGAAGGGCTGACCCCGCTGGATGAGGAAATCGCCCGCTGGCTGCGCAGTCATGCCACACCTGTCGTGGTTGCGGCCAACAAGGCGGAAGGGCGCGCCGGGGAAGCGGGTCTGCTCGAGGCCTATGCGCTCGGCCTGGGCGAGCCGATCGCGATCAGCGCCGAACATGGCGAGGGTCTGGCCGATCTGTTCGAAATGGTCCGCCCGCACGTCGAGCATGAGCATTTTGAGACCGAGGCCGAGGAAGCCGAGCATGGCGAAGGGCCGCTCAAGCTGGCGGTCGTCGGCCGCCCCAACGCCGGCAAGTCGACCCTGGTCAACAAGATGCTGGGCGAGGAACGGATGATCACCGGCCCCGAGGCCGGGATCACCCGCGACAGCATTAGCATGAACTGGGAATGGAACGGCCGGCCTGTCCAGCTGGTCGACACCGCGGGCCTGCGCAAGCGGGCCAAGGTCGAGGACAAGCTGGAGAAGCTATCGGCGTTCGATACAAAGCGGGCAATCGATTATGCCGAGGTCGTCGTGCTGCTGCTCGACGCTACTCGCGGGCTGGAATCCCAAGACCTGCGCATTGCCGACCAAGTCCTGGAAGAAGGCCGGGCACTGGTGATTGCCCTCAACAAGTGGGACGTGGCCGACAATGCCTCGTCGCTGTTCAACGGGGTCAAGGCGGCTCTGGAGGAAGGCCTCAGCCAGCTGAAGGGCGTGCCGGTGCTGACCGTGTCGGGCAAGACCGGCAAGGGCATCGACCAGTTGCTGGGCGCCGCGTTCGAAGTGCGCGATCGCTGGTCGCGGCGCGTGTCGACCGGCGAGCTCAACCGCTGGTTCGAACGCGCCGTCGAGGCCAATCCGCCGCCCGCGCCGGGGGGCAAGCGGATCAAGCTTCGCTACATCACGCAGGTGAAGAGCCGGCCGCCGAGCTTTGTCGTGTTCGGGACGCGGGTCGATCAGCTGCCGACCAGCTACCAGCGCTACCTTCTGAATTCGATGCGGCGTGACCTGGATTTGGGCCCGGTGCCGCTGCGCCTGACCATGCGGGCGCCGAAGAACCCGTTTCATAACAAGGGTTAGTTCGGAAAATAACCGGTCCTTTACCCTTTCGGGGTTAGGCATTGCTGGTGGGACCGCGCCCGGACCAGGGGCGCTTGGGAGCATGAGATCAGGTGGAAGACGGCTCGGACATCATTGACTGGGTGCATTTCGAGAAGAGCCGGGCCGAGCTTGGGCCGGGCTTCATTCGCATCCTGAGCTATTTTCGCGAAGACGGCGCGAAAAGCGTCTACGCGATCGAACAAGCCATGCACGAGCACAACACGGTCGCGCTGGTCATCCCATCCCATACGCTGAAGGGCGAATCGCGCCAGTTCGGCGCCGAGCCACTGGCGGCCGTGGCCGAAAAAATTGAGCAAACCGCCCGCTTCTGCATCGAGACGCACCGTTTTCCCGACGAGCTGATCCCTGATGTGGTCGAGCTGCGCCGGCTGTGGAGCCGGACCATCGAGCTATTCGACAAGGCGACCAACCCGCTGCAGAGCCGCGCCGTCGCACCCGGTGGCTTCGGCAAGAAAGCCGCCAACCAGGGCTTCGGGCGGATTTAAGCCGCGGCCGGCAAGGCCTTCCGCATTGGCTGAAGCGATCCACGCGCCAGGCTGCGCCACAGCCATTCAAGCGGACCATATTCGAACCGTTCCAGCCACGGCTTCGACCAGGCCAGCATGACGCCCCACATCGCGATGACGACCAGCCACAGCTGAGCGCGGGTCAGTTCGCCGAAGAAGCCCAGGCCCCAGCCATAAAAGACGCCGGTCATCATGATCGAGGTGCCGAGATAGTTGGTGAAGGCTGCGCGGCCGGCCGCGGCGATCCGCTGCGTCAGCGCACCGCCCTTGCGCGTGAGCAGGATGACCAGCGCGGCCACCGCGGCGATCATGAACGGCCGGATCACGACCGTTGCGGCCATCGAATAGGTGATGAGTGCGAGCGGGGCAAAATTATCGCGGAAGATCAACCAGATGAGCAGCAAGTAGAAGGGCAGCGAAATGGCATAGCCGCGAATGGCGGCTCGCCGATACTCGGCATCCGTCCACTGGCCGGTGAGATAGCCCGACTTGAGCGCGGCCATGCCGAACAGCATGTAGGCCAGCGTTTCCGGCCCGAACATGATGCTGAACATGACCGGTTCGAACGTATGGTTGGTCAACTGGTCTTGGGCGACACCGGACCAGGGGCCGAGCATCAATCCCAACTGCCGGCTGATCTCGGCCGGGGCCGGCACCCGCACCCACTCGGTCAACTCATTCCATTGGCGCATCACCTCGGGGCTGACGCCCGGCTGGGCAACTTGTGGCGCCAGGTCGCGCACCTGCCCCGCCAGGCCGCCCATCATCAGGAACTCGAGCAGTACCAGCGCGATGCCGATGAGGATCAGGGTGCGGGGCCCCTTCCCGCGAAACAAGAAGGCGACCATGCCGATCGTCGCATAACCGAACAAAATGTCGCCGAACCAGATCAAGTAAAAATGGATCGCGCCGAACAGGAGCAGCACCAGCATCCGGCGGTAATGAACGGCCGCGCCGTTCTCGCCCTTGGCCTCCGCGCGCTGGATGACCAGCAGCATGCTGGCCCCGAACAGGAAGGAGAACAGCCCACGCATCTTGCCGTCGATCAGGACGAAATTGAATGCATAGACGGCGAAATCGACTGGCGTCTCGCTGCCATAGGCGAGTGGATTGATATAGGCCGCCACGGGCATGGCGAAGGCGACGATGTTCATCGCCAAAATGCCCATCACGGCAACGCCGCGCACAATGTCCAGTGTTGGAATGCGATCGGTGGATGTCGTGGCCATCTATGCCCCCCGGTTTGATCTCAACATATCGTCATTCCCGCGAAAGCGGGAACCTAGATTCTTTCCTTTACTGGGTCCCCGCTTCCGCGGGGATGACGAGTAGAGCTACTCCTCCGCCGCCTCACTCTGCAGCTGGACATAGTTCTGCAGGCCCATGCGCGCGATCATGTCGAACTGGGTTTCCAGCGTGTCGACATGCTGTTCCTCATTCTCGAGGATCTCACTGAACAGGTCGCGGCTGACATAGTCCTGGACCTTTTCGCAGTGCGCGATTGCGCCTTTCAATTGGACCAGCGCCTCCATTTCCAGCGCCAGGTCGCACTTCAGCATCTCCTCGACGCTTTCTCCGATCCTGAGCTTGCCCAGCATCTGGAAGTTGGGCAGCGCATCGAGGAACAGGATCCGTTCGGCCAATTTGTCGGCATGCTTCATCTCGTCGATCGACTCGTGCCGCTCGAACTCGGCGAGCTTGTGGACACCCCAATTGTCGAGCATCCGGTAATGCAGCCAATATTGGTTGACCGCGGTCAGCTCATTCTTGAGCGCTTCGTTGAGGAGCTGAATGACCTTCTTGTCGCCCTTCATCGCGGCCTCCTTTCGGACAGCCGGCATCTACGCCTGCAAATCAGCGATGGAAAGTGAAAATTTGGCGGAAATCAGCGAAAAATAATGCGACTTAGTCGCAGTTAGGCAGCCTTGGCGTCGGTCGCCAGCATCCGCGCCCGTTCGTCGTCGATCACTTCCTTGGCACATGGCAGGCAGGTGCCGCACTGCGGCTCGACGCCAAGCGACTTGTACGCCATACGCGGGCAAGGCGCGCCCTGACGGGCCACCGCGCGCAGCTCATCTTCGCGAATCACATTGCAGACACAGACGATCATCGAGATCAATGTATCCGATAATGCGAACTATTTGCAAGACAGAAAGTGGGTTAATTCAAGCAATTGCGCGCGAGCGTAGCGTTTTTGCCGCAATCAGCGCCATCGGGATCCCGACCAGCACGAGGTGGGCGAATAGCTGCGTGGCGATCGACAACGGCTTCGGCGGCAGCGGCGTATCGAAGCGCAGCGGAACGACGATCCAGTTCATCGCCACATAAGTGACGAGGCCATAAATGATGCCCGTCTGAATCGGCTTGTCGAGCAGGCTCGGGCGGTGATTCAGCACAATCACGAACGCGCTCGCCATGATCCCCATCAGGGTAAAGTGGGTAAGCAGTCCGAGAGCTGCTCCGGCGGTCCCCATCTCGGTCGCGGCCGGAAATGGCCCCGAGGCGACGTAACGCAACATATTGCCAATCTGTCGCCCGAAAATGACGGTCAGGATCATTGCAAACAGGATATCGAGCGTACCGGCGACCAGCGTCGCCAAAGCAATGGTGCGGTTCATGATGCCTCCCCCCATGGTCGGGCCGCGACGCTGCCAGCCGTCCGGGCCAAGTCAAGTTCAGGCTCGGGCGAACGTCATATTTTCGTTGCTGAACGTCACCTGTGCTCTTTGCGAATGACCAGCTTCAGTCCGGACCAGGTCTCATCCACCGCGCACACCTTCACGTCGACCAGATGCATCGGCAGCGCGACGGCGCGGATCACATCTTCGGTAATGTCGGTTGGCACCTTTGACGCCTTCTTCGGCCAGCTGACCCAGATCGTGCCGTCGCGGGCAATCAGCGGCAGCAGCATCCGAAGCTCGCAATCCAGCGCGGCGCAGCTGGTAACGAAGATGTGGGCGAGATCGACCGGCGGCTCAGGCAATTCCAGCTGCTCGATCGGCGGCGCATTCCGCGCGATCTCGGCAGCCACACTGTCGGGCATGCCCAGGAACCAGATCCGCATGCCGGGCTTGATGCCCAGCTTTTGCGCCAGTGGCGTCCCCGAGTAACCGGCGGTCATGGGCTGGATATCAGCTCGGGCCGGTCGGTGATCAAGCCTTGGGCACCGGACGCAATCATCCGCGCGTGAAGTGCGCGCCATTCACGCTCCCTCGCCGGCAGGCGGCGGCCGACCATGATCCACGCTTCGGGCCCCAGCGCCTGCGTGCGGCCGACCAGCGCCGGATCGGCATCGACCCAATCGGACCATAGCCGGATGATGTGGGCACCCGCATCGGCGAACACCGGGGCGTCGCGGACATCGGGCATGAAGGCGAGCGTGGTCGTTCCAGGGAGCTCGCGCCGGACACGTGCGATGTCCCTGGCCCGGCGCAGGCCGATAATGACCTTGGCCTCGGCGCGATGCTCGCGGATTTCGCGAATGACCTGATCGAGCCGCGTGCCGGGTTTGACGTCGAGTAGCAGCCGTGCGGGCTTATCGCGGATGAAGATAAGCGCTTCGGCAAAGCTCGGTACGCGCTCGCCGCCACCGGCATCGCAGCGCCTGATCTGGCCGAGCGATTGCTGGGCAATGGCGCCGCTGCAATCGGTGGTGCGGTCGAGGGTTTCATCGTGAAGGATGACGAGTTGGCCATCCCTCGTGGCCCGCACGTCCAGTTCGATGACCGCGATGCCGCGGTCGGCGGATTGGCGGAAGGCAGCCAGCGTATTTTCCGGAACTCCCTCGGCAAGCCCGCGATGCGCGACAATGGTGATGGCAGCGGTTTCAAGACCCGCCATCGCCAGCAGGGCCGAGGCCAAGGCAGCTAGTATCAATGCCCTCTCCTTTTCTCCGCAAATCATAGGCGTGGAAATTTTATTCAACCAATCGGTTGACTTTCAAAATTGGCCTTTCCATATTCAACCACATGGTTGAACATGATTCGCCCCAACTGAATGCCGTGTTCCATGCGCTCGGCGATGCGACGCGGCGGCAGATGCTGCGTCACCTTTCCGGAGGGGAGCAGACGGTGAGCGAGTTGGCGAAGCCGTTCGCCATCTCGCTTGCTGCCGCTTCGAAGCACATCCGGGCGCTGGAGGGAGCCGGACTGATCCGACGCGAGGTCCGCGGCCGGACGCATATTTGCCGGCTCGATCCCGGCCCGCTGGCCAGCGCCGACGCATGGTTGCGCTATTACGAGCGCTTTTGGACCGGACGGCTCGACGCCCTCGAGCAACTGCTGCGCGATGACGACGCCCGCAAGGCCGCGACCCGCAAAAACAAACCCCCCAAAGGAGAAATGCAATGACCGAAGTCGCAACCCCCGCCGGCTATGGCGCGCTCAGCGAAGACGCCACGCTTACCCTGGAGCGGCTGCTCCCCGGCTCGATCGACCGCGTCTGGTCCTACCTCACCGAAAGCGACCTGCGCCGTCAGTGGCTGGCCGCCGGCGAGATGGAAATGCGGGTCGGCGCGCCGGTCGAACTGGTGTGGCGCAACCGCGAGCTAACGGCCGATCCCGGCCAGCGGCCGGAGGGCTTCGGCGAAGAGCATCGCATGGAGAGCGAGATCACCGAGCTCGACCCGCCCTACCGCCTGTCCATCAGCTGGGGCAGCACCGGCGGAGTCACCTTCGAGCTGGAACCGGTCGGCGACATGGTCCGCTTCACCGTGACTCACCGCCGCATCCCCGACCGATCGATCATGCTCAACGTCAGCGCTGGCTGGCACGCGCATCTCGATGTCCTTGCCGCGCGCCTGGCGGGCGAAGAACCGACGCCCTTCTGGGACAATTGGACCAGCCTCAAAGAAGAATATGACCGGCGTATCCCCGCCTAACCCCGACGGGTCGCCGCAGAGTGGGCGAGACCTTCCGGCCCTCGACGGACGGCCTCGCCCACTCGTCCACAGTTTTTGAAAGTGAAGACAATGACAGAACCATATGCCGGCGGCTGCGCCTGCGGCGCGATCCGCTATGAAGTGTCCGGCGAGCCGGCCATGATGAACTTGTGCCAGTGCCGCCAGTGCCAGCGCGAAAGCGGCAACGGTCATGGTGCCCATGTGACATTCGTCGGCGCTCCTGTGACGATCACCGGCGAGGCTGGGTTCTGGGAGAGTGTGGGTGAGGGCGGGACGCGCAAGAACCGCGCTTTCTGCCGAAACTGCGGCAATCCGGTCTACATTACCTTGCCCGATATGCCGGAGGTGTTTGTCGCCAGTGCGGCCAGCCTTGACGATCCCGCACGCTACAAACCGGACATCGTCATGTGGGCCTCGGCTGGCCATGACTGGGATCAACTCGATCCCGCCATACCAAAATTCGACAAGATGCCGCCTCAGCCTGGGGCCTGACGGAATTGAAACTGGGCGCCGGCTCAGAGGAGATTGAACAATGACTGACCGCAATGATGCCTTGCCCAAGATGGACCGGCCACCCATCGTGTCGACGGACGAGTGGGAAACTGCCCGGCAGCATATGCTGACCAAGGAAAAGGCCCACACCCGCGCCCGCGACGCGCTGGCCGCCGAGCGCCGCCGGATGCCGTGGCTGGCCGTGGAGAGTTCCTACGCATTCGAGGGGCCGAACGGTCGGGTGAGCCTGCTCGACCTGTTCGAGAGCCGGCGCCAGCTGATCGTCTACCGCGCCTTCCATGAGCCCGGCGTGTTCGGCTGGCCCGATCATGCCTGCCGCGGCTGCTCGATGGTCGCCGACCAGGTCGCGCACGTCGCCCATCTCAACGCCCGCGACACGACGCTGGTGTTCGTATCCCGAGCCCCTCAGGCGGACATCGACCGCTTGAAGGCGCGGATGGGCTGGCAGCATATTCCCTGGTTCACCATCACCGACGAATTCGACCGCGATTTCGGTGTCGACGAATGGCACGGAACCAACGCCTTCATCCGCGACGGCGAGAAGATCTTCCGCACTTACTTCATCGACAATCGCGGCGACGAGCAGATGGGCGGCACCTGGAACTATCTCGATATCACGGCGCTCGGGCGCCAGGAGCTGTGGGAAGATTCACCGGACGGCTATCCGCAGGAACCGCCATACAAATGGTGGAACTGGCACGACAGCTATGTCGAGGGCGCCGGCCCCGACAAGAAATGGGTCGAGGTGTCGGATGCCGGAGAGGCCGCCTTCCGTGACGGCGAAAATGCCTAGCGGCGACAGGGTGGCGCTCAGCGCGGCCTCCTGGCTGAGCCTCGCCGCCGCCCCCACCTTTGCCCTGATGGCGCTGGTCACCGCGCTGTTCGAGGATGGGCGAGTGGCCGCGCTTTGCACCCAGGCTGGGCTGCCATCTGCCCTCACCGGCATGGGGCCGATGTATTTGCTGATGGCAGCTTTTCACCTGGCACCGTGGCTCAGGCTGGCCGCCCGTCCGCTGGAGCCATGACCAGCCCGAACTTATGGCAATGAGGCGCGTATCTCCTCAATCGCTTGCTGCGGGAACTGCAGGTGCGGGTAATGTCCGGTGCCCGGAAGTAAAGTGAGTCCGGCATGAGCGCGCTGGGCGAATTCCACTCCCATTTCCTTCTTGATGTACAAATCATCCGCGCCCCAGACCACCTTCACCGGTGTCTTCAGCCGCCCCAGGTTCGCATCGAGGAAATCCTGGTCCCGGGTGAAGTGGGAATAGTAATGGTAGAAGGCGTCAGCCGACGTCAGTTCGCCGTGACTCCAGCCGCGGGCAATGTCCTCCTTGAACTCGCTCGACAGCTCGAACTTCGATTCCGGCGGCAAGCCCCTGGTGAAGGCATTGGCGAGGACCTCGTCGCGCCCGGCATTCAATTCCACGCGGGCGATATCAGACGATGACTTCGACTTCAGTCGCTGCAGGCGTTCGTGCAAATATTCGGGCCGGTTGAACGGAGCGAAATCGCCGACGATGATTGTCCTCGCGATATCTGGCTCATCCAATGCCGCCAAGAGTGCCGGCAGCGCGCCGATGTCGGTCGCGTAGATGGTTAGTTTCGACCGATCGATGCCTGCCTTGTCGATATAGGCCTTCAGTACCTTGGCATAGTCGCGTGGCGCATAGGCGAACCTGTCCGTCGCCGGCCGTGACGACTGGCCGAAGCCGGGCCAGTCGAAGGCGTGAACTTCGTAGTCCTGGCTCAGTCCTCGCGCGATGTCGTGCCACGCAAATAGAGTTTCGGGGAAGCCGTGCAGCAACAACACGGTGCCCTTCGCTCCGGCATTGCCGACGACCATGTGCCGCAGCGAGATGTCGTCATCGATCTTGATGAATGAGGTTTCCATGTCCTGCGTTTCCTTGGCTTGCTGGGTACCTTGTTGAGCGAATGCCGGCGTGATCGGCGAACCGAGCAGCAGCGCGCCGGCGAGTATTTTCTGAATCAGTGGTCTCGACATTTTTTGCGTCCTTTGATTGTATATGCAACATAGTAACCGGCGACCTAATCAGGCGCCGGGTGGATCGACCGGCAGGCGGTCGGCGATCGCGATGACCGCCGTCACGCCGCTCTCGCCGAGCAATTGGTGCGCCTTGAGCTGGGCCGACCGCCAGGCGCTGCCTGCCGATGTCAGCAGCTCGCAGCCAGCCTCGGTGATGATGATCGGACGGCTCCGGCCGCCCTTGGGAACGATCTCATCGATCCATCCCTCCTTGAGGAGGATGGCGAGGTTGCGCGTCAGGGTCGATCGCTCCTGATGGTTGGCTCGCCCGATCTCGGCGCGGCTGGCGCCGTTGAGCTTTGCGATCAACACCAGCAGCGAGAACTGAGGGGAATTCACGCCATACGGCCGAAGCGCCTCATCATAGATGCTGGTGATCACCCGAGAGATCCTACGTGTACGCGTTAGCAGGCAGCCCTGCGCAACCTCGCCCACCAGGCCCGCGATCGACGTCTCGGTCGGTTTGCTTGTCTTCATGTCGCACATATAGTGTATATGCAACATTAAATCAAGGCACGACATTGCGGCCTTGAAACAATCGCCCGTTACAATCACAACAATGACATGTTGCCGCCCTATGAAGTCCGGCTTCTTCCGCACGACCCGCAATGGGCCGAACAGGCCAGCACGGAAGAGGCGCGCATCCTTGCGGCGGTCTGGCCGGCGATCATCGAGATGCACCATGTCGGATCGACGGCGATTCCCGGCATCTCCGCCAAGCCGATCATCGACCTGGTCGGAGTTTCGCCCAACCTTGCAACCCTTGAGGCCACGCGGCCGAAAATCGAGGAGCTCGGCTATGCCTGGCATGGCGAATATGGGGTCGAGGGCCGGCGTTTCTGTACATTGAGCGATCCTGCAACAGGCCTCCGCCGGTTTCACCTCCATTGCTACGCCGATGGCGACCACAGCATCCGCCGCCATCTCGCCTTCCGCGACCATCTCCGCGCCCGGCCAGCGGTGGCCGAGGCCTATCAGCAAATGAAGTGCGAATGCGCCGCCAAGCATCCCGACGACAGCAACGCCTATACCGCCTGCAAGGACAATTGGATCAAGCGGGTCGAGGCGGAGGCGCTGAAACGTTATTGACCTGCCGTTCCTGCACAAATTCTTGTGCTGGTCGGACCTGACCAACTAAAGCGTCAGGCCAGCTGCCGAATCTAACGAATCGTGCTGGATCGCAATTTGGGTGCCATTTTGCGGGAGGGCGGCCATGGGCAACAGATTTTTCAGCCTTGAACCGGACCGCGGCGAAACGCCGAGACGCGTTTTCGCCATGTTCGATCATCGGACAGACAATCGGATTTACTTGGATGCGATTGATGCCAGCCAAGCCATAGAGTTCGGGTTTGGAGGCGGCCTTGAATATTGGCACGAGTGGCCTGATCGGACACGCCTTTTCGTCATCGAGTTGCCGATCGAGTTTGGCCAGCGATTTCTCAGTTGCCTTACCGGCAGCGATGAAGACGATCGGTGGCCACGCCTTTGGCTCGACATTAGAATTCGGCCTGACCAGGGCGTCGCGCGTATCTATCATGGGCTGTTTGCTGGCCCCGACCCAATTGGCATTGAATCTGTGCGCTTTGCCAGGCCAGCCTACGCCAAGCATCTCAACAGGATGGTTGATCTGGCTCCTTATGTCGCTTCTCCAAAGGAGATTGAGGATGCGCTCGAGCTGCAAGACCCCATAAGATGGATCGGCGTTTATGATGTTGGCCAAGGATCTGCCAACGGCATCTGCGACGCCGATTCCGTCCCATTGGCCTATTTTGATTTGGGTGGCGGCGTGCT
>Ga0209382_10003968_pt1 | contig 20135 bp, 15 predicted proteins | sample SoiMetdeltSBSDD5_FD_187599 | JGI IMG/M metagenome (GOLD analysis project Ga0209382, IMG submission 187599) | Bulk soil microbial communities from a Populus tree surrounding site in Tennessee, USA - Soil MetaG P. deltoides SBSDD5 (SPAdes) (version 2) | ecosystem: Environmental > Terrestrial >... | reverse complement strand
GAGGCGTGAACAACTCGAACGCCTGGGCGTACTGACCGCCCGCCATCAGCTCGATGAACGCACGGGCGCGCGCTTCCGGACTCCGGGCTACTTCCTGCGCCCGCACGGCCTGCGGACCAACGGCGAAGGCGACGACACCCGCGATCAGGACGCGCCGTGCCAGAGAAGCGACAACTCGGTGCATGTCGGTAAAAAACCGGCATGCTAACACGTTCGCCGATAGCGGCCCATCAACAAGAACCGCGCCGATGATGTATCTCAGCTTCTCAGCTCTTCCATCTCGGCAACCATCTCGTCCAGTTTCCTGAACACGTTGCGATACGCCGAGTTCACATCGAACTCGAAGATGACTCCACCAAGCACGTCCACCACGATCGTCATCGCCACGACGCCCGCGATCAGAATCAGCGGGACGCCATTGACCAGACGGACGTCGGGGTTGCTCTCGACGATGGTGCGAATCACCAGCTGGCCAACCGCCGATGCCCCAATTCCGATCGCGAGTGCGAGGAACGTCACGGCATAGAGGTGCCCTTGAACTTTCCTCCCCCAGGCGAGACGCCCCTTCAACCACCGCTGGAAGGCCTTGAGATACTGATAGCTGTCAAGGCTGCTGCCTGGCGCGTCGAACTTAGGACCGTACAGTCGCCTGACGACGAGCAGCCCCACCCAGGCCACACAGATGATCGCTCCCGCGTACGGGATGCCAACTACGCTGAGAAGGGCCCACATGATCGGTGCCCCGATCACGATCGCGATCTCGTTGATTCTCTGCATGCGCTGGATCCGGTCGACGATGTGCCTCGACTTCCGCGTGTAGAGATTGTTGACCTTCGGTGCCACCAGCGCGTCCGAGTTCAAAAAGCCTTCACGCCACGTCGCTTCTATGGTCTTTCTCATCGAGTAGCCTCCTGAGGCGGTCCTTTATCCTGTTGATGCGCACGCCGACGTTGTTGGGATTGGTGCCGATGATCTCGCCGATCTCCCAGTACGACTTCTCGTCCAGATAGAGCAGGATCACCGCCCTGTCCACTTCTGACAGCTGCCGAATCGCGTCGTACAACCGATTGAGGGACTCGTCTGCGAACGCCCGACTGTCTTCCACGAGCTCGGGGGGGACGTCGTCGGACGCGAAGAGCCGACGGCTGCGCTTCTGTGTCTTGAGGAGCGTCATGCAGACGTTCAACGACACGCGATAGATCCATGTGGACCAGGCTGCCTGTTCATCGAACGTGCGGTGGCTGCGCCAGATCTGCAGGCACACTTCCTGGTAGTAGTCTTCGAAGTCCTCCTGCGTGTTCGTGTAGGCCCTGCAGATCTTGATGATGATTGGGGCGAACGGCACGATCGACGTGGTGTAGAAGTCGCTGCTCACTGCTACAAGCCCTTTACAGGGTTAGTGGCCAGAATTGGGAATCCTTACACTGGCAGGCCTCACATTGTCGAGGTAGTAGACTCGCGGGACAGTACGTTGCAGGTTGCAGAACGTAACCAGCACCGCGCGATGGGCCGCGTGAGGAAAGGAAGTCGCATGGTTAAGCTCGTATTCGGAATGAACCAGTCCCTGGACGGCTACGTCGACCACATGTCGTTTGCGCCAAGCCCTGCGCTCTTCCGCCACTTCATCGAGGAGGCGCAGGGGCAGGCGGGCAGTGTGTACGGTCGCCACATGTATGAGGTCATGCGCTACTGGGACGACGATCATCCGGAATGGGATGCAGAGGAACATGCCTTCGCGGCGGCGTGGCGGAACCAGCCGAAATGGGTCGTCTCGCGCTCGTTGAAGTCGGTCGGCCCCAACGCCAAGCTTGTCGAGGACGATCTTGAAGGCGCGATCCGCGAGCTGAAGGCCGAGCGCGACGGGGAGATCGAAGTCGCCGGCCCGAACTTGGCGCAAAGCCTCACCGAACTTGGCCTGATCGATGAGTATCGAATCTACCTGCACCCCGTCGTGCTTGGTCACGGCAAGCCATATTTCGCTGGGCCCCGGCCGCCGCTCCGCCTGATGACTAATGATCGGATTGCCGAGGATGTGATCAGGTTGACCTACGTTCCCGTTTAATCGGGCGCGGCTACTCTACTCGCTTCTCAGCACGATCGCCGGATCAACCCGCGTCGCGCGCATGGCCGGGACAAGGCATGCGGCGATCGCGACGACCACGAGCGTGGCGACCGCAATAAGCGCGGAGATGTCGAACGTACCCACGCCATAGACGAGCCCCGCCAGCAGACGTGCCAATCCTGTCGTGGCCGCCAGACCGATCGCGGCGCCAATCGCGACTCGCCACGTGCCATCGCGGAGGACGCGCCTCACGATTTCCAGGCGGCTCGCCCCGAGCGCCAGACGAATACCGAACTCGCGCGTTCGCTGCGCCACGAGATAGGACATGACCCCGTACAGACCGATCACCGACAGCACCATCGCAGTCGCCGCAAAGACACTGAGCAGCCAGCTCGTAAAACGCGACGCCGATGACTGCTGCGCAACCACGTCCGCGAGCGTTTGCGCGTTGAACGTCAGGATCGACGCGTTCCCATCGCGGATCGCCGCGCGAACCGCGGACGCCAGCGAGGACGGCTCCACGCGGGTACGGACCACGACGCCCTGGGTGGCACGGTCGGTGTACGGCAGATAGAGATCGGGATCCTGGGTCGGATTCTCCGGCAGCCCTCGATACTTCACCTCGTCGACGACGCCAACGATCGTCATCCATGGATTCTGGCTGCCGGGTGCGCCGAATTTGATGCGCTTGCCGATCGGATCCTGATTGGGCCAGAACCGGCGCGTCACGTTGTGGCTGACGATGACCGCCGGGCTGTCGGCCCTCTCCTCGCTTGGCAGAAACGTCCGGCCCGCCTCGAGCCGGATTCGCAGGGTCGCAAAGAACTCCGGTGTGATCCGATGAATGTACGCCCGCGGCATGGTCTCGGCGGCAACTGTCGTATCCCCTTCGGCCGTATAGAAGATCGCCGACGCGCCGCCGAACGGAAGGTCGCTGCCAAGGCTCGCCATCTCGACACCAGGGACGGCACGGATGCGATCGAGCAAGTCAGTGTGCGAACTGACGAATGGAGCGGGCGCAGCAGCTGCCGCGCCCGTCGTGCCCGGCGGCGCCGCCTGGCGGGGAATGGTCGCGTTCAACATGAGCACATTCGCGGCGTCGAAGCCCGGGTCAATCGCCGCGAGCTTCTGAATCGAACGGATCATCAGCCCCGCGCCGGCCAGCAGGACGACGGCCAGCGCGACTTCCCCGATGACGAGCGCGCTTCGCAGACGCTGCGAACGCATGCCGCTCGAGCCCCCTCGCGAGGACGTCTTCAGCGCATCGCCCAGCCGGGGTAACCGTGCATGCATCATCGGCGCGATCCCGAGCATGACGCCGCTGACCAGCGCGATCAGGATGCCAAACGCCAGCACCCTCAGACTCAACTGCGGCCGCACGAACGTCGGGAAGGCAACGGGGCTCGCGGCGATGAGCGAGGGCAGTGACACTTGCGCGATCGCCATGCCCGCCACCGCGCCGAGCATCGCCAGCACGCAGCTTTCCGTGACGAGCTGCCGCAGCAGGCGACACGGGCCGGCGCCCAGGGCCGTGCGCACCGCGATTTCGCGCTGCCGGGCGTCGGACCGACTGATCAACAGGCCCGCGACGTTCGCGCAGGCAATCAGCAGCACCAGGGTGACGGCCGCCATCAGCGCCACGACAATTGGTCGGAGTTGTTGCAGCACTATATCCGCCAATGGACTGACTTCGACACCGCGCTTATCGTTCGTCTGCGGATATGCCGCAGCCAGCTGGCGCGAGATCGTGTCGAGCTCGGCGCGCGCCGCGGCGAGCGTCGCGCCCGGCTTCAGCCGCGCGAGACTCTGAAACCCGCGGCTGCCGCGATTGTCGAACGGTGTGCCGCTCATGGCGAACGGAATCCAGAGTTGCGCCGTATCGGACACGCCGGTGAACCCCGCTGGCATGATGCCGATGACCGTGAACGTTCGCGCGTTGAGCTGAATCGTTCGATTCACGATCGAGGGATCGGCGCCGAAGCGGCGGCGCCACAGCCCGTCGCCGAGGATGACGACGGCGTCGCGATTGGGCACCGTGTCTTCTTCCGGCCTGAACTCGCGGCCGTGCGTCGGCGACACACCGAAGAGTTTGAAGTAGGGCGGCGAGACCGCTTCACTTGGAATGCGCTCGGGTTCGTCGGCGCCCTGGAGCGTCGTATTCAACGTCGTATACGCGGACATGTCGTCGAAACTGGTCGCCCGCGCGCGCCAGTCGAGGTGGTCGGGATAGGAGTTCCCACGGCGCTCCACACCGGAGGCGCGCTGGACGTTGCCGATGAGCTCGACGAGACGGTCGGCCTCCGGGTACGGCAGACCGCGCACGAGCATCGTGTCCACCAGGCTGAACATGGCGGTGGTCGCGCCGATCCCGATCGCCAGCACCAGCACGGCGACCAGTGCGAACGCGGGCGCGCGACGGAGGGTGCGCAGCGCGTAGCGGAGGTCCTGCACCAGACTTTCGAACGAAGGAAACGTCCACATGTCTCGGGTCTGCTCCTTGAGTGCAGTGACATTGCCGAACTGTCGGGCGGCGATCCGCCGCGCGATCTCGGGAGCGACGCCGTCGCGTTCGTGGTCGGCTTGACGCATCGCGAGATGGAACGCGATCTCGTCGTCGATGTCGCGGGCGCGGCGGCCGCGACGCACCAGCGTCAGCAGCCGATTCCACCAACCGATCGCGTCATTAATCACGACGCGCTTCATGATGGCATCTCACGCGCTCTGCATCACGCGCGTGATCGCGGACGCGACGCGATTCCAGTACGCGGCTTCCTCGTCGAGCGCACGCCTGCCCAGCGCGCTGAGACGGTAGAACTTCGCGCGCCGGTTGTTGTCCGAGGTGCCCCACTTCGCGCGCACCCAGCCGCGAACCTCGAGACGATGGAGCGCCGGATAAAGCGCGCCTTCCACGACGCCCAGCACGTCGTCGGACGCACGCTGAATGGCGGACACGATGCCGTAGCCATGCATTTCGCCGCGACTCAGCACTTTGAGAATCAGCATGTCGAGCGTGCCGGGCAGCAGCTCGCGGGTTTCCTGCGCTCCCATAAACGATTTAGGGATCATACCGCAGCCGGTCTGTCTGTCAACGAGGCCATTGCCGCGTTGGCCTTGCCAGCTTCGAGGGAAGGACGGTGCCCTATACTCTCAGCACCGCAGTGGGATCGAGGCGCGATGCCCGCCAGGCCGGCAGTAGACACGCCACCACCGCCACGAGGATCATCGTCGCCGCCACGCCAACCGCCGTGGACACATCCGTCGGCTGCACACCGAACAACAGCGACGCGATCAGCCGGTTGAGCCCGAAAGCCCCCGCGAGCCCGACAGCAACACCGACAGCGGCGAGGGCCAGTCCTTCACGCATGACGTCGGCGAGTACGCTCGATCGATCCGCGCCGAGCGCCATCCGAATGCCGATCTCGCGCCGCCGCTCCGCGACGATGGACGAGACCACGCCATAGGTGCCGACGGCGGCGAGCAGCAGCGCCAGACCGCCGAATACCCCAAGGAGCTGCGCGAGGAAGCGAGGGCGCTGGATGGATTCAGCCCGCACCGCCTCCATATCCCGAAGGCGGACGACCGGTATCGACGGGTCGAGCTGTTCACGAACCGTGCGCTCGATGGTCTGCGCGAGTGCCGCTGGTGTGAGGGTGGTGCGCAGCACCACATGATTGAGTGGCGCGATCCCCAGGCCCGGATCGGGCCTCGCAACCTGCTCAACTGACATGTACAACTCGGTACCTGTGTCCTGCCCGACGCCGCCCTGCTTGACGTCCTTCGCGACGCCGACGACGGTAAACCACGGGGTCTGCTCGTTGCAGCACGGCTTGACGCGCTTCCCAATCGGATCTTGTCCTTTCCAGAACGTCTCGGCGAACGTTTCGTTGACGACCGTGACCAGACCCGCGGACGCGGCATCGGCCGGCTGAAGTCCTCGCCCGCGCACGATCGGAACCCCCATCGTCTCGAAGTAGCCGGGAAACACGTACTGATAGAAATCAACGACGTGGAACGGTCCGACGGACGGAACCGTGGCGTCGCTGACACGTGTATTGACCTTGGCGGAAGACCGGTCTGGCGGCAGCCCCCACATGGCTGTTGCGGCCTCCACGCCAGGCACGGCGCGCAGTGCATCGAGAACGCGCTGATACCCCTGGATACGACTCGCCGCACTCATATAGTTGCGATCCGTCAGTGAGACTGAGAACGTCACCAGCCGCGATGTCTCGAATCCCATGTCCACATTCGTGAGGTTGTACACGGTGCGAATCAGCAGACCCGCACCGATGACGAGGATCACCGCCAGGGCAACTTCGCCCACGACTAGAGCGCGGCGCACGTAACGGCGCGTCCCACCGTCGCTGCCTTTGGCGCCGGCCTCCGTGAGCGTCACGGCGAGACTATTCGTGCCGATATGCCGAAGCTGCGCCAGTCCGAAGAACAGGCTGGTCACCATAGCGATGGCACAGGTGAACAGCAGCACGGGGACATCCACGCCGACTTCGGTGGAGCGCGGCAGCGCGCGAGGATACGCCTGCGTCAGTGCGTGCAGACCGAAACGGCCGATCCACAACGCCAGCGTGCTCGCGGCGATCGACAGCAGCGCCCCTTCGATGATGAACTGCCGCAGCAGACGTTGCCGGCTGGCCCCGAGGGCCGTGCGCACCGCCAGCTCACGACGGCGGATGGCCGCACGTGAAAGCAGGAGGTTGCCCAGATTAGCGCAGGCGATCAGCAGCACGAATCCGGCGGCAATCTGGAGTGTCCAGATCGCCCGGCTGGCAGAGCCGACGATCTCATCGTGGAGAGGCTGCAGTTGCAGGATATGGCCGGCGTTGGGATTCGACGCCCCCGCCGAGGCATCCGCCGGCATCGGCACGAACATGTGATCGGTGACGCCGACACGTTCACCCCACTGCTCGTTGATCACCCGCAGTTCCGTTTCGGCGCCCTCCGTCGTGACGTCGTCTTTCAGCCGTCCGATCACATACAGGCGGTGAGCGCGGCGGTCCCCGGGATTGAGCGGGCTCAACCCGAGTGGGAGCCAGATTTCCGGCCGCATCTCCATGACGTCGACGCCACGCGGCATGATGCCGATCACTTCGCGCCGGAGGCTGTTCACCTCCACCATCTTGCCGACCATCGGCTGCCCACCAAACGCGCCTTGCCAGAGCTCGTGCGAAAGAATGGCGACGGGTGGCAGCGGCGCCGCGGGGTCGCTCCGGTCAGTTTCTCCACGAGCGAAGAACCGTCCCTGGGCAGGCTGCAGGCCGAGCGCCTGCAGCAGAAGCTCGTCCACGTTCACCGAACGCACGCGCCGGGCCCCCTCGTTCGTCGTGAGATTCACTTCGCCTGCGCCAGGTGCCCACGCGCCGATCGCCGCAAACGACCGGGTGATCGCGCGGAATTCCAGGTACTCCGGCGGCGAGACCGGGACACGCGGCTGGGACCAGCTCGGGAATTGCGTGGTCACATACATCAACTGGCCGGACTTCGGATATGGGAGGGGTCGCAGGAGGACGCCGTTCAGCACCGAAAAAATGGCCGCATTGGCGCCGATGCCGAGCGCGAGCGTGATCATGGCGGTCGTCGCGAACAGCGGCGCGCGACGGAGCTGGCGCAGCCCGTACCGAACGTCGGCGCCCGCGTCGTAGATCCACAGCAGACCGCGCGCCTCGCGCCCGCTTTCCTTCCAGCGCAGCGAATCACCGAACTCGCTGCGCGCTTGTCTCACCGCTTGATCCCGGGGAACCCCCTCGGCCGCCAGATCATCGGCGCGCGCCTCAACGTGGAAACGCCACTCGTCCTCCATGTCTTGTTCGACCCTGCGGCCCTTCACGAGCGCGGCCATGAACGATCGCAGTCTGGCGAGCAGCGTCATAACGATCTCTCCTCGGGATCTCAGACATCTCCGGTCGCGGCCGACAGCACCAGCCCAATCCCCTCGGACAGGCGCTGCCAGTACGCCAGTTCATCGCGCAGCCGGCGCTTCCCTGCGGTGGTCAGGCGGTAATACTTCGCTCGTCGCTTGTTCTCCGAGACGCCCCATTCCGATGCAATCAGGCCCTGGTGCTCCAGCCTGTAGAGCGCGGGATACAAGGACCCCTGCTGAATCTTCAGCTTGTCGTGGGACACCTGCTGGATCCGGAGCAACACGCCGTACCCGTGCAGCGGGCCGAGTGAGATGGCCTTCAGGATCAGGACGTCGAGGGTTCCTTGCAGCAGCTCGATAGTGGGCGGCATTGACTCTCCTCGAATGACATAGAGACTCTAGTGCCTGCTCTCCTAGGATGTCAAGGAGAAGCGCCATGCCACTCAGCCCCTCAGCTTCTCCATCTCGGCAACCGTCTGGTCCAGTTTCCTGAATACACTGTGATAGCCAGTCTTCACATCGAAGTCGAAAATGACTCCACCAAACAGGTCCAGCACGATCGTCATCGCCACGACGACCACGATCAAGACGAGCGGGATGCCGTGGACCAGACGAACGTCCGGAAAGTTTTCGACGATGGTGCGAATCGCCAGCTGGCCAACCGCCGATGCCCCAATTCCGATCGCGAGTGCGAGGAACGTCACAGCGTAGAGGTGCCGCTGAACTTTTCTTCCCCAGGTAAGACGACCTTTCAACCACCGCTGGAACGCCTTGAGATACTGATAGCTGTCCCTGACGCCACTCTGCAGGCCCCTTACAGGGTTAGTGGCCGGAATCGGGAAGTCTTACTCGTGGAGGGGACGTCTGGGGGCCGGACAGTTCTCAGCGACGGCGCGGCCAGCTTCAGCGAATCGCGTGGGCAGCTCTCATCTCGCGAAGCTCCTCGTCGCCGATGCCGGCCGTGCGGAGCACCTCGTCAGTGTGCTCGCCGAGGCCCGGTGCCCGACGCCGGGGATCGAGCGGCGTCGCCGACATCTTGACCGGCGAGCCGAGAGAGCGCAGCCGGCCGAGCGCCGGGTGCTCGACCTCGACGACCATGTCGCGCGCGGCGACTTGCGGATCGTCGAAGACCTGAGCGTAGTCGTTGATCGGCCCCGACGGGACGCCGGCGGCCGCGAAGCGCTCCAGCCAGCTTGTGCGTGTGGCGGTGGACATCACCTCGTCGATCGCCACAGCCAGTACCTCACGGTTTCGCACACGCTCGACATCGGTCGCGAACCGTCGATCGGTCAGCCATTCGGGATGGCCGAGCAGCGACGCCAGCTTTGCGAACGAGCGATCGTTCGCAGCGCCGACGGTCACGTAGCCGTCGGCGCAGCGAAACGCCTGGTACGGGGCGGACATGCGATGGGCCGACCCGAGCGGTCCTGGCACCTGCCCGGAGAAGTACTCCGTGGCCTCCCATACGGAGAGCGCAAGGCCGGCCTCGAAGAGCGACGTGTCGATGTACTGGCCGCGGCCGGAGGTGGAGCGCCAGTGGACGGCGGCGAGGATGGCGGCGAGCGCGAAGAGCCCGGCCCCGAGATCGGTGATCGGCAACCCGGTCTTCACGGGCGGTCGTCCCGGCTCGCCGGTGACCGACATGATCCCCGATGCTCCCTGCGCCACTAGATCGAACCCGCCCTTCGACGCCGAGGGCCCAGTCTGCCCATAGCCGGAGATCGAGGCATACACGAGGCGCGGGTTCTCCTTCGCGAGCGTCTCGTAGTCGAGTCCCAAGCGCGCCATTACTCCGGGCCGGTAGTTTTCGACGACGACGTCGGCCGTGCGTGCGAGCCGCCGGAACGCGTCGCGCGCGGCGGCCTGCTTCAGGTCGAGGACGATACCGAGCTTGCCGCGGTTGACCGCGTTGAACGCCGGGCTCTCGGTGCCGGCCGAGCCGGCCATCGCGCGCGAGGAATCGCCGTCTGGCGGCTCGACCTTGATTACGCGCGCTCCCATGTCGCAGAGTACCATCGTGCAGTACGGCCCGGCCATGACCTGGGTCACGTCGAGCACAACTATGCCGTCGAGTAACGTCGTTTGGGACATTGATGGACCTGTGGGCACGTTGACCTTCAACCGCCCTCAGGCGCGCAACGCGCTCACCTGGGACATGTATGAGGCGGTCGTCGACGCCTGCGAGAAGGTGGACGGCACGCCGGACTTGCGCGTCCTGATCATACGCGGCGCCGGGGAGTCGTTCGCTGCAGGCACCGACATCGCACAGTTCCGCGAATTCAGGACCGGCGCAGACGGCGTGGCATACGAGCGCCGGCTGGACGCCGTGTTCGATCGACTCGAGCGCGTGACGCGGCCGACGATCGCCGCCGTGGACGGACCCGCCGTTGGCGGCGGGTGCGCGATCGCGCTCGCCTGCGACATCCGGCTGTGCTCGGCGCGCGCGCGGTTCGGCGTGCCGATCGCGCGCACGCTCGGCAACTGTCTGTCGATGGCCAATGTGGCGAGGCTCGTCGACTGCATGGGCACCGCGCGCGTCAGAGAGTTACTCCTCACCGGACGTCTCGTCGAGGCCAGCGAGGCTATGGCGCTCGGCATCGTCACACAGGTTATCGACGGCGACCTCGATAGCGAGGCCCGCCAATTGGCGCTGCAACTCGCCGACCGTGCGCCATCCACCGTTCTCGCAACCAAGCAGCTCCTCGTCCGCCTCCGCGACCACCGGCGCGTGCCTCCGGCCGACGACATCATCGACGCATGCTACAGCAGCGAGGCGTTCAAGGAGGGCGTGACTGCATTCCTCGAAGGGCGCAGGCCGCGCTGGACTTAAGCCATCCGAGGGGCTTCGCCCCTCGGACTCCCCTACACCGTCGCTCACGGGGGCCCCTGCGCCCCGCTCCGCTCCGGTGGCTCGCTTCGCTCGCTCGCGCAGTTCTTCGTACGGACGTCAAAGTTCATGAGTCAGCCTCCCCCAGCCCTCACTCAGGAACTCCAAGCAGCAATAACACCAGCGTCGCTACCGCCGGCCCGACGATCACCATCGACAGTCCCCATCGCGTCAACAACGACTTCAACCGTGGCCGTTCGTCCTCGGCGGCCGACGCGACGAGCAACGCCCCCGTCGTCGAGAATGGTGACGAGTCGACGATCGAGGCGCAAACGCCCATGGCGCTGATCAAGGCCCACCCGGTGACGCCCCCGGACGTGGCCAGCGGCACGGCCATCGGCACGAGCGCCGCCAGGATCCCCGTGGTCGACGCAAACGCCGAGACCAGTCCGGCGATCATGCAGATGAGCCACGCGGCCACGAGCGGGGTCCCGATGTCCATCGCCGCGCGCCCGAGCAAGTCGACCGCGTCCATTCGCTGCAGGACACCCACGAAGGTGACGATCCCACCGACCATCAAGATGGTCGACCAGTCGATGTGGCGAAGGCCTTCGGCCCCCGCCCCCGGGAACACCAGTACCAGTACGGCGGCGAATGCGAATGCGATGATGCCGATGTCCGGCTCGAGTCCCAGCGAGAAGCCGGCGATCACGGAAAGAATCAGGCCGGCAATGCATGCGAGCGTCACGAGTTGAGGTGACGTGAGTCGTGTGTCTACGGCCGCCGCCACCTCGGGAGCCTCCTCACGGGGCGGCGGGGCCACGCTCGAGCCCGGAAACAACCACCTCGCTGCAGCGATGAGTGCCAGATTCGCGACCATCGCGGCGGCCAGCAGTGTGAGGGGATTGAGACCGATACCGGCCTGTCGGGCTGTACCATTCGTGACGATGCCAAACAGGCTGGTTGGTGCGAGACCACCGGCGCTGATGCCCCCATTGATCGCAACGGCCATCAACATCGGATCCACGCCGGAACGCCTCGCAGCCGGCATCGCGAGCGGCATCACGACGTATCCCGCCTGCGGCGAGCCCATCGCTGCCACACTGGCCGTGATCACGAAGAACACAAATGGCAGCAGATCGCGGCGTGCGCCGACCGCGGCGAGCAGTGTCTGGGCGACGCGATCGATGGTGCCGTTCCCTTTAGCGATGCCGAAGAGATAGGTGACGCCCGCGATCAGAACGAGGATGCCGACGGGAAATCCGGCCACGATGTCGCGGAGCGACATGCCAGCCAGCCACACGCCGACCGCGCATGCGGTAGGCAGCATGAGGACGCCGAGATGGATATTGCGGACCGTGGCGATCGCGAAGACGGCGACGAAGATCGCGATGGCAAGCGTCGGCATTGAGTGTCGCTAGCATATAGCTGGGCTGGCCGATGCGCTCGGCCTGATTACGCGCTTCGCGGTTCCCCAGTCAGGATTCGCATAGCCGCTTCGACGCCGCCCGGCCGCGATGACACTCCAGCCAGTGCCAGTCCCATCTCGACGCCGCAAAGCGTGCCCAGCAGCATCAGGTCGTTGAAATCGCCCAGGTGGCCGATGCGAAACGCGCGGCCCTTGAAGCGTCCGAGCCCGGCGCCGAGCGACATGTTGAAACGCTCGAGGACGATCGAACGGAAGCGATCCGCGCCGACCTCCGGGCCCGCATCCGTGTCGGCGCCCGGCATCATGATTGTCGTGACGACGGGACTGTACTCGTCCTCGCGCTCGCACGCGATCGCGAGATCCCAGGCGCGCACGGCAGCGCGTGCCGCCGCCGCCAGCCGCCGGTGTCGAGCGAACACGTTCTCCAGCCCCTCTTCTTCGAGCATGGCGATCGCTTCACGCAGCCCGAACAGCAGATTGGTCGCAGGGGTATACGGAAAGAACCCGTTGGCGTTGGCGGGCAGCATCTGATCCCACGAGAAATACGACCGCGGAAGGCGCGCCGACCGCGACGCGGCCAGCGCTTTCTCGCTAATGGCGATGAAGCTCAAGCCCGGCGGCAGCATCAGCCCCTTCTGCGACGCGGATAGCGTGACGTCCAGCCCCCACTCGTCGTGGCGCAGCTCGATCGCGGCCAGAGACGAAACCGCGTCGACGAGCAGCAGCGCCGGGTGGCCTGCGCGATCGATCGCGCGTCGGATCTCCGGAAGACGACTCGTCGCGCCGGTCGACGTTTCGTTGTGAACGACCATCACCGCCTTTATGAGATTGTCGTGACGGTCGCGATCCTCGCGCAGCCGGCTTTCCACTGCAGCCGGATCGACGCCATGCCGCCAGTCTCCGGGCACCACGTCGACCTGGAGCCCGATCCGCCTGCCGAGTTCCGACCATCCCCTGGCGAACTCGCCGATGTCGAAGGCCAGTACGTGATCCCCGGGCGACAGGGTATTGACCAACGCTGCTTCCCACGCCCCGCTACCAGACGCGGGAAAGATCACGACCGGACCGGAGGTCTGAAAGATCCGTTTGAGGCCTTCGAGCACAGTGCGTCCGAGCGCTGCGAACTCGCCGCTCCGATGATCGATCGTCGGCTGCGCCACTGCGCGCAACACGCGATCGGGTGTATTCGTTGGACCCGGGATCTGCAGAAAGTGACGACCGCTCCGGTGCATGGCCACCGATCGTAACCCACCGTGATACTTTCCTCACGAAGAGAGGGGGCTGAGAGGAGGCTGAGATGAGGTGCGGTTCTGCGCTTCGAATGATCCCGGCACTGCTCGTGGCACTCACGGCCGCATCTTTGGCCAGCCAGCAGCTGCCGCCGGGTTACGTCGATCCTGGGCCGGTCCTCGACGCAGCGGCCAATGCCATCGGCGCCGACCGCCTCAAGTGTGTGACCATCTCCGGCACCGCGTATGCCGGCGCCGTGGGCCAGCAGCGTGAGTCGGCGCGCAACGTCGACTGGCCGCGAATCGACGATCTGACCAACTACACGCGGACAATGGATTGGGAAAAGAAAACGATGCGGGAGGAGTTCGATCGCAAGCCTGGGTTGAACCCCGCGGCCTGGAAATACGGGGTTCGCTGGATCGACGGGCCGCTGCAGCGGCAGCCACATCAGATCTTTGTCGTCGATGCCGGTCACGCCTGGCACATGGACGGGCCCTCGGCCACGCCAGTCGCGTCGACGCCCGATCTCGCCGAGATCTATCAGCTCGATTTGTGGCTGAACCCGCACGGCTTCCTGAAAGCCGCCCGGCTGCCAGGCGCCAATCCGCGCGCGACCTGGAGATGGGAGCTCGGCGAAATGGGACGGGACGGCCCTGAAGTCGCTCCTGAAAAAGTCACCGTGGTATCCATCACCGTCAATGGCAAGTTCCGCGTCGACGCCACAATCAACAAGGAGCACCTGCTCCAGCGAATCCACACGTGGGTGGCCGATCCCGTGCTCGGCGACATGAACTACGAACACGAGTTCACCAACGACAGCTACGTTGATGTTGGCAACAGCATCCGGTTCCCCACTGGCTGGCATTCACATCAAGGGTGGGACGACAACTACGGGGCGCTGGCCCAGAGCGCCGGCCACAACGCATTCGGCGGAACGCTGAAGAACGTCAGGCCTAATCACTGCCCCGACGCCGTTGCCGCCCCCGACTCGGTGCGCCGAACGACGTTCGAAACCCGCGTCGACACGCGCACGCTCGCCGACGGCGTGTACCTGCTTGGGGGCGGCACCCACCACAGCGTGGCGGTCGAGTTCCGTGACTTCATTGCCGTGTTCGAGGCGCCCCTCAGCGAGGACCGCAGCCTCGCCGTGATCGAAGCGATCGTCAGGCTGATCCCGGGCAAACCGATCAGATGGCTCATCAACTCCCATCAGCATTTCGATCACATCGGAGGACTCCGCGCCTACGTCCATATCGGCGCCACGATCGTCACGCACATCACCAACTCTGATTTCTACACGCGCGACGTGGTGAACTACGCGCCGCGGACGGTGAAACCGGACATGGTGTCGTTGTGGCCGCCGACCGAGCTGTCCGAAGGGTATTACTACGAAACCATCAGGGAGAACTTCGTCATCAGCGATGGCAGGCGGAACCTGAACGTCTACTACGTCCATCCGCTGCAGCACGTCGAGGGCATGCTGATGGCGCACCTGCCCGGCGAAGGGCTGCTGTTCGAAGCCGATTTGGCGAACACCCACCAGGACGCGGCAGCGCGGGCAACCGCGGATCAGCGCAGCCTCTACAATGCGGTTCAGCGGCTGAAACTGAACGTATCCCAGATCGTGCCGGTCCATGGCGCTCCCATGCCATGGCGTGACTTCGCCAAGATCCAGTGAATCGACGGATATCCGCCCTGCCGACCGCAGTCGACGTCGACGCGATCAAGCGCGAGCTCGAGCGCGACATCGAGGGCGAGGTGCGGTTCGACGCCATCTCCCGTGCGCTCTATTCCACCGATGCCAGCGTGTATCAGATCGAGCCGCTGGGCGTGGTGGTGGTCAAGTCGCGCGACGACGTCGTGCGTACGGTGGCCGCCTGCCGCCGTCATCGCTGCCCGCTGACGATGAGGGGCGGCGGCACCTCCCAGGCGGGTCAGGCCATCGGCGGCGGCATCGTCGTGGACACCTCGAAGTACTTCAACCGGCTGCTCGAAGTGAACGCGGCGGACCGCTGGGCGAGGGTCGAGCCTGGTCTCGTGCTCGACGAGCTGAACGCGCAACTGCGGCAGGAGGGTTTGCGCTTCGCGCCGGACATCTCGACGGCGAGCCGCGCGACCGTCGGCGGCATGATGGCCAACAACTCCGCCGGGGCACGTTCCGTGATCTACGGAAAGACCATCGACCACGTCATCGAACAGCATGTCGTCCTGTCGGACGGCTCGCTCGCGCATTTCCGGCCGCTCGACGCTGGCGAGCTCGAGGCGATGTGCGCGCAGCCGACGCTGGAGGGACAGTGCTACCGTGAGGTTCGGCAGATCGCCAGGGACTGCGCTGAAGAGATAGAGCGCCGCTATCCGAAGGTGCTGCGGCGGGTGGGCGGCTACAACCTCGACGCCTTCGTTTGTCCGACCGCGCCGTTCAACCTGTCGAAGCTGATGGTCGGGTCGGAAGGCACGCTTGGCGTTGTTGTCGAAGCGAAACTCGCCCTGGTGCCGCTGCCGAAGTTCAAGGCGGTGCTCACGATTCAGTTCGCCGAGCTCCTCGAAGCGCTGGCCGCGACGCCGGCCATTCTCGCGCATGCGCCGTCGGCGATCGAGATCATGGATCGCTTCATCCTGAACCACACGCGCCAGAGCCCCGCGCTCGAACGACTGCGCAGCACATTCATCGAAGGTGATCCGGCGGCGCTTCTCTGCGTCGAAATGTATTCAGAGAGCGCCGACGATTTGCCACGGCGCCTCGACGCGCTCGAGCGCGATCTGGCCGCGCGGGGATTCGGCTACCGGTATCACCGCGCGCTCGATCTTTCGGCCCAAAGCGCTATCTGGTCGGTGCGCGAAGCGGCGCTGGGACTCTCGATGGCGATGAAAGGCGACGCCAAATCGCTGTCGTTCGTCGAGGACACCGCGGTGGCGCCCGAGCGCTTGCGCAACTACATCGAGCGCTTTCTCGACATGGTACGAAGCCATGGCACATCGGCGGGCGTCTATGCGCATGCCTCGGTTGGATGCCTGCACGTGCGGCCGGTCGTGAATCTGAAGACCGAGGCCGGGGTTCGGCAGTTCGAAGCGATCGCCTCGGCCAGTGCCGACCTGGTGCTCGAGTACGGCGGCGCGCTGTCGGGCGAGCACGGAGACGGTCTGGTCCGCAGCCCATTCATGGCAAAGATGTTCGGTCCGGTTTTGTATGAGGCGTTCCAGCACGTCAAGAACACGTTCGATCAGGACGGCATTCTCAACCCTGGGAAGATCGTCGACGCGCCACCGCTGACGTCGAATCTGCGCTACGGCCCCGAGTATCGCACGCCGCGGCCGGTCACGTTCTTCGACTACGAGGAGTACGGCGGGCTCCCGGGCGCCGTCGAGATGTGCAGCGGGCTCGGTGCATGCCGCAAGACGCTCGATGGGACTATGTGCCCGTCGTACATGGCGACGCGCGAGGAAAGGCACTCGACGCGCGGCCGGGCGAACGTGCTGCGCCTCGTCCTGGCAGGCCGGATCCACGAGGCCGGGCTCGGCGACGAGGGAGTTCGCGAGGTGCTCGATCTGTGCCTCGAGTGCCGCGCCTGTAAAGCGGAGTGTCCCGTCGGCGTCGACGTGGCACGGTTCAAGAGCGAGTTCCTGGCCGACTACTGGCGCCGGCACGGCGCATCCGCGCGGGCGCACCTGCTCGGACACATCCACGACATCTCGGCCTGGGGCAGTCGGGTCGCGCCGGTCTCGAATGTCGTTTCGCGCAGCGCGCCGGTGCGATGGCTGAACGAGCGGCTGTTCGGCATCGATCGCCGGCGGATTCCGCCCGCCTGGACAGCCACGACGTTCGCGCGTCGATACGCGAGCCGTCCTCGAACGGCCGCGCGCGGCAGAGCGCCTGGCCGCTCCGTCGTACTGTTCAACGACACGTTCACCAACTACTATGCGCCAGCGATCGGCATGTCGGGATTGGAGCTGCTCGAGGCCGCGGGATATGACGTGGAGCTGGCGCCGCTCGGCTGTTGCGGACGGCCGCTGATCTCTCAGGGCCTGCTCGGGGCGGCGCGCCGGCTGGCGGCCGAAACGGTGACGAAGTTACTGACTATCACGCCGCGGGGGCTTGCCCTGCTGTTTCTCGAACCCAGCTGCCTCTCGGCGATCCGCGAGGATGTCCCGGCGCTGCTGCGAGGCGACGCGAAAGCGCGTGCTCGTGAGGTGGCCGCGCGTTCGATGCTGCTGGAGGAGTTTGTCGAGCAGGAGTGTCAGGCTGGACGCGGGCATCTCGAGTTGCGCAGCGGCCCGTCCCGCATTGTCGTTCACGGTCATTGTCATCAAAAAGCGATGGGCCGGCTGGCGCCGATCACGGCGCTCCTCGGCCGTATTCCCGGATCGGCCGTCATCGATCTCGACGCCGGGTGCTGCGGCATGGCCGGATCGTTCGGCTATACCCGCGATCACTACGACCTGTCGCGGGCGATCGGAGAGCGCCGGTTGCTGCCAGCGGCGCGCAACCTCCCACCGGGAAGCGTCCTCGTTGCGGGCGGCACCTCGTGCCGGCACCAAATCGCCGACTTCACGCCGACGCGGGCCCTGCATCCCGTCGAACTGCTGCGCTCACTCGTGAGGGAGCCGGCGTGAACCTCGCCGTCATCTCGGTGGCGGCGCTGGCGCTTGCCGTGATCGTCAGCTGCTTCAGCCGGCTGAACGTCGGCGTCCTCGCGGTTGCGCTGGCATGGATCGTCGGTGTCTACATCGGCGGTATGCCGGTCAACACCGTCATGAGCGGATTCCCGAGCCAGCTCTTTCTGACGCTGACTGGCGTAACGCTCCTCTTCGCCCTCGCGGAGTCGAACGGCACGCTCCGACGGATCACTCAGCACGCGGTCCGCGTCTGCCGCGGCAATCGCGGCACGATTCCGGTGATGTTCTTCGTGCTTGGCGCCGCGATCGCGTCGATGGGGCCCGGCAACATCGCCACGGCGGCGCTGCTCGCGCCTCTCGCGATGGCGACGGCGGCGCGCACCGGCATTCCCCTCTTCCTGATGGCCATCATGGTTGGCAACGGCGCGAATTCCGGCTCGCTCTCCCCTTTCGCGCCGACCGGCATCATTGTCAACGGCATCATGGCGAGAAACGGACTCCCAGGCCTCGAGTGGCAGACTTATGCGTACAACCTCGTTGCTCACGCCTTCGTCGCCTTCGGTGGATATCTGCTGTTCGGCGGACTGAAGCTCTTCGGGTCGGGGAACGCGCCGTCAACGGATTCGGACGATCAGACCGAGGGGTTCGGTCGGCGCCACTGGATCACGCTGGCCGTGATCGGCGCGTTGTTGCTGAGCGTGACGCTGGGCAGAGTCAACGTCGGCATGGCCGCGTTTGCGGGGGCAGTTATCCTGGTGCTCTCGGGGTCCGCTGACGACGGCGAAGCGATCAAACGAATGCCGTGGAGAGTGATCGTCATGGTGTGCGGAGTGACGGTGCTCATCGCCCTGGTCGAACGGGCGCAAGGCATCGATCTTCTCGTCGCGCTGGTCGCCCGGATTGCCTCGGCGGAGACCGTCAACGGCATCGTCGCCTTCTTCACTGGAGTCGTGTCCGTCTACAGCAGCACGTCCGGAGTCGTACTACCAGCCTTTCTCCCGATGGTTCCGGGCCTCGCCGCTGCGCTTCCGGGCGCGAGCGCCTTGTCGATCGCGACGTCCATGAACGTCAGCGGTCACCTGGTCGATGTCTCGCCGCTCTCGACGATTGGCGCGCTGTGTCTTGCAGCTACTACTGATGCCGAGAGCAGGGAGCTCTTCAACAAGCTGCTGGCGTGGGGATTGTCGATGGCGGTGGTTGGAGCCATCCTCTGCCATCTGATTCTCTGACGCAGCGCATCATTCGACAACAACGACACCCTTCAACATGTTCATCCCGCAGACGAACGCGATCTCGCCGCTCTTCGAGGGCGTGAACTCAATATCAACTCCCTGGTTCAGCGGCAGGGTGCGCTTGATGTTGAGTGACGGGAACACGACTTCGGTTCCGCAGGTCTTGTCGGTCGTTCGAAGAAATGTCAGCCGTGCAGCGACCCCCGCTTGGAGTGTCACTTTCGCCGGCTCAAAGCCCTGCTCGCTGACGACAACCTTCGCGGTCTGTAGAGCGGCCCTCGACTGATTCACTGCCGCGGACGAAGCTGGCGGCGCCGCCGCGGTTCTCTCAGTCCTTCGGAGACCGAGACGTTCGCGCTCAGCACGGAGGAAGAAGCTGCCGCCAGCCACGACTCGATCGCCGGGCACCAACCCTGAAAGCACCTGAACGCTGTCACCGGACGCCGAGCCGAGCCGAACCTCCCGCTCCGTGAACTGGGTCGGTGCGTCCGCCTTTGGCATGTACACGAATGCCCGGTCGGCCACGTTCTGAATCGCTGCCTTCGGAACCAGGATGCCGGTCGTACGATCCGAACCCTCGATCAGCGCTTCGGCCAGCATGCCGAGTCGCAGTTCTCGCTTGGGGTTCGCGACCTCGATGCGGACCTTCGCGGTGCGTGTCTCGGAACTCACCTGCGGATCGATGTAGCTGACGGTGCCCTGCAGTCTGAGATCCGGGTAGGCAGACGAGACGATCGTCGTCCGATCGCCGACGCGCACTCGTGAAAAGTCACGTTCGTAGAGGTTCGCGACGATCCAGACGGTCGACAAGTCGACGACGGTGAACAGCTTCGCCGATGAATCGACGTTCAATCCAACGTTCGCCGTCC
>Ga0209382_10003967_pt1 | contig 20135 bp, 15 predicted proteins | sample SoiMetdeltSBSDD5_FD_187599 | JGI IMG/M metagenome (GOLD analysis project Ga0209382, IMG submission 187599) | Bulk soil microbial communities from a Populus tree surrounding site in Tennessee, USA - Soil MetaG P. deltoides SBSDD5 (SPAdes) (version 2) | ecosystem: Environmental > Terrestrial >... | reverse complement strand
GTGGGCCTCTCCCTTATGCAACGAGTTGCCCTGCTTCCCCCCGAGGAGCGGGAGCAGTGGCTGTCGTCGCTGCCGGAGAACGTCCTCCTGGAGATCGCTCGGGGTGAATGGTGGTACGTCGCCCGCCCCGAGCAGATCCCGCCACCGGGGGACTGGCTGATCGCCCTGGCCCTGGCTGGCCGTGGCTGGGGCAAGTCCCGGGCTGGAGCTGAGTGGCTGACCGAACAGGTGACGAGGCACCCGTACGACCGGCAGGGTAGGCCCACCGAGTGGCTACTCATCGGGGAGACATTGGCCGACACCCGCACCATCTGTATGGAGGGGCCGGCTGGCATGCTCGGAGTGCTGGAACGGCGCAAGATCTTCCACCGGTACAAGCAGTCGCCCCGGCCCATGGTGCTCTTCCCCGACGGCGCCAAGGTCTATGCCGAGGGGGCCGATGACGAGGACGTGGGGCGTGGCTACAACGCCTCCGGAGCCTGGCTGGACGAGATGGCCAAGTGGCCGAAGCCCTACGAGTCCTGGTACGAGGGCATCCTCCCCTCCCTACGTACTGACCTTGTAGGCGATCACCCCCGGGCGTTTATTACCACCACCCCGAAGCCCATCCGGATCCTCATCGAATGGCTCGGTCGCCACGACGGAACCGTTCACATGATGAATGGTTCCACCTTCGACAACGCTCCCAACCTCTCCGCCCACGTGCTGCGGGAACTCAAGCTTCGTTACGCCGGCACCTCGCTCGGTGAGCAGGAGCTGTACGGCAAGATGCTGGAGCTGACCGGCGGCGGCCTGTTCAAGCGGATGGACATCGTCCGCAACCGGGTGGAGTCGGCACCCGAGCACATGGTTGCCCGGGTCGTGGGTGTGGACCCGAACCTCACCGGCGAGGAGGCGGAGACCGGCATCGTTGTGGTGGGGCGCGATGTCGACGATGAAATGTACGTACTCGGAGATCGCAGCTTCCCCGGCACCGGCCGTCAGGCTGCTATCCACATGTGGCGCACTGTGGCTGAGTTCGCGGCCGACATCCTGGTCTACGAGACCAACCTGGGTAAGCGGTGGATGTCCGAGGTCCTCTCCGATGCTTATGTAGAGCTGCGGGACGAGGAGGGCCTGTTCCCCGCTGGCACCTCGCCCCCGATGAAAGGTGTGGACTCCAAGCACGGGAAGAAGACCCGGGCTGAGCCGGTGGCGATGCGCAATGAGCAAGGGCGCCTGCACATGGTGGGTGAATTCGAGGAACTTGAAAACCAGATGATCGTCTTCGATCCAGAATCAACCCGCGAATCGCCCGACCGAATGGATGCCCTAGTCCACGCCTGTCGCTATCTCATGGCCGGAGAGAGACGCCGGATGCGAGTGGGAGACCCATCAAAGTACGACTTCCGCCTGGGTCAGGAGCTTTATGATCTGGGTCGTCTTCTCGGCTCTTAGAATCGTGGCACTACCTATTGCGTGATCTCGACCTTTAGAGTATGAGCGTGCTGATCGTTAGTTTGGTGGTGGCTGCGCTCGCCGTAACGCGGATCACCCGACTCCTTGTCGCGGACAAACTCATGGTCGGCTACCGGCAATGGGTGGTGAAGCGCTGGGGTCCTGAATCAATGATCAGCTACCTGGTCCATTGTCCGTGGTGCACAAGTATCTGGGTGGCGCTGCCCATCATGCCCATTGCCGCCGTGTTCCCTTACAACTGGGTGATCGGAATCCTTGCCATTCCAGCCGCCTCAATGGTCGCCGGCTGCCTATTGGATCGTGACTGATGGGACGGTTCACCCGCACTCGCACCCCGGAGGTAACGCCCCCGGCACACCAGGCACCCGCTAGCCTCGTCGCCTCTGCCGCTCGCATCAACCTAGAGGGACAGGGGTGGCGGACATATCGATTCGGCAATGACGAGTGGCAGGCTGAGGCGTGGCGCCTCTACGACATCATCGGTGAGCTGAGGTTCGCAGCCAACTGGGTGGGGTCGGCATGCTCCCGAGTGAGGATCTATGTCGCCGATGTCGACAAGAACGGACGCATCCAGCAAGAGAGCACCGACCCTAAGGTCGCTGCTATATCAGACACTCTGCTCGGCGGCCCATCTACGAAAGCAGAAGGGCTCCGGTTGGCGGGTATCAACCTCACTGTCGCCGGGGACTTCTACATCGTCGGGCGGGCGAGCAAGGAACAGGATGACCCCGACAAGTGGTTCATCGTCTCCTGCTCCGAGCTGAAGCGCTGGGGCGGCAGCGTCGCCTACATCTACCCCAACGGCTCCAAGGAGATGCTGGACCCGGAGCGGGATCTGATCATCCGAGTGTGGACCCCGCACCCTCGCCGCAACATCTGGGCTGATTCCCCCACCCGAGCGGCACTGCCCATGCTCTGGGAGATCGAGCGCCTGACCCGCTACGTGTTCGCCCAGATCGACTCACGCCTGGTCTCGGCTGGCCTGCTCCCGATCCCCAACAACACCAGCTTCCCGGATGCCGATGACCCTAACGGCGGCATGGTTTCCGGCGCCGAGGCCCTGACTGATCTGATCCTTCGGGCGGGCTCGGCCTCCCTGCAAGGTGAGGGCACGGCGGCTGGCGTGGTGCCGGCGGTGGTCGAGGTCCCGATCGATGCGCTGGGGAAGATCCAGTTGATCCAGTTCGGCAGCGAGCTGAGTCGGCAGGCGTTGGATCTTCGGCAAGAGGCAGTGAGACGTTTCGCTCTAGCGATGGATATGGCACCGGAAATCCTGCTGGGAACTGGGGATGCCAACCACTGGAGTGCCTGGCATGTGGGTGCCGAGAATGTCAAGGTCCACATTGAACCGTTGATGACCCGGATCTGTGAAGCGCTCACCACCGCCTACCTGACCCCGGCCCTGAAGGCGATCAAGAAAGACCCGGAACGCTACACCTTCGCCTTCGATGTAGCCCCCCTCGTGGTGCGTCCCCAGCGACTCCAGGACACCCTGAACCTGTACGAGAAGCAGATCGTCAGCTCCGAGGCAGTCCTCATTGCCGGTGACTACAAGCTCACCGACGCGCCCGACGACAAGGAAGATCTCAAGCGCTTCACCCGGGAGCTGATGCTCCGCGATCCCAACCTGTTCCAGATCCCCAAGATCCGGGAGCTGGCTGGCTACACCGCAGCACTCCTCCCGCCCGAACAGGTGTTCACACCCCAGCAGGGTGGCACTGGTCCAGCTCCGCCGCCGGCCCCACCCACCGGGATCCAGGAGACGACACCGCCTCCACTGCCGGCTGCCTCAACCGCCTCCAATGCCCTGGGTGGGCCAGGCCAGAACGCAAGTACACCTCCCGAAGCACGGGTCGCTTCCGCCTCTGTCCCAAGCCCAGTTACAACGTTCGTGGTCGCCAACGCAGCCACCCTCCGGGCATTGGAGCTGGCCGGGAAGCGGCTCCTTGATCCAACAACTAGAGGTCAGTATCCGGACACTCCGGCTCACCAGCTCCACACCAAGATCCGGGTCAGTGGGATCGACCATGCGCACACCCTGCTCAAGGGGGCATGGGATCACCTGTCCGTGCTCACTGAGCATCTGGCCATGAGTGTGGATACCGGCGCGCTTAAGAACGTGCTGGAGGGCTACTGCACCATCCTTCTGGCGGGGGGTATGGAGCACGACGCTAACGCCCTAGGGGAGGCCCTGCGTAGCCGAGGGTTCCTCGATGCCGACCCGTGATAGCGACGAGCGACACCTGTTCGGAGTGGTGAGCCAGGCCCTGCGGCGTTGGCTGGACAAGGCACGTGCAGCGGTCATGGCACCGTGGCATGACCTGAAGATGTCACCCGATCCAGTGGGGGTGTACCAGACTCAGGGCGACTGGAACACTGAGGTCGACTCGATCATGACGGTGATCGGACGCATTGCAGCGGACGCTCACTCCGAGGTCCCGGGCCTACCGCCAGTGTCCCGTCATGCCTTCGTCGTGAGCCAATTGGCACAGACCCAGAACCTTCTGGTCCGACTGCCCGACGAGGTCTACAACCTGGTGTTCGGGGAACTTGTGGATGGTGTCAATGCTGGAGACAGTGTGGAGCAGCTTGCTCAACGAATCGATCAACTGCTCAGCTATACCGAAAGTGAGAGATGGCCAAACCGCGCGAGAGTTATTGCGATTACTGAGACAACCCGAGCATATAACGCAGGAACAGTGGCGCAGGGTCTGGAACAGAGCCGACTCACTGGAAAGCGATTGTCGAAGCGATGGGACACTGAACGAGATCGACGAGTACGAAGCAGCCACCGAGCCGCCGACGGACAGGTCGTAGACCTTACTTCAGTGTTTATGGTCGGTGGCTTCCCTCTCGCATTCCCGGGTGATCCAATAGGACCACCAGAAGAAGTTATCAACTGTCGCTGCGACGTAGTGATAGTGGAAGGGGGTCGGTGATGGTTGATCCGAATCCGGCCCGTGGAATGCCGCTCCAGCTCCAGCGGTACTGGCTTGTCGGAAAGGGTGCCGCCAAGATCCGGTGGCACATGCCCCACGACTTCGACCGGTGCGTTCGACAGCTCCGCAAGTACTTCCCCAAGAACCCCGAGGGACTCTGCAACATCCTGCACCAGAAGGCCCTGGGCGCCCCGCCCGGCAAGGGTCACGGTGAGCACGCCCTCATCGCTGCCCAACAGCTCATGGAGATGCAGCCGGAGCTGGGTGAGGTGTGGGCAGGACCCATCGCACCCATCGGGCGCCCGACCGGGGAGCCGAACAAGACCCGGATCTTCGAGCACGGTGCCCTGACCAACCGGATGCTCCCACTGCCGCTGGCGTGGCGGGAGAAGACGGGGCCGGGGCATGACGGCGCCGTCACCGTGGGCCGGATACTCGGCATCACCTACGGCCCCGACCACATGGGTAAGGACTGGGCTTATGCGTGGGGGGACTGGCTCAACGCGGATATCGTTCCCCAGGTCAAGCAGGCGCGGCACCTGGTTCAGATGGGGGTTGCTGGTCCTAGCCTTGATCCTGGTGGCCGTGTCTCTGCCACTGTGAACCCGGAGACCGGCTTCGAACACATGACCATGTACACCATCGGGGGCGCTACCCTGGTCTCAATCCCGGCGTTCGCCGCTATGCGGATCATGGACCTGGGTGCGGGTGGGGAGTGGCCTGATGACGATGAGGACATGGCCCTCGTTGCCGATGACGGTGACTGTGGCTGTGGTGACAAGTACGGTGCGGGTATATCTGACGGTGGACCGGAGGTCTTTACCGTCAACACGTCCGGGTGGCAGGGGCTCCCCCTTGCGCCTAGAGATGCGGCGTTTGACAACGACGATGCGGTCAAGCGGATCGCGGCGTGGGCACAGGTCAGTCAGCAAGGTGCTGATGTCGGTAAACTCCGCCGCGCATTCATGTGGCGAGACCCAGCCCAGCCGGAGACAGCGACCACCTCGTACCGCCTTCCGGTAGGCGACATCATCAATGGGCGCTTGACGCTCATCTACCACGCTGTCTATGCCGCAGCGGCGCTGCTCTCCGGCGCCCATGGTGGCCTGCCCGGCATCTCCGAACAGGACCGCGCCCAGTTGCGTAACGTGATCAGCGAGATCTACCCGCTGATGGCCCGTGAATTCAACGACAGTTCCATCCGTGCCCCCTGGGATAGGTCGGCGCAGGAAGGAGTGCAACTAGCCATGGATACCTACGCAGCCGACCCCAAAGAGCCCTACGGGGATGTGAAGTACGCCGACCCTGGGTACCAGGAGGATGGCAAGAAGCGTTACCCGCTGGACAGTGAGGAACACTGTCGGGCGGCATGGTCATACATCAATATGCCCAAGAACGCTTCGAAGTACAGCTCCGAGGAGCTGGCCCAGATCAAGGGACGGATCAAGGCTGCCCTCAAGAAGTACGGCGTCCAGGTCTCCGACAACGGCGAGCACTCCATGAGCATGGACGAGTTCGCCTCCCCGGTCTCCCCGCCACCTTCATGGTTCGACAACCCGACACTGACCGAGCGCACGCCACTTCAGGTCACCCAGGATGGTCGGGTCTACGGTCACCTGGCGGCATGGAACGAGTGCCACCGGGACGTGACGATGCGCGAGTGTGTCCTGGCCCCCCACTCTAAGATGGGCTATGCCCCCTTCCATCTCGGGTCGACGCTGGCTAGTGATGGACAGCTCATCAGGACCGGCAAGATCACGATGGACACCGGTCACGCTCCTATCTCTTGGCGTTATGCGAATGTGGTTCGCCACTACGACGACACCGGCTACGAGGTGGCCGTTGTGCGCGCTGGTGAAGACGAGTTCGGCATCTGGGTGGCTGGTGCACTGGTACCCGAGGCCACCACAAAGCAGGCCGCGAAGCTTCGTCGCTCTCCTCTGTCTGGCGACTGGCGGGCAGTTGAAGGCAACCTCGAACTGACCGCCGCGCTGGCCGTCAACTTCCCCGCCTTCCCGGTGTACGCCATGGATGATGGCGAGCGACTGGCCCTCACGGCAGCCGGCACGATCATGCCCGACTACGAGGAGAGCCCAGTGACTGTCACCCCACCGCCGGACGGGATCATCGCCGCCGTCCGAGAGGCTGTCGAAGATCAGTTCGCCGGGGAGCGAGCAGAGCGCCTGAAGGACATCAGTGATGACGAGGAGATCTACGCCCAGCGGGAACGGGCACGGCGGCTGGAGTTCCTGTTCGCTATGAACGAGGCCGCGCCGGCTCCGGTCGCCGCAGCTCCCGTGGCCCCGGCCCCGGCAGCACCTGGCGCTGTTCCTGCCCCGGCTGCAACCCCGGCCCCTGCTGAGGGTGCTCCGGTGGATGGGGAGTCCGCCACTGACCTGGCGGCCGATGACCCAGAGGCATGGCTGATCGCCTCCCAGCTCGATACTCGGTACTCGATTGTGGCCGAGCCGGACCAGGATCTGGAGGAACGAACGCCGGAGCCGGTTGACCAGGCTCCAGTAGCACAGGCACCGGCTGCGCCAGCTCCGGCGGCACAGGCACCCGTACCGGCGGCGTCAGCGGGGTAATGAATGGCTGGGATTGGTGGCGCCTGGGGCTCGCGGGAGGAAGCACTCCACCCGCGAGACAAGCGTGGGCGCTTCCGTAAGAAGTGGGCGATGGCGAAGTCTGTCGCCGATAAGATCTTCAACTTCCTGGATTCGTTCAGTCCCCGCACCTTCACCAATGACGCTCAAGCTGCCCAGTACATGTTCAACCAGGGGTCCAAGAAGCCGTGGACCCGGGATGAATACGCCCGACTGCACATGGACATTGATCAGGCCAATGCCCACCTGCGTTCTGGTGATATGGACGAAGAAACTAAGCGCTTCGTTCAGGCTATGGATGCTCACAAGATCCCGGCTGACAGCGACCTGATCATTTCCCGCACGGTAGATGCCCATGCCTTCGGACTCACCCCAGAGCAACTGGGGGCAGAGGATGGCGGCATCGAAGATTTCACCGGGAAGTTGATCGCTGACCGGGCGTATAACACCGGCCAGATCGGCGGGATCATCACAGCCGGGGGTAAGTCTTCCGGTGGAGCCGCCGGTCCGGGCAAGATCACTATGCGGATTGCGGTTCCTAAGGGGACTCCGATCATTCCATTCGCACGACACCGTGACGACCGAGGTATGTCCTTTGACCGGGATCAGGAATTCCGGATCACCAAGGTGCAGCCCGACGGCTCTGGTGGCTGGTATGTGGCAGCAGTCGCCACACCGCGCACGAAGGGCGAGACCCCGACTCCGGTCAATCGGGCTCCGTCGGGTGTGGACCTGACCCCGGAGCAGCGAGCTGAGCGCATCCGCAGCCGGGCGCAGATGCGGGAGCCGTCCGTTGTTCGGGAGGAACAGAAGGCCCAGGAACGTATCGCCATGGCCGAGGCTGCCGTCCCAGCCGATGTCGAGCGGCGCCAAAAGCGGGTGGAGGACCTACGCCTACGTCAGACCGAAGAAACGGTTGCCCCACAGACCACGGAGCAGCTACCGAAGGGCGTTGAGCCACGTAACGAACCGGTTATCACACCGGGTGCTGGAGGGCAGCCGCAGGCGCCGGCTCCAGAGCCGTCAGCACCAGAGCTACCGACAGCCCCGAGTGGGGAGCAGTTCCGGCAGATCGTCCGTGACGCCAACCTTCCATCCCCCTCCCGGGGGCCTCGCCGTGTCGCTTGGAACGAGGCTTACCTACGGGTTGCCTCCGGTAAGCGGGACCCAGGCGATGTGCTGCGTGACCTTGAACGAGACATTCAGACATTCCAGGATGTCAATCGAGAGAACGAGCGGACGGGCGTCGAGGACCGGGACCTCCCTGGTGACATCAGTGCCCTGGAGCAGCTTGCCGACGTGATCCGCCGTGAGCATGGGCTCGGGGCTCGGGAGACTGCTGCACCGGCACCGGCCAAGGCAGTCAAGAAGGCTGCCCCACGGGCCAAGAAGGCTGTCTCCTCTGAAGGTGGCACCAAGGCTGCCGGTCTGACTCCGGCACAGCAGGAGTCGGTCCGCAACCGGGTGGCTCAGCTCAAGCGGGACGGGCGCTTTAACCCGGACCTGGATGAGCACAAGCGTCTTCAGTCCCTTGTGGACCAGATGGAAGGGACTCCAGCCAAGAAGGCGGCTCCGAAGGCTCCGGCTGCCAAGAAGGCGGCACCGGCTGCTCCGACACCAGCTAAGGCCGCCAAAGCAGCGGCACCGGCCAAGGCTGTTCGACGGATGCCGGAACTCACCACGGCTGAGAAGCGAGATCTGTCCGACCTGAGTCCATCGGAGCAGCGGTCTTATCGTGCCCGGCGCACGGCGGGTCGTTCTCATGAGGAAGCTCTTCAGAGTGCCCGCGAAGCAGGAGCGGCCCGGGGCCGGGCTCCCATGGAGGCATTTGAGGAAGCCAAGGCCGGGAAGCCGCTTGAGAAGCACACCATCTCCGAGCTACGCAAGATTGCCTCGGATGAGGACGTTGAGCTGAAGTCCCGCATGCTCAAGGCCGACATCGTCAAGGAGATCCAGCACGCCCGTACCAACAGGGCAGCTGAGGACGCAGCCCGGGCTCAGCAGGCTGAGTACGACCGGATCCGGCCCTTCGGTGACGTTGCCTCCGAGATCGAGCAACTGGTTGGTGACAAGGCCAGTGACCGGGCGCTCAAGGCCCGCATCCGGTCCCGTGCCAAGACCAGCAAGCTCCCCGATGACATGCGTGACCAGCTCCTCGCCAGTGATCGCGAAGGTCTGGTTGAACTGGCCGAGCGGCTGGCCCGGGAGCAGGGTGTTACGCCGGTCGGAAGGATCGGGGAGGTCACCAGCTTCGACCCCACCCGCTATGACGGTCCCGGCCTGAACCCTCGTGACTCGGCTGTCATCGTCCGGCGCAGCTTCCTGTCGCCGGACGGCAGGGTGCTCACGAAGGGCTTCGCCGAGGCGGCTACTCCCGAGGAGGTCCGCGCCGTTAAGCGGGTACCGAAGGGCTCAGTCCCTGGCCCCCGGGTGGATGCCCCAGTGTCCACACCGGAGCGTCGCACCAGCTTCAAGGAGGCATGGGACGGCTCCGACATCGGTGCCCCAAGCGGGTCGGCTGGCCGGTCCATGCGCGAGATCCGGGATGACGTTTCCTCTGGGAAGCTCACTCCAGAGGAGGGCATCCGGCGCATGGAGTCGGAGGTCGCCCTCAACCAGGACGAGCTGAACGACATCGATGCGGCACTGCGGGGCAACATGTCCCCAGCGGAGCGGCGCAAGCTCATTGCTCAGGCTGAAAGCTTGGAGCAAGCTATCGAGTCGCAGAAGCGTGCCTCGACGTTCATGCGGGGCCACTTCGAGGCCGAGCCCCCGGTCACCAAGAAGGAGCTGCTCCAGCTCGAAGTCCCAGCCGAGGTTCACAGGGCGATTCAGGAGGTTGACCCAGAGGCCCTGAAGGATGAGGCAGTGCGCCAGGGTCTGGATCGCCCCAGCGGTGACACTGCCGATGAAGTCATCCAGGACATCGCCCGGAAGATGGCCGAGCAGGAGCTGGCCCGTCGGGCAACTAAGGCTGCAAAGAAGGCTGCTCCTCCGAAGCTGCCGACAGAGAAGGGCAAGGTGGATGTCCGGCTGATCGCTGAGGGACTAGACCTGCCGCCCGAGCGTCTGGACAAGGTCCAGGCTCAGCTTGATGGGGGGAAGCTGACGCCGGCCGCTATTGGCCGAGAGCTGGAGAGGGAAGCCAAGGCTATCCGGAGTGCGGGTGCAATCCGGTACGGCGGCCTACGGGGAGAAGACCGGACCCCGGAATCGGAGGCACTCAAGCAGCGTGACTACGACCTGGGGGACCGGGTCGAGCAACTGGCTGAGCGCCTGAAGAGCACCCGGCGCCCCGCCGTCAAGAAGGCTGCCCCAGCTAAGAAGGTGGCGCCGGAGGTCAAGGCTGCCGAGGCTCGGGCTGACACCCTGGAGACCCGGATCAAGCAGTCGGCCCTGGAGCGGCTCCAAGGTGCCAAGACCGAGCAGCAGGTCCGGGACGCAGTGGCTGGATTGACGTTCCCGGAGCTACGGGACCTGGGGGCGCAGCACGGGGTCAAGGGGCGCAGTAAGGCGGGAATTACCCAGGGTCTAGTTGACCGGTACACGGCACCCAGGGAGGTGGTACCGACCCCGTCTCCCGCTAAAAAGGCTCAGCGTGCTGCTCCGGCTGCCCGTCTCGCCGAGGTTCAGCAGGGTGAGCGCGCCTCCCGGCTACGGGAGATTGCCCAGACCCAGTCGACCCAACTCCGGCAAGCGACTGGACGCCCGGGGCCACCGGTGGCACGAGCATCCCGGGTTACGGATGGCAACGGTCGGATCAAGCCGATCCAGCGGGCCAATGAGGATGAGCCGATCCACCTCCCTAATGGAGGGGCAGACCAGGGGTTGGTTCACCTCGACTCCAGCCTGGGGGAGCTGTGGTCCGATCTCTACACAGATCAGCGGGAACCCAACTCGTTCATTAATGAGATTGCCCGGCTAGGCGAAGGCGTCGGTAAGAAGAGAGAGGGACAACTGGATCTGGAATCCGATGTCATTCCAGGTCTCAAGAAGCTGAAGACCCGAGCGTCTGACTCTGCTGTCGCCGACCGGATCCAAGAGACGATCGATGCCCTAAGTGCCCCTCCGGCTAAACCGCTAGATCTACCAGAAGGGGTACCGGGTCCTGTTCGCCGCGCCCTAGAGGACCTGGCCAGGATCCCCACTGCTCGTAAGACTGGACAGATTGGAGCTAACAGGGAAACCGTATCGGTGTTGGATCAGATGCTGGATACAGTACGTAAGATCTCTCGTGGCGAAATGGATCCCCGCGAGGCCGAACGAGAACTGACCAAGCGCCATCTTCATGAAAGCGGTGATGGTGCAGTTCAGATGTGGGAGATCACCAACCGACTGGGGCCATTGGGTGAGAGCCGGGCTGATTACGCCGAGGTGAGAGCCTGGATTCGGCGATCCTTGAAGAAGGAGGAGTAACTGTGTGTGGATGCAATGGAAACCAGGAGCCTGGCACTCGACGTGAAGCTGGCTTCGAAGTTCACCTTCCCAATGGTGAAATCCGACGAGTCGAGACTGAACACGATGCCCAAATGGCCGTTCAAATGGCCGGTGGTGGCACTTACAGCAAAAGGTAGTTATGATCCCCTTGATCGCGATAGCTGAGCTGTGAGCCGTATCGGGATCTGAATCACCAGCCGGTGGCTGAGCTGTGAGCCGCACCGGGAGCCCTAACCATGGCTTCCGAAAGGTGCCCTCACGATGTTTCAGATTCCCGAAGACCTGAGCCCGTTCACCTTCACGGCGATCGAGGACATGCGCGCCAAGGCCGAGAACGAGTTCAACTCGATCATGGCGACGGTGACTCCGGACACGGTCACCGATGAGCAGCTTGATGAACTCCAGGACCTCCAGACCTTCTTCCGCGAGACAGTCCCGGCCCACATCCAGGACGCCAAGTCCCGCAAGGACCGGTTCTCCGCCCTCCAGACGGCCCCCGAGGAGCCGGAGGAGGAAGAGGAGTCGACCGAGGAGAAGGCTGAGGAGCCGGCCGCCGTCACGGCGGGCGCCGTCATCAACGTGACCCTCAACGACATCGTCAGCAACAGCAAGACCAAGACCCCGGCCAAGGTCGAGCACCAGGACATCCGGCCCCGGTACTCGTCCCTGGTCGCCGCCGCTGGCGTCCCGAACTACGAGGTGGGCCAGGAGTTCACCACCCTGCTGGACGTGGCCAAGGCGTTCGAGGCCCGCAGCTCCGGCTTCGCCGGCTCCCGGGCACCAGCCGGACCGGTCATCTCCCACTACCCGGTGGCGGTCATGCGCCGGGACTACCCGGCCGAGTTCTCCGTCAACATGGACGAGAGCGACTACAACAAGCTGCTCGCGGTTGCCGACGAGAGCCGGCTGCCCGGCGGATCCCTGCTTCGCTCGGTGGAGCTGCGCCGCAAGGAGATCGAGGAGCAGCACCCGGAGCGCGACTCCCTGGTCGCGGCTCAGGGTTGGTGTGCACCGTCAGAGACCGACTACGACATCTGTCTCCAGATCACCACCGACGGTCTGGCCGACTTCCCGGAGGTCCAGGCCCGGCGCGGCGGCATCCGCCACAACACCGGTATCGAGTTCGACTCCATCTTCGGCTCCGGCACCGGCTACTTCGACCTGACCGAGGCGCAGGTAGCGGCCGGCTCCCCGACCAAGACCTGTCTGGAGATCCCGTGCCCGTCCTTCGTGGACACCCGGCTCGGCGTCACCGGCCTCTGCCTGACCGGCAACATCCTGGCCAACCGGGGCTATCCGGAGTTCACCGCCACCTTCGTCCGTGGTGCTCTGGCCGCGTCGGCTCACCAGATCAACCGTGAGCAGATCGCTGACGTGGTTGCCGGCTCTACCGCCGTCAACCTGACCGCCTTCGCCCCGTGGGCCACCGACGGTTCCACCGTCTCCCAGGTCCTCTCGGCCGTGGAGATGGCCATCGTCGACATCAAGTACCGCCTGCGCATGCAGCGCAGCGCCACCCTCGAAGTCATCATGCCGTTCTGGATCCTCGCTCAGATGCGGGCCGACTGGATCCGTCGCAACGGCGGCAACTACGCCGAGATGCTGTGCCTGGCCGACTCAGCCATCAGCTCCGCGTTCTCCTGCCGGGGCGCCCGGGTTCAGTTCATCTACGACTGGCAGGACGCCTTCGCTACCGGTGCGGCCACTGGCGCCCTGGGTGCGGACACCCCGATCAACAACCTGCCGTCCTCGATGCAGTTCCTGGTCTTCCCGGCCGGCACCTGGGTCCGGGCGGTCTCGGATGTCATCACCCTGAACTCGGTCTACGACTCCACCAAGCTGGCGACCAACCAGGTCACGCACCTGTTCACGGAGACGGGCTGGGCGATGGTCCAGATGTGCCCGGTCTCCCGGGTCTACACGGTGCCGATCTGCCCGAGCGGTAAGACCACCAGCCAGGGCACCCTCACCTGCCCCTAACGGATAGGTAGTGGGGCCGGGAACCCGGCCCCACGCCACCCCTAACCGGAAGGAGGGCTCGGGTGGCACTCGTACCCCCGAACGTAATCGACCCCCCTGCACCGCCACCGAGGCCGTACGGGATCTTCGATGTGGCCCTTGGGCCGATGCCGTTCCCCGGTCCGCCGGGGGGCGGGGTTCAGTATGTGCCAGATGTTTGCGAGGACAACTACTACATCATCCCGATCGACTGTCCGGCCATCACTGGCGAGAAGACCTTCGACGTATCCACCCCATCGGTGTCCGGTTCCCCGTTCGTGGTCATGACCACGTACATCTGTCCGCCGATCGGGTTCGACTTCGATGAGGCCAAGCGCCGGGTCTTGACCCGGCTCTCGCTACGTGAGCAGACGGCTGTAGAGCAGCGCATCTGGTCGGGCACCTCCGGCACCCTGGGTACCATCACCGGCCTGTTCCGCAACGCGGTCAACCTCGGCACGGCGGGCTGCCCAGTGGAGGCGATCGAGCTACTGGAGCAGACACTGGCCGACAACGATGTGCCGGGTGGCATCATCCATGCCCGCCCCGGGATGTCGGCCCACCTGACCAACAACTACCTCATCCACTACCAGAACGTGGGCCGGGCACTGTCCACAGTCATCCGGACCCCCCTGGCCTTCGGGCGTGGTTATGACGGCTCTGGCCCAACCGGTCAGGCCGCTGATGGCACCACGGAATGGATGTACGCCTCTGGCCGCATCCTCATCTGGCAGGACCCGGAGATCTTCGTCCCGCCACCGGGCCAGGTCCTCAACAAGTCCACCAACCAACTGAGCCTGGTGGCTGAGCGCATGTACGCCGTGGCAGTCGAATGCGGTGTGTGGGCAGTTCAGGTCACACGGACCTGTACTACCGCCGGAGGGGGAACATAATGTCCACCTATTGCTTCACTCCCTGGAAGATCCCCCGGATCCGGGCGACGCTACTCAACTCCTGTGGGGTACCCCAGACAGGGTGCTCCACTGTGGTCTCCGATGGCATCATCTCGGTGGAGATGGAGCCGGAGTACGAGGAGCGCCAGGACTTCTCGAAGAAGAACGGCGACGGCGCCCTGTGCGTCGTAGTGACCAACCCACCGATCTTGAAGTGGTACAACGTCACTATCACCATGTGCAACGTCGATCCGGATCTGATCGCCATTGCCACAGCCGAGCAGCGGGTCTACGACGACGCTTCCCCGACCCCGAACGCCCACGGCTGGTCCAACGATGTCGGTTCATCGGCTAACGCCAACTTCGCCCTGGAGGGCTGGACCCGCCTAGCCTACACCTCCACGCCTTGTACCGGTGGCGTGGAGTACGGCTACGGTCTCCTGCCATGGATCTCCGAGGGCACGATCCAGGCGCAGACGTGGCAGAACGACACAGTGGACCTGGTGATCAGTGGTCGCACCAACGCGAACTCCCCATGGGGTCTGGGTCCCTACATGGTTGACTACTCCGACAACCCGGTCGGGTCAACCACACAGGTCCCGCTCCTCACGGCGATCCGGTCCACCGAGCATCGCCGGTTCTTCACCACCCGACTGGCACCTCCGGCTTCGGTATGTGGCTGCCAGACCCTGGCTGACCTGACGCCGTAAGCTCAACCGTGCGACCAATGGGCAGTCGATAAAGGGAGGGAGCCGTGGAAGTCTTCACTACCCCGGCTCCCTCCCTGCCCTGTGCCGGATGGGATGTTAACACCGACTGTTGCGAGGAGTTCTGGGAGACACTGAGCCCGGACCTTCAGACGGCGGCAGCGGAGTATGGAGCCTTCACCCTGTGGGCGGCTACCGGCCGCCGGTTCGGGTTGTGCACCAAGACCGTCCGCCCGTGTGGCAGAGTCTGCAACCAGAGGGGGATCTCCGGGTACTTCTGGAGCGACGGGACGTGGCTGCCGTACATCTTCAATGGGGTCTGGCGCAACTGCTGGTGCGGCTGTGGGGGTGGAGGGTGCTGCTGTGAACCCACCTGTCAGACCTGGTTGGCTGGACCTGTATACGCGATATCTCCGACAGGTGTGTCACAGGATGGAGAAATCGTCCCCGTCGATGCTTGGCGGGTGGACGATGGGCACTGGCTGGTACGTACGGACGGTGACTGCTGGCCGGAGTGCCAGGACTACAACGTGGACTCCGGTGAAGGCACGTTCTTCGTTACCTACCAACAAGGCATCCCAGTACCGTCTGTACTTCTTCGGGCTGCCGGTGAGCTGGCGTGCGAGTGGGCTAAGAGCTGCATGGGTCAGGTGTGCCGTCTCCCGCAGCGGGTCCAGTCCCTGACTCGTCAAGGAGTCTCCATCTCCATGGTGAGCATCGACGACCTGTTGAAGGGTGGTTTGACGGGGGTGCAGACGGTGGACTCTGTCATCGCCTCCTTCAATCCCTACGGTCTACGAGCACCACTGCGCCTAGCGACACCCGACCTACCGGTGACGAGACGGACGACGATCCCATGACCCAGCCAGATCCCCGGGATCCGTTCCTACCGATCATGGCCGAGGCTCTGTTGTCCTGCCTGAGCCAGGCTGTGACCGGCAACCCCAACCCGCCCGAGAACATCGGCTACCGCATCGGTGTGGAGATCGCCCATGACGCCGGTCTCGATGTGGATCTGTGCTGTGAGGGCATCGCCTATGTCTCCCTCGGAGACTCCTGGCCCACGGCCAACTTCCCGGAGCAGGACATCCAGCGGCAGTCGATCACACCCTGCGCGCCGCCAGCCTGGGGCACCCAATTCCGAGTTGGGATCATCCGATGTGCTCCGACCGGAGACAACAACCCACCCACTCAGGCTGAGTGGGATGCTGCATTCGCCCAGAACCTGTGGGATGCCCAAGCCCTACGTCGGGCCGAGTGCTGCTTCCGTAACTGGGTGCGTAGCCGCGAAGATGCTCTCCTGGGGATGTCTATTGTGATGGGCCGCCAGATCCAGGGCACGCCCCTGGGTGGCTGCGTGGAGCGATACTTCACCATCGATGTTCAGTTCCCCAACTGTGACTGCTAATGGCCCGGGTCCGCATCCACCACCTTCAGGCTCAGGCGACAAGTGAGCTACACGCCCTACGCCTAGTCCGCACTGTGTGCCGGGAGATCCAGTTCCGGGCCAAGGTGACCGCCTCCACGGGGCCGTACACGACCGGGCGCCTGGCGCAGAGCATCAACACTGAAGTGATCCCGGTACCCACCGGGGTGCGGGGAAGGGTAGGGAGCAACCTCAAATATGCGGCCTCGGTGCAGGGCGGAGCGGGGGCTCATAAGATTTACCCGCACCGGCCACCCAGTGCGCTGCGGTTCTACTGGCGCAAGGTCGGCCACGTGGTGTATTTCTACTCGGTCAATCACCCTGGTCAGCCGGGTAAGCATTACCTGACAGACTCTTTAAAGGAAATTGCCCGGCGCCACCGTATGCGTTACATCGTCTTTGACTACTAGGATCCCCTGTATGACTCAAGGCGATCCCGGGCATGAGACACGCCCTGTAAAAATCAAGGACCGGCAGGTTGAGACCCGCAAGCTCAAGGATGTCCAGATCCTGCTAATGAACCGTGAGGCTCAGCTCGTAACCAGGACCGACTTGCCCATGGATCGTCGGTTGAAAGGTGCCGCGACTCTCATGGACCTTCTGGAGAGTGCCATTGTTCAGGAGTCGGACCGGCAATGGCTCACTGACCTCAATGTCAAGGGTGAGCTGGAGCTGTCGGATCTGATGGAGATCCTCACCGTGTTCGGCGACGACAAGGCGGACGAGAAGCCGGTGGTGCGCCGTGGCAGGCCGCGCAAGACGGCCGTATAGCCCACCTACCACCACTTCTGCCGAACCCTCCGGGATCCAGGTCCCACAGGTGGTCATTGACCCAGTGTGGTCCCTGAGGCCGTGGCCATTGGTGGTGAGGGTTGCGGGCCGGGAGGCGGAGGTACCGGCGGTGCCAGCGGCGGACTGGCTGGGCATCCTGATGCAGGAGTCATTCAACATCGACGACGTGTTCCTCACACTCGCACCTGAGCTAGCCGATGCAGTGGATGAGGCCCTGTACAGCGGCTTTCTCTCGTTCGATGACTACAGTGACTTGATCTTGAAAGTCATCAGTCAGGTCTCGGGGCGCCCATGGCACATCGCCTTACGCCTCATCTACAACGTGCGAGCCAACTGGGACACGCTTGGACCGGAGATGCTCCGATGGGTCAACCCATCCCACGTGTCATTGTCGGCATGGCTGGATGCGGCCCTGATCGTGATGCTGCGGGCAATGGATCCGAAAGACGTAACCATGTTCACGATGAAACTCACCGCCCCAGCTCCGGGCGAAGAAGCAGCCGAAATGGAAATGTCGCAGGAGGATTTCGCGGCGCTTATGGCTGGTCAATAAAGTCCGTATCATGACCCTGTGGTTTTCGGCAGCCAGGGCGAAGCTTTTATCGACGTACATGCCAATACCGATCCGTATGAGCGTGAGCTGGATCGGGGCATTCGTCGGTCGTCTGAGGATGCCGAGAAGATCCTGGACATCATCGGTGAACAATGGGGCGAGGACCTTGCCGACGGTGTCTCCAAGGAGCTGGGTCGCCACGGCAAGGACTATGGCAAAGCGGTGGAGAAGGCCACCGAAACCACTACTGTCGAGATCAAGAGTAAGTTCAAGGTCGATCGCCATGGCCGCCTACACGATGCTGCTGGACGATTCGTTAGCGAGTTCGGCGACGACGTAGAGCGTGAGTTCAACAGGCTCGGTGCCCCCGGTGGTCCCTTCAGTCGGATCGGTCAAGGTCTCGCTGATGCCGTGGGTGCCGGCTTCAACATCTCCGGCCGCAGCCCCCTGATCGCCTTGCTGACCCCGCTCATCGGCGCCATCGGTGCTGCCATCGGTGCCCTGATCCAGGCTGTTGGTGCACTCGCCGCCCTCCTGACCACCCTGCCGGCCTTGCTCACGGCGATCGGGTTCCAGGTGGGGGTCCTGTTCATCGCCTTCCAGGGGCTCGGTGAACGGATACAAGCGGCATTCGCAGCCAAGAACGCCAAGGAGCTGGAGAAGGTCCTCTTCGGCCTGGACGAGGCCACCAAGCGGTTCATTAGGAGCCTGCTGCCGCTGCGGGACTTCTGGCGCGATCTCCAGATGGTGGTTCAGCAGAACTTCTTCGGCGCCCTCAAGACTCCGATCGCCGACCTGCTCAAGGCGCTCCGTGGCCCGACCCTGCGCGGCTTCGCTGCCCTGGCCACGGTCATGGGCACCTTCTTCAACAGCCTGGCTGCCTTCTTCGCCTCACCCGCCTTCGTCAAGTTCGTCACCGACGTGTTCCCGGCCACTATCCGCTGGGTGCAGCGCTCGGGGGACATGCTCATCACGGTCCTGGATGCCCTGGTCCGGATGGCGGACATCGCCCTGCCGTTCCTGACCAAGTTCGGCGACATGCTGGTGAACAACCTCACCGCCCTGGCCCTCTTCCTGAACGAGAAGGCCGAGAGCGGGGCGCTGAAGGACTGGCTGGACCGGATGTTGCTCACGATGCAGTCGATCTTCGATCTGCTCGGTGGCATCCTCAGCTTCACAGCCACCTTCCTCAACGAGCTGGACAAGGCTGGCGGCAAGAAGCTCATCGATGAGCTGGCCCTGTTCTTGGAGCGCCTGTCGGTCTTCCTGGCCAGCCCTGTGGGACAGAAGGCCATGGAGGGGATGATCGCCGCGCTCCTGCTCGCCCTCCAGATCACCGAGGGCCTGATCTTCACCCTGCTGCTCCTGTTCGCCGCTTTCGAGACCGGCAAGCAGGCCATCGCCGCCTTCTTCTCCTGGTTCGCCGGCATCATCAAGAAGGGGATCACGGAGGCCGGGGAGTTCATCGGTGGAGTTGCGGCGAAGATCTACAACTTCTTCCGGAACCTTGTCGACCCCATCATGAGCCTGAAGAACACGTTCTTCAACGCCGGCCGATCACTGGTGCAGGCGTTCATTGATGGAATCAAGAGCCTGGCCGGGGCACTGGGTGGAACTGGCTTCTGGATCGCCAACCAGATCGCCAAGCACCTGCCTGGCTCGCCGGCCGAGGAAGGCCCCCTCTCCGGGAAGGGATACACCCTCTATCGGGGTCAGCGAATGATGCAGGACCTGATCAAGGGCATCCAGATGGAGGGCCAGGAACTGCGCACTGCGACTGAGCAGAGTCTGACCAACATCAACTTCGGTAAAGGCGCCATTCAAGTCAATGGCGAATTCAGCACCAGAGAGGAAGCTGAACGTACCGGTAGTGCCGTTGGGAAGGGGATCAACACTATCCTGGCAGTACGCCAGACCCGGCTCGCAGTGAGGACTCTGTAATGGGCGAGTACAACCCTCATGTTCCCCAGATCCTGGGGGAAGAATGGGTGCCCATTCGGGATGAGGATGTCACCTTCACCCCCTCTGTTCATTCACTGGAAGTAGGGCACACCTTCCGTCTCGCCCAGAGTCGTATCCTGCAAAGCCTGCGGATGTATGTCCATGACCCGGCCCCGGTGGATGAGGTCTACCAGATCTCCGTGTACCCGAGGGGCATGGAGGCGGCTAGCGGCCCCATCCGCCGGGTCCTGATCCCGGTCAACAACGGCGGCACTACCGGCACCGGCATCACGGTCGGCGGAGGGTCGGTGGCCGCCGCACTTCTTTCGCCAGATGATGGTACAAACATCAGCTTCACGGAGATTGGAGTTCAGCAGCAGAACGT
>Ga0209382_10003965_pt1 | contig 20140 bp, 13 predicted proteins | sample SoiMetdeltSBSDD5_FD_187599 | JGI IMG/M metagenome (GOLD analysis project Ga0209382, IMG submission 187599) | Bulk soil microbial communities from a Populus tree surrounding site in Tennessee, USA - Soil MetaG P. deltoides SBSDD5 (SPAdes) (version 2) | ecosystem: Environmental > Terrestrial >... | reverse complement strand
GACGTCCACTGCGAGATTGCATCGCAAATTCGAGACGCTGACGGAGTATCTGCTGCGGTCGAACCAGGTGCCCGCGGGATCGGTGCTGCTCACGGGAACCGGAATCATCGTCACCGAAGAGGCGGCGTTGGGAGCGGGCGACACGGTGTCGATACGAGTCCCGCAAATCGGTGAGTTGTCGAACGTCGCCGAAATCGTGTGAGTCAGGCGGCGATCGCCTCGACCTGTCCGATGTGGTTGACGTCGTGGCCGGCCATCGTTTCGAGGAGAACCGCGAACGTCATATCGCCGCGTTCCGGGTGGGTGACGGTCTTCGAGTAATCCGAGGGCGGAACGGCTTTGATCAGCGCCAGATTCCACGTGCGAACGGAGGAAAAGACGGAAAGCGCGGTGGGAGCGTCGTAGGCCTCGTACATTTTTGCCCATTCGTCCTGGTCGAACGGTTGGATGACATGGTGTGGCTGCGCGAGTGTCTGCCGGAGGCGGAATGCGAAGACGATCTCGCAATCGGCTAAATGACAGAGAATCTCACGAGCGCTCCATTTGCCGGGGGCGGGGGCTTGGATGCTGCGAGCGATTCCGATTTTGGTCAACAACGATTGAAGCCGCTGAGGTGTGTCAGCGATCACCGCAAGCGGATCTTTTTGGCCAAGGAACGACGCGTACGGATTCCCCATTGGAATATGATACCGCGCGCTGTCGACGCTCGTTGCGAGGAGCTTTTATAATACTGCGGGCATGTTGAGGTCGGCCTTGTTCAAGGCGCGTTCGATCAACATTTCCGCTTCTGATTCCCGCACACCCTTGGCGATTGCCAGTTCGCTGACCAGTAGATGCCGCGAGCGGTCCAGCATCTTTTTCTCGCGGAAGGAAAGCGGTTTTTCATTCTGCAGGATCAGCAGGCTCTTGAGAACTTCTGCCACCTGAAGCAAGCTGCCGCTCTGCATTTTGTCGGTATTATCCTTGAAGCGGCATTTCCAATCTGAAGAGCACTCGCATTTGCCACCGGCTAAAAACAGCAAAACGCGCGAAACTTCATTTGTTTTGGTAATTTTCCGCAGCCCGATATTGGTCACGTTCGAAAACGGAACCATTACTGTCATGCTGCTATATAGGAGCCGAAGGAGGTAAAACTTTTCAAACTGGGCGCCAAAAGCTCGGGAACTGATATTCTCGATAGTTCCTACGCCCTGATTCGGATAAACTACTTTTTCACCGATCACGAAGGTCATACGGAGATCTCCCCTAACACCGGTGCTGAGTTGTTACTAACTGAAGCGCATCTAGACAATGCATGATAACCGCACTTTAACAGGTTTGTCAACGATAAAATGCGTCAAAGGCCTTACTGGAGCCACTTTCAGCGTAGGTGTAACCTTAGAGAAATCCAAATCGTCATCTTCGCGGATTAGTATTTTCCCTGTGTTGGCTGTATCTACCACCTTGTAGAGGTGGTTCCTGAGTTAGTCCCTAGCGGGCTTGCTGCTGAAAATTCTTACCAGCACCAGGAAGACAGGCCGGGAGGCCCTGTCTTCAACAACGAATCAACACTTTGCAGTCTGGTGGGACGGCCCTCCCGGCCTGTCTCAGTCCAAACTCTAGACGCTTAGGTTTCGCGCTATCCTTAATTGCAGGAGCGCCGGAATGGCCAAATTTCTCATTGGGTTACTGACAGGCGTGATTCTCACGGTCCTGCTCGCCGTTATTATCGTTTTCTCAGCGGCAAAATTCGGAACTGAAAAGCGGGCCGTTATCCTGCCCAATTCGACCTTGTTGCTGCAGCTTGAAGGCGATGTTCCGGAGCGCGCTCCGGTCGAGTTCCCGATACCATTTTTCAATCAGCAAACACCTAGTACCGTAAAGGATGTCTGGGAGATCCTGCGCAAAGCGGCTATCGACACGCGAATCAAGGCGGTGGTGCTCGAGCCGCGCAACCTGGATGTAGGCTGGGGAAAGCTCGAGGAGCTGCGGGCCGACCTCGAACAGTTCCGCAAATCGGGCAAACCGCTGATCGCTTATCTAAAGCAACCCGGCACCCGCGAATACTATCTGGCGACTGCCGCCGACCGCGTCTACATGAGTCCTGAGGAGTTTCTGGACGTGAAAGGGCTGCGCGCCGAGATCATGTTCTTCCGCGGCACGCTTGACAAACTTGGCGTCCAGATGGATGTCGAGCACGCCGGCAAGTACAAAGACTACGGCGACATGTTCACGCGCACCGAGATGAGCCCGGAGACCAGAGAGGTGCTCAACAGCATCCTCGACGACGCCTACAGCCGCCTGATCGCTGTCATCGCGACCGCGCGCAAGAAGACACCCGAGGAAATCCGCGTCACCATCGACGAAGGTCCGTTTCTGGCGAAGCAAGCTGTCTCCAAGGGCCTGATCGATGCGCTCATGTACGAGGACCAGATGTTCGGCGAATTGGAGTCGCGGCTCAAATCGGGAGATATCAAAAAGGTCAATCATCGCGAATATGCGAAAGTCACTCCGGCGTCGCTCGATCTGGAAGGCAAGCCGCGACTGGCTTTTCTAGTGGGGCAAGGCGGGATTACTCGCGGCGACCCTGGTGATGACGGCATCGGCGAGGACGGCATCACTTCGGAAGGCTTCAATAAGCTGCTGCGCCGCATCGGCAACGACGGCAACATTCGTGGCGTGATTGTGCGGATCGATTCGCCGGGCGGCGATCCTACGGCGTCCGACGATATCTGGCGCGAGATGAGCGCGCTCAGCAAGAAGAAGCCGCTGGTAATCTCGATGTCCGACGCGGCGGCTTCTGGCGGATACTACATCGCCATGACGGGGGATCCGATTGTGGCGTATCCGGGGACATTCACCGGCTCGATCGGAGTGGTGATGAGCCGTCCGAATCTGCATGGGTTTTACAACAAGCTCGGTATTTCGATCGATGGCCTGACCCGCGGAAGGTTTGCCGATCTGGACTCCACTTACGAGCCGCTGAGTCCGGCCGGCCGGCAGAAGCTGCGCGAACGAATCGACGACACCTATCGCGCGTTCGTGACGAGAGTGGCCGATGCCCGCAAGCGGCCGTTTACCGAGGTCGACGCCCTGGCCCAAGGGCGCGTCTGGCTGGGCAGCCAGGCCAAGCCGAGGGGGCTTGTCGATGAGCTTGGCGGAATCGATCGGGCTATCGAGCTGGTCAAGGATAAGGCGAAAATCGGGAGACAGGAAAAGGTAACAATCGTCACGTATCCGGCGCGGCGCACGATTTTTGACCTGGCCTTGGGCCGCAACACGGACAGCGCATTCGAATCGCGCTTCCCGGCTCTAGCCAAGATTCTTAATAACTGGCAGAACCGGTTGCTGATCCGGGGAGGATTGCTTCGCGTGATGCCCTACGCCATCGAAATCCGATAGCTCCAGTAGGGCGGCGTCTTGCACTTCTTGGCTTCGAATTCGTCGGCTACCGAACGCGCCAAATCGCGTTGGGCCTCGCTGCTGTTCATTTCGCTGCGGCTGAAATCCGTCTTCCACATCTTCTCATTTGAAACGGTATCGACGAGATAGATGGTGACGCGGGTCGAGTCCTGCTCGGCCTGGACGCCGACCATCAACACCTTTGCCGCGCCTAATTCCCTAGCGACTTGGCCGACCTCTTTCCGCTCGCCGCCCTCGCTGCCCTCGCCGGACGCCGCCGGAAAGGCGATGACCCGCGCCGTTCGCCGTTTGGACAGCTCCGAGGCGACAGCGGCAACAAGCTTCTCGTCCATGCGGTCGTTACGCCCAAACCCCTGGCCTCCCCATCCCGCCGGAACGACGGCGACGGTTTCGCTCGGCGTATGCCAGTGATTCGCCGCCCCAGCGGCCAGCGTTAAGAGCGACACGCTGCCAATGAGGAGCACAACACTAGCCACGGCCCATAGCTGGAGCCGCTGCGGGGGGACTTCGGGGACGGGAGGCGACAGATTCAGGCGGTGGATTACCGGTACGTACGTTCCAGTCGGGAATTCGATACAGACGCGGTCATGGCGTCCTTCGACTTCATAGTACGCTTTCAGTTTCGCGCGAAGGCGCCGCGCTTCCACACGGACAATCGGGTCCGTCCGCGGATCGTATTCATCCCCCCGATCATAGACTTCGCGGCCGATTATGGACTCTTTGATCTGGCGTTCCTGACCGTCCAGCTTGGCTTGGACCGCGAAACGCAGAAAGCGGCGGAGGCGGTCGGAGGCGGCGAAACCTCCGCTCGCTTCGATCTTTTCGAGCGCGGCGCGAACTGCTTCGTCCATGTGTCCCAACTTTCGCACGGGAGTTCCCGTAATTCAATTGCTTGGACGGTCGAGTAACCGTAATGTTACGGTAATGGCGAACACTTTATTCGGGTTCGCTCGTTGTGAAAAAAAAGCAGGGAGTGGAATGCCCGACCTCAGTTAGCCTGGTCGGAGAATTTCTCAGGTTTTTTAACCTCCTAAAGTGTTATCGTCAGTAGCGGAGAAGGTTGTGCGATTCTGGACCGGTTTCATTCTGGTGGTCGGCCTCATGGCCGAGGAGCTTGCGCCCATTGGGATCGTACGCGGCGTTCTGGTCCAATGTGACGCTACGCACCTGACGGTCAACGACGAGGATAACCGCGCTTTAAGGTTTGTCACCGATGGCCGTACTTTTATCGAGCGGGATCATCAGCGCGTGTCCTGCGCCAAGCTGCGAGAGGGAGACCGAATGGAGATTGTTTCCGACCGGTCGAGTGAACCGGGCGCGCGTTATGCGCGGATGGTCAGCATTGTGGGCGCCGACGCTCGCCCACGGCGCAGGACGTTGATCGCCGCCCGGGCCCCCATCACGCACGAAAGTCCAACGGCAAGATTCGCTCCCCGGGGTTCGATGATCTTCACGGGCGTGGTATTGCGTCTGGAAAGCACCGGCCTGGTATTGCGCACCCGTGTCGACGGCGAGAAGTGGATACTGGTTCGGCGCGATACACTCTTTCGCGAGGAGGGGTTGCAGGTCGAATCTACCTCTCTACTCGCGGGCGCGCGGGTATTCGTCCGAGCCGGCAGGAATCTGGATGGCCAAGTGGAAGCTTACGAGGTTGTCTGGGGCGATATTCTGTCGCCGTCTGGACTGCGGTAACAGCGCCCGATCACATCAGCGTTACCGGGTCCACATCAATCACCAGCGCAGTTGCGCCCCACTTCTTATCGAGCGCGAACTGGCGAATTCGCCGCAGCAGATCGTTTAGCGCGACACGGCTCGCAGCCTTGATAAGGAACTGATACCGGTATTCGTTTTTCAAGCGCACCACCGGGGCCTCGGCCGGACCCATGATTTTGAGCTTCTCGGGCGGGGGTGTGAGGAGCTGGCCCAGGTCGGCGCTCATACGCATTGCGGCTTCCTGCTTCTCGCTGCGTACCAGGACATTCGCCATCGCGCTGAAGGGCGGATACCGCATCGCTCGGCGGAACTCCAGCTCACGCTGATAGAATCCCGGATAATCGTGCTGCGCCGCCAGCCGGACGGCGTAGTGGTCGGGATTGATGGTCTGGATCAGGACAACGCCGGGGAGATCTCCGCGGCCGGCCCGCCCGGACATTTGCGTCAGAATCTGGAAGGTGCGCTCGGCTGCGCGGAAATCGGGAAACCCGAGGCCGATGTCGGCCGAGATCACGCCGACGAGCGTGACATTCGGAATATCGTGGCCTTTGGCGATCATCTGCGTGCCGACCAGAATGTCGTAGTGACCCTCGCGAAAATTCTGCAGGATCGACTCGTAGTGACGCTTGCCGGACACGGTATCGCGATCGAGCCGGGCGATCCGGGCCTTCGGCAGCTCGCGGTGCAGCTCCTCCTCCACTTTTTCCGAACCTTGGCCGAGGAAATAGATATGCTCGCTCTGACACTTCGGACAGAGCGTCGGCACCTTCTCGGCGTAGTTGCAGTAGTGGCAGAGCATGCGCCGGTCACGTCGATGGAAGGTCAGCGTCAGCGAGCAGTTCACGCAGTTGACGCGCTCTCCGCAGGCGCGGCAGGCGACGGAACTGGAAAATCCGCGCCGGTTCAGCAGTAGCATGGTCTGCTCGCCGTTCTCCAGGCGGAAGTTGATCGCTTCGAGCAACCTTCGGGAGAAGGTGGCCTGCTTGCGTGTTTCCAGGAACTCGACGCGCATGTCGATCAGCTCGACATGCGGCATCGGCCTGGTCTCGACGCGGTCGGGCAGCTCGAGCAGTGTGTACTTGCTGCGCTCGGCATTGTAGCGGCTCTCCAGACTCGGCGTGGCCGAGCCCAGTACGACACACGCGCCGGCTGCCTTAGCCCGAACGATGGCGACGTCGCGGCCGTTGTAGCGCGGCGTATCTTCCTGCTTGTAACTTTGATCGTGCTCCTCATCGACGACGATCAGTCCTAGCTTGCGAACCGGGGCGAAGACTCCTGATCGTGTGCCGACGACCACGCGCGCGACGCCGGATTGGATTTTGCGCCACTGCTCGGCGCGCTCGGAATCGGAAAAGGCGCTATGGAGGATGGCCACTCGATCTCCGAAGCGGGCGTAAAATTGGCCAGCCATGGCAGGAGTCAGGGCGATTTCGGGAACGAGCAACAGCGCGCTGCGTCCCGCCGAGAGCGTTGTGTCGATGGCGGACAGGTACACTTCCGTCTTGCCCGAACCAGTTACGCCGTGCAGGAGAAACGTCTGGAATTTGTGGGCAACGATGGCGTCGTGAATTTGCAGGAACGCTTCGCCTTGCTGGCGATTGAGGGTGTGCGGCGTCCGGGAACCATACAATCCGCTGATCGCCATCGGCTCGCGTGTTAATTTGAGGATTTTCTTGCGACCCAGCGTGCGCGCCGCCGGGCTCGCGTTCCGGATAGATGCCTCCAGATCCTTAAGATTATGGGTACCGGGATGCAGCTCGAGGAACGCGACGAGCTCGCGCTCAGCCTTCGACATCTTCGCTTGTCCGGGGCTCGCGAACAGCTCGACGCGCAGCCTGTCGGCCGGAGCACGCAGTGGATCGCGATCTTCGTGGACCTGCTCGGGGTAGATGAAGCCGCGCTTCTCCAGCGACCGGATCACCTTGTCGGCCAGCGGCAATTTCTTGGCAAGGTAAGCCGCCGAAAGCGGCCGCGATTCGAGCGCCCGCAGCACTTGCGCGACGGGATCCTCGGCGGCGGCTTCTAGCAGCAGTTGACGCGTCGCGTCGCGGCCGGCGTCGGTGAGCGAATAGATCTTGCCTTTGCGGATTTCCGAAGCGAGCGGCAGCATACCGCGAAGCACTTCGCCGAGCGGCGCGCAGTAATATTCGGCGATCCACTTTCCGAGCGCCAGCAACTCCTGGTCGAGAACGGGCTGTGGGTCGAGGAGCCGCAGCGCCTCACGGGTCTCGACCTGCGGCGGATCGTCGTGGCTCCGCAGCACGACGCCGGTCAACCGCCTGGGTCCGAACGGCACAACGATCCGGCACCCCGGCGCCACACGATGCCGCAACGTTTCAGGAAGCGCGTAGGTGAAAAGTTGATCGAGCGGGACGGGGAGACTTACGTCGCAGTAATGGTGGTAGTCGTCAGGCATCTCATCCGGACTAGCTTTTCCGGAGCTGGTTCCGGAGGTCCTCAAGAACCTGCTCCCGCTCTTCCCCGGTCAGTTCCTTTTCCAACCGGCGCAGCGCCACACCGACGACGTCCCGGTGATGCAGTTTCGATCCGCACCCCTCCTCCTCGGTGAGACGCAGCCAGAGATCGTGCAATCTGTCCAGATCCTCCGGCCACAATCGTGGTGGATGCGGACCCAGGTTCACGAAGACTGACGGCCGGCCCGGGCGAATGATTTCCAGCGAAAAGCTCTGCCGTTCTTCGGTAGGCAACCGCTCCCAGGCGAGACCGATCCGGCGCGCAAGCTCTTCGGAATCCATCTTCGCCGAAACTCCGGTCACCAGCCGCGATGCTTTTAGTTTGGAGGCGGTTTGCGCCAGGGCATGGAATGGATCGGTACCGGGAACGACTAGCAGATCCACCGTCTTGCCCTGCTTCTCCGCCAGCGACACAACCTGTGAGAACAGCTCCTTCTCGTAGCTGGAGAATAATTGGCTGTTGGCCAGCTCGTGCTCGCCCGCCGCCATCGAAATCTGCCGGACCGTCATCACGACAATGTCGTGACGGCGCATATTGGTCTTCTGCAGCACCGTGTATAGGTGCGCCATATTGTTGTAGTCGCGGACAGCGACCAGGATGCAGCCGGGGCGCGCGTGTATGGTCTGGTCGGTGACCTCGGGCTGATGGACCAGGTTGAACTGCTCGAGTCCCTTCCGTTCGGGGAGCACTTTTCGCGAATTGATTCGTTCGGAAACCGTAAAGAGTATGTATAAACCTAAGGTGAATCCAATTCCCCAGATCGTTGCAGTCTTTTTTGTAAATAAATTGGCAATAGCTACCAGGAACAGGGTCAGAGTGGTCAGGAGCAAGCCGATGGGCAACTCCTTCCCACCAATCCGTAAGTTGAACGGGACTTTGTACTCCTGGTCTTTGCGGCGATAGCGCAGCACCAGTACGCCTAGAGAGTTCATGAAGAAGCTCCAGACCACGCCGAACGCGTAGGCCTCGCCAAGTTTGTTCGTATCGCCGCGGCTGGCGAGAATTGTCGCAATTTGCAGGAGCGCAACCAGATTAATAATGCGATATGTAGTTCCAAACCGGCTGTGTGGTCTGCGGAACCAATCGAGTAGGACGCCATCTTCAGCGACGCGGTTCATGACGCCGTTCGCCCCGATGACCGAAGTATTAACGGCGCCCGAGAGTATCAGCACGCCTACGGTCACGACGAAGATATGGAAGCCGAGCAGCAGCAGAGGAGGACCGATCAGGTGGGACGTCAATCCGCCCAGTAGATTCTCCGAGTATCGGGCGCGGGCGCTGTCGGGAATAATCATTCCGGCGAATAGCGTGATGACGCCGGTGCAGATCAGTGCGAAGACGCAGACGATGGTTCCTGTGATCTTCAAGTTCTTGAGTTTGGGATAAGCGATTTCGCGGTAAATTTGCGCCAGCGTTTCGAATCCGCTCATCGACAACAGTGAATGTCCGAAGGCTATCAGGACCGCGGCGGCCCAAATCTGCGGGAAGATCGTCCCGCTAAGCCATCCCAATCCGTCTTCGCTGAAATGCAGATTTTGCAGAGTCGGCGGCGGAGGAATCTGGGCGGGCCCCCGCACCAGCAGCGTCAGAGGGCACCAGATCAGGAATGCAACCACCATGACCGCGGTGATCTGCATGATCCGCAGCGCTTTCCCACTGGACTCGTGGATGCCCTTGATATTGCTCCACCAGAAGTACATCGTCACGACCACGCCAAACCAGAGAGTGAATTGGAACGGATCCACCCGCTGCGAGCTGTGCGCTATTTCGGCAATTTCATTCAGCAATCTACCTAGATAGTGCCCCGCGCTAACGACGCTGATGGGACCCGTCAGTATGTAGTCAAAGATAAGCGCGGAGACGGAAAGACGAGCCATGACGGAGCCCATGGCGTCGCGAACCACGACGTACACACCGCCGCGAACGAACGTACTGCTCGATTCGATGTAGACCGCGCGCACGGCGAAGCTGAAAAGCATGACCCCGAGAATGAACCAGGGAGCGCTGTGCCCGATTGCCCGTTCGGCGATACCGCCAGCGTAGAATGCCGATGAAGCCAGATCGCTGAGCACGATCGCAGCCGCGCGCCAGAAGGAGATGAAGGACAGCGCTACAGTAGTGGCAATCACTACTTTCGCGGCCTGTTGCCGCTCCATCGGGGATTTCATAGTTGGCCGTTGCGAAAACTTGCGGGAATCTCAGTATACAATGCTCACATATGTCGAGAAAACTTTCGCGCTGTGCGCTGGCGACAGTACTTCTGGCGTTCGGCGCCGGGGCCGCCGATTGGACGACATTTGGCGGTGACCCTCAGCGGACAAGCTGGGTCAAAGAGGAGACCGACCTCGCCAAGACCAATGTATCGAAGCTCAAGCTCGAGTGGAGCCTCAAGCTGGATAACGCCCCCAAGGAGCTCAACTCCCTCACGGTTCCGCTGATCCACAGCCAGGTGATCACGCTCGCCGGATTCAAGGAATATGTCGTGATCGCGGGCGCTTCCGACAAACTTTTTGTCATCGACGCCGATACGGGAAAGTTGGTTTGGCAGAAAGCTATGTCCACCGAGGGCACTCCCAAGCAGGCGCCTCGCTGGCTGTGTCCGAACGCCCTGAACGCGACGCCGGTGATCGACCGCGGCGCAAGGACCGTCTACGTCGCCAGCAGCGATGGCAAATTGCACGCGTTTAATTTGGTGAATGGCGAGGATCGGTTCGCGCCAGTCCAATTCTTTCCCGCCTTTGCGAAGCCATGGAGTCTCAATCTTGTCGATAGCGTCATTTATACGGCGACCTCGCAGAGCTGCAATGGCGTGAAGTCGGGCGTATACGCGATCGACATCAATGATCCGAAGCGTCCGGTGACTTATTTTGAAGCGAGCACCGCCGGCGGCGGAATCTGGGGGCGCGCAGGCGTCGCCATCTCGACTAGCGGAAAAATCTTCGCCGAAACGGGGGACGGGCCTTACGAGCCTGAGAAAGGCAAGCTATCGGACACGATATTTGCGCTTACTCCCAAGGAGCTGAAGCTGGCCGACTACTATACGCCGGCGAATCGCGCGTGGATCACCCGGAAGGATCTCGACATGGGCAATGTCAGTCCGGTTGTTTTTCCGTTCAAAAACTGGGAACTGGTCGCGGGTAGCGGTAAGGAGGGCGTGATCTATCTGCTCAACGCGAAATCGATGGGCGGCGATGATCACCGCAGTCCGTTGTTCCGGAGTCCGCTCTATACCAACGAGGATGTCAATTTCTACGGTCGCGGTTTTTGGGGCGCTCTCTCGACGTGGGAAAATTCGGCCGGTACCCGCTGGCTATATGCGCCGGCATGGGGTCCGCCTGCATCGACGGCGCCCAAATTTCCGGTCTCCTATGGCGATGCGCCCGCCGGCAGCGTCATGGCTTTCAAGGTCGAGGTGAAGGAGGACAAGCCTGTCCTGGCGCCGGCTTGGATGTCGAAGAACATGTCCCTTCCCGAGCCGGTGGTGATTGCCAATGGCATGGTATTCGCGATCTCAAGTGGTGAAAACGTCAGCCAGGTGGATGCCAGCGGCCGCCTGCTGACTTCGAAGGAGCGCATCGACGCGCCGGGTGGGAACGCTATTTTGTATGCGTTCGACGCGGAGACGGGCAAGGAGCTGTACTCCAGCGGCAAGACGATTCCGGGATTCACCCATTTCAGCGCGCCGGTAGTTTGTAATGGCCGCGTGTACGTGGTTACCCACGATGGCACTGTTTATGCGTTCGGCGTAGGGTCGCCGCAGTGACGTTAGACGAACAAGCTAAAGCTTGTTCCACAGTGATGCCGGCTTCTTGATTTGACATTTGGATCACTGGCTCCAATCCTCGCAGCGATTCCGCCCCACTCGGTTCTCAGCCTTCGCGACACCCGGAGCGATTCCGACACAGCGCGCGCGCATTCGATATCCGGAAATCTCGTTGCCTTCGATGACATTTCCTCGCGCGATTGCCGGGCGTTCCGCCCCGCGGCCGATGTAGATTCCGCTCCGCAGCATATCCGGCTCGGATGCTACGTAGAAGCAGTTGTCACACTTTGCTGTGTTCAAATTCAGTAAGCGATTGCGCAGAATCTTATTTCCCGACCCAATCACGAAAATGCCGCCGTACATCGCCCCGTCGATCGTATTCCCGCTGATGGTGATGCCGTCCGACTGCATATCCGGATTCGTGTTATTCATCACAATGCCGAAATTGCGCAGATTGGAGCAGACGTTTCCGATTACTTCGCCGTGATGAAAACCGTCGAGATCGATGCACTTGCCATTGATGTCCTTGAACGTGTTGCCTGAGTAAACACTCTGATCCGTATCGCCGGCGGTGTCGATCGCTACCGGAATCGCTTGATTCTCGACGTCGACTTCCGATTCGGGATAGCCGATCCGCTCACCGCTATTCCGCTCGACCTTCACGCGTGTCGCATGGCCGACCTGGATCGCATCGCGTGCGATCACCGTGAAGTGATTTCCCGCGATCAGGCCGGCCGAGTTCCGCGGCGACGTATACAGCGAGTGCGTCCAGACCCCGTTCCCGCGCACGTTCCGGAATTCGGAATCGACCACTTGAAAATCATTGGTTCCCTCTTCGAGCAGAATTCCGCCGGTCGTATTATTACGGCCCGCGGCGTTCCGAGAGCCGCTGTCTTCTACACGCACCCGCGCAATCCGAACGCCCTTCGAGGCGCTCACCAGGATTGGAAAGCCGGCCACCTCGCGAAATTTCACGTTCGAGATAGAAACATCCGAGCCGCCTTCGATGAGAATGCCGTTGGCTCGTGTGAATTTGTGAAAGGGAGTGTTGTAGTCCGGAAGTCCTGCTCGCTGTTCGAGCGAAGCGCGTTCCCCATGGATGGCGAAATCCCGAAATCGGATGCGCACACCCGATCTTGACGCGAAGATCGCTCTCCCGCGAAAATCTTTCGCAGCTTGCAGGACTGTCGTCGGAGTCCCGCTGATTTCGACGTCGCTCGCCAATTCCGGGAGCGTCATTTCTGCGTGGACGATCGTCACACCCGGTGGTAGCAACACCTGGCTGGAGCCTTTGGCAAGCTTACTTCGCAGCGTGGTTTCTGTTGATGAGCAGCCTGCCAGCAACACCAGCGCAAGCGCCGCGAACCTCATGTAGTCACGTTGATCCGGACCGCCGGAAACACGCGAGACCCCAATCGGACTTCGACGTCGTGAATTCCCTTTGTCACCGCGGACGCGAGCGTGAAGTTCACTTCAAAGCGCTGATTGACAGGGTCGGTGCAGAACACATCCAGATCCGGAAGTCGCGCGCCGTCCAGCCGGACTTCGAGCCTCTCCGGAGCTTCCAGTTCTTCAAAACACAATTTCAGGCTGCGGCTGGAGATCAAGTTTCCTGACAATAAATTGACGCCATCGGTAAGGCTGGTCAGCCGCGGGACCGCTGGTCCGGGAGGCGCGATGCGCGCCCAAGCCGCCTCGCAGAGCCGTTCACCGAACCAGAACACATCCACGGGAACCAGGCCGGTTCGCGCCTGCGACGGCATCAGCGCATTCACCTGCCGCAAGCCGTCAAACACCGGGGCTCCGATGTAGACAGGCGCGGCCTGCTCGCCCTCCAATTCGATATTGATCTGGTTAAGATCGCAATCGTCGGGCATTTGCTCGATCCAGATCGAGAGGTAAGCATACCGGCCGCGCACTGGCACGACTGGCTCGCCCGTCTGCGCGTTCACAATTCGTCGCACGTGGGCGGCGGCCTTCGGCGGATGGGCTGCCAGCTCCTGAAACCAGCCCTTCGGCTGCTTGCGCAGCGTCAGCCACATGTACTGCGTGTCCGCTCCTTCGAGGGCCAATAGTTGAAAGTCATTGGCGCTGGCAAACTCCGCCACCTCGCCCGCGCTGATGCGGACGCCCTCCCACGTTGTATACTGTTTCGCGGTCGCTGGAAGCCCGTTCACCTGGCAGCGCAGGATGCCGCCCGGCTTCAACACGCGGCGCGCTTCAGTGAGATAGGAAAAAACCACATCACGGCTCGGAATGTGCTGGAAGACGGCATACGAGTAGACATAGTCGAAGAACTCGTTGGCGTAGCGCTTGAGGTTGGTGCCGTCCGTATGGACAGGAAACGCGTTCGGCACGCTATTCAATTTCTGGACCGCAAGCTTGATCATTTCGTCGGAGACGTCGACGCCGTGAATCTCGCCGAAGTTCCAGCTCATCGGCCGCATGAGACGGCCTGGACCGCAGCCGATCTCAAGAGCCCGGCGTGCGCGGCGGTCGCCGGGCGGAAGCCGTTTCAGCTCACCTTCGAGCGCGCGCACTACGTCGGCGGCCGTGGCGAAGAACTCGTCATCGTCCTGCCCACGGCGTCCAAAAGCGACATAATAGTAAGGATCTTCTTTGGCGCGCTCGTTCCAATCGGCGCGCATTTGTTTCGCTACGTTATCGGACATTTCCCACGCGCTATTCTATCGTCTTATGGCAATCGCGTTTAAGAAGGTGACACTGGCGCCGCTGCAGGGGTTCACGGCAAGCGCTCCGGACGGCTCGGTGATCGGCATCATCGGCGAGAATGGATCCGGCAAGCGGGCGCTGCTGGCGGTGGCGGCGGCAAAGACGGCGCCGGCGTCCGGCTCGGTATCGGCCGGGAAGCTGCGTCGCTATCTCGGCCCTGGCGACGTACTCGACCTGAATCAGGCCGACATTCTCGCGATCGAGAATACATTCGGGCAGCAGGACGCATTCTCGCGAGAATGCGCCGCAGCCGCTCTGGACCGCATCCGCCGCCAGGGCTCCACCGTCCTGATCGTCTCGCATGAGGAGTCGCTCCTGCGCCGTCTGTGCGATGAGATCTGGTGGCTGCATGAAGGCAAGCTCAAGGGCCGCGGCGATCCGCTGACGATGCTCGAACAGTATCGGGAGCACGTCGCCCGCAAGCTTCGCAACTCCGGCGAGGGGAGCGCGCAGCCGCTGACCAACCATCTTCGCGAGGGTGACGGACGGGCAGAAATCCTGTCGATCGAGACGCTGGGCGCGGACGGGCGGCAGACGATGGTCTGGCGCAGCGGCGAAGAGGTGGCGGTCCGGGTTTCGGTGAAGTTCAAACAGGACGTCAATGATCCGGTGATCGGCATTCTCATCCGCAACCGCATAGGACTCGATGTCTACGGCACCAACACGGAGCTGGAGCAAGTGAAGCTCGGTTCCCGGGCGGCGGGAAACACGGTACGCATTTCCTTCCGCTTCAAGTGCGAGCTTTGCCCGCAGGATTACACGCTGACGGCCGCGTCGCACGATCGTGACGGAACCCGGCATGATTGGCTGGAGGAAGCGGTGTCGATAGCGGTGGCGGATTCCCGCTACACCGCCGGTGTAGTGAATCTGCGGGCGCGAGTCACGGTGGACTAGTGGGCTAGCTACTCGAAGTAGCCGTTGGCTAATTCGGGTTTCGCCTTGAGGGCGCGGCGCCAATGAGAGCGGGCTTCTTCTTCCTCGCCCAGGGCCTTTAGCGCGATGCCTAAATTGAGCAGCGCTTCTGGAAATTCCGGGGACGCGTCCAAGGCCTCGCGATAGAAACGAGCCGCCTCAGTATGCTCTTCGGATTTCTGCAGCAGCAGGCCGGTGTTGTAAAGCAGCTCCGGTGTGCGATGCCCCTTCTTGATCAGCTCATGGTGCAGACGAAGCGCCTCGGTCGTCTCGCCACATTGCAGCGCGATGCCTGCCAGGCCTCGCAGCGCTTCTACCGACCCAGGCTCCATCGAGAGGATCTTCTCGAACGCCCCGCGAGCCTGCGCCATGTCGCCCATCTTCCAGTAAGCGAGACCCGCGTTGAGCTGCGCTTCCGGCCAGTTCTTCCGCTTCTGAAGACAGGATTCAAAGGCCTCCGCGCTGCCCTTGTAATCGCCAAGCTGCAGGCGGACGTAGCCGATGCGGAATCGCGCATCCTCCCATTCCGGATTGCCTGCCAGCAGCTTCGCATACACGGCGTCGGCTTCGGAAAGCTCCTGCTGCCTTTCGAGCACGAGCGCCAGGTTCCACTGCGCAGTCGGAGAGTTCGGCTGCAGCTTCAAAGCCTGCTCGTAAGCTTCGCGAGCCTGCTTCCAATCACCAAGCTCCTGCCGCGAGATTCCCAGATTCACGTAAAGCTGCGCTTCCTGCGGCTGGATCCTTATCGCGCGGGAGTAGATTTCCACGGCCTTGGCATGATTTTGCGCCTTCTGATAGGCGAGTCCGAGATTGAACCAGCCCTCGAAAGACTCCGGCGCATAACTCACGATCGCGGCGCAATGTTCGGCCGCCTTGTCGTAGTCTTCTGCCGCAAAGGCGACCATCGCCAGACCCTGCAGCGCGGTGAGGGAGTCCGGTTTCATTTCGAGCAGGCGCTCACAATGCGTCGCCATCGCCTTGTAGTCTTTCACCTCGCCGCTCAGCCATACCAGGTTCGTCAGGGTCTCTTCGGACGAAGGATTCTGCTTGAGAATGCGGCGATAGAGCTCGGCCGCCCCTTTCAAATCTTTCTGCAATTGTAGCGCAACCGCTCTGCCGAACATCGCCGGTTCCAGATTCGGCTCTTTCGCCAGGACGCTGTCATAAGCTTCCTGCGCCCGGCGGGCGGCGTTGAGATGCAACTGGCACGCGCCGAGACCCAGATAAGCTTCCTTCCGCGACGGATTCGCCGCAAGCGACTTTTCGAAGTATTGCGCCGCTTCCTTCCACTGCTCGGCGGCTTGCAGGCACAGCGCGAGGTTGAAGCAGCCGTTGGGATGATCGCTCTCCAGCTCGAGCAACCGCCGGTAGGACGCCGTGGCTTCGTCGAATTGTTTTCGCTCGTAGTGAATGAAGCCGATCGCCGAATAGATTTCCGCGCGTTTCTCGCCGCCACGTAGAGCTCGCTCCAGCTCGACTAGCGCTTCGTCCCCTCGCCCGTCGAGATGCAGCGACACGGCCCGGGCGAACAGTTGCGAGGTCGCCGGCTGCGTGGCCACGCTCGAATCGACGCCGTTCGCCCATCGCTTCTGGTTACTCATTGCTTCACTCCTGATGTCTTTCTATCGGCAGTCCACTGGGAAACTTGATAGCATATCCAGCCCAGAAAGTCCTGCTTGTCTATCAGATGCACCCATCGCAGGCGCGACCCCTCCCCTTTGTCGGCGAAAAATCCGACGCCACCTGATTTAAGCCGATCCTCCGTCCAGGAGCCGGCATACACGCCATTTACCAGGACTGAAAAATGATCACCCTGGACATCCACCACCAACTTATAAAGAGTATCGCTGCGCGCTTCGAGGGTCAAAGGCGTCTGCGTTTTCGGACCCTCACGGCCGTCGATTACGGTATAGCGCACCAGAGCAAGCGTCGGCAGCGGACCCGGCTTGGTCACGGCCAGTTTGACTGCCTGGTAATTCATCATATCGGCTGCCCGGAGAACAAATCCCAACGCCTTGGAGTCGATCTGGCCGAGAAGCTCCACGTGATAGTCGGTCAACCGAATCGATTCCTTGAGTAGAGCCAGCGACCCGGGCCGGGCCGATCCGGCGCCATCGAATGACCAGGATTTCGCCCAGCCTTCCTTGCCCGTCCAGCCGTCCAGGCCGGAGTGGAAATCGTCCTCCAGGTCAACTGTAGCCCTGGCGCGGGCGGCCGCCGCAATCGAAGAGAACCCCAGCGAAGGCATCTGCAGACCGACACTGGGGGCCACGAATAACACCGGTATCATGAGGGGGACCACTACGGCGAATCCGCGCGCGACTGCGGGGGCGGAACGCCAGAACTTGATTGCCGACCCCCACGGACTCGCTGGCGGCGGCAGGCTCGCTCGAACTGGTTCCGGCGGCTCTTCGACCACACCCGGAGGGCTCCACGTTTCCCGGAACTCCCAGTATACGCCGCTTCGCTGCGGCCAAGCCAGCAGCCCGGTGAAGCTGGGCCCGCCGGTAGCAGGCCTGTGCCCACGGCCCCGCGCCGGCGACAGCAAGGTTTGGCTCGGATTCGACCAGGGGCCACCGCGGCGGCGGGCCGCCGGATCGGCCACGGTAAACAGCGCCGGCAGCCAGACCGGCTCGAGTGCAAAGCCCAAAGGCAATTGCGGCCAAGCCGTCGATGTGAAAACTGGCTCACACAAGGCGACGTGTTGATCGATCAAGAAATCCGCCGTCAGCGGTGCAGCGTCCTGCGCCTCCGATTCCTGCTGCGGCAAGTCCCAGGCGAAGTCAAGTTTCGCTAGTAAGAACTCGTTCCGATCGAGAAGCAGAGCTCCCGTGCAAGGCCGAAATGCGAGGTCCGGCTGCGCCGATGGTTGAGATCCTGCGGGCATCGCGTGCGGCTGGATCGAAAATCCAGCAGGCAGCAGCGAAGTAGAGGATACGCAGTCCACCCCGCCAGGTATGGTTGTGCCGGGCGGAAACTCGATAGCCGACAGGGGCGGCGTCTGAAATCCGGATATCACCTCCCGGAAAGCCAACAGCGACGTCAAAAATCCAGCCGATGGTGGCGCTGTCGAAGCGACGTCAAACGGTATCGGCGCCTCCCCGCTCGCGGCGAGAACGATATCGCCTCGCTGAAATTCAATGGCCGCCTGCGGCAGGACCAAAAATCCGGAGCAGTCCTCCTGGAACACCGGCGCCGGAATCAAAAATCCAGCTTGGAGCAGCGTACTGGGAGCGGGAAGGCCTGCGGCGCATTGCGCAAAAACGGCTTTCCCTAGCTGAAATTCTATGGCCGCCTGCGGTAGGGACAAGAATCCGGAACAGGCCGCTTGGAACACCGGCGCCGGAATCGAAAATCCGGCCTGAAGTAGCGTAGTGGGACCCGGACGGCCTGGGGCGTCTTGCGCAAAAACGGCTTTCCCTGGTGGAAATTCGAAGGCTGTCGGCGGCAGGACCAAAAATCCGGGACACGCCTCCTGGACGACAGGCGCTGGAATCAAGAATCCAGTCCGAAGCAGCGCAGTGGAAGCGGGACGGCCCACCGCACGCAGCGAGAGGACGGTTCTGCCTGACTGAAATTCGATTGTCGCTTGAGGAGGCGCCAGCAGTCCGGCAGGCGATTGGCGCAACGCCGGCAGCATTGTCAAAAACCCAGCCGGGAACAGAACAGTGGAGCCGACGCGCCCCAGGAAGATTACGCCGAGCGCTATCCGGCCACCCCTGAGATTGAGCTGAGACGATCCGTGAACTTCATCCGGCGGTACAGCCGCAGGCATCCAGGGAACGATGCTGGCTCCTGGCGTGCTCAAGGCGCTTCGCTCCCTGGAGCGCCGCCGCGACTGCATGAGCATCAGGTCGCAGTACCGGGAAATAGGAATCTCCGCCCCTCGTAGCTCCGGATATTCCTCCCGGATGATCGCCAGACTGGAGAAATCGGCTAACCGGGCGGGCGACGCGCGGAGCTCGGTTGAGTCGCGTGACGGCGCTGCGCCGCCAGCCGTAACGAGCGTTGCCTGACGCGAGGCATACTCCCGGCGATGGTCCTCGGAGCAGAACTGGCTGCCGTCGAGTTCGCGCAAAAGCGGGATGCTCTCCTCGCAATACAAACAAGGCATTCTCAGGCTGTAGGTAGCTCATTTCATCCTACGGAATAACGACTTAACGTGTCCAGACTGCAAATGACTTAGAAATCGGCTGGATTCCCCGGAAAGTGTAGTAAAGAATAGTAGGAAGCGCTTAGAACAGACCCGTCAGACGGGTCGTAGCGGGCGGTGAGGAAGGAACAGACCCGGCCGAGGACGTCGTCTTTGTCGGAAACGCGGATCCAGCGGACGCGCGAAGCTTCACCCTGTCCGTTGATGAATCCGACCCCGCCCGCCTGGAGACGGCGGTCGCTCCAGGAATCGACTACGTGACCGTTGACGCTGGCGCGGAACTGGTCACCCCGTATGTTCATTTCAACCTGATAGAGCGTATCATTGCGAACCGCGAAAGGCAGCGGCACGCGTATTTTGGGGCTCTCTTTGCCTTCGGTTACCGAATACCGGATCAGATCCACCATGGGAAGCGGTCCCGGCTTGGCGATGGTCAGCTTCGCGACGTAGAAATTGCGCTCATCCTTGGCGCGAAAGGCCCATCCGAGGCTCTTTCGTTCGATCTGGCCCATCAGCTCCAGACGATAGTTCACCAGGTGCATCGATTGCTGCAGAAAGCCGAGCTTACCCGGCCTCAAGAATCCGGCTTGGTCGTAGGACCAATCCTGCGCCCAGCCCGCCGGTCCGACCCATCGGTTCAATCCTGACCGGAAGTCGTCTTCCACTTTCAAGATGGAACGGTTGCGGATGGCGCTGCGCAGGTTCCCCCACTTCCAGGAAGGCGACCTTTGCGTGAGCGTCGTAGGCGCTGAAAAGAAGATCGCCAGCGCCGAGAACAGGAACAGGACGGCAAACACTCCCGACGCGACACCCGCCGAAGGCATCCAGCCCGACAGCATCGCCTGCCAAGCGCTCGATTTTGAAGTGACCAGTGGCGCTGGCTCGTCGTAGCTGAAGAACTCGTCGCGAGCGAGCGCGCTGGCCCTCGGTTTCACACGGATCGGGTGAGTCCGCGGCGTAAAGAACCAATCGAGGAGTCCTGGCCGCTT
>Ga0209382_10003964_pt1 | contig 20140 bp, 25 predicted proteins | sample SoiMetdeltSBSDD5_FD_187599 | JGI IMG/M metagenome (GOLD analysis project Ga0209382, IMG submission 187599) | Bulk soil microbial communities from a Populus tree surrounding site in Tennessee, USA - Soil MetaG P. deltoides SBSDD5 (SPAdes) (version 2) | ecosystem: Environmental > Terrestrial >... | reverse complement strand
GAACTAACCGCGACCCACAACGGGGGGCTCATTGAACATAGCGAAGTCGTCCCCATCGACGTGACGCCCAACATCCGTCTTGAGCAGCAGATTAGTGATTTGCTTGGACGGTTCGCATCCGAGAAATGGGTTCGGATCGCGATGAAGTTCTATGGGTTCGATGGCACGGGCCAAAAGACACTTGAAGCCGTAGGACAAGAATTTGCTCTGACGAAGGAGCGTATTAGACAAATTATCGCAAAAATGAGAGATCAATTTCCTCAACGGGTGAAACTGTCCTCATTACCGGCTTCGATGGAAGCCTTAGACGTGCTTGAGGAAAAGATACCGTGTTTGGTTGAGGACGCCCAAGAAGCACTTTTCGCCGCCGGCCTCACGGCAAAATCGTTTGACATGAGCGGCATCGTATCACTGTTCGAGTTCGATGGGGAAGCAGCTCCGTTCGAGATCGTCGAGCTAGAGGGAGGGGCCCAGCTACTAACGCCTCTTGGGACAGGCCAATTTGTCGGAAGCATAAACTCAAAAGCTGGGAAACTTGTCAGCCGCTGGGGGGTTACGACCGTCTCGGAGGTGTGCTCTCAGATCGATACGCGTATTGCCCCCGACCTTGTCAGGGAGATTTTGGGTGGCAGTCCCGACGTAGTATGGCTAGACGATAAAAGGAATTGGTTCACGTTAACTGCGCAAAAGAGGAATCGGCTTTTGAATTTGATCAAAAAAGTACTGTCCGTGGCATACACGATTGACGTAACCGCATTGCGCAAAGCGGTTAGCAGAAATCACCGCATGAAGGGATTTGCTCCAACGCGAAATGTACTCGCGAATTTCTGCAACGCGCAAAGCGATATCCTCATTGAAGGCAATCTAGTGAAGTCCCGGGGTGAGGTGGCTTATGAACAGAAATTGGGTGGGATAGAGCAAAGTTTTTTCGATATCTTCACGCGGATAGGACCAGTCGCAAGACGAGAGGAAATCGAGGAAGAGTGCATGAAGATTGGAATGAACCGAAATTCCCTCTACGTTTATCTTTCCTATTCACCAATTGTTGAACGATTAGCAAAGGGGGTGTATGGTTTGATCGGCTCAAGTTACACTTTGGCCGATGTGGAGGCGCTTACTGACAAGGCACGGGGTCGCGTTTTGATCGACCACGGTTGGACGTCGGCGGGGGCGATCTGGACTGCCTTTCATCTTAACTCGGCGAATATTCGGTCGGGAATATTTAACATCCCAAAGTCTGTTTCGATATACGTTCCAGATGGAACGTATGAAATGAGCGCTGGTGATGAATTGCTTGAACCGATGAAGGTGCGGGGCGGGGTTATTTGGGGCGCAGACAAGATTTTTGAACGCCGTGGGGGTGATGCGGGAGATATTTTTGTGGTCGAGTTGAATGGCGGTAGGAAGACTGGCGCTTTCGAGATCGGTGGCCTAGACCTTCTTGACCGATATTCCGATGAGCATATACGGCAAGCCACTACCAGCGCGAGCGTGGAAGCGCTATCAAGCACCTAGGTGCCAGCCGGTCAAGCGGGCCAGACCGGTTGCGTCCCCTATGCCTGCCTGGATGGTGCACATTTTTGCGGCTGCAAATTTAAAAGGGACCCGAGACGGACACGATTACACCACCCCCCATCCCCGGTCTTAGGCCAAGGAAAAATACCCCCTCGCCCCCTTCATCACCGCTGAGCCAGATTACGAGGGCACAACAATGCCTTTGCGGGTTCACGTGCGGGTTGAGCACAAGCTCATTGCGTTGGCCACCTACCATGACACCGCTGTCGTGGAGGTTTCAGCCGGAGCCGCGGCTGCCGATCGCCTGAACGGAGCGCTGATCCTTGTGCAGTTCCACTATCGAGAAGGCGGGCTGTGGGTCCACTCTTGGCTGAGCCACTCTGAAGGGATCAGTGCACGCAATTTCGTTAGGATGGTGCGGCTCTTTGCTGAAATCGCCAAGAAGGCGCTGCACGAAGATCACACGCGGCTCCAAAATACCGCTTTGTTCTCTGACGCGAAGCTGGTGGATGAGGCATCGGAGACTGACCTCAACGGAGCGCTAGTGGCACATCCGCAACAGGGATTTCCCCCATGAAAGGGCGATAATGGCTGGGTTTGAGCATCTCGGTGTGGTTCTGTCGCGGTGTGGTTCTGTCGATCAAGATAGTTGCCGACCCTAGAGTAGCCGTGTCGTGCTCGTCGTAAACGCCAAGGAACTACCCGAATGACGAATCGCACTGGTTGGAAAAGTGAGTCGGTGCGTGCGTTGGCTGGAGGCAGCGACCCAGTGCGCGCTATCGAGGCGAAAGCCAGGGAGCTCGTTCTTGACGCGATGGACAAGGGCTGGTCGGGGCCGCCCTTCGATCCCATCAAGCTTGCGAGGCAACTTGGCATTGGCATTGCCGTGTCGGACGAGATCAACGACGCCCGCCTCATTCCGACCGGGAAGACTGCAACCATCGAATACAATCCCAATCGGCCGCGCGGACGCATTCGCTTTTCCGTGGCGCATGAGATCGCGCATACGCTGTTTCCGGATTTTGCGGTGGCGACACGCTACCGTGACGCTGCGCGAAAGGAACACGCGGATCGAGAGGTAGAAACTCTTTGCAACATCGCTGCAGCAGAGATCATCATGCCCGTAGGCAGCTTCCGCGAAATGCTGCAAGGGGAGCACAACATCAATGCGCTGATGGAGCTGCGGCGGAAGCTCGACGTATCCACTGAAGCGCTTCTGATGCGGTACGTCCGATTGAGCGAGCAACCGGTCTTAATGTTCTGCGCGTCCGCAAGTGAGAAGGGTGACTACCATATCGATTACATCGTCGGTTCACGCGCGGCTGCCCCAACACGACTCTCTGACATCGAGCTGCCGAAGAAGTCTCGGATTCGCGAGTGCACCGCGATTGGCTTCACCGCATCGTTTGATGAGCGATGGGGTGCGGTTGGCATGGCTCATATTCAGTGCGTCGGACTCCCCGGGTTCGAGGGGTCTCGTCTCCCACGCGTCGCTGGATTGTTGAAGAGCGGCGGGGGCAAGCGGAGCGAACCGTTGTTGCGTTATGTGCATGGTGATGCAACAGAGCCTCGCAACGGCGGTTCGAAGATCGTCTGTCAGATCGTCAACGATCAAGCACTCAATTGGTCACCTCGCGGTTTTCCCGCGGCCGTGCGCAGGCGTTGGCCGAAGGCGCAGGAAGAATACCGGGAATGGGTTGCGGGAACGGGAAGAAAAGAGCGGTTGGGTGCCGTGCATTTCTGGACGGAGCACGACGTGACGGTCGCGAGCATGATAGCTCAGGCCGGTTTCGGTCCTGCGACGGATTTTCGCCTGCGATATGCCGCGCTTGCACGTTGTCTATCCGCGGTGGCAGGGCGAGCACAGGAAGAAATTGCAACGGTTCACATGCCACGCATCGGCACTGGTCAGGCCGGTGGTTCGTGGGAGCTTGTCGAGGAAATTATCTACGACGAGCTCCCGTCGAGAGGGATTCAAACGACAATCTATGATCTGCCACCCCAACCCCAGCAATTGGAACTAGGCTAAGCTTGCGCCACATCATCGTCCTCTCCGGCCCGATGGCATCGGGAAAATCTGAGCTTGCCCGGCGCCTTGCGGACCAGCATGGCGTACGTCGGGTGTCGACAAGCGAGCTAATCAAGCAAGCGAAGCCGGACGTTTCGAACGACAGAGCCGCAATGCAAGCGGCTGGTGAAGCGCTTGACCGAGAGAGCGGGGGCAAATGGGTAGCCAGCGCATTGTCGGAGCTGGCGGACGGCAGCGGTCAAGCGAACGTGGCCATAGACGCGGTTCGCATTGAGGCGCAGATAGACGCGCTCAGAGATGTGTTCGGCACCATCGTCACTCATATCCATCTGACAGCTGCTGATGCAGAACTGGAGCGCAGGTACATGGCGCGGCCAGCTGAGATGCGGGAGTTCGCATCATACAGCGAGGCCAGAGAGAGCCCTACCGAGGCAGGGGTAGGAGCACTTGCCGCGATCGCCGACGTGGTCGTGCAGACGGACCGATGCGAACAGGACGATGTATTCGTCCGAGCCGTGGCACAGCTTTCACTCTATCCGCGCGCGCCGTTCCCTCTCGTGGACGTTCTGGTTGGTGCCCAGTATGGCAGCGAGGGCAAGGGCAACATAGCGGCGCATCTCGCGCGCGAATACGGCGTTCTCGTGCGGGTGGGTGGCCCGAATGCCGGTCACAAAGTCGCCTATCCGAAACGAACATTCATACACCTGCCGTCCGGAACGGAGCGCAATCCCAGCGCCAAGCTCATCCTCGGCCCCGGTGCGACGATCGACGTGAAAGTGCTCATGGAGGAAATCCAGGCCTGCCAGGTCGACGCGGCACGTCTGAGCATCGACCCGCAGGCCATGGTGATCGAGGACAGCGATAAGAAGTGGGAGGAGAAGCGGCTCGGCATGATGGGCTCGACGAAACAAGGCGTCGGAGTGGCTACAGCCAGGAAAATACTGGGGCGCGACGAGAGAAACGTGCTCGGCGCAAAGGTGCGTCTCGCGGGCGACATCATTGAACTCAAACCATTTGTTCGCTCTACGGCTGAGGAACTCGACCGCGCCTATACCGCGCGCATCCCGATCATGCTGGAGGGTACACAAGGAACGACGCTGAGCCTGCACCATGGGCGTTGGCCTCACGTAACGTCACGGGATACGACGACGGCTGGGTGTCTCGCGGATGCTGGCATCGCTCCTTTGTGGGTACGGAAGGTCGTGATGATAACGCGCACCTATCCAATTCGAGTGGGTGGACTCTCGGGATACATGAAGGGCGAGATCGATGTTGCCACGATCGCGCAGCGATCCGGTCTGCCTGCAGGAGAAATTGATGCAACAGAAAAGGCTTCTAGGACAGGCCGAGCGAGACGAATCGGCGAATTCGATTGGGCTCAGCTCCGACGTTCTGCAACGATCAATGGTCCGACTGACATTGCGTTGACGTTCGCAGACTATATCTCGAAGGGCAATCAGCAGGCTCGGCGGTTCGACCAGCTGAGCCCTGAGAGCATCGTCTTCATCGAAGAGGTGGAGCGAGTCACCGGCGTACCGGTCTCGCTGATCTCGACTCGCTTCCATCTCCGCAACATCATTGACCGGCGCTCGTGGTGATGGAAGTCGGGACGCTAGTCGCGAGATACCCTCGCCTTTGGCACATGGCTGAGGACGGTTCATGGCCATCGATTCAGCGTTATGGCTTGCTAAGCACGTCGGCACTACTCGACCTGTATCAAATCAATGGTAGGGAACGTGATGCCATCGAAAGCAGGCATCGGCCCCAATCAGTCGAGATACAGGGGCAAGGCTTGGCCCGAGCCGTTGTGCGTGATCAGAAGCCGATGTCGGACAACGGGCTCTCACGGTGTCTGCAAGATGGTCTCTCGCCCGAGGAGTGGTACAGGATACTGAATAGCAAAAGCTTTTTCTGGCTGACCAAACAACGACTGCTGACCCTTCTAAACGCGCGCCCGTACAGAGAGCTTGCTCACACCGTCCTGTCGGTCGACACCGCTAGCCTCGTCGGAGCTCACGAGGCCAATGTGCGGCTCAGTCCGATGAACAGCGGTTGCACAAAGCCATTTCCGCATCCGAGAGGCCAAAACACATTCCTGCCGATCTCGGAATACCCCTTCGATCAGCGGCGAAATCGCGGCGCTGACGCTATCGTTGAGCTAGCGATCGAAGGAGGCGTACCGGACATCGCACAGCATGTGATCTCCGTGAGGCGAATGCGAGGAACGGCAACTATCGAATCGATTTTGCAGCGGTGACCAGCGTCGACGCCGGCTAAGGCTAGGGGTCAAAGGCGGTCCCGAAGCCGATGCGTCCACCACGTCTCTTGTACTCCAGATAGCTGCCGAACTTGTTGCACCAGCGAGAACTTCCGCGTAGTGCCAGAAGCGGAAGTCGCCATCATGCTCTCTTAGGTGTGCACAAGTCTCCAACAGGTCCGTTTTGGGAGAGGCGAAAGCGGAACACTGGCGTCGCCAATCCTGACAGCCCGCCTTCAGGGGGCGTTCGAAGACGAACTCGAGGTAGCCCTGCGCTCCCTATGCCGTCGTGCGATTTGCACAATGAGTATTGCGGCAACCAGCACGAATGCCACCTGAAACGGGGCGGACAGCCCGAGCGCCTGGGCGATCCATGGGCTCCGTCGCGCACTGAAGTATGCGAACGCGAACCAAGAGAGATACAGAAAAATACTCGCTGTGAGCTGCCAAATGGCGAGCTTCAGAGGATCGTGGCGAAACCAGATAGTCACGAAAACCAAGCCGACGATACTAGCCCAGCCCAACACTTGCGTAGGCAGCCAATCCTGGGGATCGCCTACGAGCGCGAGCGCAACAGGAATAATGAAATCGCCTGCAACAAATATCGCGATCAAATATGTCACCAGCAAAATAGCTGCGAGACAGAACGCAATCATGGCGGGACGCTTGGCATTTTCAGGCATCGTGTTACCCCCGAGCTCGTGAGGCAGCAGCCCCATCGCGCTGGCCAGCAGCATGGCCACGAGCAAAATCCCCAAACGAAACCGCAAAGTTCGCATCGTGGCCACTCCAGCAAACATTCGCTCGAACGTCGCATGGCTCTACGGCCAGCCGGGGACGAGCGAGCAAGACGGCTAAGAGTGGAATGGGTCAATACTACGCGTCGCGCTAGCCACCTTTCCACCTTGCGTTGCGGCACGTCACCGCTGGACAGTCGGCATATGTGCGAGTATACATATATACTATGGTGCATGTCGATCCCTTCCAGACACTAGCTGATCCCACGCGTCGCCTTATCGTCGAAGCCCTCCAGGGAAGCGAGCAGTCGGTGAACGACATTGTCGCCAGAGTGGCCATTCACCAATCGGGTGTTTCGCGGCACCTGCGCATCCTTCATGAAGCGGGCTTCGTACAGGTCCGGCCGGAAGGGGTAAGGCGCCTCTACTCTCTCCGCCCTGAGAGGTTCTGCGAGCTTGATGCTTGGCTCGCCGGGTTTCGAAGCCACTGGGAGACGCGTCTCGACAAGTTCGCCGAGGCGCTCGGCCGCAAGCAACGGACCCGTCGGAGGAAGTCGGGTCCATGACAAGCAGGAAAAGGACGGCTCCCTCATCACATGCCGCTGCGCGAAGGCTGGTGCTGGAACGCACCTATCAAGCGAGCCTTGAAATGGTGTGGGAGCTATGGACGACACCAGAGGGCATTGAAGCGTGGTGGGGCCCGAATGGGTTCGACGTCAAGGTGCGCAAGCTCGACCTCCGTCCCGGCGGCAAGCTGCTCTACCTGATGACTGCGACAGCGCCCGCGCAGATCGATTTCGTGAAGAGCGCAGGCATTCCCGTGTCGCTAGAGATGCACATCACCTACACGGTGGTCACACCGCAACGTCGGTTGGCCTTCACACACCGCGCCGATTTCATTCCCGGGGTGGCTCCCTACGACGTTGCAATTGCGGTCGATCTGCATCCCAGCGATCGGAGCGTGCGCATGGTTCTGACCTTCGATGCCATGCATGACGAGGCGTGGACGCGCCGGACGGTAATGGGTTGGGAGAGCGAACTCGGCAAGCTTGCCGAAGTGCTCGGCACATGACGGTCCTCCGTCACGCCCCGCATGCCCCACTTGGCTATGGAACATTGGGGGCGACAATGCATCGATGCTCAAGGCCGTCTGACACTCGGATGCGCCCTGTGTGCGCCAATGGGCTCTGCGCTCCAGCAAGGCTTAACGCCGACACATTCTCGGTCCACAGATGACCCCTAATCCCAAGGACGGCCGGGCTGAGGCCTGCGGCGTTCGATGCTGGCTCTCATTGACAGGGGTGAACCGCACGAGGCGCACCCCGCCTAGTGGGCGCCCTTCGTAGTTGTGGGCGAAGGAGCACGCGCGAGCGTGCAAGCATTGCCGGTCGCGCAGTTGCCCTCAAGGGAAAAGCAACGCCCAAAGGATCAGATGATTGGATCAAACGAGCTTTGGCTCGCAACAAGCCTGGCATTGCAAGGAATCTGATCATGACCATAGGAGGTGTCCCAATGCCCCTGTTGGACAAACTACGCAAACTGGCCTTCTCCGACGGGATGCGCAGACTGGCTCACTACACCGAGTACTTCACCCCGCTGCTGCTCGTTACGATCGGCGTGGGATTGCTTGTCGCCATGTATGTCTCTCCTCCGACCGATGAGCTTGGACTGGAGGTGACACTGCTCCTGTTTGGCGCGGCTTTATTTTCACTCGTCTTCGGCGTGTGGTCGATTTGGCGTCACAGCAGACGCGACCCAACCGCGCCGAGAAAGACTTGGACCGTTGATGACTTGCCGGTGGAGAACCGAGCCGCCGCGATGCGCCGCCTCATGTTGTTGTTCAGCGCCGCCATCCTTCTGCTCAGCGGGTTCACGCTCTACCAGCTCCTGCAGCTGGAGTATGGATCGGCACAGCGCGTTACCGTGTGGGGTCCCATTGCGCCACTGTACGATTTCCTGGGGTTCTGGCCAGCGGTGTTGTTCGCTCCAGCCATTGGGGTCATTGGCGTAACTGCCATGGTCAAGAAACTGCGAACGATCAAGGCCGGAATGTCGAAGTGATCGACCGCGCGCGTCACACTCGCTGGACGGGTTCATGGCTGTAGATAGCCGCCGCGCTGTCCTGGCCGGTGCTGCTGCAGTGGGCGCCGTTGCGGCGGCGTTCTCGATCTGGCGAATCGGTTCGTCTCGCCGGGAGTACGCCATGGGCAATAAGAACTTGCAGGCACGCTTGATCAGCGCCGGACTCGGGCGCGTCGCATATGACATCATCCGCGTCTCCATGCCGTCGATTCGCATGCACTGCCGACGGGTCTCCGATCAAAGGACGCTGCCGCTCGGCAGCTCAAGACTCGGCGGAGAACCGGATACGCGGCCCGGCAAGAGGTGGCCTTCCTGGCAAGACTCCCCGATGGCCTTCGTCGCTCAGGTGAACCTTGCTGATATTGCTGCCTACGACGAAGAAGGTCACCTCCCTCACTCAGGCCTGCTCTCATTCTTTTGCGCCGTCGACGGCACCGGCGCAGGAGTCATGCAAGCACCCGGCGATCCACTATCGTGGATGGTGTCGTACTTCGACGACGACCTCGGCACACTGATCCGCCTCCCTCCGCCAACTGAACTGCCTGAACGCCTGCATTTCCCCGCCTGCCACGCGAGCTTCTCGCCGGAACCGACGCTGCCTGACGTGGAGTCGCGCGAGATTGTGGGCCTTGGGCTCTCCGAGCCGGAGCGGCACGCCTATATCAACGTCCAGACAGGCGCGGACGTGGGCTACTTGTCCGCAATGAACCATCACTTACTCGGATTTCCTTATTGCCTCGGCGGGTCGCCCTTCATAGTCGGCTACTTGAAGGCGCATGGCATCCCTAATCCGTACACAACAATCGAGGGGCGCAGCCTGAACCTACAAGAATTGCAGGACAAGAGGGAGGAGCTTCAGGATCAGTGGCGGAGCCTCCAACATAACGCGGAGTCTGAGTGGCGGCTGCTACTTCAGGTCTATAGCAACGAGGAAGCGGAGATGGATTGGGGAGGGGGCGGCGTCCTCCACTTCTGCATTCCCAAGGAGGCGCTGTCCGGGCGAAATTTCGATCGGAGCTGGGTCGAAATGCAATTTGTCTGATGATGTGCACCTGCGTTCGCTAGTATCGATGAACGAGCATTGTGGCATGCTAACTGGACTGGAGGCCGATTGCACAAAAAAAAGAATTCACAGCGTCAGTGGCCTGGACGCACTGCCATGTGGCGGCTGTGGCCAGCTGAAAGAGACAAAGTAATGGCTGATCGCCGCATCATTAGCACGCGATGCCTCAGCTTGGCTTCGGACCGGGATCGGCTAGGAACTCCACCCAATCGACCAAACGCCGGCGTCATCGAGCGTGATCCCATCGAAGTAGACATGGTGGACGTCGATGCCACCGAACCACTCGGTGTTGGCCCGCGTCTGACGTTCCGTCTCGACGATAACCGCAACCAGGTCGCGAACCGTGAAGGACGCGCCATCCGGTGCGCGGTGCTTGACAACGCTTTCGTCCAACCCACGTAGGCGGATTATTGGTGCCCGCAGCACCACGCGCCGCCATTCTTCCTCCGTGAGGTCCCGGTAATCATTGTCTTCAATTTCCACCACGACCCGCAACTCCAGCGACACCCGCCCGAGTCGCGTCGACGGCAGCGCGGCCTCATTGAGCAGCCGCTCGGAAATTGGTTGCGGCGGCTCGCTGAGCTCGAGATTGAGCCGCCCCCACAATTGATTGAAAAAGCCCAGGCCTTCGTCGTCTTGCCCGTTTGCTGCCATCGTTCCTCCGTTTTGGATCCTGCAATGGTCACTTCGGTCGAGCCGCACGGGCGAGGTGAGCGCCGCAAACTCAGGTTGCAAGCGCACGGGATATCGGACTCGGAACGGGCCGCCCGTTTTGGGCGAGGAAATCGACCATCGGCAGCAGCACAGCCCGAACCGCCCGCCGGTGACTCACGCGGTCGCGCCAGGCGAGAAGCAGCGGCGTGCTCTCGATGAGGGGTACGCCCATGCGCTCGCCGAAGAACTGCGCCATATAGAAGGCGATGTCGGCGAATGAGAACGACTGCGCGAGGTATTCACGGTCGACCAGTTCACGCTCGATCTCGTGGTAGAAGCGGGCAGCACTGTCGCGCGCACTGATTGCAGCAGGCTCATCGAGCCTGTCCTGGAGGCCCATGAGCCGAATGATGTGCGGGAAGTAAATCTCGTCAGACTTGTGTTCGATGAGCCGGGCGCGGGCACGCGCGGCGGCACCCGGCGGCCACAGGGGTGGCGAGGGTGCTACATCCTCCAGGTACTCGAAGATCTGCGTGGAATCGAAAATCTCCAACTCGCCGTGCACCAAAACCGGAACCTGCCGCTTCGGATTTATGCGTTCGACCTCCGGATGTTTTGGTTCGTAGAGATGGCCCATTTCGAACGGCACCATCTCGAGCTCGAACGCCACGCCTTTTTCGTGCAGGGCGATCTGAGCCTTCGCGCCGAACATGCTGAGGGAACCGGAATAGAGCTTCATTGCGCTGTACCTCGAACGTGTGGCGTCGATTCCCCAAATGTGCCGGCTCCCGACCGCTCACACTTAGGCCACATGCGACATCATCGAAGTTCCGCCCGGTTGGTGACAGGACAACCATCCTGTTTGCATAACAGGACATTTGTCCTGTTATGTCAACTCCTGCAAGCTGGCTGGCAACAGGAGGCAGGTGTGGCAACGTCTGCGAGCGACAAGCAACGACGTACTAATGATCCAGCCGGATTGCGCAATCGGCTTCTTGACGTGGCGTTCGAGGCCTTTGCCACGCGCGGCTACGGCAACACATCGATGCATGATCTGAATCGCCTGGCTGGCGTAACCGGCGGAGCCGTCGCCCACCATTTTCCGTCGAAAAAACAGCTTGCCCTCGCTGTGATCCGAGAGCGTGTGGGGGATGCGGTCGAACAGACATGGATCGCGCCAGTCGTCGCAGCGGACACCGCACTTTCTGGCATCAAAGGTGTGTTTCAGTCGATTGCAGCCGAACTCGATCGGCGTGGCGCGGTGGCGGGCTGCCCCCTCAATAACCTGGTGCTCGAGCTATCCGGTCAAGACGCGGACTATCGCCAAGCCCTCGATCTAATCTTTGAGACTTGGCGGAAAGCCATCGCAGACAAGGTCAGGCATGATCAGCTCGGGGGTCGGCTGTCTGGTCTCAATGCGGATAGCATCGCCACACTGGTCATTGCAGTGTATTCGGGCGCTATGGCAATGGCCAAGTCGAGACAAAGCGCGGAACCGCTGCGACAATCCATGCAGCAGCTCGCCAGATTGCTGCGTGAGCATGACCGCACGTCGCCCCGCTAGGGATGCTTGGCGGGAATAGGCGCAACAGCATGCCGGCCGTCTGGACGACGGCAATTTAAGCGACCACGAAGCGAATGAGAGTGCCCAGGTCACCGACAGCCAACGGTTTCGACTGCATGGAGATTGCGTTCGGCGCTTCTGATCACCGCGCTATTGAAAGATAAGACCGGACGCAACCCCTTCAGGTTGCTGCGCAGAACGGGGTTCGAAATCTTCATGCCGCCGCCCTTCGGCGGTTTAGCGGGTCGGTCGAAGCTGCTTGCGCATGCTTATTCGGAACCAGAACGCTAGCTGCCCGATCACGTAGACTGTCGCCCACATGAGGGTCAACTCCGCCGCGCGCTTCAAGTCTGCAGGAACATCTGCAAGCCAGCCAGCCGCCACCGCGACGAGGGCGAGGCCCGACGCGTACTGCAACAGCACCAGAGTCTGACTGAGTTGGAGACTCGTCCCTCGGCCTGGCAGGGCGGCTAACAACCCGAGCGCTGTCCATATCAGCGGTGTACCGTGGAGCATTGCGAACAGTATCCCATCGCCGACATGCGACGCATCAACGAGGTGGCCGACCAAGAAAAGGACGCCAAGCGGCGCTGAAGACAGCAATAGGGGAACGATGCTGCCGTGGCCACCGCCGACCGCGCCTAACGACAGGAACCCGAGAATCGAGCCGTACAAGAGTCCGACCATTGCCCCAACAATCGCTTGCCTGGAATCTGAGCCAGCCCTCATCCACGACCACAGCGCCACCTGCCCAGCCAGGTAAACCGTCGCCCACATAGCGAGCCCGGTCCATATTCCCGGCAGGCGCTGCAGATGTGCAGGCCCCTCGCCCGTCGTCGCGACCAGCGCGAGCCCTGACGCGTAGTGCGACAGAAGCAAGACCTGTGTGAGTCTGAGCGTGCTCCGGCGGCCAGACAGGGCAATCAATGACCCGAGCGCTGCCCATACAAGCGGCGCACCGAGCAGTGTCGCCTTGTAGCCGTAGCCGACATACGGCTCACCAACGAGCTTGCCGACCAAGCCGAGTACGCCCAAGGGCGCTGATGACAGAAAGAGGGGAATGCTGGTGGCGTGACCGCTGCCGAACAAGACCAATGACCAAAGGGCAAGTACGCATCCGTACAAAAGCCCGACCAGCGCCCCAACAATCGCTCGCCTCCCTTCTAAGCCAGCCCTCATGCTTGATCCTCTAACGTGAGTGTTCAGCCGCCGCGGCTCGACACCAGGCGCTAAAGGCGACCGCCGTGGCGGGTGATGCCCGGTATAACGCGCCTTCTGAGCATCCTCATATGGAGGTAGTCTAGAGCGTTCCGGATTTTCTTACGGCCGATTGTTCAGCAATGTGGCGCCTAGCCGTTTACCCGGTGGAACGGCCAGCATCGGTCAAAATTCGCCGTCTAGGCGACCTGGCGGGCGCGTCTGCTCTACCCCTGGTAGCTGACTAACTTGTGCAGCGCCGCGACGATTGGGTCAGCGGCGAGAGCGCTGGTGGAAGCAAGGGTAAGCAAGCCGGGTATGGTCAAGGCGCAGGAGCAATGAGGCACCATCACACACACGGGTCAGGACTGAAAAGACCATCCATGCCCGGCGTCAGACTGCGAAGGAGGAGTTCCGGAGGCCTTTCAAACGGGCGTTCCGAAAAGCCCCCCAACGCCGAACTTCTCAAACCCCCCATCCACGGGCCGCTTTCGTCCAGCATTGCAGGCGTTCCAATTGTAAAGGTTTGGAACGCGCGCATTTGCCGCACGAGCTGATCGACGCCCTTGGCCAGCTCCTTGACGGCCGCCTCACCCTGGGCACCGCCCTCGACCGGCAACGAGCCCAGGCGGGTATCTAGGGGGACCCGGCCAGCTGGTCATCGAGCATCAGGGATGCGAAACGCTCGTTTCGATCTACGCTTCCAAGAAGGCGCAGGTGCCCATTAGTTGGAGGAAAGCGTTCTCCACTCATGCTGCTGCCCAGGGTTGCGCTCTGACAACCACCTCGCACCGCCCGCATGCGCGTTCAGCGTACGCGGATATTTCTTGTCGCCACTCTAACGACCGACCTGACAAGCAACTCGCGACTGCTATGGCTGTGGTCGAGTAAGTCGCTCCAAGACCGCTTCCACCCATCGCTCAACTCGCGATGACGCACTCTCAAGACCCGCGGCACGAAGCCGCCTGATCACACCCTCTACAAGCTCTAGCTTCTTATTGTCATCCACCATTAGGTCCGCGATCGAATCAGCGTCTCGAAGAAACTGGACCAGCGTTTTTCCGATCTTGTAGGCACTAGCAACGTACCCCCAGACCACACCAACAGTAATCGCCAAGGCCGCTATCGTGGCCGCGTGGCCGACTAAGTCAAATGGCGCGCTGTGGTCCCCCTCAACCTCCCACTCCCTCGCCGTTTTACTCTCAGCCTGTGTTGCAATGCGAATGATGTCCTCGTCACTAACCATCGTTAGCGCGCGCGAGTCGAGAGCTCTGAGGAATTTAGCCAACGATGCGTCGTCTTTCATGATTCCACCTCATCTGGTTTGACAGTTTCTATGATACCACGCTCGTAGATTCTTGCTCTTGCGACTATCAAACCACCAAACACGTGCACGAAAATAATGATTGCGCCAAAAACAAAACTCAAAGGCACTATCGCCTCATTTCGGACACTGCCAAAACATAAGAACCCGATCACCAATCCCAAAATATATTCGTGGGGAAATCTGACCACTGGATGCACATTAACCGGATCGATAGGATTCTCCCCGCGCTGGAGTTTTTCTGAAGCCGCCAGTAGCGCCTGCATTGTTTCAATGCGGGGCTTGATGGTGAATGCGGCACCCGGATTAGCTTTCAGTTCATCGCTCCACGCCTCGATCAGAGCCTCACCAACGGCCAGCGCGTCTTTCGGACTCTCTCGAAATAATAGCCTATAGGCTTGATAATCCGCAATTTTCTCTGCAAGGTTATTTCGCGCAATGCGAGATGAATTAGCTATTGCAATAATGAGAGCTAAAGCTGTGACGATCGCGTGGGCATAGCCAAATTCTTTCATGATCACAACAAGAACGACCGCAGTGATACACCACATGACTGCGCTAAGTCGACTATGCGACCATACCTCGTTTCCGGCGAAATTTGCGTGACCAAGTTCGTGATAGACCAAGAAACGTTTACCAGGTGGTAGCTCTGCCAAGGATTTGATCGGTCCAGGCGTCTCGATAAATGACGCACCCATCATGTTAAAATAGCAGCGATACGGTAAGCCGCGCGGCGGGGATCGGTACAGAAAAAATAGCGCTTCTTCAGTATTTGGTGATCGAGCCCGTCGTGGCGAGTTAAGCTGCAGGAAATCGAAATACTTCAACAGGTCTTGATTAGACAATGCTGTGTTGCGGGCCCATACCCCTCCCACATCTTTTCTAATACGTTCGTATAGCTCCCTAAGAGATCGAAAGCCGCTAACATGCAGGTTGGCCATATTCAGGCTGGGTATCAGGACGAGTGTGGTCACAATAAAGAAAGCGAATCTCGACCAGTCAGGCTGCGATAAGAATACAGCTAAACCAATGCATTTCAATGCGAACCCAGCCGGCTCAAAAAACGTCCCGATGACCCAGCCGAGTGCTTTTCGAACAATCGACATGAATGATATCCGGCACCAGAAAGTGAACTTTCCCAGATCGGCTCCCCGAGCACCAACTTAGCAGTGTATCTACGAGATTGAGCGAGAGCAAGAGCGGCTCGGAGAAAAACTTGGGCGACACTGAGTAGGCTTCGGCAGTGCAGCAACTCGGCAGGTGCGCCATCAACTTGCGATTGCCAGGTGCCGCCCGGCTTCACCCGCTATCCTGGCGTCTCCACCTGTGGGCCGACAGCACCGGCATTATTGGTGTGAGCGGATGGGCCTAATGAACGTGCTGAAACTTTGGGATTGCGTCCGTACAGCCCAGCAGGCAATCTCTCCGACACCACTGATCTCGTGATCGGGGCCTGCGAAACAAATCATCCCACCAGCAGCGATGAAACGGCCTTGCGCCGGCGAGCGCGATACATCCTCATGACCCCCGGGAGCGACCCGTGCCATTATCGCGCGCCAAGCCAGAATGGGCATGCTGCCACAACCTCTGCACGCTCCAGCTATTTGCAGCTGCAAAATTTCTAAAAAGGGACCCGAGGGCTGCTTCTGAGAGAAAAGCTAACACAGTTAAACCACCCCCATCCCCGAATATAGGCGAAGGAAAAATACGGCCCCCAGGGGGAGGGGGTACTGACCTATCAGGCAGACAGACAGTGAGAAAAGGAGTACGCTCCATGATCGATCGTCGGGCGGGCGACACATTCTGTAGGGTTGAACTATGCCCGACTGGCAATATCGAAAGCTCCATCTGAACCAACATGGGCCACGCGGCGATGAGCTGGACATGCTCAATGCTGCGGGAAGCCAAGGGTGGGAGCTCGTCAGCATAACAAGCAACAATGTCGCGTACCTAAAGCGCGAGATCGTAGACTTTGCTGAACCCCAGACAGCAACCCGCCATCGTGCCGTGGCAAATGGGCCCGAGCCGATCAGAAGCAGCGCAGGCCAAGTCCCGGTAAAGTATCGCGATCCAGTGACCAACGACACGTGGTCTGGGCGAGGCCGCATGGCGAATTGGCTTAAAAGAAAGCAAGAGGCGGGCGAAGATATCGAGGAGTACTCGGTCTAGCTTGGTTCTCAGCTGCCTGGTCAACCCAGATTGAGACCGGTGGCCCTGATCCTAGTCCAATAGTATCTTTCGATAGCCCCGTGACCAAGTCATTGAGGTTTGGTCCGGGCGCTGGTGGAGTTTGCCGCTCATCCTTTCGAGAGCGGCCTCGGCAGGTCCGTGAGCGTCGGATTGCCATGCTCGTCGCATTTCAGCATCCGAAGAGCCATTAAGCTAAGCAGCACGGAACCGGGCACTTCGTCGGCAGGGCATAGTCCGTCCCTGATGGCGCAAAGGAGCGCGGCTTCTTCGGGCTGCAGAACGATCCTGAACATCGCGGAACCCGTCTCGGGAGGCAGGGAGAGGGGATCATTCCCAGGGCTGCGGGATCGCGCACCAGGACTGACTTCCCCCGATTAACTGCAGCAGCGCAAGGGTAACGCGCAAAGCAGCCGCACAAATTCTGGCGCGAAAAGCGCATTGGCGCGGCAATTGTGAGCACGGATGGACAAACAGTTGAGGGTGTGATTTCCGAACGCGACGTGGCCTATGGCCTCGCCCTTCACAAAGGCGACTTGCACACGCTGCCGGTTTCAGCGCTCATGACGAAAGAGGTGATTTCGTGCTCTCCCAACGACAGTGTGGCGCAAGTTATCTTAACGATGCTGGCCCGCAGCGTTCGACACCTTCCCGTAGAAGATGAATGCCGATTGGTTGGCATGATCAGCATCCGTGACGTCTTGAACGTCCGCGTCGCTGAACTTCAGCAGCAGACCAGCCAGTTGCGCGCGTTCGCAAATCAGACTGACCGTGACCCTCAGGATCGATGAGCTGAAACGGTGCGCGAGTTGACGAGCTCTGGCCTTCAGATTGTCAGGGGTGCGGCCGTTCGGAAAGTAGCATCGCCTGATGCATTTTGGATCGAATTGAGGCGTAGATTTCTACCGCCCCCAGAAGCGGTTATCTCGGCTGGTATCAAACCAGTCACCGGTGGCGGTGGTGGTCATCATGGTGGTCAGCTTGGCAGGAATTCCGAGGAGCAAGCCCACGATCAGCGTCACAACTAGCATCTTCATGACATTTTCTCCTTCGGGAAGGAGTGATGAGAGCCCACACTGCCATCGATCGAGGCTGCGCTGTCAAAGACTTGGGCAGCGCGTCGATCTAGGGCAATCGGGTCTAACCCCGAGACCAAGACGTCTTCCCAGAAAGGCTCTGGTATCGGTCTGACTGCGGGCGTGGAGTTTCGCTGCATGAGGGACGAAGGACGGGGAGCTTTCCTGCTATACATGGTTGGCCTATTCTCGAAGCCTAGAAGGGGAGGTCAAGCATGGCCACCAAGAGAACGACGCATCGAAGTTCAAAGGGCACGAAGCTCTATGCCGTCCGCGGCAAGAAAGGGGAGTTCAAAGACATTCAGTCGTACAAGCGCGCGCATGGGCAGGACGTGAAGCGCAAGAGCAAGAAAGAGAAGTAAGGTGCTGCCGCAGTGTGTTGATGCGATCAGTCAGGCCTTTGACACGGCATGGCAAGAGATCGCTGGCAATTTCGGGGACCATACGCAACGAATCAAAGCACCCTGTTTCCGGCTGGCCAATGCGGTCTTGTCTATCGCCGATGAAGATACTCGGAACGTTCAAGTTTTGAAGCGCGTCGCGCTGCTACGGATGGCGTTGGACTACCGCGGCGATTGACGCAGACCACCGAAGCACCAACGCGGGCAACCTGTTCTCGACGCCCTTTCCGGCCGGCTGTCCGCTCTTGTGCGCACTGCGCCAAGCGCCCGTACCGAGCCGCTACCTGCAGCATCTCGCGCTTCGCGGCGATGTGAGCTCGCAAAAAGGAGCCCCGCCGAAACGGGGCTTGAGCTTGAGGAGACTCCGCTATGAGTGGTTATGGTTGCTTCGGTGTGGTGGCCGGCGGCGTCGTAGCCGGCGGGGTCGTAGTTGTTGGCGCGTTTACCCCTGGGCTTCGTGGGGTCACGGGGTCACCAGTGCGGTCGCCGCCTAGCCCAAAGATGAGAAAGCCAAGAATGGCTGCGACGGCAAGGACGCCAACGAGTGCGCCCATGCCCCAACGTCCGGCGTCGTCACGCCGGAGGTTATCGCCGGGACGCCTGCGGTTAGGGTCGCCTTGAGTTGTCATGTGATGCCTCTCGATGCTGGTTCTCGAAGGGCTAACGAAGATGCGCGGAGCAAGTTCCCAGGTCCGCTAGGGTGGCCTGGCGAAGCTGTAGCTGGTGGTTGCCACTACCCTGGCGCGCCATGGTCGAGGCACGGCTGGCCTAGCGAACGCGGACGATCGGGATTGAAGTGCGCTACGCTGAAAGCCGCAACACTGTGCCGACACCGACTCCGAGCGTTTTAGCGATCTTGCGCACCCCAATACCGTCAGCTCGCATGGATCGCACCTTGGCTGCCCTCAACGGGTCTGTCGTCTCCAGCGTCGGGCGGCCAAGCGTGACGCCATCTTCCTTCGCTCTCGCCAGTCCGGCCTTGACACGCTCTTGGATCATGGCGCGCTCGAACTCGGAAAATACGCCCATCATCTGGAACATTGCTCGTCCCGATGGCGTGCTCGTATCGAGCCCTTGCTGATGCAGGTATAGGTCTACGCCCTTCGCGTGCAACTCCGCCAGCGTGCCAAGCAGGTCCACAAAGGAGCGGCCAAGCCGGTCCACGCTCCACGCCATCACCATATCGAATTCCCGTCGCGCAACTGCCTTCAGCATATCGTCGAGCCCGGGGCGATCTCTGCGGCTCTTGGAACCGGAAATCCCGGCATCCTCGAAAGTCGCTACAACTTCCCATCCGTGTCGCTCTGCAGCCGCCGTCAGCTCCCTTCGCTGATTGCGTGTCGTCTGCTCACCAGTGGACACTCTCAGGTAGAGCGCCACTGTCTTGTCTCGCTTGCCGAACCTGACCATGGCTGCATCACCCCGTCCCCGATGTGTAGTCCCTGCATAATCTGATTTGCGGTGTTCCGCAAACAGTTGTTATTAGAACATACGAAACAACCCTTGCTAACCCAGCATTTGCGGGCTTTGCCACGCAGAGTTTCAGCGGAGGTTTTCGGAACAGGGCAACGGCCGAGCCAAAAGCAACCTCGCGTTGCATGCGCGACTGCGGCGAGTGTGAGAGTCTTTGCAACTCGACCGTGTGGTGGTGCGGCAAGCGCGGTTCGGCCCGGGAGGCCGCCGGGTAGCCGGAGCGCCGCAGCTTGCCGCGCTAAAGGGCTTGCGCTCGTGGGTCGTCAGCCGCTCCAAGCGGCCGGTCGACAGCTATTGGGGGTACATGAGACGCAAGCCAACTTCTATTGAAGTGTCCGCCTTGGTCTCAGTTTGACCCGAAGCGGAAGAAGCTCTGACGAGAGCTGTGTTGGAGATTTCCCTGGGGCAGCCGGGCGGAAGCAGCGCAACGCACGGCACACCGAACGTTGGCGCTGTTTCCCCCCTTCGCGCGCGATCACCCTCCCGATACGCCCTCAGAAGAGCGCGTCGGGCTTGTAGAGCTGCTTGGCATTCTCCGGGGTCACCACCTGCACCGGCGGCGTTGAGTCCTTCTGTGCCGG
>Ga0209382_10003963_pt1 | contig 20143 bp, 16 predicted proteins | sample SoiMetdeltSBSDD5_FD_187599 | JGI IMG/M metagenome (GOLD analysis project Ga0209382, IMG submission 187599) | Bulk soil microbial communities from a Populus tree surrounding site in Tennessee, USA - Soil MetaG P. deltoides SBSDD5 (SPAdes) (version 2) | ecosystem: Environmental > Terrestrial >... | reverse complement strand
TGTTGAACCACCACATCTGGGCCAGGGCGTAGCCGAGGTCGCTGAGCGGGTCCTGGTCGAGGAACTCGCCCTCGCTCGGCGTGCCGTCGGCGAAGGCGATGGTGCACTGCTGCGCCGAGACGCCGATGGGCGCGCCGCAGGCCTCGACCTCGGGCGACCTCACGGCCTGCACGACCTCGGAATACACGACGCCCGGCAGCTCACCCACCTGCTGGGCGAACGTGGCCGCCTGGTTGCTGGGCAGCACCTCGACCGACTCGATGAGGTACAGGCCTTCCGTCGCGCAGGCCTTGGCGACCGGCGTTGCGGAGGCCATGCCGCACACCATGTCGACGCCGGCGTCGGCGTCGAGCATCACGATGAGGCGGACTTTGGAGTCGGCCTGGACGGCCGTGGCTCGCCCCGTGGAGAAGGTGACCTGCGCGGCGACCACGGGCGCCAGCGCGATCAGGGTCGCGGTCCAACGGATGAGATGCCTTCTCATGACCTCGCTCCAGCATGTTGGCCGGCGTTCTGTCGCCCGGCCCGGAATCTCGCCCCTGGGTCGCCTGTGAGGGACATGGCGGCCCAACCCAGTTCGTCTCGGCCCTCGTCGCGCAGGCGGCGCTGCGCGCGGGACAGTGCCTGCCGCGCGGTCGCGCCCTGCGCCAGTTCTTCGTGCACGGCGACAGCCGCATCGCTCGCGTCGCCATCCTCCACCGCCCACAGGCTGCCGATGACGGCGCGCGCGCCCGCGACGAGCCAGGCGGACGGCAGGCCCAGGAGCTCCTCGCCGCCCACGCGCCGGCGCCGGCCGGTCTCGCAACCCGAGAGCATGACCAACTCGAGGTCCATCGAAAGGCGAAGGATGTCGTGTGCCATCAAGAAGCCCTGCCCGAGACACACCGCCGAGAACAGCGGATGGCCCGGCTCGTACAGCCCATGACCCGCGACGTGCAGCATACCGCCCTTTGGCGGATCCGTCGCCAGGTGCCGGATCAGGCCTTCCGGAGCCACGGATCGCAAATTCGGACCCCACAGGCGGGACAGTGCCGCGGCCTCCTCGGCGATGCGCGGCAGGCCCGGATGGATCACGCCGGCAAGCAGCATTTCGCCGCCCGAGGCACGCGGCCGGCTGCGCAGTCGAGCCAACTGCCCAGCTGACATGGCCTGACTGACGTCCCGCCCGGCCACCAGCGGCTCGCCGCCGACGCGCATCGCGTGGAAGGGCAGCTCGTGCAGGTCGCCGTAGGGCACGATGACCAGCGGGCGGCCGTCGAGCGCGTCGCCCAGGGGCAGAAGCAGCCGGGCACCGAGCTCGTCGAGCACCGGGCGGAGGGCCGTCACGGCCGCCGCGCGCGCCGCGCTGCCGAAGCGCAGGCGATCCACGTGCAGCCACATCCGGTCGCGCAGCGACGCCAGCGTGCCCGCGTCCGCGGGCAGCGCCACCGCGCGCACGGTGCGGCCGTCCGCGACCAGCGCCCGCGCTCCCTGCGGCGCGACGAGGTAGGCGATCAGCACGTCGTCGGCTGCTCCCCGCGCCGCGGCCAGCTCCGCCGCGCCGAAGGCTGGCGCCGTGGCGGCGCCGCGCGCGCCGCCCGCGCGCAGCTGCCGCGCGACCTCGCTCTGCGCGCCGGCCACTTCGGCATCGCTCACCGAGACGCGGCGCAGGTCATGACCCGCCGTCGCCGGCCCGAACTCGGCGTCCAGGCGGCGCTGCATGAGCCACTCGAGGCGCGCGCGCGCCGTGCCCAGCTCGGCGCTCTCCTTGACCTCCAGCCGCGACTCGGATTGGCTGCGTGCCCGGCCCGACTCCAGCGCATTCAGCGCTTCCGCAGGCTGGTCGAGGTCGATGAGGTCGAAGGCGAGGTCGAGCCAGATGGGGTGCTGGTCGCGGAAGAAGGCCACGCGCACGTCCCGCGAGGGCAGGGCGGCCCAGCTGCGCTCGACGGCATCGATGGCGCTGCGCCGCGCGGTCACCGCGCCGTCGAGATCGCCCCGCGCTCGGCGCGCCTGGGCGGCCACGGCCAGGGCCTCGGCCACCAGGAGGTCGTCGAGCACGCGGCCGGCGCGGTCGGCGCCGAGCAGCGCGTCCAGCTCGGCCAGCGCGGCGCCGGCATCGCCCGACAGGAGCCGCGCCCGCGCCAGCGTCACCGTGGCCAGGTCGGCCAGGAGCTGCAGGTCGCGCGCCGCCAGCCGCGTGCGGGCGTCGAGCAGGCGCGGCAGGGCGGCCAGCGGCTCGCCGGCGCGCACCTGGAGCGCGGCCGCCTGCAGCTCGGCAGCGGCGGCGTAGGCATCGTTGCCCAGCTCGCGGAAGCGCCCGATGGCCGCGGCCAGCTCGTCCAGCGCGCCGGCCAGGTCGCCGGAACGGGCGCGCGCCAGGCCCGCGAGCACCTCGGCCCGCGCGCGCTCGTAGTGCAGGCCCAGCGCCGCGAAGGCCTCGGCCGCGCGGTGCGCGCGATCCCAGGCGTCGCGCCGCACGTCGAGGCGCAGCAGGATCTCGGCCGCGTCCAGGTCGCACAAGGGCACGCCGCCGGGCTTGCCGTTGGCTTCGTAGGCCGCGCGCGCGCGGTCCAGTCCCTCCAGCGCGTCGGCGAAGCGGCCGCGCCGGCTCTGCAGGTAGGCGAGGTTGTAGTCGCAGTCGGCCACGTGCACGGCCATGTCCGCGCGAGCCAGGCCCGCGCGCGCGGCGAGCCAGCAGGCCTCGGCCACGTCGACGCGGTTGGCGTTCATCTCGACGACCGCCAGGTTGAACTGCGCGAAGGCCTCGCCCAGCTCGTCCTGCAGCTCGCGGAAGGCGTCGCGCGCCGACTGCAGGCAGGCGCGCGCCTTGACGTACTCGTCCTGCCGCACGTGCACGTTGCCGACGTTCACGTCGGTCTGCGCCGCGAGCCGGCGCTCGCCGTGCGCGACGAAGATGGCGCGGGCCCGCTCGCCGCACTGCAGGGCCTCGGGCGCCCGGCCCAGCATCTGCAGCACGTCCACCAGCGTGCGCAGCACGCGCGCCGCCTCGAGCGGCTGCCCCAGCGCCTCGTGCAGCGCGAGCGCCTGGCGGTAGTCCGTTTCGGCCTGCGTGCTGCGGCCGGTGAAGTGCGCCGCCAGCGCCCGGCCGCGCAGCGCGATGGGAAGCAGGTCGGGCAGGCCCTCGGCGGCGCGCACGAGCACGTCGGCCACCGGCGGCGCCTCCTGCGGCAGGCTGCGCACCAGGCCGTCGACGCGCGCCTTGAGAGCCAGGACCGTGGCGCGCCGCTCGGCCTCCGGAGCGGCCGCGAAGCGCCGCCAGGGCGCATCATCTCGCGCGGCGAGCAGCTCGTCGGTCCAGGGCGGGTCGGCGTTCACGCGGGGATCGGTCCCGGGAGGTGCAGCGTCAGTGGAGCGGATCCCGCGCGGCGGGCGCGGCCAGGTCGAGCTCGGGAACCACGAAGCGCTGGTCCTCGGATTCGAGGGCGAGCAGCCAGCGGCCCGGCGTCACGCGCTCGAAACGGAAATCGCCGTTCGGCTGCAGCGGCGTCCAGCGCGACACGTCCGCGCCGGTCAGCATGCAGCAGGCTTCCGAGGGATCGCGCAGGCCGGCGAACTGGCCGACGAGCGTGTCGCCGCCAACGTGCTCGCCCGCCAGCACGGCCAGCTCGAGCGAGAGCGCGCCGTACTCGAACGTGAGGTGCCGCGCCGCGGGCCCGGCGCCGCGCAGGGCGAGCGCCGGACGGCTGCCGGCCGCGGCGGAGTCGAACAGCAGGCGCGCCGACGCGTCGCGCACCGTGCGCGCCGGCGCGCGCGCCAGCTCGCGCGCCGCGCGGGCGAGCCGCTCGGGCACGGCCGGCCAGCGCGCCGCCGCGGGCGCCGCATCCAGCCGCAGCAGGGCCGTCCAGGTGCGCGCGCACTGCGGACAGGCGCCCGCATGCGCGAGCACCTCCGCATGCGCCGGCGCCGTCGGCTCGGCACGGGCAGCCAGGAGTTCGTCGAAGTCGGGACAGTTCATCGGAGCGCTCCGAGATGGAGCCGGGACGGAGCGACACCTGCGAGGGCCCAGGAAGGCAGGCCGGGTGTGCGGCAAGGAGTGCCCGGCCAGCGGCAGAAAAATATCACGTCTGTCATGATTCGAGCTTTCCGCCGAGAATTCGGGCCAGTTCCTGCAGACAGCGCAGCCGCGTGGGGCCGATGCTGCCCACCGGCATGCCCAATTCCCGGGAAATGGCGGCATAGCTGTCCTTCTCGGCGACCTCCCCCCCGGTGGGGGTCAGGAACAGGCGCACGAGCAGCTCCCGGCAGCGCGGTCGCAGCTCGTCCAGCGCCTCCCGGACCAGGCTCTCGCGCTCGAGCCGCTCGGCCTGCTCGGACGGCTCGGGCCGCAGGTCCGGCAGGCCGGCCGCCCGCTCGAGGCCGGGTTGCTCGCGCTGGCGCTGGGTGCGGCGCCGCAAGCGCCAGCACTGCCGCTGCGCCGTGGTGATGATCCAGGAACCCAGCGACGAGGGCTGCCGGATGAGCTCGATCTGCTCGAAAAGGGCGATCCATGTGGCCTGGAAAACCTCGTCGCAGTCGGCATCCGAAAGGCCGAGGTCGCGCGGAACGGCCAGGACCAGCCGCCCGTAGCGTTCCACGAGCCGGTCCCAGGCGCCCGGGACGCGCGCCTGCACGTCGCGCAGGAGCTGCGCCGTGAGGGCATCGTCACGGGAGGGCCGAGGCGTCACGGCGGGACACGGTATCAGCCTGCCCGCGGCCTTCGCCGGGGCGTGTATCAGAAGCAGAACGCCCCGGCACTCCTCGCATGGACACGGGAGCGAGACACCGGTTCTGGCAGGAACGGTCTCGACCCCGGGTTGACACACGGACCGGACGATCCTCGGTGCCGCACGGCGCGCGCGACTTCTGCAACCCCCTTGCGCGCGCGCCCGTGCGGACTTGTCGCGTCAGTCCATCTTGACTCTTCAACTGAGCGCCGGTTTCCCCTCCGGACGACGTCAGCCTGGCGTGCCTCCAGTCTGATGACCGTCGGAGACCATGGTTCGGTCTCCCGCCGAGCCAGGGAATCCGGTGCGCCCCTTGGACTCCCCGGTGATGCATGCCTCATCGCCGGGGAGTCCGTCTTTTCCGGCCGCGGCATGTCGGCCCGGGCTTCGTTGCAGCGCCGCGATCGATCCTCAACGGCCCTATCGGGCCGCCTGCGGTCGATCGCGACGCTGCGCCTCGCGCGGGCTCGATTTGACGCGGCTGGTTTACGCATGGCCCGGGAGCCGGAGCGGAAGCGTTCGGAGGCCCGTTGGGCCGCCTCCGCGCGGGGGCTGGGCTTGGGCGCGATCGGCGGCCCCGTTGGGCCGCCTCCGCTGAGTTGAAGTCCGCCCGCGGGGGAGGACTACGGGTTGCGCAAGCGCAGGATGGCGGCGGATTCGGTGGCGATGTCTTCGGCGGCGGACTCTACGTGGTCGCGGCGGGTGCGGAAGGAGAGGACGCAGAGGCGGGCGAGGTAGGCGGAGCCGACGGTGCAGCCGCTGAGCATCACGCGCTGGCGGGCGGTGACGCGGCGCACGAGTTCCTGCGTGGCGGCGTCGCGCTGGGCGGGCGTGCTGCCGGGCCATTGCAGGTGGAAGGCCAGGAGCGAGAGCTGGGGAGGCGCGACCAGGACGAGACCGGGCACGCGGGCGAGGCGCTCGGCGGCCAGCAGGGCCAGGGCCCGCTTCTCTGCCACGGCCGCGCGCAGGCGTGCGGTGCCGTGCAGCTTGACGGGTAGCCAGATGCGCAGGCCGCGGAAGGGGCGCGACAGCTCGGGGCCGTACTGGCTCGGGTCGTGGAACTCGTCGGGTACGGGGGGCAGGTAGCCGGCGGTGGCCGCGTGCGCGGCGCGCAGCGCCTCGCCGTCGCGCACGAGCACGGCGCCCGTGCCGTAGGGCAGGAACAGGCCCTTGTGCGGATCCAGCGCGAGGCTGTCGGCGCGCGGCAGGCCACGGAGAAGCGGCCGCAGCTCGGGCACCATGTGGAAGAAGGCGCCGTAGGCGCCATCCACGTGGTGCCACAGTCCCTCGCCCGCACACAGATCCGCCACTTCGTCCAGCCGGTCGACGGCGCCGGTGTTCGTGGTGCCGGCGCTGCTGGCCACGAGGAAGGGCAGCAGGCCCGCGCGGCGGTCGGCGGCGATCGCGTCGGCCAGCGCGTCGATGCGCAGCCGGAAACCCGCGTCCACCGGCAGCAGCCGCACGCGGTCGGGCAGGATGCCGGCAAGGCGCGCTGCCTTGCCGATGCACAGGTGCGACTGCACGCTCGCATAGAGCACGCCATCGCGCAGCGCCGGCCCGAGCAGCTTCTCGCGCGCGGCGACGATGGCGGCGAAGTTGGCCAGGCTGCCGCCGCTCGTGAGCAGGCCGCGCGTGCCTTCCGGCATGCCCATCCACTCGCGGAACCACTCCAGCACGTTGGCCTCGAGCTGCACCAGCGCCGGCGCGGCGGCCCACGTGCCGGTGAAGCGGTTGGTCGAGTCGGCGATCAGGTCCGCGAGCGCGGCCTCGAACAGGCCGCCGCCCGGGATGTAGGCCAGGTAGCCGGGCCCGTTGGTGCCGAAGGAGCGCGGCACCCACTCGTCGAAGAGCGGCGCGAGCAGCGCGTCGATCGGCGCGCCCTGCTCCGGCGGACCCTCGCGCAGGGCGCGGCACAGCGCAGCCGCGCGTGCGGGTTCCACGTCACCGCAGGCCGGCGCGGTGGCGAGACCCGCCAGGTGCGCGAGCACGCGGTCGAGAACCGCCTGCGCCAGCGCGCGGGCCTCCTCTTGCGAGCGGTCGAGCGCGGCGGGATCGCCCGCGGCGCTCACGACCGCGCCCTCGGAGGCAGGGCATCGAGCACCCACAGCATCTCGCGCTCCAGCGCGTCCAGCAGCGTCGGCACGCCCAGCGCCGCGCGCCGCGCCGCGGGGATCATGCCGAACGAGTAGGTCTCGATCTCGAGCTGCGTCACAGTGGCCAGCTCGGGGCTGGCCAGCAGGGAAAGCAGGTCCTCCTGGGTGCTGCTCAGCCAGCCGTGCTCGTCGAGGCGCCCGGCGAAGAGCGGCACGTGGAAGTGCACGCGCCATTCGAGGGCGTCGCGCACCGCGCTCCCGGCCTGCGGCGAGAGCGCGTCCGGCAGGTCCGGCAGTCGCCGCAGCGCGCCGTCCCGAGTGCGCGCGACGACCTGGTGGAACCAGCGGTCCTCGGCCCAGGGCAGGAGCAGCGCGGCGTGCGCCGCGGGATCGCGCAGCGCGAGCGCCGACGAGAGCTGCACCTTGGCCACCGGCACGCCCGCGCGGAGGAGTCCCGCGAGCGAGGTCGGCAGATGCTCGAACTCCACCGCCTGGTGGCAGGCGTCGAAGCACACGCCGAGGTGCTCCCTGGCGGCAGCGCCGGCCGGCAGCAGCCAGCGCGTGAAGAAGGCCACGACCTCGGCGGCGGTCTCCAGCGACGAGCACGGCTCGGGCTCGATCGCGAGCCGGATGCTGCGGCCCGTGCTCTCGTGCAGCGCCGCCAGCCCGTCGGCGGCCGCCAGCAGGCCGGTCGCGATGGCCCGCTCATCGGTGCGTGGCGGGCCCCACCCGCGCCATGCGCCGCTGTGCGTGCTGAGCGAGGCGCTGCCGCCCTCGGGCAGCAGGGCGGCCAGCACGCGGGCGGCGTCCAGCGTGGCCGTCAGCCGTGCCGGCTCGGTCCAGCCCGGCTCGAATACGCGGTCCTTCACGCGCGGGCCGTGGAAGTCCGCGAGCGGGAAGGCGTTGACCGTGAAGCACGAGAGGCCCAGCGCGGCGAGGCGCGCGCGCAACGGCGCGGGGTCGGCCACGGCGGCGCGCGCGACGTCCGCCGGCAGCCACAGGCCGAGGCCCAGCGTGTCCTCGGGCGCGAGACGACCGGCGGCCACCAGCCGCGCGCGCAGCGCAACCGGCTCCTGGCCCAGCTGTTCGAGGAGCTGGGCCAGAGTCGAATACGCGTGGACGTTGGTGCAGTAGCCGAGGGTCTGGCCGCCGGGGAGCCGCATTGCGCCATCCTCGCGGCCCGCTCGCCCCGCTGAAAGGGGGCTGTCCCCAACGGTGGACCATGGACTCGGGTATGATGGCCCGCCCGCTCGTCGGCTTCGTCCGCCGTGCGGACACGAGGAGGTTTCCCATGCAGTCCACGATTCGCCGCACGACGGGCGCGACGCTGTTCGCCCTCGTGACGCTCGCCGCAGCGTCCGCCGCCCAGGACCAGCAGCCCGCGCGCAAGGATCCGCCGCAGGAGGCCGCGCGCCCCGCGCAGGATCGCCCCGCGCAGGATCAGAAGCCCGAGCGGGCCGCCGGCGCCAGGCCGGACGCGACCCCGCAGCGCCCCGGAGCCGCGGGCATGAGCCGCGAGGAGATGATCCGGAAGATGGCCCAGGAAGAGGCGAAGCACCGCGAGCGCCTGGCCAAGATCGAGCGCCTCAAGGTGCTGGCGCGCGAGAAGGGCGAGACCGAGCGCCTGGCCGCGCTGGGAGAGATGCTGAACACGGAGACCACGCGCTACGCGGCGATGCTCGAGAAGGCGCGCAAGAACATCGACCCCGACACCTTCCACGCGATGGAGCAGCGGCTCGCGCAGGGCCGCGGCCGGGGCGCCGCCCTGATGCCCGAGCGTCCGGCGCAGAAGCCCGATCAGGCGCAGAAGCCCGATGCGGCCCAGAAGCCCGAGCGCAAGCCCGCCGCTCAGCCCCCGCGCAACGAGCAGAAGCAGGACGCCAAGCCCGAGCGCAAGCCCGCCGCCCAGCCGCCGCGCACGGAACAGAAGCAGGACACCAAGCCCGAGCGCAAGCCCGCCGCCGACAAGCCCAAGGCCAGCGGCGCCGCCCGCGGCGGCAACGCGCCGGCGTCCGGCAGCCCGGCTCCCGCCAAGCCCCGCTCCTGAGGAGGATGACCACGATGCACAGAAGCCGTACCCTCGCCTCCCTCGTCGCGCTCGCAGCTCTCGCCGGTTGCGGCGGCGACTCGAGCACAGCCAAGCCGGCCGCCGCCGCCCCCGCCAAGCCCGCCGCGGCCAGCAAGCCGGCCGCGAACAAGCCCGCGCCGGCAGCTCCGGCGGCGAACCCCGTGGACGACGCGAAGCAGGCGGCCGCAGCCACTCAGGAGAACCTGGACCAGACGGCGAAGGACGCCGCGGCGGCCTCCGCCGAGCTCGACCTGCCGACGCAGGAGGCTGCGGACGCCGAGGCCGCGAAGACCATCACCGAGGCCAATGCGGACGCGGAGTTCGAGAAGCTGCAGAAGGAGCTGGAGGAAGACAAGCCGTAGGAATCCGGCTCGTCCTTCACGCGGCGCGTCGCGGCCCTCCGGCCCCGGCGCGCCGTGCGCGCTTCAGCCCTTCTTCCAGATGGTCTTGACCAGCCAGATCACGATCATCGCGCCGACGGTGGCGGTGATGATGTGGGCCAGCAGGCCCGTCTGGCCGAAGCCGAGCAGGCCGAACACGAAGTCGCCCACCAACGCGCCAAGGACACCGAGCACGAGGTAGCCGGGCAGCGTGAGGCCCTTGCTCTTCATGAGCAGGCTGCCGAGCCAGCCCGCGATGGCGCCGACGATCAGGATCGTGAGCAGGTTGTCCAAGGCCTGGCCCTCCCGCAACCACAGCGAGCCTAGCGGCCGGACGCAGCGGGTTCCATCGGGAGTGATCGCGCGGGGTCGCTGGAGAGACACCAGCCGACGGCCGGTGGCGGCGCATCGCGGAACCAGAGGACCTCGGTCAGGAGACCCGAGGCCGGGTGATCGTCCACGTCCGTGAGGACCGCCCCGGCGATGCCCGGCTCCGGAGGGTCCGGGTGCAGGCGCATGCCGACCTGCAGACCGGCGCGCCGGCCTGCATCGCTCGTGATCGGCGTGCTTCGGCCAACCCTTCGAGGCTCTCCGAAGAGTCGCCGACGGTCAGGACCCGTGCGCACACCGGTCCCTGCAGCAGCGCCGACAAGCTTTCCGGCGGCAACTCGGGCAGGCCGGTCGCGAGCTTTCTCTCGTCACCGCGCCGCAGCAGGTGCACGCCGCAGCCGTCCCTCTGTGGCTCGACACCCGAGTTGACGTCGTTGCAGAAGCCCATCACGTCGCCGGATGGGATGAGGTAGCGCCGGTCTCCCCAGCGCACGGGCACCAGCTCCCTGGCGATCCCCTGGAAGCCTTCCCGGCAGTTCTCGTAGGTGAACGAGAATTCGACGAGCTCGTCCTCGACTCGGACGGGTTTCGGCGCATCCCGTGACGATGACCACGGCCGCGAACAGTCCGGCACGCTGCATGAGTCCACTCGGGGCAGGATCGGCGACGACGCAACCTCGCGCCCCGTGCGCCGAATGCGCGCCGAGGCGGACAGCGACCTCCGTCGACGGGCCGGTCAGGGCGTGGCCGCCCTCAGGCCTCCACCCACACGCTCTTCACCTCGGTGTAGTTCTTGAGCGCGTGGTGCCCCATCTCGCGGCCGTAGCCGGACTGCTTGTAGCCGCCGAAGGGCGAGGCAGCGTCGAACATGTTGTAGCAGTTGATCCAGACCGTCCCGGCGCGCAGCAGCGAAGCCAGGCGGTGGGCCTTCGCGATGTCCTTCGTCCAGATGCCCGCGGCGAGGCCGTAGATGGAATCGTTGGCCTCGCGCGCGATGTCCTCGAGGTTGTCGAAGGGCATGGCGCACACGACCGGGCCGAAGATCTCCTCGCGCACGATGGTCATGTCGGGCTTCACGTTGTCGAACACGGTGGGCCGCACGAAGTAGCCCTTGCCGTACTCGCCGCCCGGCGTCTCGCTGCCGAAACGCGCCTTGGCGCCGGCCTTCTCGCCGGCCTTCACGTAGCCGCTGACGCGCTCCTGCTGCTCTTTGCTCACCATCGGGCCCATTTGCGTGTCGGGCGCCATGCCCGGCCCGAGCTTGATGCCCCTGGCCAGGTCGGCCACGCGATCGACCACTTCGCCATAGACCTTGCGCTCGACGTACAGCCGGCTGCCCGCGCAGCAGCACTGCCCGTGGTTGAAGAAGATGCCGTTGAAGGCGCCCTTGGCCGCGGTCTCGAGATCGCTGTCCTTGAACACGATGTTGGGGCTCTTGCCGCCCAGCTCCAGCGTCACGCGCTTGATCGTGCCCGCCGAGGCCTTGACGATCTCGTGCCCGACCTCGGTGCTGCCGGTGAAGGCCACCTTGTCCACGTCGGGATGGTTGGCCAGCGCCGCGCCCGCGTCGCCGAAGCCGGTGATGATGTTCACCACGCCCTCGGGGAAGCCGGCCTCGGCGAACAGCCACCCGAGGCGCAGCGCGGTGAGCGGCGTCTGCTCGGCCGGCTTCAGCACCACCGTGTTGCCGCAGGTGAGCGCCGCGCCCAGCTTCCAGGCCGCCATGAGCAGCGGGAAGTTCCAGGGGATGATCTGCCCCACCACGCCCACCGGCTCGCGCAGCGTGTAGTTCAGGTAGCGGCTGTTGGGCGAGTACGGCACGGCGACCGGGATGACCTCGCCTTCGATCTTGTCGGCCCAGCCGGCGTAGTAGCGGAAGTGCTCGATGGTGAGCGTCACGTCCGCGGCGCGGGCGATGGCCACGGGCTTGCCGTTGTCCAGGCTCTCGAGCTGCGCGAACTCGTCGGCGTTCTTCTCGATGAGGTCAGCCAGCTTGTAGAGCAGCCGGCCGCGCTGGCGGGCGGGCATCGTGCGCCACGCGCCCGTCTCGAAGGCCTTGCGCGCGGCCTTCACGGCGTTGTCCACGTCGCGCGCGTTGCCCTTGGCCACGCGCGTCAGGACGCTGCCGTCCGCGGGGTTGTAGACCTCGAAGGTCTCGCCGCCCGTGCTCTCGACCCACTGGCCGCCGATGAGCAGCTTGTGGGCCTGCCTGAGGAACTGCTTGACCGGCGTGCTGGGCTCGGCTGGACGGGGCGGTGGCTCGAGAGTGGTCGGCATGGCGGCGGCTCCTGCGGGTGCGTCCGCGCGCCCGGGTGCCGTCCGCGACGGCAGTACGCAGGGCGCGCACATCGGCCTGACGTCCGGCACGGCGGTCCCGAACCGCCGCGCCGAAGAAGAGCGATGATAACGCCGCGGCGCGAGCGGCCGCCAGTGGGCGGGCGGACCCGCCCGGGAAGGTCAGAACGCCTCGAGGACGATCGCGGTCGTCGTCGGGCTGCTGACCCTCAGTTCTCCGTCCTCGGTCTGGACCAGGCACTGGGCCACGAGCGCCATGCCTTCGACGCCGGGTGGCAGCGCCGGAGCGCGGAACGTCAGGACGAATTTCCCGGTGCCATCCACGACGCCCAGCGGGAGCGGTCCAGCGGCCAACGGGCCGAGCTGCCAGACCCCCCCCATGGACGGCAGGGGGACGAAGCCGGAACTCCCGGAGATGAATACGCTCACGAGATCCTGCGGCTCACCGAAGTAGGTCAGCGTACCCTCGTGCAGCGACCACAGTGGCGAGTCGACGAGGAAGATACGGGCCTGGTCGAGCAGGTTGATCACGGCTCCGGGCGGCGCATCGATGGCCTGCCCCGGCGGGCCGTAGTCCATGCTTCCCGCCGCGAAGTCGCTGTGCACGCCCTGCCCGGCGCCGGCGAAAACGTGCAAGCCATCCGATCCGTCGCACAGGGTGCATCCCGCGCCATTCGCTCCGCCCGTCACCGTCGCGCCCGCGAAGTGCACGAACCCGCCCGTCAGCTCGATGGCGTGGCCTCCCGGCTCCCCGCCGTACATTGTATTCGAGCCGCCACCCTTTCCCCCGGACACTTCGGTCAGCTCCACGCTCACCTCGCTATCGATGATGCGCAGCCCGGGTCCGCCCGTCGAAGCCAGGATGTACGGCAGGATCTGGGGGTGGCCGTCGCCGCCGACGATCACGCTGTCGACCAGTGCCACAGAAGCGCAGTTGTTGACGAGCATTGCCAGCCCGGCGGGCGGCGGATTCAGGTCACCTCTGCTGTCGACACCCATGACGAGGCAGCTCTCCATGAAGACCGCGCCGGCGTTGTCGTGCAAGTCCACGGCGGGGACGAATACGCTGGAGGATTCCATCGAGAGCAGTCGCAGCGTGACGACGGCCTGCGTCGGCAGGTTGCGCACGATCAGACCCCCGAAGTAGATCTGGTGGGGGTTGAGGGCCAAGCCGACCACCGCAACGCCCTTGCCATCGATGACGACGTCGCCGTAGCTCGTCGAGTGCACCAGGATGACGTCGCCCGTGACGGCGGCATTCACGGCGTCCTGCAGGCCAGTGAAGTCACCACCGCCCGACGTGTCCACGACGAACACGTTCTGCGCAGCGACAGGCACGGTGGCTCCGAAGGCAAGCAACACCAGCCGGACCAGGATTCCGCAAGGCGACGCACAGTTCTTGCGCATGCTGTCCTCCTCTCCGTTTGCTCAGCAGCCCGGCGACACGCAGGGTCCGCCCGGCTGGAGGGTCACGCACTCGACGTTCGTGAGCTGCAGGGGTCCGACCGGCCCGATCTCCCGTCGCGCCGCCTGGAACCAGACCGGCACGTCCACCAGGATCGGCATGGCAGGCACGTCGAAGACGACCTCGTGACAGGCCGCTCCGTCGAAGCCCAGCGCGATCAGGAAGAACGGCTCACCCAGGAGCCAGGTGCCCTTGAGCGGCGTGATCGGCTTGTAGCCCTGATCGAGCGCGACCCACAGCCCGAACTGCGACAGGCCGCCCGGGCAGATCACGAACTTCACCGTGCAGCCCGGGACGAAGCTGCCGCAGGCCACCAGCGTGGCTGGCGGGGGCTCCTCCACCTCGGAGACCTTGATCAGGTGGCAGGTCACGCCCGGCACAGGCACCTCGTTCCCGAGCAGCTTCACGTTGTGGCCTACGACCGCGTCGAGCTTGGCCGGATCGTCGGCGTACAGGAAGACATCGGTGCAGGTGAGCAGGTGCGTGGACAGTCCGCAGCCGATGGGTCCGGGCGTCGGGATGACCACGCCGGTGATGCCGACGTCCGGCGGCTCGGACTGCGCGACGGCCGCGGCGACGAGAACGAGCAGGCAGGTCAGCGGGCGGTGACGCATGGTAGGAACTCCCTCGGGTGGCCGCGGCCGGCGAGACGAGCCCGATCGCAACCTCCGCCGGCCTGCGGCGCTGCCGGCAGCCTACACCCGCCGGCGCGGCCCGGGGGGCGGTCGCACGAGGCAGCTCGCGCTAGACTCGTGACGGCCCCGGCACCCCCGTCGGAGGCGCACGATGACGCTGCTCGCTTCGCTGCTCGGCGCAGCCGGATTGGTCATGCTGTGCGCCTGCATGGAACAAGGGCACGAGACGGCACCGGACCCGGGCCCTGACCCGTCGTCGCTGCTGCGTCGCTCGCCCGAGCGCGCCGCCGAGCGCGAGCGCATGGTGGCCGAGCAGATCGAGGCGCGCGGCATCGCCGACCCGCTGGTCCTCGCCGCGCTGCGCGCCGCGCCGCGCCACTGGTTCGTGCCGGAGCGTCTGGCGGACGAGGCCTACGAGGACGGCCCGCTGCCGATCGGCGAGGGCCAGACGATCAGCCAGCCCTACATCGTGGCGCGCATGACCGAGGCGGTCCAACTGCGGCCCGGCGAGCGCGTGCTCGACGTGGGCACGGGCAGCGGCTACCAGGCCGCCGTCCTGGCCGAGATCTCGCCGCACGTGTGGAGCATCGAGATCGTGCCCGAGCTGGCCGAGTCGGCCGCGCGCCGGCTGGCCGAGCGCGGGTACACGACGGTGCAGGTGCGCCAGGGAGACGGCTGGCTGGGCTGGCCCGAGCACGCTCCCTTCGACGCCATCATCCTCGCGGCCGCGCCGGAGCAGGTGCCGCCGGCGCTGCTGGCGCAGCTCGCGCCGGGCGGGCGGCTGTGCCTGCCGGTCGGCGATCGCGACGGCGCGCAGGAGCTGCTGGTGATCATCAAGGCGCCGGACGGCACGCTGACCGAGCGGCGCCTCGAGTCGGTGCGCTTCGTGCCCATGACGGGACGGGCGAAGGGGCGGCGCTAGCGCCACGGTCATTCCACGTCGGGGCCAGGCCTTCCGGCTGTGCAGCCGCCCGTCGCGGATCGTTCCGCGACGGGCGGCTGATTCCGGCGTTCAGCACCTACGGGTCACGGCACGCCAATGGACGTCGTCACGATCGGTGCGGCCGTTCCACCCTGTTGCGCCGAGATGACCCAGTTGCCCTCGCTGGCATCCTCAAGGTAGAGAGCCCAGCGGTAATTCACGATGTTCGTGGACGCCACCTCGAAGACATAGGTCGTTTCCGCGCCGCCCGGAGTCGCCGAGGCCGTCTTGAGCGTCACCGTGATCTTGCCCTTGGCGGGGTCGGCCGAGCCGCCGACGACCAGCGCACCGTCGTTGCTCACGCCCTGCTTGCTCGCCGCCATGACGATATCGATACCGAAGCCGGGCCAGGACGGGAAGTCGGCCACGGCCTTCTGGTTGACGGCGGCCTCGTGTCCCGAGCACGGCGGACCGATGCGGAAGTTCATGCACACGTCCGCGCCCTTCTCGAGCGCTCCGGCCGACTTGGCCAGGCGCCGTGCCACGGCCGCGTACCTGCGAGCCAGCTCCTTCTGCATGCCGATGCGCAGTCCGTCGAGGGCGCCGCCGCTGCCCGTCTGGAACCCGGCGGGCAGGATCCCCTGCAGGTTCCCGCCCGGGCCCGCGACGTCGTCGAGCAGGAAGGAGGCCGCGTCCTCGGCGTTGCCGGCACTGTCGAGCGTGGCCAAGAGGACGGTGCCGCTCGCCTCATTGAGGTCGTCGAACAGATCGTAGAAGCCTTCCGCCGAGTAGCCGCCGATCTTCGACACCGTGTCGAAGGCCGCGGCCGCGGCGTCGAAGGATCCAATGGCCGTGTCGACGGCGCCCTTCCACGTGGCAAGCGTCTGCTTGACGTCAGCCTTGAGCTGCTTCTCGGCCTGCTTGGAGGAGAGCTGGGCGCTGGCGGCGGCGGCGAGCACCAGCACGATGGACAGGATCCGGATCGAAGTGTGGAACATGGTCGGTCTCCCGGGAGGTTTCTCGTGGTCGCGCACGTCCCGTCACCGCGGACGGACTCCGTTCGCGCCGGAGGGACAAGCGGCGGCAAGCCCACCCGCGGGCAGGCAGGCGGCAGTGAAAAGCGCGGCGCCGCGACGGGATGGGGTCTCCCGCCGCGGCGGCACGACGACACGCGGTTCAGTCCGAGACCAGGGCGTACCGATTGATGGAGTCTCCCAGGTTGCGGACGTGCAGCTCGTAGCGGCCGTCCTGCTCCACCGCGCAGACCAACACGCAGCAGTCCGTAGAGTCCATGTCGCGCGCCACGCACAGGCCCGACGGCGCGATCAGCCAGGCATCGAGATCCGTGGTGTGCGCTCCGGCGATCGCCACGAGCCGGGCCTCGCCAGAAGCGAGGTCCACGGGCACGACCTGCTCCGCGCCCGGCGAGATGAAATGCGTCGCCGGCGCGCTGGCCAGTTCGAGGGCGAGGCGCGCCGAGCGGGCCTCGAGCGACTCGGCGGCTGGCGCGAGGGACGGCGCGGGCGCCGGCTCGGCGGCCTGCGCCGGGGTCGCCGGCGACGCATCCCGCATCGAAACCACCAGGGCGGCGATGGCGAGGACGAAGGTGAACAGAGGCAGGATCTTCATGGCATTCTTCCCGGCAGAGGGCGTCTGGACCGCCCACGGCGGTCTCGATCCATCAAGCGCGTTCCGCGAGGTGCCGGGGCAGCCGGTAGGCGCGTACACTCTCCGCCTCCCGGAGGGCCCACGACTGCCTCCCTCACCCGAGCTGACCCAGGTCCTGCAGCGCATCGACCAGGGAGATCCCACGGCCCGCGATCGCCTCTGGCCGCTCGTCTACGACGAGTTGCATGGTCTCGCGCGCAAGGCCATGGCCGGCGAGCGGCGCGACCACACGCTGCAGGCCACGGCCCTGGTGCACGAGGCCTGGCTGCGTCTCGTCGGCCGCGAGCCCGTCGGCTTCAATGGCCGCACGCACTTCTTCGCGACGGCGGCCCAGGTGATCCGGCATGTGCTCGTCGACGCTGCCCGCGCCCATCGCGCCGACAAGCGCGGTGGCGACCGCGGTCGCATCACGCTGACCGGTTTCGGCGACGCGGAAGCAGCCGCGGACCACGCGAGCGCCGACGACGTGGACCTCCTGGCGCTGGACGAGGCGCTCGAGGCGCTGGCCGCGCTCGACGAGCGGCAGGCTCGCGTCGTGGAGCTGCGCTTCTTCGGCGGGCTCGACGTCGCGGCGACTGCGGCCGTTCTAGGCGTCTCCGAGCGCACCGTCAAGGGCGACTGGCGTGTCGCCAAGGCCTGGCTCGCGCGCCGCCTCGGCGGCTGAGCGTCGGCATTCCTGGGCGGTGCGCTGCGGCAGCGGATCGGCTCGGCCTGCGGCCGCGTGCGACCCGCTGCCCCTGTCGGCCGCGCCTGCCGCTTTGCACGGCAGGCGGTAGGATTCCGCAGGCAATGGGGCCATCGAGGGTCGAGAGATGAGGCAGTCGCCAGGTCCTGCGTCGCCGCCTGTTGCCATGGTCGCAGGCCTGCTCGCTGTGTTGTCGCTGGTTGCCCAGGCAGACGCCCAGAGCCTCACGACGGTGCAGCTCGTCAAGCAGCTTCCGGGCGTCGATGCAGGCGACCAATACGGATTCAGCGTTGCGGCCGCCGGCGACGCGAACGACGACGGGTTCGGCGATCTCCTCATCGGCGCGCCCATCGCGGGAACCCCCAATCCCTTCGAGGGTCGGGTCTATCTCGTGTCGGGTGCGGACTTCACCGTGCTCCGCACGTTCGTCGGCACGGATCCCTCGCCGGGCGGAAGTGCGTGCGGCGATCTGTTCGGCACGTCGGTGGCCGGTGTGGGCGACCTGTCGGGCGACGGCGTGGGCGATCTCCTCGTGGGTGCGCCCGAAGAGTCGCCGTGTGGTCCCAGCAATGGCTACGCGAATCTCTTCGACGCAGTCACGGGACTCTCGATCGGTTCGCCCCTGCAGGCGAGCAGCACGGACGACTTCGGCCAGTCGGTGAGCGGCGGCGGGGATGCCGATGTGAGCGGCACTCCTGCGGTGGCCATCGGCGACCCGACCTTCGGCGCGGGCAAGGCGTGGGTCTTCCTTTCGAGCCAGCTGACGATTCCGCAGGTCACCATCATCGGCGCGAGCAGCGGCGATCATCTCGGCCGTTCGGTCTCCCTGACGGCCGACCTCAGCGGCGACGGGATCGCGGACCTGGTCGTGGGCGAGCCGGACTTCTCGGGGTCGGGCTTCCTGCAGGAAGGACGCGTGCGCGTCTTCTCGGCATCCGACGGCAGCGTCATCACGGCGACCGGCACCGGAGGCGTCCTCGGGTCACTCTCACAGCTGGGCACGAGCGTCGCGACGGTGGACGATCTGGGTACCGACGGGAAACCCGATGTCCTGGCCGGCGCGCCGGTCGAGAGCTTCGGCGGCGTCAAGCCAAGCGTGTGCCTCGCTCTCGAAGGCGACGACGCCACGAACGTCCTGCTCCAGACCGACTCGAGCGCCACGGACGAGCGACTGGGCTGGTCGGTCGCGCCCGCCGGCGACTTCGACGACGACGGCACGCCGGACATCCTGATGTCAGCACCCCTGTCCGACGTCGTGGCCGTGGACGCGGGCCGAGCCCTGCTCGTGTCCGGCGTGGACGGAGTGACCGTCCTCGCCGAGCTCGATCCGCCCTCCGGGACGGCGATGGGCTCGCAATTCGGCTACTCGGTCGCCTGCGCGGGCGACGTCAACGGCGACGGCCTGCTCGACTACCTCGTCGGCGCGCCGTTCGCCGACGTCCCGGGCACGGATTCCGGCGCTGCCTACGTCTTCGTGACCGTCCCGCCGCCGCCCCCACCGTCCTTCCCCGAACCGCAGAGCGCGCTCGTGGGCCGGCCGGGCGGACCCGCGATCGCCGACCTGCCCGTCATTACGTCGCTCACCGGCGACGACTTCGACCTGAAGCCCGTGGTCATCGTGCCCAAGGTCACGGGGTCGACGATCTTCGCCATCGAGTCGATGTCGGAGCTGACCGGCCTGCCCTTCGAGGGCGTGGGCGAGTTCTTCTCCGGCAACGAGCCCCAGAAGGCAACGACCGGCGAGTTCACTGGAGACGGGATCCCCGACGTCGCCGTCGTGAACAGGGTGGACGGCAACCTCGTCCTGTTCGCGGGCTCCTCGGTCTACCCGGGCGGCAGCGGGCCACAGGTGAACCTCGTGCCGATTCTGCCGGCGACGCCGGTGTCTGGCATCGGCGAGCTCATCTCGGTGAAGACGGCCGATCTCGACCTCGATGGGCGGGATGATCTCGTCGTCGCCGGGCTTCTGGGGGTGGCGCCGTTCACGGTGACCGGGAACGGCATCGTCAGCCTGAAGGACATGAAGGCCGTGAGCAACGTCACCGCCATCGACGTGGGCAAGCTCGACGGCGACCTGGACGATGACGTCGTCGTCGTCACCGGAACAGCGGGGAGCACTGGCGATGGATTCGTGCTGCTCAACCTGGGCAATGGCGTGCTCGCCGTGCAGCCCGCATTCGCGAACGGCAGCTCGACGCTGGCCTCCGTGGTCCTGGCGGACTTCGTCGTCGGCAACGGTCCGGATGCGCTCGTGGTCGAGCACAAGGAGGACACGACCCCGCCCATCGACGCGCACACGGGCACGATCAAGCTGTTCGTGAACAACGGGAGCGGAGTCTTCTCGCCGTCCGCGGCCTTCCAGGGCTTCACGGTCGTGGACCCCGACGGCATCCATCCCACCTACGGGGCCGCAGGGGACGTCAACAACGACAACCTGCCCGACGCGGTCTACGCCAGCTCCGACAACCTGGACATCTCCTTCGATCCCAACGACGACGTCCAGCCACCGCTCGTGGTCACGGTGCTGGTGAACAACGGGGCGGGTGGCTTCGCAACCACGGTGATCGGCACGTCGTATGTGGGCAAGGGGGTCGAGCCGATCCTGCGCAACCTGCTGACAGCACCCGGCGACACGATCACCGACATCATCCTCGTCTGGAGCGCCGACCAGGCGGCCGGCGCCGGGTCCTCCGGCGACTCGCTGCAGACCTTCATTGCGGCCCTCGTCGGCGACGGGGCGGGTGGCTTCCAGGACCCGGCTCCCAATCAGTTCGGCACGGGCGACGAGCCGGGCAGCGGGGACGCGGGAAACATCGACTCGGCCCCTGGCCTCGAAGCCCCCGCCGTGCCGGCGATGGATCTCGTCATCCCCAATGCCGCCGACAACAGCCTGACG
>Ga0209382_10003961_pt1 | contig 20148 bp, 38 predicted proteins | sample SoiMetdeltSBSDD5_FD_187599 | JGI IMG/M metagenome (GOLD analysis project Ga0209382, IMG submission 187599) | Bulk soil microbial communities from a Populus tree surrounding site in Tennessee, USA - Soil MetaG P. deltoides SBSDD5 (SPAdes) (version 2) | ecosystem: Environmental > Terrestrial >... | reverse complement strand
CCATTGGGCGTTGGTTAGGTCTCCTCGGTGCATAGTATTCAGCAAAATACCAGATGCGGCCGAGTTTGCAAATACGCCCTAGGACCATTCCCCTGGAGAAACTCACGTCCATGGCGTTGGAGAGTGACCGCCGCGCATTAACCAACAGAGTCGGTCGTGGCCATGTTTGTCGCGCGTGGAAACGGGCGGCTTAGCGAGCCATATATGTAACGAAAATTATGACGAGGGTTGGCCGGCATCAATCATGCGCACGGCCAGGGCATAGCGCCGCTCGTGGCGCTCTTCATCCATGCGGAGCTGCTGATCGTCGTCGGGGCGTGGGTACGGCAGGGTGTTTGACATGGGGCTCCTTCAGGCGCATCATAGCGCCGGGTTCATAAGGTCTCCACGGACCGAACCTGACTTGCCCTGGCGAGGTGTTCGCGCACCTCGTCGGGGACCTGCCACCGTGAGTCATCTCATCGGCAACTCCTCCGCTGAGGCCATGAAAAAATGTATTTACTTCACGCGAGTTTAGCGTCTATTATGTACTAGATATAGACGCTGACATCAACGCTAATCTCACGGCGGTCAGCGGCCATGTGCTTGATATAGGGAGGAGATATGCACTATGCTGGGAGGATGGCGATCGATCGGAACCACCCCATTCAACCGCAGAAATATCCGTGTCAGCGCTGCGGACATACCTGGGTGCCCCGGAGTGCGGAGTACCCCCGGCAGTGCCCGAAGTGCCGCTCGGCCTACTGGGATCGGCCGCGCACCCACCCCCAACGCCGCCCGAAAGCGCTCGGGCCGCGCCGTGAGCCGACGCCCCACGACTAAACGGGGGCAGGAGCGCCCGCCTCGGACGCCGGAGGAGCCGGCATGACCACCCCGACCTACGACACCGACTTTTACGCCTGGACGCAGCAGCAGGCCGCGGCGCTGCGGGCCAAGGACTGGCCCGCCGTCGACCTGGAACACGTCGCCGAGGAGATCGAGGACTTGGGCAACGAGCAGCGGCACGCCGTCCGCAGCCACCTGCGCGTCATCCTGCTGCACCTGCTGAAGTGGGCCCACCAGCCGACGCACCGCACCCCGGGCTGGCGGCGGAGCGTGCTCCGCGGCCGCGCCGAGGTCGCCGACCGGCTGGAGCACCAGCCCAGTCTGCGGCGGGTGGCGCCCGCGCTGCTGTCGCAGGCGTACCCCCGGGCGCGTCGCCTGGCGGCGGCCGAGACCGGCCTGCCGCTGGCCACGTTCCCGGAGGCCTGCCCCTGGTCCGTCACCCAGGTCCTGGATGAGGACTTCTGGCCGGATGGCCGTGCATGACGGCGGGCCTGGTGCTCTTCTTCGCCATGGCGTGGATCGGCCCCGGACACGTCGAAGACCTCCCGACCCCGATGGATCCGAACGCCCTGTACTCCGCCCTCAACACCATCGCTCAGTGTGCCGCAGCATTGGCGGCACTGATTGGCTTTCTCGGGTTGTGGCAGCTGGACTGGCTCAGGCGTGAACAGGAGCAGGTCAAACAACATCTCCAGCAACTACTCTCTCCCACCTTCACGACGGGTGAAAAGGCTCAGATGGATGATCCTACCTTCTTGGTGGAGGCAGCAGAGCAGCTACTTGCCGGACAGCGCAAGAGCTACGGGGAGGGCCTCGGATTTACCCTCGGAACAGAAGATATACAACCGATGGTCAGGAGCGCATTGGCACGCTGGAACGCCTTACCCATCGAACAACAGCGGCTGATGCGCGTGCTCAGTGTCTTTCTGGTCGTGACCCTCGCGTGCATTCTTCCGGCCATCGTGGGGATCGTCCATGCCGAATGGTTGAAGACCTGGCCCTGGACTCCGTGGCTGCTCTACATGGCTGGCGCCTGGCTCACGGGTGCACCGGCGTATGTCGTCTGGCAAGCGGCGCGTCCGATCCGTACCCTCACCATCCTGGCCTTGCTGGCGATGGCGGCCCCCGCCCTGGCCGGCAGTCCCGGCCGCTGTACATCGTACTACGAGACCGCCATGAACCGCTGGCAGACCCTCTGCGCCGACGGCACGCGGGCGACCTCGACGTATAGCTCTGCGCTGCGGCAGTGGCAGACCACCGTCACGCCGCCGGCGGGCAAAACCTGTGATGGACGGCGCCACCCGAAGACCCACCAGTGGGCGGGGCGGTGTCCGTAAGCCACCACGAGAGGGACAACATGGAAATGAGCAAGGCGTGGCAGTTGCAACGGGAGTGGAAGGCGAAGGGCAATCCGCCGTGTGATCATCCCGACTATGAGCGGGAGATTTTCCAGCCTGGTGGGATGCATACCGGTGATTATGTGTGTACGCAGTGCGGCGCCGTCGTCGATCCAGCCGACTTTAGAGGCAAACGCCGACCACCCTCCCAGGACTAGCCCATGACTCCTACCGAGGAGGCTTTTATTACGCTGTGGACCAAGGGCTTGACCATGGCCGCCATCGCCGAACGCCTGGGGATCCCCGAGGGGACAGTGAAGTCGCGGGCTCATACGCTGCAACAACGCGGCCTCATCCAGCCACGGCTCCGCGGCGGTCGGCGCCCTCCGACCTCTGAGTCCGCCCCGGCACACTCAGGTACACCGGCCGTGCGCCGTAGGCACACCGCAGCCCACCACAGTACACCAGACCCACAGCCCACCCAGGTACACTCGGGTGTTCCCGCCATCCAGTCCACCTCGGCACACCCGGGTACACCGGCCGAACAGTCCACCCAAGCCCATCCGGGTGTACCGATGCCCAACGACCTGGCCGTGCGCCTCCTCTCGCTCCTCCCCGACCTTGAGGTCATGGTAGCTCGAGAGCGGGACCGGCAACGGCTATTAAGTACACCCATCGGTACACCGCGGCACACCGCCAAAAAGACCTACGTTGTGAACACCCTCTATGTGGACCTGATCGAGTGGTACGCCAAAACCGAGGGGGTGGAGCTCAAGGACGTGGTGAACCTGGCTTTTCATGAATTTTTCGAGCGGCGAGACTACTTACCAGGGAGTTCCACATGACCGAGGACGAGCCCCGTGGCTTCGGCCAGCAGGACCGGCCCGAGCAGGTCCCAGCGGCACGCCCAGGCCACGTCAGGGCTTCCGGCGCGGGCGCGGCGTCCGCCAGTGCTCCGTGTGCGGGCAGGTGGCCCAGTGGCTGACGTGCCCGCTCAGGGGGTCGAACACTAGATCCCCCGGCTTCACCGTCTCCGCGTTGACGATCATGCGCCCCCCGGTCCTGGTCTTGAGCCACCGCACCGGGGCCTTGCAGCTTCGGCACACGTCCATGTCAGCCCTCCCGCTCGCCGTCAGGGTCCAGGCGCTCGAACTCGCCCCGCAGCGTGTCGATGTCGCCCAGGAGCGACCGCATGTCCGCGCCGTCGCCCTCCAGCAGCGATTCGGCCCGCGCCAGCACGTCGTCGGCCCGCCGCATCCAGGCTTTGTACCGCTCCAGCAAGGCGTCGGTGTCCCGCAGCGCCTGCCCGGTCATCACCAGGTCCGCGACCAGCCGCCCCGCTGCCTCGGTCGGGAACGCCTGGTCGGGGTCCTCGGGGATGACGCGCACCGCCCCGAACCCCTCGCAGGCGTGGCAGCGGGCCTCGCCCACCCGGCCCGCGCCCTGGCACCAGGGGCAGGCCCGTTGCTCCATCGGTACGCTCATGTCAGGCCCTCTGTGTCAGGGACACCCCCCCTCCGCACGGGAGGGGGGGCATCGGGGCTACCATCAGAGCAGTTCCACGCCCTGGGCCACCGCAGGCAGCACGCTGCGCACGACCTCCAGCAGCTCCTCGCGCTCCTCCTTGGTCAGGATGAACACGCCGTCCGCCTCGGTGAACTTCTGGCGGTAAGGCTCGATCAGCTCCTCCAGCTCGATGACGGTGCCCTCGCGCCGCGCCCCCTCGCGGAGCTGCAGCACCAGCGCCTCGGTGGCGTCGTCGTCGGCCCAGCCCTCCCCCGGAGGGGCGGGGGCCGGGTCGCCTGCGGGCGAGGTCTCAGGGGCGGTGCCGAGCGGCACGTCATCCTTCCCGCCCGCCCGGTCGCCCTGGACTTCCGCCAGCGTGCCGTCCGTCTCCCAGGGGGGCTTCTCCTCGCGGAAATGCTGCAGGCGGTCGATGCCCACCTGGAGCGCCTCGACGGGCAGGCCCGCGAGTTCGGCGAGCCCCTTCACCCCGAAGCAGTGGCGGGCGATGTCCAGGCGGTCCTGGACGGCGCGGTCGTCGTCGCCCCCCGACAGGGCGCGCAACTGGTGGTGCGCGGTGGCGACGTAGGTCAGGGTCGTCACCCCCGACTTCAGGGTCTCCGCGTCCAGGCCCGACAGGTCCTGGTAGGTCGAGACCTTGTAGCAGGCGTCCGCCAGCGCCATGCGCTCGCGCTTGGCGCGGTCGTCGTCGCCCGGCGCGAGGGCCTTCATGACCTGCACCACGTCGAGGATGGCCTGCTGCTGCGCGGCCTTCTGGTCCGCCGTCTGCGCCTGCGCCTGCCGCACGACGGGCTTCATGCCTTCGGGCGCGGGCGTCTGGCGGTTGGCTCCGGCCCGGATGGAGTATCCGCGAATCATGTCCACGAATTTGAACGGTTTAACTTGCAAAACTCAGAGATGTCATTCCCATCCTCGGCAATCTGGACGGTTCAGTCCTCTTGCCGCCGAGCGTCTCGTGAGTCACCTATCTGATGCCGTCGCCCTTACGTGACGAACACCGACACACGGCTAGGCACGATCCCAACCGCGCCCGATAGTTGGATAAGGCCAGCATAATCCTATGCCTCTAGGGCTCGCTGGGGACACGCTGGTCTGGTGGCTCACGCATGAGGTCATGTCTACGACGATTTTGCAAGTTAAACCGTTCAAATCCGTGGGTATAATTCGCGGACGCAGCATCCCCGAGGGTATCAAGGACATGTGATAGGGTCAGGTGTGGGGTGAATCTGACTTCCGAGGCAGTCCGTCAATTTCTGGGGGGGATGAAACCCAACTCCAGTCCTTCAGTATGCCGGGGTCGCTGGGCAGTCAGATTGTCTCGGTGAGTAACCGGGATACGCGGGGGGCCTTGGCGTTCTGTGAGACGGATCTTGCGAGCTTCGTGTGGGAGGATGGCGTGTTCCAAGAGATCAGGTATCCCGGCTCACTCTCCACGCTGGGGGCGGACGTGAATAACTGGGGCGTGATTGCGGGCAGCTACCTGGGCACGGATAACCGCTGGCCTGGGGTCCTGGCGACGCCTGATCCCCAGGCCGCGCCGGCCTCAGCCCAGACCGTGTCGACACGCGCCCGGAGCCCCTCCTGGCGGACGAGCGCCCCCCAACGCCTCGACCGCGTGGGGCTCTGTGCGGGCTTGCGGATGCCGTATGGGCGCCTGATGCCGAGACGAGCCGGCTGTGCCCCGACCGATTAGCTGGCGAGAATCGTGGTGCGCCAGCCCGTGACCACCTATGATACCGAAACCGGTATTGCCCCCCCGATCCCGGAACCCCCGGCCGGCCGTGTCGTGAGCCTTACCCAGACCATTGGGTTCCCTAGCCCTGTGGTACTCACGGCACGGCACCAGGGGGGCTTTCTCACCCATTCCCGCTCCGCTGACGTCAGCGGAGCGGGAACGTCGTTCCTGAGGGCGATAAGGATTATCCGTTCCCCCAAATCCCCCGAAAGCGCGCGGCGCTGGTGTGCACATAGCGGGTGCTATTCTGCACATTCGCGTGCCCGAGGTAGCCCGCGACGCGAAAGGCGTCATGCCCCTGATTGGCCACATGCCATCCGCAGCTATGGCGCAGCATGTGCGGGTAACAGGGGAACGGGAAGCCGGCCCGGATCCCGATCGTTTTGACCAGATAGTTGATCCCGAACCGGGTGAAGGGCTCCCCGCGCTCCGTCAGGAAGAGGGCCTCGACGCCCGGGGCCATGCCCCGACGTTTCAGCCACGCCTTGACGGCCTGCCGCTCATCATCCAGCAGCTCATGGTGGGTACTGATGGACCCCTTCAGGCGCCGGACCTGGATCTGGCGCGCGGGGAATTGGAGATCGACCAGCGTGAGGCGGATGAGCTCGGAGACGCGGAACCCATGGCGCCAGGCGAGCAGGAGCAAGGCATAATCCCTGACCCCGTGCCGGCCGCGCTTCGCGGCCGCTAAGAGGGTCTCCATCTCCTGATCGGTCAGGTATTCCTTCAGGCGCTGTCGTGGCGGTCGCGGCGGTCGGTCGTGACTCTGCACAATACGGAGCCTGGTTGCGTGTGGCGCGCCCGCGTGCATCAACGCTCTCCCTCCCCTCTTGGGGCCCTACTCTCCACATGCTGGCTATTTTGTGAAGAGTCCATCCCTCACCCCTCGTCCGCGTCGACCACCCGGCTCAACTGGTAGCCGATCCACGCGCTGCGGCTGATGCCGCGCCGCTTCGCCGCCTGGTCGACGCGCGCGAGCAGCCCCCCGTCGAGGCGGATGAGGATGGGGACCTTGTGTGTCGGCACCGGGGTGGGTGCCTCGGCTCCGGTAATAAACGCCTCCGCCGCGTGCTCGTCCTGAGGAGGCGCGTCGCGCGTGGCCTGATGACGGTGTGGGCTATTTGCGATCGCCATACGATTACGCTCCGATATCGGTTAGATATATAGCGCCCTCATTAGCGCCTGTAATTCGGCCACCGCCTTGGCATCTCGGGGCACGGCCTCGGTCACCGCCCGCCCGTGCGCGGCGGCATTCGGGAAGGCTTTGCGGCGCCCAATGGCGAGCGGCAGGACCTCGATGCCGGGGATCTCCCGGAGGGCGAGGACCGCGTCGTCATTGTCACGCCCCTGCGCGTCGGCGGCGTTCAGCACCGTGACCGCCCGCACGTCCGGGTTAATCGTCCGCGCGTCCGTGACGAGCGCCGCGATCTGATCGACCGCCCAGATGTCGAAGCTCCGCGGTTGCACGGGGATGAGCACGGTGTCGGCGACGGTGAGGGCCGCCCGGAGGCTGCCGGTATCCCGCCCGCCCACGTCGATCACCAGGTCGTCGTACTTGGGGGCGAGCTGGCGGCCCTGGGTCCGGAGCGCCGCACCCTGCAAACGCACGGCCGTGTACCCCGGCGCACCCAGCTCGGTGGTGCGCAGCTCCGTGAACAGCAGCGCCGTCCCCTGCTCGTCGCCATCCACCAGCAACACGTCTCGGCCCTCACGGGCCCGGGCGATGGCGAGGTTGACCGCCAGAGTCGTTTTGCCGACGCCGCCCTTGACATGCCCTACGGCCAGGATCATGAGATACCGCTCCGACATCGGGAAGAGAATGAAACGCTATTGTAGCGATATCGGAGCGATAGGCAAGCGAAATCTCAGAGGCGTGTGCATCGGCGGGCCGTGATGGAGGGAGTGGCTTCTGTTATGACCGGGGCCAGGCCTCGAGCTGAATCGGTGCCGTGACCAGCACGTTGCACGCCTCGCCGGCGTGCACGATGATCGTGGGGCGCGTGTCCTGGGCCCGCCCGAGGCGTTGCTGCCCGACCGTGTTCGCCTGCCCGCTAATCCTCCGGCGGGCCCTAATCCCCCAGCGTGTCACGGATCGCGGCGAGGAGCGTGTCCGGCGCCGGCGGCCAGGCGAGCCACCACGCTACCCGCGCGAGTACCGCGTCGGGTGGGGGCGTGTCGCTGATGAGCATGAGGGGGACGTGCGGCACGTGGATCCCCCAGCGGTGCACCACGGCAGAGGCCTCCCGCGTCATCTCGGGGGCGTCTGGCGGGAGGGCGAGGATGGCGAGTGCGGCCGAGGCGTGACCCCAGATGAGCCCCTCCGCTTCACGCCCCGTCGACGCTGGGAGCACGCGGTAGCCGTGGCGGCGGAGGGCGGCGAGGAGCTCGTCCGTCCCGACCCCGCGCCGAGAGGTGAGAAACACGATGGTGAGCTGTATATCCGCGGCTGCCATACCCGCCACTCCTGCCCCAGGGACTCGGAGCACCCGTCCAGACACGAGCACATCCGATGCCAAACCCTGTCGACAAGGGGTGGGAACTCGGGGTCGCGACTGACTCGTGCGGAAGATCGGTAGGAGGCCCTCGAGACATGAACGTCGGCGGGCGACGCCGTCCCAACGGGCGTGCCTCGATGCCGAACGGGAGGCCGATGGGTCTACCCGGCATCCTTCTGCAGACGCCGCCGGTCAGCGTCGGGCAGTGCCGCATATAGGCGCACGTAGAGCTCCGCGAGCGTCGGGGCCGCGAGGGTCTGAATGCGGTGGGTTGGGGTCTGCCAGTAGACGGTCCAGTATTCGTGACGTCCGCGCCGCCGGACCTCGAGGCTGGCCGGCCCGTGGGCCCCGACGAGGCGCAGCCAGCGGGCGAGCATCACCGCAGCGAGGCTGTCCCGCTGGTGGCTCACGACGGGGAGGTGGCGCGCAATCTGTGTCACGAGTGTCTCCGGATCGTCCGACCGTGTTTCCACGCAGGGTTTCCTTCGTGCCGACGGCGGTGCGGGGTGAACAGATGGGAGGAGCAGTGGATCTTCGGCCCGTGGCAGTATACCAAGGCTCTCATAGAATAGATAGCTATTGATCAATAAAGATGATTTTAGGGGTTTCAGCCAGTGCGAGCGATACCATGATCGCTCTATTAAGCGTGGAAACTCGTGAATACTCATTAACTCACGAGTTTCCACGCGATATCATGAAAGCATGCCTGTATCGCCTGTGAGTATGCGATCAGGTGACCCACCAGTCTCGTCTCCCGAGGAGTCTATGACACACGCCCCTGACGAGTTACGGTTGCTCGGATCGAAGGAACTGGCCGAGCTCCTCGGCCTCCACCGGCGGACCGTGCAAACATGGCTGAAGGACGGCCGGCTCCCCGGTATGAAACTCGGCCGTGACTGGAAAGCCCGCGTGTCCGATGTCCACGCCTACCTGGAATCCCAGCGGGCCGCGACGCCGGCGCAGGAGGGTCTTTGACGCCCTCAACGACGCGATGGCCAAGGTGAGCGATTGCGTCGCCACGCACCTGGGCCTCATCGAAACGTACGCCCAGGCCCAGCCGCCGCCGATGCTGGCCCGGTAACAGGCACCCCCGAGACCCGCGTATGGCACATCCCCCGCGCGCCTATCCCACGGTGTAGCAGGTCTTGAATGACATGGACCGCACGTGCCGAACTGGCGCGCCGGCAAGGCGCCTGACCCGCGAAGCCGTCAGGCACCATGAGGACCTTCAAGGAGGAAGGTGATGCAACAGGCCATCACGTCAGTCGTGTTCGTCATGGCATTCGTCAGCCTGCTGGCCCTGGGACTCGTGTCCCGGGCGCAGGCACGCGACTGTTCCAACGCCAGCATCAACGGCACCTATGGGTTCTCCTGCGAGGGGACGATCGTCGGGGTCGGCCCGCTCGCCGCGATCGGGGTGTTCACCGCCGACGGGCAGGGCCATGGCTCCGAAGTGGAAACGCTGAGCGTCAACGGCGAGATCTCTCGCGGAGTCGTCCGGACGGACACCTACACTGTGCATGCCGACTGCACCGGCTCGTTCGTGAGTACCGGCCCCGACGGCTCGGTCATCCACAACGAGTTCGTGATTGACGACCACGAGCGAGAGATGCGCCTCATCGCCACCGAACCCGGGTGGGTGGCCTTCTGTCTCTTCAGGAAGCAGTAGCGGGGGAGGGGCGCGGGCGGTGGCCTTGCTTCCACCGCCGTGGCTCCTCTTCGAGGTAGTGGCCATGGGATACGGTCGGCGTCCGTGCGCACCGGGGTCAAGGATGTTGAGACGAGGACTGGTACGGGGGACGTTGCAGATCTGGCCGGCGACCATGTGTGGCACCTGACGTATATACATAGGAGGCTCGGCAAACCGCGTCATAATTTTGTTTACCTCAGTGCGGACGTAAGCCGACCTTATCGGGTCATCGTAACCCCACAAATTTGCACACATGGGCTCTTCCCTGATGGATGCCTCGCCGTGGCACTGTGGGGCGTGATTACTTGTTCCACCGGCCTCGCATAAACACGGTCGAGTTAACTCCGCACTGAGGTAAATGAGGTAAAGGTAATTGGGTCTGTGCCATTCTCGATGAACGTGGTTGTGGCATCATCGGTGTCGCATCACCAGAAGGGAGACCTCGACACCCCTATGAAAGCCAACCGACTGTCCGAGAAGGCACAAGACCGGTGAGGACCTTGTGGCACGGGGGTTGGTAATGAATCCCAGCACGTATTGCTTTCACCGAGAAGGGCACAGACCCGATTTCCGAGACACATATGGGGAGTTAAATGGATCTTCTCGAGGATATCTGCTCGTCGTACCGAGTAAAGAAGTAGGGCGGGGACGACGTCGCGCCAGATGCGTCATACCTTCTTGTTTCCAAGGCCATTATCTCTTTATCACAACTTTTCACCCGCAGGGCAGCTCGATTCTGGCCTGCTTCAGCGAGGTGCAGGGATTTGCAGCCTCCCCGGTGGGTCGGCCCACGGGGGATAGGACAAGGCTCACTGCGATACGGTGCAAGAGAAACAACACAAGTTTCCGCAGCAGATACACCTTAGCGGAGTAGGCTGTCAGCGACGATCTTGTTGGCGATGATCTTGGCGATGGCCTGATTGCCGGCTGCATCCAAATGCATTTCATCCATATACCACTCCGCTTTGATGCCCGGCTCATCGAGCTCGCTTAAATCCAGCGCGACAATCCCTGCCTGCTGTAAATGCATTTTCGCTGTTTCGCGGAAGGTCCGGTATCGCTGCTGCCGATCTCGATCAGGCTGCAAGACGCAGAGGAATGTGGAGTTAAAGGCTTCTGAAAGCCTGTGCATTTTGGTCATATTGGTCGCGTAGACCGCACTGGCCAGCCCAAGATCCGTTTCACGTGTTTGGTCTTCCCTCCTGAAGAACCGGAGCCACAGTGACTCCAGCTGCTTGGTGATGTGGGGAAACAGAACCCAATACAGGTTCGAGACCCTTGTGAGCAATGACTCATCGGTCACAGATTGTAACGTTTTCAGCTGCTCCTCGATTTGCCCAAAGCCATTTGACCCGCGGAACTTGCTGGTCAGATGACGGTCATAGTCATTCCACCCATTCAGCGCGATTACCAGATCCGGCTGTAAGTCCACGAGTTCCATTACCAGAGACACCAGTTCCTGTCCGGAGGCATGACCGACGACCGCCGCGTTGATCACTTCGGCATCCAACAGATGTTCGAGGCGTTTTGCGAAGGTTTCGTCGTCATGCTGAAGACCGGTGCCAAATGCCGTGGAGCCTCCGACCACAATAATGCGCTTTTTGGTCTTTTCGTCCTTCCGGATATCGCCGCCTCTCAACCCGAGGTTATTGATCGAAAAGTGTGGGGTTTTTTGGTTCGGTAAGTTGGCGTAACTGACAAACGGATGTAGGACTAATTTTAACGGTCCGGACCTCGTCCCGAGCGCGATGCCGTCGTGCGTCTGGAGCGACGGCCAATAATACGGCCTCACCTGCTTGGACCACTTTGCCTCTTCTTGACGCCGGCCGTGGGCCAGTTTGAACTCCAACCCGAACGTGGCGAGACAAAGGATCAACATGTTTACAAAGAGAATAAGTAGTATTTTCCCCGATCTTCTCATCCGCCTTGCTCCCGAAGGTGGAGGTGTTGGCCAAACTGGTTGTTGGCGGCCGGAATGCCCCTCGTCGAGGTGGTCGGAGGGCCAATTCTACCAGTAGATTGCCAGGATCAGAACCAAACGCGGCAATTTATGTCGCTTCTCTTGCCTCGAATCGCAGCGAGCCTTGTCCTACCCCAATGACAAGGAAGCCGGGACGTTCCAGGGGCCTCAGGCCATGATTGAGATGGCCCTGCTGACTGTGGAGGGCGCGCGCCAGGTCCTGCTGGTGGCTTGGCGATCGCTCCCCCGAGCCCGCTCGTGATGAGCAGCCAGTCACCGTAGGAGCCGTTTGGCTCTGTTGACATCCTCTCCGATCGTGCACACCTTTTTCCGAGGAGGTCTGTACGATGGCGGAGATCGGCTTGATTACCTTCACTAGAGTCGCGTTGTCCATCGGCCAGGCCGTGCTGCCAGCTGACCGCAGCACGTTTTCGACACATCAGTTCACTCAGCCGCCGCTCCTGGCCCTGTTCTGCTGGATGCGTGATGAAGATTGGACCGTTCGCGAGGCGGAGGTGCGGTGGGCCGAACCCCGCGAGCTGCGGGCAGCCTTGGGCCTGCGCCGCGTGCCGGATGACACCACGCTGTACCGCTTCCGCCGCCGCCTTGATGCATCGGTCCTGGAGCAGGCCCTGAGCGCCGTCGTCGCACGGCTCAGGCCACAGCCGAGCCCTCCAGCGACGGTGGCGGTCGATGCGACTGGGCTCACGCCGGGGGCGATTCGCACGTGCTTCGTGAAGCGGGCCAAGGATCGGGCGCCAGGCTTCACCTGGCGCCATTGGCTGCAATGGGTATGGGCGGTGGACGTTGACCGCCGTATGATCCTCGCGCAGACGGCCCGGCGTGGCCCGACGAATGACGGTGCGACCTTGCGCCCGCGGGTCGACACCGCGCCCCCACAGGGGCCCATCGGCGTGGTCTTGGCCGATGCGGCGTGCGACCGCGAGCGCACCCATCAGCATGTCCGACATGCGGGGCAGGCCTACCGTATCATGCCGGCCAAGCGAGGCCGTGCCACGTGGCACATCCAGGGCATACGCGCGCACATGCGGCAGCACGTTCCCGCGCCCTTGTATCGCCGGCGCGGGCTCATTGAGAGCGTCTGTTCTGCGGTGAAACGGCAACTGTCAGCACGAGCGCCAGGGCGCTCTCTATACACGCAACGCCTGCAGGCATTGCTGCTCGGTGTTGTCTACAACATCTACCGCCTGTAGTGCGGCCTATGTACTGGACACGACCGCAATCAAGGATGTCAACAGAGCCGAGCCGTTTCTAGACCTGGGACACGCGGACTGCTGCCATCCTGCCCTTCCCCTCTCATCAGATACGTCGGGTCGATCCGGCCTAGCCCCTGAGGCAGGGGGCGGCGGGTGTTACCCCGTGGACAGTAACTTAAAAAGGCACAATTGCCCCGCTGGCGAGACTGGGAATGTGCGCCGTCGCTGTGGCCTAGCACGATGGACTACCAAGAATTCCTGCGGCGTCCATGGGATAAGGGTCCCTTGGGGCGACGCAAAGTGCGTGGCGTAAAACTGCCCCTCACGAATTTCAGTAACCTCATGCGCCTGCCCATCATACCGACAGCGATATTTAGCTAACACCACGTTGTCGAACACTGCGCGCAACTGCTCTCCATAGATCCACAGGAAGATTTGGGTCTTGGGTAACCCTTCTTCGACATAGAAATGGTAGCGATGCAAGGTCACACAGCCATAGCGGTGGTTCTGTCGCAAAGTGGCTTTTTCGGGAATTTTGGAGCCTGTAAGTCATTGAATTGCCGAAACCCACTTTTTGGATTTTACCCTAAAAACTGAAATTTGCGACAGATCCATCGGGGGTCCTCCAGGCGCCCACCACTGCCGCATGACTCCCCAGGCGGCGGCGCGGTGTTAGGGGCTCTCGCCTTCCCTCTCCACGATTTCAACGGCCTCGGCGACGATGGCCTGGGCTTCGGCTGAGGCGCTGGCGGCGGCTGAGGAGGCCCTGCGCTTGAAAATAAACCCTTCGCAATAATGCTCTCCGGGGCCTCTGTGTTCTCGCGTGGGGCTGTAAATCGTGGTGCACAGGTCCCAGCCGTATTGGCCCAGTTCGTCCAACGCCGCTTGCAGCGTCTCCCAGGATTGCTGCAGCTTGGGCGCCGTCACGCGGGCGAACGGACCCGCCTCCGCCTCCGCTTGCAACACGAGGTATTCGACAGACATGGGGGTCCCTCCTGCGCCCGGGCACGAGAGGCCTGGCGCGTGTCCACGATGTTCAGAAAGGCGTTGGCCGTCATTGGGCCGTGCCCGGCAGCTATGGCCGCCGCTCGAAAAATTCATGGGACGCCAGGTGCACCACGTTCTTGAGCTTATGCCTCCTCCGCCCGCTACCGCGCCAGGGCCTCTGGCCGTGTCAGTCCACCCACGGTTGGTCTGAAGAGCCGCCTGATCGCTCGCCCACCCGCTCGGCCGCCAGCGCCTGCAACGCCTCCATGGCTTCGATGAGGCTCTTCCCCCGGGCCTCCAGCCAGCCGACGCCCTCCACGAACCCAGTGGCCTTCCAGTGCGTGCCGGTCCACGCCTGTATGACGCCGAGGGCCTGGATCTTCGGCGGGTTGTCCATGGCATGTACCTCTCCTGCTAGGGGTTAGACAACTCTGTGAGTTGTCTAAGTTATGAATTCATAGCTCAATAGGGTATTGCCACACCTCAACTAGGACGAATCGACATATAGATTAGCTCCATGCCGATGCAGCGGCGAGGGAGAGAAAGGCCAAGAAATAGAGGGCTTTTCTATCATAGCGTGTGGCAATTCTCCGGAAATGCTTGAGCTTGTTAAAGCATCGCTCGATCAGGTTGCGCTGTTTATAGATTTCGACGTCATACGCTCGGGGGCTCTTGCGGCTTGAGCGTGGTGGAATCACGGCCAGAGCACCGAGCTGTTCGATACTGTCTACGAAAGCCTGGCTGTCATAGCCCTTGTCAGCCATCACATAGGAGGGTGGCCAGCCTGCCACCAGCGCCGACGCTTGTGTGACATCGTGGACGTGGCCGCCCGTCAGGATAAAGCGCCGTGGGCGGCCCTTGGCGTCCGCCGCCATGTGGATTTTCGTCGTCAGTCCGCCTCGGGAACGCCCCAAAGCCTCGCCCTTGTGCCCCCCCTTCCCGTGGCCGATTGTTGAGGCGCGCGGACGATCGTGGAGTCAATCCTCACAGAGTGGTGCTTTGGGTCTTCCATCAACATGGTAAAGATCCGCTCCCACACCCCCGCCTTGGCCCAGCGGGTCAACCGTGTATGCACGCTCTTCCAGGGGCCATACCGCTCCGGCAGATGCTGCCAGTGCGCGCCACTCCGCAGCACCCACATCACACCATTCACGAACGCGCGGTTATCGGCCGCCGTGCGGCCCCGGTCTCCAGCTTTTCCAGGTAAAATCGCCTCAATCCTACGCCACTGCGCCGCCGTCAACTCATACCGACTGGTCATCGCTCCCTCCTTAATGTGCGATGACCAGTCTCATACCAACATTGCCCCTAAATGTCGATTCGCCCTAATCACTTACGAATTCATAACTCTCTGCCGTTGCGACAACATGTTAGGCCGGTAATACGTAAGGCATTGAACCAACTCAACCATGGCCTTGCTGAGGTGGTAGTTTGGACCTATGGTCTAGGTCACGCTCAACTTTAAGAATTCCTTTGTGCGTGATGCGGAGAAGATCATCACAAATAGTTCTCCTCTAATTTATGAATTCATAATTCTCTACCGTCGAGTGCGCGCCTTCCCCCATACGACTTCCCCCGTCTGTAGCTCAGCCATGATCAAACCGACGAGTTCCGCCCCGAGGTTCTGACGTTCGGACCAGGATAAGAGTGCTCGCACGACGGCTGAGGCGCTAGCCTTGCGGCCAATTGCCGCCGAGGCCTGCGCGATCAATGCTTCAAGGGTAGCCTGGGCCGCCGGCGTCAGCGCCACCGAGCGAACGACTAGTGGCGGGGCCTCATCGGCCGGGTGCCGTGGTGCCGCCGGCGCATCGGCCTTCGCCTGCTGCAGCAGATCACCGAGACTCTTCGGTCGAGGTTTCGAGGGCATCGAGCACATCCTTCATGAGCGCTAGGATTTCGTCACGAGCGGGGCCGGCCTCGCCCACCACTGAAGCCCCCTGTGCCACGACGCGGCGGTACAGTTGCCGATCGTGCACATAGGTGGGCAACACCGGAATGTCGGCGTCAGCGAGGGTGTCGTGGACTTCACGGGCCAGTGCCGTGCGCGGGGCCAACTGGTTAATCACGAAGCACAGCCTGAGCGTGGCATTCACCCCCTGCGCCTGACGCAGTAGTGGCACCAGCTCGCTATAGGCCAACACGTCGAGGGGTGAGGGCAGCACCGGCACAAGCCCGAGATCGGCCTGGGTCACCGCCGCGGCGGTGACATCGCTCTGCATGGGCGGGCAGTCGACCACGATCAGCTCGTACTGCTGCCGCAAGCGGGGCAGTTGCTGATGCAGCACGCGGGCGGTGGTGAGTTGCGTGCGATCAAAGGGTAGGTCCTGGCTGGCGAGGTCGAACCACTTCGTCACCGAGGCCTGAGGGTCGGCATCGACCAGCAGTACGCGCTTGCCGGTCTGCGTCGTCAGAGCCCAGGTCAGATTGCCAGCGAGGGTCGATTTCCCAACGCCACCTTTGGTGTTGGCGATCGCAATGACCTGGCCATGAGTCTGGGCCATAAAGGCTCCCGTGGGTTATGAGTTCATAAGTCATTGTTAAGATCGTAAGCGGACCCATCTTCCTAATGCGCTGAATGGATTATGAATTCATAACTCTTCTGTGCTTCTAGCCCTTGCTGCCAGAGGGTAATGAAGCGGGCCTCGTCGTCGGGGGTCATGGGTCAACTCTCTCCGTTAGTGCATCAGCGGACGACCAGGGGGGACGGGGCCATCGGGCGGGGGCTCGCCAATCACCTCCTCCCACAACGACTGCCAGCGTGCCCTCTCGGGGCGCGTGTCGGCCTCCACAATGGTCCGCAGGCGGGCGATGTCCTCACCGAAGTGGGCTTCGATCCACGCCCACTCCCGCTCGACCCTCTCCCACGGCAGGCGGACACGCTCGTGCGTCAGGAACTCAAGGGCCGCGCGCTGTGTACCACCGGCAACGGCGGCCACGACGAGATAGTGTAAGAGTGCCTTGAGGGCCGCTTCATCCACATCGGGCAGGTTGCCGGCCATGTACGCGCGAAACTCGGTATATGTCATCATGGGCGCGCGCCCCTTTGACCATCAGCGACCGCTGCCCCGTCGCACCCCGCCCGCCGATCGCCCAGGGGCAGGCGCCGCGCCGGGGACTCACGCCAGTCTCTGTCCCATCCCGGAGAACCCCGTGCGGCCCCGACGATCTGCGCATCGGCGGCGCGGGCCTCCAGGGTGACGACGGTACGGGTGTCCTCACGGATGCGGGGGGTCTCGGGGTCAGACTCATCGCGCTGATCGATGATGTTGCGCGGCTGGACCATGGCCGCGTGGGACAGCCCTTGTGGCCAGACGGCGATGACGCGGGCCTCCTCGGTGGGGGTCATGGTCCTCCCTCGGGCCTATAGAACTGGGGTTTGTTCAACCGCAGCGACGAGATCGTCGGTGAGGCACACGACGCACTCCCGGACGCCCGCCTGGCAGTGACACGCCTCCCGGGCCATGAGCGTGCGCAGCCATTTCAGCGCGCCCAACAGTTCCGGGCTCTTCGTCATCACGAGGGCGTACTCGTGGTCGTAGACCCGAGCCACAACCGGTGGTCGGCCGTCGCCTGCCGCCCCGATGCGGCGGGTAACGATGAGGGTGCCATCGGCGTCAGGAGTACAGGACAACTGGTCTTGGGGCATTAATCATCTCCTATGGATCGCTCTGGAATAGCGTGATGAGGCGGGCCTTATCATCAGCGGTCATGGTGTAGGCGGCTCCTGGGCCTGGTATTGTCGCTGAATCTCGTCTGACCCTTCCCGTGAGAATATCCGCATTGCCCTCCCCCCTAAATCAATCCCCACTCCCGTTCCACCCTGGCGATCTCTTCTAACAAGCGCGTTTGGATGGGGTCAATCCCCGTCCCTGATGGAACAAAAACGATGTAGGGATCCCTCGACTGATCAAGTTCCTGCTGCAGCGCCTCTGGCAAATGGTGCTTCAACGTCGCATACGCTTCACTGGTCGCGAACTGCTGCCGCTTGAAGTCCTCACGACGCACCGCGGCATACCACTCCGCGAGGCGTTCGCGTTGGTAGGTCGTGGCATCGCGCTCCACCTGTTCCTTGTAGGCTTGGTCGCGGAAGTCGAACGCCTGCTGCATCAGCTTGTTAAGGCGCTCCAAGTCTTGCAGCACCGCGCTCTGTGCCTTCATCTGCTGGTCCTGGGCTGCGATGGTCTTCTCCTGTGCCGCCACCGTGGTTTGTAAGGTCTGGAGTTTATGCCGGAGATGTAGCCCGAAGTAAATCACCAGCACGATGGTCACACCTTGTGCGATGAGTTCCACAATCACCGCTTACTCCTCTTCCGTGTCCTCAGACATCATGATGAGGCCTCAGCGCCATGTGACAGGTGCGCCTCGATAAACGCCTGTAGGTCGACCTCGCGTACCCGCCAGTGGCGGTCCAGCTTGACGCCGCGCAGGCGCCCCTGGCGCAGGTACTCGCGAATGGTGAACGGGCTCAACTGCAGGCGTTCGGCGACCTCCTCGGGGGTGAGTAGTCGCGCGTCGGTCATGTTACGCCACCTCCTGCTGGGCGGGGGCGGGGTGGCGACGCAGGATGCCCATGACGGTGGCGGCGGCCCAGCGCCCCCCGCGTACCGTGGGCACGCCCGCGCTCGTGAGCGCGTCCGCGATGGCCTGGTAGGTCGCCCCTTGGGCGCGCAGGGCGTGGATGCGCGCCAGCGTCGCCTCGTCCTCGGGTGTGCCCCCGAAGGCCGGGCGCGAGTATACCTGCCCCTGGGCCTTCAGGTGCTGCATGGCGTCGCGGGTGCGTTCGCCGATCACCTTGCGCTCCCACTGGCTGACGCTGACCAGCAGGTTCATCATCAGTTCCCCCGTCGCCGTGGTCGCGTCGAGGCTTTCCTGCAGGCTTACCAGGGGCACGCCCGTCTTCGCGAACAGCGTCACGAGCTGGCCGAGGTCGACGACGCTGCGGGTGAGGCGGTCGAGCTTGTAGACCACGACGGCCTGGACCTCGCCCGCCCGCACCAGGGTCAACAGGCGCTCCAGGCCCGTGCGCTTCAGGCTCTTGGCGCTCTGCCCCGCGTCGCGGATGACCTCCACGAGCGTCCAGTCTTTTACCAGGCAGTAGGCGCGCAACTCCGCCTCCTGCGCTGCCAGGCTCACGCCCTCGCGGGCCTGGTCCTCTGTACTCACGCGCACATACCCGATGACCTGCATCCATTCCCCTTTCATTCCCTACCAACGTGCAATAACTTACTGTGATGTAGTGTACCATAGGTCCACCCGTATTAACAAGGGACCCCTTGTTAATACGGGTGGACGTCAGGGGCGTGCAGGGCGAGGGGGATCTCCAGAGAGAAGGGCCGGGGGTAATCGCCGCACCCGGGGCGATGAGAGGGCTGGGTGGGCGCCCCTCGTCCCGGGGCGTCTGCGTCTCGCCGGCCCGGAGACCCGTAGGGCTGTAGGATGGATCCATTTAGAGTATAATAGACGAATATTTCTTGATATTATTACACTCATATGTTATAGTCATAAATGACGCAGCTCACCACGTGGCGCGCGGGAAGGTCACAGGACACGTGCAGCACTTCCCCGCAGGGATCGCTTCACCCGAGAAGGAGCTGTATGATCCTCATCCGCAGCAATCCATTCGAGCCCATCATGACCATGTGTGATGCGACGCACCGCCAGTTCCATGAGACCGCCGGGCCGGTGCGCCGTGACGGAGCCCCCGAGGTGGCCGGCACCTGGAAGCCTCCGGTTGATGTGTATGAGACCAACGACGCGCTGGTCCTCCAGGTGGAGCTGCCGGGGGTGTCGAAGGACGCGGTCAATGTCGAGCTCCACGAGCATACCCTGAGACTCAGTGGGGAGCGGACACGCAAGGCGTCGGTCACCGGCGGGCAGTATCATCGGGAAGAGGGCCGCTATGGTGCCTTCCAGCGCGCCTTCCGGATGCCGACGATCGTGGATGAGGCCAAGATCCAGGCCACCTATACCAATGGCGTCCTCGCCCTCCGGCTGCCCAAGCAGGCCACGGCTACACCCCAGGCCATCCCGATCACCGACTAGCCAGGGTGCCGCACCCGGGGCCGCTCGGGTGGGGGGTCCAGGCCGGACCGACCCCGCCGGGCCCGGTGAGACGGAGGGGTAGGAAGGGATGTTTGAGGTCTGAGGAGCCGTGCACACCACCATGCACCGACACGGAGGGTATTACGCATATGACCATTAACAAAGTGCTTGCGGTGTACAAGACCACGCCGATCGTGCTCGTCGTGGAGCCGGCGGAGGGCCCTGTGTGTGAGCTGTCCCTCAGGGACCTGCGCGGGGCGGGCCACCGGTGGAGTGACGGCGCCCGCACGAGCCTCATCGAGGAGTACCAGCTGTTTACCTGCCAGCCGGTGGCCG
>Ga0209382_10003960_pt1 | contig 20174 bp, 16 predicted proteins | sample SoiMetdeltSBSDD5_FD_187599 | JGI IMG/M metagenome (GOLD analysis project Ga0209382, IMG submission 187599) | Bulk soil microbial communities from a Populus tree surrounding site in Tennessee, USA - Soil MetaG P. deltoides SBSDD5 (SPAdes) (version 2) | ecosystem: Environmental > Terrestrial >... | reverse complement strand
CCATTGCGCGTCGCGATCCAGACGCGGCACGCCGCCGCATGGAAGAGCACCTCGATTGCGGGAGCCGGCTGATGAAGGAACAGCTTCTTCGCGGCCAGCTGACGCACGTCGGGGTGGAGTAGCCGCGACGGTACCGCGGTTGCTCAGTTCGGAAGTGTTTGCCCGAATCGGGCGCATCCGCTCCGGTAATTCGCGGTTTTTCGCCAGGTAGGCCTCCCGGCATTCAACGATCCGGAAGTCCCCGATTCGGGTTTCCGGAGTGCACCGTCCGAGTGGGACGGACGGTGTGACGAGCGCGACCGAGGAGGCACCGCGCTTTTTGGGAGGAGCAATGATGATAAGAGGGCGAGTTGTGTGCTGCGCGCTCGTCGCGCTGCTGGCGATTGCTGGCAGTGCCGCCGCGCAACAGGGAACCACAGAGATACGCGGGAAAGTGGCGGACGCACAGGGCGGGGCGATCCCCGGCGCGAGCGTCACGATCCGCAATCAAGACACCGGCATGTTTCGCGAGACCATCACCGGGAGCGACGGTACGTACTTCATCACCGCGGTCACTCCCGGCAAATACCAGGTCGTCGCGGAGCTCCAGGGTTTCAAGAAGCAGATCTTGTCCGACGTCGTTCTCGAGGTCGGAAAGACGGCAACGCTCGACTTGCAGCTCGCGGTCGGCGCGATCGAGGAAGCCGTAACGGTCACGGCCGAAAGCCAGCTCGTTGACACGTCGTCGAAGGAAATCGGCGGCAACATCACCGCACGCGAACTGGTCGCGCTGCCGTCGATCAACCGCAACTTCGTTGGCTTGATCGGCGTCCTGCCGGGCATCGTGCCGAACGTCTCGACGGACTCGGTCGGTTCGGACGCGATCATCACGAACGGGCGCGAGTCGCGCAACAACAACTATCTCGTCGATGGCGCCAACAACTTCGACGATGTGAACGGTGGACGATCGGGGACGCAGGCGCGGACGGCGCTGGAGTCGATTCAGGAGTTCCAGGTCATCACCAATCAGTTCGACGCGGAATATGGCCGCACCAGCGGCGCCGTGGTCAACGCTGTCACCAAGGCTGGCACGAACCAGTGGCATGGCGTCGGGTTCGTGTTCGGCCAGGACGCCGAGCTGACGGGCAAGGAGTACTTCGCCAAGAAGAACAACTTGGACAAGCCCGATACGAAACGCCGAGAGTACGGCGGGACCTTCGGCGGGCCGATCGTCCGTGACAAGGCCCACTTCTTCGTCAGCGTCGAGCGGGTGCTGATGGACGAGGGGATCACGATCAATATTCCTGTCCGGCCCGAGTTCAACACCACGGGGATCGAGAAGACGCGAATCTGGAACACTGTCGCGCGCTTCGATCATCAGTTGAACGCCAGCAATACGTGGGGCGTTCGCTGGCTGCGGGAGTACTCGCCGCAGTTCAATCAGATCATCGACAACCGCACGCTGGCCGCGGCGGAAGAGGAAGACGACCTCGATCAGACGATCGTAGCGACGTTGAGCTCGGTGATCGGCAACGCCAAGGTCAATACGTTGCGTGTCAACTGGACGCAGGAAGACGTCGCCTTCGCCAATCCCTGCTACAACAGCAACGGCCGCCAGCAGGCTGCGTGCGACCCCACGCTGAACTTCCAGACCTTCGTCGATCAGCAGAGCGATCGCGCTCAGGCGCGCATCAATGATGCCTACCAGATCGACAACACGTTTTCGTGGTTCTTGCCCGGCAAAAAAGGCGATCACGACATCAAGTTGGGCGCCCAGTATCAGTACTCGACCGTCCAGAACTCGAACGACGGAAACTTGAACGGTACCTTCACGTTCGGGCAGAACAACGGGCCGTTCGATGCCGGCAACCCACGGACTTACCCGGATCGTTTCTCGATCAGGGTCGGCGGTCCGCTGTCGAGCAAACAGAAAGTCCACTTCATCGGCGCGTTCGCGCAGGACAAGTGGAAGCTGACGAACCATCTCACGCTGAGCCTGGGCTTGCGGTGGGATGCGGAAGTCACGCCGATCGACGAGGTCAGCAACCCGTACTTCTCGGACGCCAGCGCCTATCCAGTCGATTGGAACAACATTCAACCGAGGGTTGGCTTCGCCTACTCGATCGGAGACGGTGGCCGCCAGGTCGTGCGCGGCGGCTACGGCAAGTTCTACGAGCGGACGTACTTCGAGCTGGTCGGGGGCTTCTATACCGGCGGGACGTACGTGTTCTCGTCGAACCAGCTGTTCCCGGTCGCGGGCGCGGATCTCGGTCCCAGAAACGGCAACTTGCCGACGCATCCGTTCCTGGTGAACGGGCCGGTCATCACGCCGGCGACGCGCGCGGCCATCGAAGCGCAATTCCCGACTGGCCGGCAGTTCCAGAACACCGGCGCGACGTGGGATCATCCCGATCGCCAGGTGCCGTCATCGGACCAGGTCTCGATCGGTTACGAGCGGCAGCTCGGGTCGACGATTTCGGTGTCGGCCGACTACGTGCGGAACATGTCGCGTGATCTGTTGTTCACCCAGCAGCTCAATCCGACGCTCCGCGCGACGACGAATACCGCCACGTCGCAAAGCGTTCGGCAGGGCAGCCAGGCATTGACCGAGGCGCAGAACGCGCTGCGGGCAGCCGATCCGGCGTTCGTGAACTTCACGACTGGCGTGACGATTCCGCTGAACGTCGGCTGGACCAACTATGACGCCCTGCAGCTCGCGCTGGAGAAGCGGTACAGCCAGAACTACTCGGCGCGTGTGTCCTACACGCTGGCGAAGGGCCACGGCAACTTCAGCGGAACCGGCATCGGCGGGAGCGACTTCCAGGTCCTCGACGATCTGCGACTCGATCTCAACGAGCGCCCGACCAGCGAGGATCGCCGGCACAACCTCGTAATCAGCGGGACGGCGATCATTCCAAAGACGGGCGGCGTTACGGTCAGCGGCATCGCGCGGTATTTGAGCGGGCTGCCGTTCAACCTGGTCAACGGCGACATCGATCCGGATCGCAACGGCACGATTGCAGAGCCGATCGCGGCCGCGACGTATCGAGGCAACGCCGCGTCGGATGCCTACGAAGTCGACTTCGACGGCTCGTTCTTCGGCGCGCGTGGCCCGAATTATTTCAAGCTCGACATGCGCGTCGGGTACCGCTTCAACCTGGGCAGCAGCCGCACGCTCGACGTGTTCGGTGACATCTTCAACGTTACCGATCGCGCGAATTTCGCAACGCCGAGCGGCAATATCGCGGCAGCAAACACGGCGAGCTTCCTGAACCTCACGCAGACGCTGCAGGGCAATTCGAATCCACGACTGTTGCAGGTGGGGGTCAGGTTCGCTTTCTAAGTTCGTTGATCGGCTTGAGCAAGCGGAGCGCGTGATACGGACACGGCACTCCGCTTGCTCATGCTCAACACGGCGGGCGCATTCGAAATACGAATATGCCGAAAGCCTCACAATCTCGTAGGTTTTGAGCTGAAGCCCAAAAACGAATCCAAGATCCTGAGTTCGCCGGATACGGATTTTCGGACGGACGCCAGGTAACCCGGGCGGCGAACTTCGATAAGTGGGAGGAGGAGGGGGTTTTGACCTAACGGTCGAGCCCCCTTTTCTGTTATCGCGGATCCCCGGATCCCGACCCCCGAGTCCCGAGCCCCGAATAGTTATACTCGCAAGAGATGTCCGTCGCGTTCCGGCGCCTGCTGCCTTTTGTTCTTCGGTACAAGCAGCCCTTCATCCTCGGTCTTGTCTGTGTCGTCGTCACCACGGCGATCCAATTATTGTCACCGTGGGTCTTGAAGCTTGCGATCGACGACCTCAATACGGGTGTGACGCGCGCGAAGCTGGGGATTTACGCCGCGCTGCTCCTCGCCATTGCCATCGTTGGCGGGCTCTTTCGATTCCTGATGCGGCGAATCCTGATCGGTGCGTCGCGTGACATCGAGTTCGACCTGCGCAACGCGTTTTACGCGCGGCTGCAACAGATGCCGCTGTCGTACTACCAGGCGCGACGCACCGGCGACCTGATGTCGCGCGCGACCAACGACCTGAATGCGGTCCGCACCATGATTGGACCGGCCGTCATGTATTCCACGAACACGATCCTCGTGTTCATCGTCGCCATCGTGCTGATGGCGTCGATCGATGGCCGGCTGACCCTCATTGCGCTGCTGCCGTTACCGCTGGTCTCGATCAGCGTCTGGTACTTCGGCAGCGCCATTCACACACGCTTCGAGGCGATTCAGGCCCAGTTGTCCGATCTGAGTGCCGTCGTGCAGGAGGCGCTCTCCGGCGTGCGCGTGGTGCGGGCCTACACGCAGGAGGCCCATGAGATCGCGCGCTTCCGCGCGGCCAACGAGGAATACGTGCGGCGGAACCGTGTCCTGATCCGGCTGCAGGGCATGTTCTATCCGAGCATGACGCTGTTTCTCGGCTTTGGATCGTTGCTGGTGCTGTGGCTGGGCAGCCGGGAAGCGATTCAAGGGCGTATTACGGTGGGCGAGTTCGTCGCCTTCAACGCCTACCTGGTGATGTTGAGTTGGCCGATGATTGCGTTCGGCTGGGTCACGAACATCCTGCAGCGCGGGATGGCCTCCTGGAAGCGGATGCTCGAAGTGCTGGACGCGGCGCCAGACATCGACGACCGCGCGGTGACCGCCGCCGGCCGCGCCGCGGTGATTCGCGGCGCGATTGAGGTCCGCAACCTGACGTTTACGTATCCGGCGTCCGTGGAGCCGGCGCTCGCGAACATCTCCCTGCGGATCGAGTCGGGGCAGACGGCGGCCTTCGTCGGTGCGACAGGGTCGGGGAAGTCCACACTCATCAGCCTGCTGCCGCGCATGCACGAGCCGCCCCCCGGAACGGTGTTCGTCGACGGCATCGATGTGCGCGAGATCCCGCTCGCGACGCTTCGTGCCGCGATCGGATTCGTCCCCCAGGAGCCGTTTCTCTTCTCGGACACGATCGTTGAAAACATCGCGTTCGGGATCAACGAGACCACGTCGCTGCGTCAGGCCCACGACGATGTCGCGCGTGAATCGCTGATGCGTCGTGCAGGCGACGCGGCAGCCGTCGCGCGCCTCGATAAGGATGTCGAGGAGTTTCCCGCCGCGTACGACACGATGGTTGGCGAGCGCGGCATCACGCTCTCGGGAGGCCAGAAACAGCGCACTGCGATCGCCCGCGCGCTGATGGTCGATCCGCGTGTGCTGATCCTGGACGATGCGCTCTCGGCTGTGGATACCTACACGGAAGAGGAGATCTTGCGGCGGCTGCGCGGCGTGATGCGCCAGCGCACGTCGCTCATCGTGTCGCACCGCGTGTCGACCGTCCGCGATGCGGATCAGATTTTCGTGCTCGACCGCGGACGGATCGTCGAGCGCGGCACGCACGATTCGCTCGTCGCGGCCGGCGGGTTGTATGCGGCCCTCCATCGTCGTCAATTGCTGGAGGAGGAACTGGCCGCGAGCTAGCCTGAGCCCTGAGCCAATTTACGTATGCACGAAGAGGAAGTCCTCGGGAAAGCCTACGACGCCCGCCTCATGCGGCGGCTGCTCGCGTATCTCTGGCGCTATCGCCTCAACGTCGCTATTGCCCTGGGGTCGATCATCTGCGCATCTGTGCTGCAGCTCGCCCAGCCGTACCTGATGAAAGTGGCGATCGACCGCCACATCGCGACCGGCAATCTCGAGGGGCTCAACCTGATCGCGGCGGCGTTCCTGGCGATCCTCCTCGCCTCGTTTGCGCTCGAGTACATCCAGACCTGGGTGCTGCAGTTGACCGGGCAGCGGATCATGTTCGACATGCGGATGGAGATTTACAGCCATCTGCAGCGCCTGGATCTCCAGTTCTACGACCGCAATCCGGTGGGCCGGCTGATGACGCGCGTCACGACCGACGTCGACGTGCTCAACGATCTGTTCACGGCCGGCGTCGTGTCGATCTTCGGCGACATCTTTACGCTGCTGGGAATCATGATCGTGCTGGTCACGATGGACTGGCGCCTGGCGCTGCTGGCGTTCTCGGTGCTGCCGCTCATCGTGCTGGTCACGCAGTGGTTCCGCCGCAACGTCCGCGAGTCGTACCGGACTGTCCGGCTGTGGATTGCGCGCATCAATGCCTACCTGCAGGAACACATCACCGGCATGATGACGGTGCAGCTCTTCCGGCGCGAGCGGCGCAGCTTCAGCCAGTTCGACGAAATCAACCGCAAGCACCGCGACGCCAACGTCGAGTCCATCTTCTATTACGCCGTCTTCTATCCGGCGATTGAAATCATCGGCGCGGTGGCCGCCGCCTTGCTGATCTGGTTCGGCGGCATCTGGACGCTCCAAGGCACGCTGACGCTCGGCTCGCTCGTCGCGTTCATCCTCTACTCGCAGCGCTTCTTCCGCCCGATCAGCGACATGTCGGAAAAGTTCAACGTCCTGCAAGCGGCGATGGCCTCATCGGAGCGGATCTTCAAGCTGCTGGATACGGAGGTGACGATCCAGTCGCCGACCGCGGACCGCGGGCCGCGGGCCGCTGGAGATCCTGCCGGGCACCTGTTCGAGCTCGAGCAGGAACGGCCAGCGGCTAGCGGGCGGCGGCCAGCGGCAAGTATCGCGTTTGACCGCGTCTGGTTCGCCTACAACGACGACACCTTCGTCCTCCGTGACGTGTCGTTCGACGTCAGGCCGGGCGAGCGCGTCGGCATCGTCGGCGCCACGGGATCCGGAAAGACGACGCTGATTAATTTGTTGCTGCGGTTCTACGATGTGACGCGCGGGCGAATCACGATCGGGGGCGTCGACATCCGCGAGATGCGGCTCGACGAATTACGGCGTCAATTCAGCCTGGTGCTGCAGGACGTGCACCTGTTCTCCGGCACCATCGCTGACAATATCCGGCTCGGCGACACGCAGATCTCGGACGAAGCCGTGCGGCGTGCGGCGGCGACGGTTCACGCCAACCGGTTCATCGAGCGAATGGCGGAAGGATACGAGAGCCCCGTCGCGGAGCGAGGGGCAACGCTGTCGGTCGGCCAGAAACAGCTGCTGTCGTTCGCGCGGGCGCTGGCGTTCGATCCGGCGGTGCTGGTGCTCGACGAAGCCACATCCAGCGTCGATACCGAAACCGAGATGCTCATTCGCGACGCGCTGCACGTGCTCATGGAAGGCCGTACGACCATCGCCATCGCCCACCGGCTCTCGACGATCCAGGACATGGACAAGATCCTGGTGCTGCACAAGGGCGAGCTGCGCGAGGTCGGGTCGCACCAGGAGCTGCTGGCGCGCCGAGGTATCTATTACAAGCTGTATCAGCTGCAGTACAAGGATCAGGACGAAGAGGATTCAGGGCTCAAGGCTCAGGGCTCAAGGCTCAGGATGTGAGCCCACTTACTGCGTCGCCGGCGGCTGCGCCGCCCGCTCGCGTTGGCGGAACAAACGATCGACCTGCCGCGGCGTGCTGTCGCGCGGGTTCCAACCCATTCGCAGCACCTGAATGCTGATAGTGCGGCGTCCCAGGTCCAGCGCTTCGTAGCAGCTCCACATGTAGATGTCGATATGCCGGCCCTGGACCTTCGGGCCGGTGTCCATGATGGTGTAGATCCCGTTGTATTTGTCGCCGAGCCGCTCCACCTGAATGACCGAACCGACCGGGAGGATTTCGGGGTCGGCGGCGGCGATGCCAGTCCGCACGTTCACGCCGGAGGCGGTCGTCGTGCCCTTGCAGTAGGCCGTCGCGGTGAAACGCAGACGTGCGCCGGGCAGCGCCGGGCCCTCTGAGAGCTCCGACTGCCGGGCCGCATAGCGGGAGTCCAGCGTGGTCACCTCGTAGAGAAGCGCGAAGGTCACCGCCGCCGTGGCTGTCGCTACGATCTTGCGTCCTGTCGAACGCGTCAGGAACATGCTGGTCTATAGGTGGACCGGCAGCTTTCGCAGGAAGGTGCCAGCCACCCATGCGGGGGGCGGTTCCACTATACCGGCCCGGCGGCCGAAGGTCAAAGTTCGATTAGGTCAAATGGGCTAGAACTGCTGCCCGTCGCTGGCCTTCTGAGCCAGTCTTCGGCGATGAGCCAAAATCATGGCAAGCGATGCCCGATAGCCCACGGCGGCCAGCACCAAGGCGCCTACCGTCGATCCCACCAGATACGCCCACATGAACGGCGCGAGGATGTGGCCGACGCCGACGAGATCGCGCCAGGACGCAGCCGCCAGCTCCGACAGCGCCTGCTCGAGCGTTTGCGGCTGGATGTCGACGCCGAGCAGCGCGGCGCCGGCGAGCGTCGAGAGGGTGTAGTAGGGGAGGATGATCCAGGGCAGGTTCGAATACACGCCGAGGATCACCGCGACGCGATTGAGGCGCAACAGGAACGCCAGCGCGAGTCCCATCACGGCATGAAGGCCGAGGAAGGGCGAGAAGCCGAGAAAGACCCCGAGAGCGAAGGCCGCGGCGGTCCGTTGCGGCGTGTCGTGAGTGTGGAGCAGCTGTTCCAGCCAGCCCCGGATGCGCGGCGAGCTCAGCATGGACGCGATCAGAAATGGGTGAAGCCCTCGGGCATGGGTAATTGGACGCCATCGCGTTCGAGTCGGATGGCACGATCGGCGGTCAGCTCGCCAATTCGCGTCAGCGCGAGCCCGCGCGCTTGGCGCTGCACCAGGCGCATCCCGCCTCGCCTTCGATGCGCAACCGCGAAGAGCAGTTCGTAGTCATCACCACCCGACAGGCTCGCTGGCAGCGGATCGGCTCCGTGCTCGCTGAACCATTTCGACGCTCCAGGATGGATGGGAATCGCATTCGCATCGATACGCGCGCCGGTCCCGCTGGCCGCCGCCACCTGCTGGACGGCGTCCGCCAGGCCATCGCTCAGATCCATGCACGCGCTGCCCGTTCCTGTCCGCCCGAGCAGGCGCCCGAGCCGCGCCCGTGGCGCCGGACGCCGGTGCCGCAACACGCACTCCGCGAGCGCGGGATCGTCCGGCGTCTCGCATCCCGTCGCTCCGTGCTCGCGCAGCCAGCCGAGCCCGGCCACCGCCGCGCCAATGCTGCCGCTGACATACAACTGATCGCCAGGCGTGCCACCTGCGCGTGTCAGCACGCGCCGCGCCTTCACTGTGCCCGTCACGGTGACGTCGATCACGAGCGGACCTGGAGATTTCGAGATGTTGCCGCCAGCCAGCGTCACGCCGGACTCCGCGGCCATCGTCAGCAATCCGTCGAGGAGATGATCCACATCGCTGACCGGAAGTTGCGGCGGGAGGAGGAGCGACAGGAGCGCGAGCCTCGGCGCAGAACCCATGGCGGCGAGATCGCTGACGTTGACGGCGAGCGCCTTGTAGCCGACGTCGGCCAGCGTCGAGAAGCGGCGATCGAAATGAACGCCCTCCACGAGCGCGTCCACTGACAGCACCGAACTCATGCCCCGCTCTCCTTCGTCCACCGCGGCATCGTCGCCGATGCCGACGATGAGCGAGGACGGAGCGGACGGCAGCCGGCGGCGGATTCTCTCGATGAGCGCGCGTTCGCCGATGGCGGCGACCGTCGTCTCGGACCTGCTATCTGGCGTAGTCAACGGCCCGCGTTTCACGAATGACGGTGACCTTGATCTGGCCGGGATACTCGAGCTCGTTCTCGATCCGCCGCGCGATATCCTTCGACAGCCAGACGGTTTCCTCATCCGAGACGTGGTCGCTCTCGACCATGATGCGGATCTCGCGACCGGCTTGAAGGGCGAAGGCTTTCGAGACGCCCTGGAACGAATCCGCAATCCCTTCGAGTTTCTCCAGCCGCTTCACGTACGACTCGAGGATGTCGCGCCGCGCCCCCGGACGCGCTGCGGAAATGGCATCTGCGGCCTGAACGATCATCGCCTCGAGCGACGGCCAATCGATGTCCATGTGGTGTGCGGCGACCGCCATCAGGACCGGTTCGCTCTCGCCGTGCTTGCGGAGGAAGTCGAGACCAAGCTCGAGGTGCGTGCCCTGCAGATCGCGATCGATCGCCTTGCCGATGTCGTGCAGAAACGCGGCGCGCGCCGCGATGTGTCCGTTGAGACCGATTTCCTTGGCCATGATGCCCGCCAGGAACGCCACCTCCTTCGAGTGATTGAGGACGTTCTGGCCGTAGCTGGTGCGGAACTTGAGCCGCCCCATCAAGCGGAGGACTTCCGGATGGAGGTCGAACAAGCCGAGCTCGAACGCCGCCGCCTCGCCTTCCTTGCGGACGGCCTCCTCCATGTCGGTCTTGACCTTCTCGACGACTTCTTCGATGCGCGCAGGGTGAATGCGGCCGTCGGCGATCAGCCGCTCAATCGCCTGACGCGCCACCTCGCGACGGAATGGATCGAAGCTCGAGAGGATGATTGCGCCTGGCGTGTCGTCGACGATCAACTCGACGCCGGTGGCCGTCTCGAGGGCGCGGATGTTCCGGCCTTCGCGGCCGATGATGCGCCCTTTCAGGTCGTCGCTCGGCAAGTCCACCACCGAGACCGTCGTTTCAATCGCGTGCTCGGCTGCGCTTCGTTGGATCGCATCCGTGATGATTTGCTGGGCCCGCGCCGCGGCAGTTTCGCGTGCTTCTGCCTCCAGCCGCTTGACGAGATTGGCGGCATCGCGACGGGCGTCGGTCTCGATGTGTTTGACGAGGAGCTCGCGCGCTTCGTCCGCGGTCATGCCCGCGACGCGCTGCAGTTCGCGATGTCGATCGGCCACGAGCTGCTCGGCCTTAGTGCGTGCGGCTGCTGCGGCCTGTTCCTGGCTGACGAGTTCCTTCTGGCGCCCGCGCAGATCCTGTTCGAGCCGATCGTTCGCGGCTAGGCGATCGGCAAGCGAACGCGTCTTGTCAGCCAATGCCTGCTCGAGGTTGAGGATCTCCTCGCGCCGTTGTCGCATCTGCTGCTCGGCCGCGGCCGCATCGGCGTGGGCTTTTTCTCTGGCTTCGAGCGCCGCTTCCTTGCGAAGTGTTTCAGCGTCACGCTCCGCCTGGCGCAGGATCCGCTCGCTGTCGGCTTGCGCGCGCGCCACGGTTTCGGCGGCGGCATGGCGTTGCCGCGACGCGATCCACCAGAGCACCGCAATCACGGCGACGAGCAGAATGAGAATGGTGAGATACGGGAGGATCGAGACAAACGCGGTCAACGAGACGGCCGGTAGACCCATGCGTGCCACCGTCCTGTATGTGAAGCCCGCTGGGTGAATCGTTAGCGGGCGCAGGAAAAGGAATGGCCCCCGCTTTGCCGTGTGGGGAGGTCGGATGAACCTGCTATAGCAGGTGGAACCGCTGCACAAGCCGCGCTTCAGGCTTCCTCTTGCAGAGGCATGCACACCACGCAGCGTCGCGATTCACTTGGGGTTAGAACATCGGCTCAAACGAGCCTCCTAACCATCACGCACAAAGCAGGGAACTCAAACTTCCAGACGATTGTACCGCACAGACCGCAGCTCATGCTACCCGGCGGCTAATCGGGCCCCCGCCGGCTGCAGCGCGAGGTCGAGCATGCGCTCTAACTCCTTGGCGCGATGCGCGATCCCCACCTGGTTGTCGTGCGCGTTGTCGCACGTGCGGAAGTACTCGTCCGCGATATTCAAGGCCGCGAGGACAGCAACCTTGAGCGTGTCGCCCGACGGGCATTCCTTGATCGCCAGGCGCATCTTCTCGTCGACGTAAGCGGCCAGGTCAGCCACATACGCCGAGTCCAACGAGCTCCGGATGGGATAGCGCTGACCGTGAATCTCGACGGTGACGATTCGCGTTGGTTGATCCATGTTGACCTGTCGCTTGTCGTTCCCGGGTTCCAGGTTCAAGGTTCCCAGGTTCTTGGTTCAGGGTTCTTGGTTCAAGGTTCTTCGGTTCCGAACCAGCGAACCGAGAACCCGGGAACCTGGAACCCGTGAACTTGGAACATCACTTTCAAATATTCAGCGCTTCGATCTGCGCGAGCATGTCTTCGACGCGCGACTTGATCAACTCGCGTTCTTCGCGCAGCGCTGTGACCTCGGCGTTGGATCCTTCCGATGCGGTCAGTCTCGCCAGCGCAGTATCGAGCTCGCGCACCAGTCGGCCGTTTTCTTCCGACAGGCGCCCTTCGTTGGTGCGTAGGCGCTCGACCAGTCCGACGAGCAGCTTGATTTTTTCTTCCAGCCGGTCGATGGATTCGAGATCGACCGATCGAGTTGCAACCGCTTTAGCCAATGCGTGCCTCCGGATCTTTGTGGCGACGTGATCTTACCGTCGTTCAGCATTATGTGCCGTGCGGAGCGCCTCAACGATTCTCTCGGTGGCTGCCTGTGCTTCGTCGTCTGTCAACGTACGATCCGCGGCGCGGAACGTGAGACGGAGCGACAAGCTGACGCGCCCTTCGGGGACGCCTTTCCCCTGGTAGCGGTCGAACTCTGCGATCGAGACAAGCGTTGATGGTGCCGCCGACCGGATCGTGCCACGAACTGCGGCGGCAGGCAAGGTATCGTCGATCAACATCGAGAGGTCGCGAACGATTGATGGATAGCGTGGCAGCGATTCGATCACGCGTTCGTCGCCCGATGCCACGGCGGCGAGCGCTTTCAAGTCGAGCTCGCCGGCATAGACCTCCTCCGACGCCGGCACGCCGCGCGCCTCGACGATTGACGGCGCAATCTGACCGACAATCCCGATGCGAGTCTGTGTTCCGTTGTGGACGGCAAGAACATCGGCGGTGCGCCCGCGCACCAGAAACGGGGCGGAGCCAGGTCCGAACTCAACATCCACGCCAATCGCCGCGCAGATCTGCTCGACGATGCCCTTGGCGTCGAAGAAGTCGACCATCCGTGTCGGCATTGACCAGTGCGGACCGTCCGCGGCTCCCGACCACACGAACGCCGCTGCACGTCCCTCGCCGGTGGAGCCGAAGCGGCTGCCCGATTCGAACAGCTGGATGTCTTTGCGCTCCCGGCGACGGTTGTGTGCGCACGCATCGAGCAACCCCGGAAGGAGCGACGGCCGCAGCACGGCAAATTTCTCCGACAGGGGATTGGCGATTGGCGACGGCTCGACGCCGGGTTCGCTGAACGGCAGCGCAGCCTCTTTCTCGACGAACACGAACGTTGCGGATTCCGAGAACCCGGTTGACGTGAGAATCTGGCGGACCAGCCGTTCGAGCGACAGGCTCGCGGGCGGCGCTGGTTGCGGCTCGGTCAAGGACGGGAACGTGGTTGGCAGGCGATCGAACCCAAAGTGACGGCCGACCTCTTCAATGAGATCCGCCTCGCGCATCACGTCCACGCGAAAGCTCGGCACGGTCACGTGCCAAAGGCGATCGTCCAGACGGATGGTTTCGGACAACGTGAATCCAAGGGCCTGCAGAATCCGCGTGACATCGGCCGGAGGGACGCTTTGTCCGAGCAGTCGCGCAATCCTGGAGGCCCTCAGGTCGATCTGCAGCACCGTGCGCGGACTGGGATACCGATCGATGATCGGCCCACGTGGCCGGCCGGCGCCGATCTTCTCGAAGAGTGCGGCCGCGCGGGCGATACCAATCGGCGGCGCGTCAATGTCGCCGCCGCGCTCGAACCGGATCGACGCCTCGGTTTTCAGTCCCAGTCGCTTGCTGGTCCGACGGATGGATGGCGGGAAAAAATACGCGCTTTCGAGCGCGATGAGCCGCGTCGACGCGCTGATTTCCGAGTCTCGGCCGCCCATGACCCCGCCGATCGCGCTGGCGTGCTCCGCATCCGCAATCATGAGCATGTCTGGCTCGAGCGCGCGATCCACGCCGTCCAGCGTCGTCATGCGCTCGCCGGATCGAGCGCGGCGAATCACCAGCGCTCGTCCTGCCAGCCGCTCGAGATCGAACGCGTGCATCGGCTGGCCCATTTCGAGCATCACGTAGTTGGTGACGTCGACGATGTTGCTGATGGAGCGGACGCCGGCTGCCTCGAGACGTTCCACGAGCCATGGCGGCGACGCTCCAACGCTAATCTCGAATACCTGCGCGCAATATCGCGGACAGAGATCTGGATCCTCGATGCGGACTTGCAGATCCTCCGCTGGTCCGGCTTGCGGCATCGTGACGCCTGGCATCTGCAGCGGCAGTCCCCAGATCGCGGACGCTTCACGCGCGATGCCGACATGGCTCAAGCAGTCGGGACGGTTCGCGGTAATCTCGAAATCGATCACCGGGTTGTGTCCTGGCTCGACCGAAGCCACCTCGAAACCGCGCAGGCTGATCTCGCGCGCGACACTCTCGGCATCGCCCGTCACGCCGACGAGCTCACGCAGCCATGGATAGACGATCTTCACTGGATGCTACTCACGGAGGAAACTGCTCCAGGAAGCGCAGGTCGTTTTCGTAGAAGAGACGGATGTCTTCGACGCCCCACTTGAGAAGCGCCACGCGCTCGATGCCCATGCCGAACGCGAACCCGGTGTATCGCTCCGGGTCGTATCCGACCGCTTCGAACACGGCCGGATGCACCATGCCGCTCCCGAGAATCTCGAGCCAGCCCGACCGCTTGCACATCGGGCAACCCTTGCCCTCGCACTTGGCGCAGCTGATATCGAGCTCGGCGCTCGGCTCGGTATAGGGGAAGAAGCTCGGACGAAATCGCACGCGCCGCTCCGGCCCGAAGAGGTCGTGCACGAAGGCTGTCAGCGTGCCTTTCAAGTCGGCCAGCGACACGTCCTCCCCGACGACCAGCGCTTCGACCTGCGTGAACATTGGCGTATGCGTGAGGTCGAACTGGTCGCGACGATACACGCGTCCTGGCGCAATCAAGCGCACCGGCGGTTGGAACTTCTCCATGTGCCGGATCTGCATGCCCGACGTGTGAGTGCGGAGTAGCGTGGCGGCCGTGCCGACGAGGGACGTGACGGGCGCGCCGAGGTAGAGCGTGTCCTGCATGTCGCGCGCAGGATGCTCCGGCGGCATGTTGAGCGCCTCGAAGTTGTGGTACTCGTCCTCGAGCTCCGGTCCGTCGATGATGAGGAAGCCGAAGCGCGAGAAGATCGCTTCGATGCGATCGCGCAGGATCGTCAGCGGATGCCGGTGGCCGATGCGCCGCGTGCGGCCGGGCAGGCTGATGTCGACCGAACCGGCAGGCGGCCGTGCCGCGCCGACCGCGGAGACGCGCGCGGTCAGCCGGATCTCGATATCTTCCTTGAGCTGATTGACGAGCTGCCCGAGGCGTGGACGCTCGTCGGCCGGGACTTGACCGAGACCCTTGAGGAGCGTCGAGACCAGGCCGCCTTTTCGCGAGAGATACCGATCGCGGACAGCCCGCAGATCGGCTTCCGTTGCCGCGCCGGCCAGATCCCGATCGAACTGCTCTCGAAGCTTCTCGACGTCGCTCATGGGAGCGAAGCCCTAAGCGGTCTTCGCGTCGGCGGCCGTCTTGGCGAGGCGAGCGAACGCCGTGGGGCTCGTGACCGCGAGGTCGGCGAGCGCCTTACGATCGATGGGGTTGCCGGCCGCCTTCAGTCCAGCGATCAGCTGGCCGTAGGTCAGGCCATTCTCCCGCGCCGCCGCGTTGATGCGAACGACCCACAGCCGCCGGAAATCGCGCTTCTTGCGGCGACGTCCGACGAATGCGTACTTGAGCGCCGTATCGACCGATTCTTTCGCCGATCGATAGAGCTTGCTCTTGGTCTGATAGAAGCCCTTCGCGCGGGCGAGGAGCTTCTTCCGCTTCGCGCGCCGAACATTTCCGCGTTTTACTCTTGGCATTTCGGTTGTCTCTGCTTCCTTGTTCGTGTCTGGCTCAGGGCCCGACTCAGTCCGGCAGCATCCGGCTCAGCCGCTTGTGATCCGCTTTCGCCACGACGACCGTGCCGCGCAGCCCGCGCTTGCGGCTTCGCGTCTTGCTCGTCAGGATGTGCTGCTTGAACGCCTTGGCCCGGACGATCTTGCCCGTTCCCGTCTTCTTGAAGCGCTTCGACGCGCCTTTGTGAGTCTTCAGTTTCGGCATAGCTATTCTGGAGCCCTTTCCGATTCGCGTTTTGGGCTTGGACGTTTGGTCCCGGCCCGCTGCGCGAGGATCGTGTGCATCTGATTGCCTTCCTGGCGCGGCGCGTTCTCGGCAATCGCCACGTCGCTCAAGTCTTCGATCAATCGCTCGAGGATCCGGCGCCCGATTTCCGGGTGCGCCATTTCACGACCGCGGAAGAAGATGGTCGCCTTGACCTTGTCGCCGTCCGCGAGGAAGCGCTCGATGTGCTTCTTCTTGAACTGATAGTCGTGCTCGTCGACCTTCGGGCGGAACTTGATCTCCTTGACCTCGATGATCTTCTGATGCTTCTTGGCCTGCCGGGCGCGCTTCTGCTCCTGGTACTGATAGCGTCCGAAGTCCATGATGCGACAGACCGGCGGGACGGCGGTGGCGGCAATCTCCACCAGGTCCAGACCCTTCTGCCGTGCAATTGCGAGCGCCTGCTGCGGCGCCATGATCCCGAGCTGCGCGCCCGTGTCATCGATGACGCGCACCTCCCGAACCCTGATCCGCTCGTTTACCCTTGTCCGGTCGTCCCGACGCGGGCTTCGTTCGAATGCGATAGTGCCTCCTATAAAAGCGTCCAGCTGCCAGCTTCCAGCTATCCGCTCGCCGCTTCCGCGATTCCGCCACTGGGCGGTTCAGACGCTCTCTTGTTCCCGATCTCAATCATCGCATCCGCGATGAACTGATCCACCTGCCTGGCCCCCAGATCGCCGCCGGTGCGGCTCCGCACCGAGACGGTGGATTCCGCAGCCTCACGGTCGCCGGCCACCAGCATATACGGGATCTTCTGCAGCTGGGCTTCGCGGATCTTAAATCCAATCTTTTCCTGCCTGGCATCCAGCTCGACCCGCAGGCCCGCTTTTCGTAGTTGCTCCGTCACCGATCGCGCGTAGTCCGCATGCCGATCGGCAATAGGCAGGACGATCGCCTGCACCGGCGCCAGCCACAGCGGGAACGCGCCGGCATAGTGCTCGATGAGCAGCGCGATGAACCGTTCGAAGCTGCCAAAGATCGCGCGATGAATGACGACCGGCCGATGCTCCGCGTTGTCGGCGCCGACGTACTTGAGATCGAACTGCTGCGGCAGCTGGTAATCGAGCTGCACCGTCGCACACTGCCACTTGCGGCCGAGAGCGTCAGTGACCGCGAAGTCAATCTTCGGTCCGTAGAAGGCGCCGTCGCCCTCGTTGATCGTGTACGCGACCTTGACGGCTTCGAGTGCCTTCTTCAGTTCGGCTTCGGCGTGGTCCCATGTGCTGACCTCGCCCAGGAATTCTGCCGGACGCGTCGACAGCTTCATCTCCGGCGTCAATCCGAAATCGTTGTAGACGCGCTGCACCAGGCGCAGCAGCCGCTCGACTTCGTCCCCGATCTGATCCTCACGCAGGAAGATGTGCGCATCGTCCATCACGAACTCGCGCACGCGGGTCAGACCACTGAGGACGCCAGACGCTTCCATGCGATGGAGGACGCTTTGCTCGTGGATCCGCAGCGGCAGGTCGCGGTAGCTGCGAACCTCGCTGCCGAAGAGCAGCATGTGCCCCGGGCAGTTCATCGGCTTGAGGCCCGACTGTTCCTCATCACCCTCTGTCTGAATGAGGAACATGTTTTCGCGGTAATGGGTCCAGTGGCCGGACTTTTCCCAGAGCGCCTTGTTGAATACGAGCGGCGCCCGCACCTCGACATAGCCGGCCGGAAAGAGGATCTCGCGCATGTAGTTGGCGAGCAGGTTGACCAGCGTCGTGCCCTTGGGCAGCCAGAACGGCTCGCCCGGGGCCCACGGGTGAAACCAGAACAGCGCGAGCTCGCGGCCGATTCTGCGGTGGTCGCGCTTCTTGGCCTCCTCGATCCGCTGCAGATGCGCCTTGAGGTCCGACTCGCTGAAGAACGCCGTGCCGTAGACGCGCTGCATCGGCTGATTGCGCGCATCGCCTTTCCAATAGGCGTTCGACGTGCTCAAGAGCTTGAAGCCTTTGAGACGGCCGGTCGAGGGCACGTGCGGACCCACGCAAAAGTCCACGAACGTATCGCGATCTTTTATCGTGTAGACCGAGACTTCGGGGCTGCCCGCCGTCTTCTCTTCGATCAGCTGCACCTTCAGGGGCTCGCCCTTGGCTGTGAAGAATGCCTTGGCCTCTTCGCGTGGCCACATCTGGCGCTCGTACACGAGATCCTGCGAGGCCAGCTCCTTCATCCTCTTCTCGATAGCCTCGAGATCTTCCGGCACGAACGGACGCGGCACGACGAAGTCGTAATAGAACCCGTCGTCGATCGCTGGACCGATGCCGCACTGCGTGCCGGGAAAGAGCTGGGTCACCGCGGCAGCCATCAGATGCGCGGTGCTGTGTCGATACAATTCGAGCGCTTCGGGACTGCGGTCCGTGATCAGGCGCAGCCGCGCGTCCTTGTTCAGCGGATAGGTCAGGTCGACGAGCCGTCCGTCCACGTCGGCTGCCAGTGCGGCTTTGGCGAGGCCTGGAGAGATCTGTGCCGCAATGTCGCGGGGAGTGCTCCCAGCAGACACGCGACGGCTCGTGCCGTCAGGCAGCGTGACGACGATCTCTGACATCAGCAGATAGCAGGTAAGGGGAATGTCGTTCCTGTGGTGTGTTCTCGACAGTGCGGTTCAGAACGGCGGCCCGCCTTCGCTCGCTGTGCGAGCTTCGGCGCGCAACCTTCGCGTGGCTTGCCAACCGTAGCACACGCTCCGGTTCGCAAGCGTGAGCGAAGGTTGGTAGGCACGGGCAGACTCGAACTGCCGACCTCCTGCGTGTCAAGCAGGCGCTCTAACCAACTGAGCTACGCGCCTATGTCTTGAAAACACTGGCCTTACCGAAAGGGTCTAGTTTAGCAAGGGAACAGGGAAAAGGCAAAAGGCAGAAGGCACACAAGGCAGAAGGCAGAAGGCAGAAGGCAGAAGGGAAAAGGCGGTAGCCTTTTCCCTTTCAAGTCTGCGACTAGTTCACCGCCGACTTGAGTGCTTTACCAGCAGTGAAACGCACGACGCGGCGCTTCGGAATCTTGATCGCGGCACCGGTCTGCGGATTCCGCGCGGTGCGCGCCTTCCGCTGGGCCGTCTTGAACGTACCGAATCCGACAAACGTGATCGGCTGTCCTTTTTTCAATGACTTCGTCACGCCCTCGATGAAGGAGTCGACGGCCGCTGCCGCGCTGGTCTTGGTAATGCCCGTGTCCTCGGCAATCTTCGAGATGAGTTCCTGCTTGTTCATGAACGCCCTCCGGTCGGAAGAAAAGAAAAACCCGTGCACACGCAGCGCGGGAGACGTGAGCGGTTATACGCTGCTCATCAGTGACTGTCAATAGCGCGGAACGCGGATCTTGCACATCGACGGGACGCGGATCTTGCAGATCGACGGGACGCGGATCTTGCAGATCGACGGGACGCGGATCACGCGGCGATCTTGACCTTGAGTCGCTCGAGTGCGGCATCCAGGATCGGATCGGTGGTAGGCGCGGCAGTGCCGAACTCGACGTCTGGCTCGTCGACGGCGAGATCGGGTTCGACGCCACGGCCTTGAATCGGATTGCCGTTGGGCGTGATGTAGCGTGCGTAGGTCAGCCAGAGGCCACGTCCCTCCGGCAACTTCACGAGTTTCTGGATGCCGGCGCGGCCGAGCGTGCGCTCGCCGATCAATTCCGCGCGATTGTTGTCGTTCAAGGCCGCGACGAACAGTTCACTGGCGCCCGCGGTGCCCGTGCTTTGGAGAACGGCAGTCGGGAGGTCGATTGCCCCATCCCCCGAACGAGCGGACACAGGCTCGCGAGGCTCGGGCTTGCCGCGCCCCGTCTTGATCGCGAGCGTTCCGGATTTCACGAACACGCGCGCGGCGGCGATCCCGTTTTCGAACGTCCCTTCCGCCGTACGCCGCACGTCGACAATCAACGCCTTGGCGCCGCTCTTCGCGAGGTCGGCCGCCTGCTTCCGCAACTCGTCGGCGATACCGTCGCGGAACGACACGACGCGGAGGTAGCCGGTGGATCCAATTAGCCGGCTGGTCACGAGAGGACCGGCGATCTTTTCCCGAGTCAACACGATGTCGTGCGGTTCAGCTGCGTTGCCGCGGAACACGGTCAGCGTGACTTTGCTGCCCTCTTTGCCTCGCAGCAGCCGCGACCCTTCGAAGACGGACATGTCGCGCGTCGGCTTGCCGTCGATGGCGCGAATGGTGTCGGCCGTCTGCAGCCCGGCCTTCTGAGCTGGCGATCCATCGCGCGCTGCAACCACATAGAGG
>Ga0209382_10003958_pt1 | contig 20175 bp, 22 predicted proteins | sample SoiMetdeltSBSDD5_FD_187599 | JGI IMG/M metagenome (GOLD analysis project Ga0209382, IMG submission 187599) | Bulk soil microbial communities from a Populus tree surrounding site in Tennessee, USA - Soil MetaG P. deltoides SBSDD5 (SPAdes) (version 2) | ecosystem: Environmental > Terrestrial >... | reverse complement strand
TCGATGCCCATGGCCTCGGCGACGGGCACCCCGACGGGGAGGTCGCCGGGCAGGACGAGGATGCCCGCGTGGTCCTCGCCCAGCTTCAGCTCCCGGGCCGAGCAGAGCATCCCGTCGGACCACTCGCCGCGGACCTTGCGCCGGCCGATCTCCAGGCCGCTCGGCATGGCGGTCCCGACCGTGGCCAGCGGCACCAGGTCGCCGGGCTGCATGTTGAAGGCGCCGCAGACGATCTGCAGCGCCTCGCCGCTGCCGGTGGCGTCCACCTCGACCAGCTGGACCTTGTCCGCGTTGGGGTGGGGCCGGGTGGCCAGCACCCGCGCCACGACGATGCCGTCGAGCCCCTCGCCGAGCCGCTCCATCGACTCGACCGCCAGGCCGAGGTCGCTGAGCTGCTCGCCGAGGTCGGCGGGGTCGCCCTCGAAGGGGGCGAACTCACGGAGCCAGGACAGGAGGACCTTCATGGGTTGTCTCGCTTCAGAACTGGGTGAGGAAGCGGATGTCGTTGGTGAACAGCTCGCGCAGGTCGTCGACGCCGTGCCGGGCGATGGCCAGGCGGTCGACGCCGAAGCCGAACGCGAAGCCCTGCCACTCGTCGGGGTCGAGACCGCAGTTGCGCAGCACGTTGGGATGGACCATGCCGCAGCCGCCGAGCTCCATCCACGAGCCGTCCGGGCGCTGGATGTCGAACTCGGCCGACGGCTCGGTGAACGGGAAGTACGAGGGCCGCAGCCGGGACGTGAAGTCGCCGCCGAAGTAGGCCTTGGTGAAGGTGTCGATCGTGCCGGCCAGGTCGGCGAAGGTGATCTCCCGGTCGACGACCAGTCCCTCGAGCTGGTGGAAGACCGGCATGTGGGTGGCGTCGGCGGTGTCCGAGCGGAACACCCGCCCGGGGATGATGCAGTAGTACGGCGGCGGGCTGCCGGTCATCACCCGGATCTGCACCGGGGAGGTGTGGGTCCGCAGCAGCGTCGAACCCGGCCCCCCGTAGGTGACGTACAGCGTGTCGTACATGTCCCGGGCGGGATGGCCCTCGGGGAAGTTGAGCGCGCCGAAGTTGTTCCAGTCCGTCTCGACCTCGGGCCCCTCTTCGACCGTGTAGCCCATGGCGACGAAGACGTCCTCCAGCTCCTCCATGGCCTGGGTCACCAGGTGGAGGTGACCGAAGCCCCGGCCGGGCAGGACCTCGGTGAGGTCCAGGCGGTCGGCCTCCAGCGTCGCCCGCCGGGCCTCGGCCTCCAGGGCGGTGCGCCGGTCGGCGAGCGCGGCCGTGATGCGGTCGCGGGCCGCGTTCAGCGCCTGACCGCCCTCCCGCCGCTGCTCGGGCTGGAGCGAGCCGAGCGACTGGCGGAGTCGAGCCAGCAGCGAGCGCTTGCCGAGCAGCTCGCTCTCGAGGGCCCGGAGCTCGTCGAGGGTGGTCGCCTTGGCGATGCGCTCGGTCGCGTCGACTTCGAGCTGGTCGATGCGCCCGCCGTCGAGCCGGTCGTCGTTACTGGAAGTCATGCTGCGCTGCACCCTGCTCCTGGGGACGATGCGTCGTCCAGTCGATTCCGTGACCTGTCCTGGCTCCCGCGGCGCTGGCGGAGGGCCTCGAAGCAGAGCAAGGTCCCCGCCATGGCGACGTTGAGCGACTCGACGGGCGCCCGCATCGGGATCGTGGCCCGCTCGTCGAGCTGGGCCCCGACGTCGTCGGGGAGCCCGTGCGCCTCGCTGCCGAGGACGACGGCGGTCGGCCGGGTCAGGTCGACCTCGTCGTAGGCGCGTCCGCCCCGGGCGACGGTACCCACGGACCGGAGGCCGCGCTCCCGGAGCAGGGCCACCAGCGCGGCGGCGGCGTCCGACCGGACCACCGACACCCGGAAGAGCGACCCCGCGGACGCCCGCACGCACTTGGGGTTGTAGGGGTCGACGGCGTCGTCACTGAAGACCACGGCGCCGGCGCCGACGGCGTCGGCCGACCGCAGCAGCGTGCCGGCGTTGCCGGGATCGTTGACCCCCACCAGCACCACCACCAGCTCCGGCCGCTCCAGGCCGTCGACGACCGGCCCGAGGGCCCGGTCCTCGCGGACCGCGATCGCGGCGATCGGCTGCGGGGTGGCGGGGGCGGTGACCCGGGCCAGGGTCCCAGCCGGCGCCCGGTGGACGGTCGCCCCACTCCCCCGGGCCCGCTCGACGAGCTCGGCCGGTGCATCGGGCTCGGCCACCACCTCCAGCAGGGCCACACCCGCCGCCAGCGCCTCGGCCACCAGCTTGGGACCGTCGATCACGAACGTGCCCTCCGCCTCCCGGGCCTTGCGCTGCCGGGACAGCTGCCGCAGCCGGCTCAGGACCGGGTGCCGGGCGCCGATCACCGCGGCTAGGCGGACTCGGGGGTGGCCGCCGCGCTCTCCTCCCACGCCTCGGTGGCGGTGGCGACCAGCGCGGCGAACGCCGCGGCATCGGTCACCGCGAGATCGGCCAGGACCTTGCGGTCGACCTCGACACCGGCGATGCGGAGGCCGGCCACGAACCGGCTGTAGGACGTGCCGTTGAGCCGGCACCCGGCGTTGATCCGCTGGATCCACAGCCGCCGGAAGTCACCCTTGCGGGCCCGGCGGTCGCGGAAGGCGTACTGACCGCTGTGCATGAGCTGCTCGTTGGCCGCCCGCAGGGACCGGCTCTTGTTGCCGTAGTACCCCTTGGCGCGCTCGAGCGTCGCGCGGCGCTTCTTCTTGGCGTGGACGGATCGCTTGACCCGAGCCATGCTCCGCTCCTTTCCTCTACGTCTCGCCTGAACGCGGCTCTGGTCGGCAGCCCGCGGCTACCGGCCCAGCAGCCGCTTCATCCGGGCCTCGTCGCCCGGGCTCAGCGGAGTGTCGCCGTGCAGGCGGCGGGTGCGCTTCGACGGCTTCTGCTCCAACTTGTGGTTCAGGAACGCGCGGCGCCGGCGCAGCTTGCCGGTGCCGGTGATCTTGAAGCGCTTGGCCGCGCCGCGGTGGGTCTTCATCTTGGGCATGTCGAAATCCTCGGTTGTCCCTGTCCTTCAGCGGCTAAGCGGTCTCGCCCTTCGATGGGGTCGCCGGGCGGGGCTCACGCCCGTCGCCGTCGGCCACCGTGCTCTCCCGCTTGGCCCTTTCGGCTGCCGCCTGAGCCTTGCGGTCGGGCGCCAACACCATCGTCATGTTGCGGCCGTCCTGGCGGGGCATGATCTCGACCCGGGCCAGGTGGCTCACCGCTTCGACCACGTTGTCGAGGATCCGCATCCCGAGCTCGGGGTGGTGGACTTCCCGACCCCGGAAGGTGAGCGTGACCTTGACCTTGTGGCCGTCGTGCAGGAAGCGTTCGACCTTGCGGGTCTTGGTGTCGAAGTCCCCCCCGGAGATCTTCGGTCGGTACTTCATCTCCTTGATGGAGACGTTCGAGGCCTTCTTCCGTGACTCCTTGGCCCGCTGCGCCGCCTCGTACTTGTACTTGCCGTAGTCCATGATCCGGCAGACGGGCGGGTTGGCTTGGGCGGCCACCTCGACCAGGTCGAGGTCGAGCTCGCGGGCTCGGGCCAGCGCTTCCGGTAACGGCTTGATCCCGATCTGCTGACCGTCGGCGCCGACGAGGCGGACCTCTCGGGCGCGTATGCGGTCGTTGATGCGGGGTTCGCTGTTGTTCGGCGGCGCTATCGCCGATCACTCCTCATGAATGCGCAGGCACCTCCGTTACGCAATGTCTGTCCAATGTGGGGGCGCCGCTACGTGGATCCTGGTCGCAGTGACTGGTCACTGCGACCAAAAACAACGAAGCGGACGCCGGGAAGCCGACATCCGCGTCCTGACGGGCATCCGCCCGCTGCGTCCGTCCGACCCGGGCGCACCCCTGCTCTGGAGCAGTCGGCTCCGTCGCAACCGGTGTGGCCGGGTGGGGGCCGGCTCGCTGGGAGCAGGCCCCGCTTCCCATGAAGTTGTCGGCGTAGGGTACCAGTGCGTCAGCGTCACCGGACAACCCGTCGCCGGCTCGTCACGCGAGATGCCGAAACCCCACCCACATCGGGAGAGTCATGAGCCTCTGGACCCCATCAGGCGAGCATCCCGTCGACCGCAACCGCGAACCCCAGCCGGAGGCCGATTCCCAGCCGGGCCCGGCGACCGCGCCGCCCGGCGCCGCGGGCGACGCGGTCCCCTCGCTGGAGGACCTGACACCCGAGCAGCGGGCCCAGGTCGAGGAGATGGCCCGCCAGATGGAGGAGGCGCAAGCCCGCATGCTGCGCGCGCCGGCGAGCGCCGTCGTGGGCCAGCAGGCGCTGCAGTTCTACGAGTTGGCGGCGGTCTACCTGTCCCAGGATGCGCCCCGCCTGGACGACGCCCGGCTCGCCATCGACGCCTTCGCCGGCGTGGTCGAGCGGCTCGGCTCCCGCCTCGACCAGGCCGAGCAGCCGCTGCGCCAGGCGCTGACCCAGGTCCAGATGGCCTTCGTCGAGGCCAGCAAGGCGGCGGCGGGCAACAGTGCTACCAGCGGGCCCGGTGCGACCGGCGAGGCCGGCGAGGGCTAGAAAACGGCGATGCCATCTCGCCGCGTGGCGCTGCTGGGGCTGGCGGCCACGCTCGTGATCCTGGGCGTGGTCGCGGTGGCCGTGGTCGTGCTCAACGACGACGACTCTGCGGCCCAGGACGGAGCGGCCGAGCCGGTCGACCTCGCGGTGGTCGGCGACTCCTTCGCCGAGCAGTCCAAGGACGCCATCCTGGCCATGGGCGACGACGCCGATCTGACGACCACGGTCTACGCCTTCGGCGGCTCGTCCCTGTGCGCCTGGTTCCCCCAGCTCGGCGACCTGCGCGCGGCCCCGCCCCGGATGCTGGTCCTGTCCTTCGCCGGCAACATCTTCCAGGAGTGCGTGAACCCGACCTGCGCCGAGGAGTGCCAGGACCAGGATCCCGCGGTGACGGCCGCGAAGTACCGGGAGCACCTCGACCTGGTGCTCGCGCTGTTCGCGTCGACGCCGACCGAGGTGTACGTGGTGTCGCCGCCGCCGATCGCCGACCCGCTGCTGGCGCCCCACGCCGAGGCCATGCGGACCATGTACCAGGAGGCGCACGCCGCGCACCCCGAGCTCCGCGTCATCGACAGCGCGACCCAGCTCGACCCCGAGGGCCAGGGGTTCGCGCCGACCTTGCCGTGCACGCCGGCCGACGACTGCCCGGCCGGCCAGGACGAGGTCACCGTCCGCCAGGACGACCAGATCCACCTGACCGAGGCGGGCGCCCGCCGCTACGGCCATCTTCGACGCCCTCGACCTCTAGCTCGCCTCCGCTAGCTACGCCTCCACCGAGCTCGAGCTGGGCTGGATGTTCTTGTTGTGGTGGAACACGTTCTCGGGGTCGTACTTCGCCTTGACCTCGGCCAGCCGCCGGTAGGTGGTGTCGCCATAGGCTTCGCGCACTCGGCTGGTGTCGTCGTCGGCGTCGAGGAAGTTCACGTAGACGCCGGCGCGGTGGGGTTCGAGGGCCTGGAGGAAGTCCCTGGCCCACGCGATCTCGGCGGTGGCGACCGTGTCGTCCTGGTCCGGGAGCCAGACGGCGTCGATGACGATGTTGTGGGCGACGTCGCGGTCGGGATACGCCGTGGCATCGCCAGGGACTCGGGCCACCGCTCCACCCATGTGGAACAGCGCCGTGTACGACCGCGGCGAGCGCGCGCGATGGGCCTGCGCGGCGACGACGTCGATGACCTCGTCGGACAGACCCATGAGACTGGTGGCCTTCCAGTAGTAGTGCCATCCGTGAGGGACGGTGTCGTCGATGCCGCTCTGGTGGTCGACGTAGAGCGTGGGCCCGATCAGGTCCACGAGCGGGGTCCCGAAGCGGCGGAGCGCGTGGACGGCCCGTTCGCCGTCGTCCACCGGTCCGGCGTAGCAGCAGACCACCGCGATCGCCGGTCTGAAGTGGAGCTCGGCGCTGATGGCGGGCAGAGGCGGGATCGCGCCGAGCCGGACGATGGTTCCGAGCTCGTCGGGCGCGTCGGCGAGGAAGTCCCGGTAGAAGCGGAGCACAGTGGCGGTGTCGTCGGCCGGCCAGAAGACAGGTCCCGCCGTGATGGTCGGACCGACGGGGTGCAGGACGAACCGGAACGAGCTGACGACCCCGAAGTTCCCGCCTCCGCCGCGCAGCGCCCAGAAGAGATCGGGGTGCTCGTGGGCCGAGGCTCGGATGATCTCGCCCTCGGCCGTCACCACCTCGGCCTCCACGAGGTTGTCGACGGTGAGCCCGTGCTTGCGCATGAGCCAGCCGAGGCCGCCGCCGAGGCTGAGGCCGCCGACGCCGGTGTGGCCCACGATGCCGCCCGTGGTGGCCAGGCCATGGGCCTGGGTCTCGTGGTCGACGTCGCCCCAGAGGGCGCCACCCTGGACGTGGGCCGTGTGGCTGTCAGGGTGGACAGCGACGCCGCGCATCGCCGAGAGGTCGATGACGATCCCGTCATCGCACACCGCGGTGCCGGCCACGTTGTGGCCTCCGCCGCGCACGGCGATCTCGAGGTCGCGGTCGCGGGCGAAGCGGATCGCCGCGGCCACGTCCGCGGTCCCGGTGCATCGGGCGATCAGTCGGGGCCGCCGGTCGACCGTGCCGTTCCAGATGGCTCGGGCGGCGTCGAACTCAGCGTGCTCGGCGGTGATCAGCGCCCCCCGGAACCCGGGGATCTCCATGCCGGTCGTCGCGTCGCTCGGCCGGCTGGTTCGTTCACTGGTCGGTGCGGTCATCGTTCCTCCTGGTGGACCGGTTGGACGGGCTCATCGCACCACCGGTCGACACCGCCGAGAAGTCAGGGATCTGGACTCCGAGGTACGGAATCTGGACTTCCGGCGGGCCGGACACTCCGCGACACTGCACTCGTGAGGACCTACGGTCAGTACTGCCCGATCGCCCGCGGCGCGGAGATCTTCGCCGAGCGTTGGACGCCGCTGATCATCCGCAACCTGCATCTCGGCTGCGAGACCTTCGGGGCGATCCTGGAGGGTGCTCCCGGGCTCTCCCGCACCTTGCTGACCCAGCGGCTCGAGCAGCTCGAACGGCTCGGCATCGTCGCATCAGCGCCGAAGTCCCACGGGCGAGGGCACTGCTACCAGCTGACCGACGCCGGCCACGATCTGTTCACGGTCTGCCAGACGCTCGGCGAGTGGGGCGCCCGCTGGCTCGAGATCGCACCCGAGAACCTCGATCCCTTCGTCGCGCTGTGGTCGATGTGCAACGCGCTCCGCCCGGATCGGCTCCCGGACCGGCGGGTGGTCATCCGCTTCGACTTCACGGGGTTCCGGCCCCACGAGCGGTACTGGTTGCTGCTCGAGCACGGGGAGACCGAGATCTGCAAGACCTACTCCGGGCTCGACGAGGACCTCTACGTCACCGCCGAGGCCGAGGCGTTCGTCAAGTGGCACGCCGGCCAGCTCTCCTGGACCGACGCGACCCGCGACTCCCGGATCCAGCTCGACGGCCCGTCATGGCTCGTGCGTGCCTTCCCCACCTGGAACGCCCGCAGCACGTTCGCGCACATCAGCACCCAGCCTGGCCATAGAAACTAGAACGTGTTCTAATTTGAGATGTGACGGCAGGCCGTACGCTGCAGGCGATGACCTCCACGGTCGAGACGGTCAGCGCTGACCATCGGGAGATGCTCCGTGCGGTGGAGCTCGCGGCCGGGGTGCGCACGACGACCTCGCCCAACCCGTGGGTGGGCTGCCTTCTGGTCACGACCGGCGGCCGCCGCTTCGAGGGGGCAACCTGCCCGCCCGGCGGCCCGCACGCCGAGGCCGTGGCCCTGGCCGCGGCCCGGGAGGCCGGCGCCGATCCCCGGGGCGCCACGGCCTACGTCACGCTCGAGCCGTGCAGCCACCACGGCCGGACGCCGCCCTGCGCTGACGCGCTGATCTCGGCCGGCGTGGGCCGGGTCGTGGTCGGCCTGGCGGATCCCGACGTCCAGGTCGCCGGCCGAGGCCTGGCCGCGCTGCGCGCGGCGGGGATCGACGTCGAGGTCGGGGTGGCCGCCGCGGTCGTCGCCGAGCAGCTGGCGCCGTACATCACCCACCGCCGCACCGGCCGGCCCTACGTGGTCCTCAAGCTCGCCGCCAGCCTCGACGGTCGCACGGCCGCACCGGACGGCACCAGCCGCTGGATCACCGGACCGGAGGCTCGGGCCGACGCCCATCGGCTGCGGGCCGAGAGCGACGCGGTCCTGGTCGGCGCCGGCACGGTCCGAGCGGACGATCCGGCCCTGACCGTGCGCGACGCGACCGGCCGGGATCCGTTGCGTGTCGTCCTGGGCACAGCGCCCCCGGAGGCTCGGGTCCATCCGTGCCTCGAGCTGTCCGGCGATCTGGGCGAGGTGCTGGACGAGCTGGGTGGCAGGGGCATCCTGCAGCTGATGGTGGAGGGCGGCGCGACGGTCGCAGCGGCGTTCCACCGATCGGGGCTCGTCGACCGGTACGTGGTGTACTTGGCGCCGGTCCTCCTCGGCGGCGACGATGCGACCGGGTTGTTCACGGGCCGCGGAGCCGCCACGATGACCGACGTCTGGCGAGGCCGCATCGCGGCCACCACCCGCCTGGGCGACGACCTGCGCGTCGACCTCCTCCCCCTACAGCCCGCCCCGTCCGCCAAGGAGAGCCCCTGATGTTCACCGGAATCGTCGAGGAGTTGGGCCGGGTCGAGCGCCAGGAGGGCGGCCGCATCCGCATCGGCGCCCGCAAGGTGCTCGACGGCAGCCACCTCGGCGACTCCATCGCCGTCGACGGCTGCTGCATCACCGTCGTCGCCCAGGGGGACGGCTGGTGGGAGGCCGACCTCAGCGACGAGACGTTGGGCCGGACCACGCTCGGCCAGCGACGTCCCGGTGATGCAGTCAACCTGGAGCGGCCGGTCCGCCTCCAGGACCGGTTGGGTGGCCACATCGTCCAGGGCCACGTCGACGCCGTGGGCGAGATCGTCGCACCGGCACCGGACCTGGCGGTGCGCATGCCCCGCGACCTGCTGCGCTACGTGGTGGAGAAGGGATCGATCGCCGTGGACGGCATCAGCCTCACGGTGGTCGCCGTGACCGGGGACGGCTTCACCGTGGCCGTGATCCCGCACACCATGGACGTCACCACGCTGGGCACCAAGGGCCCGGGCGACCGGGTCAACCTGGAAGTCGACGTCACGGTGAAGTACGTCGAGCGCCTGCTGGCGTGGAAGGACGGGGGGCACTGATGCCGTTCGCCAAGATCGAGGACGCGGTCGCCGCCGTAGGCCGGGGCGAGATCGTCATCGTCATCGACGACGAGGACCGTGAGAACGAGGGCGACCTCATCATGGCCGCCGAGTTCGCCACGCCCGACAAGATCGCCTTCTTCCTCCACCACACCTCGGGCGTGATCTGCGCGCCGGTGACCTCGGAGCGGGCCCGGGAGCTCGACCTGGCCCCGATGGTGGTCGACAACACCGAGACCATGCGCACGGCGTTCACGGTCAGCGTCGACTACCGGCACAACACCACCACTGGCATCTCGGCCTACGACCGGGCCGCCACCATCGCCGCACTGGTCGATCCGACCACCCGGCCGACCGACCTGCTCCGCCCGGGCCACATCTTCCCCTTGGAGGCCCGGGACGGCGGGGTCCTCAAGCGGGCCGGCCACACCGAGGCGGCGATCGACCTGGCCCGCCTGGCCGGCCTCTACCCGGCCGGGGTGCTGTGCGAGATCGTCAACGAGAAGAAGGACGACATGGCCCGGACGCCCGAGCTCGAGCGGTTCGCCGACGAGCACGAGCTGGTCATGATCACCATCGCCGACCTCGTGCGGTACCGCCGGCAGACCGAGAAGCTGGTGCGGCGGATCACCGAGGCCCGGCTGCCGACCCAGTGGGGCGAGTTCACCTGCTACGCCTACGAGTCCACGCTCGACGCCACCGAGCACCTGGCCTTCGTGCGGGGCGCGATCCAGGGCGAGGACAACGTCCTGGTGCGGATGCACTCGGAGTGCCTGACCGGCGACGTCTTCGGCTCGCTGCGCTGCGACTGCGGCACGCAGCTCACCACGGCCATGCAGCGCATCGCCGAGGAGGGCCTGGGCGTGGTCGTCTACCTGCGGGGCCACGAGGGCCGGGGTGTCGGCCTGGGCCACAAGCTGCGGGCCTACAACCTCCAGGACAACGGGCACGACACGGTGGACGCGAACCTGGCGCTGGGGCTGCCGGTCGACAGCCGGGAGTACGGCATCGGGGCGCAGATCCTGGTCGACCTGGGGGTCACCACGATGCGGCTGATGACCAACAACCCCGCCAAGTACGGCGGGCTCGACGGGTACGGCCTGGAGATCGTGCGGCGGGTGCCGCTGCTCACCGAGCCGAACCCCGAGAACATCGCCTATCTGCGCACCAAGCGCGAGCGGATGGGCCACCTGCTGGAAGGGCTGGACGATGTCCTCTGACGATCAGCGGGCCGGTGCGCCCGACGGCCTCGACGGCAAGGGCCTGCGGGTGGGCGTCGTCCGGGCCCGCTGGAACAGCCACATCGTGGATCGGCTGGCCGAAGGCGTCCGGCGGGGGCTCCGCCAGGTGAACGTGATCGACGAGGACGTGGTCGAGGTCTCGGTGCCGGGGTCGTTCGAGATCCCCTTCGGGGCACGGGTGCTGGCCGAGTCCGGGACGGTCGACGCGGTGGTGTGCATCGGCTCGGTCGTCCGGGGCGAGACCAGCCACTACGAGCTGGTGGCCGGGGAGTGCGCCGCCGGCGTCCAGCAGGTCCAGCTGTCGGTGGGGGTACCGGTGGCGTTCGGCGTGCTGACCACGGAGGACGAGGCCCAGGCGCTGGCCCGGTCGGAGGGCTCCGGCGGCCACAACGTCGGCGAGGAGGCGGCGCTGGTGGCGGTCGAGATGGCCCGGCTGGCCGAGAGCTTCGGCTCGTGACGGCGGCGGCCGCCTGCTGAATCGGGTGGGGAGCTGGCCGGCGGCCGCGTACCCTGCCTGCCTGTGTTGAAGCTCGTCCTCCCCAAGGGATCTCTCGAGGACGCCACCCTCGACCTGTTCGAGGCGGCCGATCTCGGGGTGACCCGCTCGTCCACCGTCGACTACCGCGCCGGCATCGACGATCTCCGCATCGACGACGTGCGGATCCTCCGCCCCCAGGAGATCCCCCGGTACGTAGCCGACGGCCTGTTCGACCTGGGGATCACCGGACGGGACTGGGTCGAGGAGACCGGGTCCTCGGTGGTGTCGCTGGGCGAGATGCAGTACTCGAAGGCCAGCAACCGGCCGGTCCGCATCGTGCTGGCCGTGCCCCACGACAGCCCGATCAGCCACGTCGGCGACCTGCCCGAGGGGGTCCGGGTCTCGACGGAGTACCCGGAGATCACCCGCCGGTTCTTCGAGAGCAAGGGCATCAAGGCCGACATCCGGCTCAGCTACGGGGCCACCGAGGCCAAGGTCCCCGACATCGTGGACTGCATCGTGGACCTCACCGAGACCGGGCGGGCGCTGCGGGCAGCGGGCCTCAAGGTCATCGACGAGATCCTGCACAGCTACACCGAGTTGATCGCCAACCCCGCGTCGTTCGCCGATCCGGCCAAGCGCAAGGCCATGGAGCAGATCAAGGTCCTGCTCGATGGGGCACTGGAGGCCCGGGGCAAGGTCCTGGTCAAGCTGAACGTGAGCGAGGGCGACCTGGACCAGGTGATCGGCCTGGTGCCGGCGATGCGCTCGCCGACGGTGTCCAAGCTGTTCGGCGAGGACGGCTACGCCGTGGAGAGCGTGGTGCCGAAGTCGCACATCAACAGCCTGATCCCGGCCCTGAAGGACGCCGGCGCATCGGACATCATCGAGCTGCCGCTGTCGAAGATCGTCCATTGAGCCCCGCGACCCGCGCCCTGCAGGCCTTCGAGCCGGGAACCGGGGTCGTTTCGTCGTTCGACGAGCCCCGGGGGCTGGGGATCATCACCACCGCCGATGGCGCAGAGCTGCCGTTCCACTGCACGGCCATCGCCGACGGCACCCGCACGATCTCGGTGGGCGAGCGGGTGCGGTTCGTCGTCGTCGCCGGGCGCGCCGGTCGCTGGGAAGCCTCCCGCATCGAGACCGGCTGAGCCGCCCCGCGCCCATCCGAGGCAAGCGCCTCGGCTAGTGGGGATGGTCGCCGCGGAGGAGCTCGAGGGCGTGGGGCAGGACGTCCACCACGGCGTCGAGGTACTCGATGGCGCCCTTCTGGGATCCGGGCGTGTTGAGCACCAGCGCGGTGCCGATGGTGCCGGCGATGGCCCGGGAGAGCCGGCCGTACGGGCTGGCGGTCCGCATCGCCTCGGCCAGACCGGGAGCCTCCCGGTCGACGGCCGCCCGGGTGCCCTCCGGCGTCAGGTCGCGGGGACCGAACCCGGTGCCGCCGGTGGTCACGATCAGGCCGACGAAGCCGATCCCCATCCGCCGCAGCGCGCTCGCCACCTTCACCGCACCGTCGGGCACGACCTCGCGCTCGACGACCATGAAGCCGGCCTCGGTCAGGCGGTCGGCGAGCGCCGCGCCCGACTTGTCCTCCCGCCGTCCGGACGCGACACCGTCGGAGACCGTCAGCACCTTCGCCGGCCACCGGACCACGTCCGCACTCTCCACCCGAAGGACGGTACCTTCCGTATGCGGAGACTGCCGCCCTGGCTACTCTCGGTGCCGCCACCCGTCGGTAGGGGTACGGATCCGGGTCAGCCCTCGACCCGCCGGTAGCGGAACAGACACATGCCGTCGGTTCCCGCGGCCTGGGGCACCAGGATCGCTCCCCGGCCCCACGGCTCCCAGGGCGCTCCGGGTGGGGCGACCGGTTCCAGCTCCGGGTGCTCGGCCGCGACCAGGTCGTCGATGCCGGTCGACTCCGCCCGGGTCAACGTGCAGACCGAGTACACGAGGATGCCGCCCGGACGCACCAGGGGGACCGATGCGGTCACCAGCTCGCGCTGGAGCCGGCTCAGCCGCTCGACCGCCCTCTCCTCCACCCGCCACCGGAGGTCGGGACGGCGCCGCAGCGTCCCCAGGCCCGAGCACGGTGCGTCGAGCAGAACCCGGTCGAAGCCGCCCGCCCGCCACGGAGGCTGCCGGCCGTCGGCGGCCGCCAGCGCGACCTGGTCCGTGACGGCCAGCCGCTCGGCATTGCGGCGCACCAGGCCGAGGCGACCCGGACGCACGTCGGCCGCGACCACCAGCGCCCCCTGCTCCGCCAGTGCGGTGGTCTTGCCGCCCGGGGCCGCGCAGGCGTCGAGGACCAGCTCGCCGGGTTGGACGCCGACCGCGGCCGCCACCTGCTGGGAGGCCGGATCCTGGATGTACCCGTCGGCCCGCTCGGCCACCGGGCTCGGCTCATTCATGGCGGCGAGCGCCGCGAGCGCCCGCTCGGTCCCGAGATCGGCGGCCAGCCGGGCCGGGACCCAGTCGGGCACGCTCAGCCGGGTCGCGTCGTCGGGCCACTCGATGCTGGAGCCCTCGCGGGCCACCCGCCGCAGCACCGCGTTGACCAGGCCGCGCGCCGGGCGGGGGGTCACGGCGACGGTCTCGGCCACCGCAGCGTGCGCCGGGACCTCGGCGAACACCAGCTGGTAGGCGCCGAGGCGCAGCGCATTGCGGACCCGGCTCACGGGCGGCCGGCTCAGGAACCGGTCGACCACGAAGTCGCAGGCCCGCCGCATCCGGGTCGTGCCGTAGACCAGCTCGGTCACGAAGCGCCGGTCCCGCGGCGACAGGTCGCTGCGCTCGAGCAGCTTGGGCACCACCAGGTTGGCGTAGGCGCCGTCGGCGTCGATCCGCTCCAGCGCGTCGAGGGCGACGTGCCGCGCCGACGAGCGTGCCGGCCGGCGGCGCCCGGACGACCGGGCGTGGCGCGGCGTCGAGGACCGGGCCGGGCTCACGGCCGATCCAGCTGGTCCGGCTGGTCGGGCCTCACTGGCCCAGGGCCTCGCTGCCGTCCCAGCGGGCGCCGTTGGCCCAGGCCTCGGCGGGCAGGCGGGGACGGCCCTCGGGCTGGACCTCGAGCACCCGGATCGGGCCGTCGCCGGCCGGCACGACGATCCCCGGCCCCCGCGCCCGCCTCTCCCCTGGGTCCGGGAGAGGCGCAGCAGGGCCGCCGGGTTCGGTCAGCGCGGTGCGCCAGATCTTGAGCCGCCTGCCTCGGAAGGTGGTCCACGCACCGCCGATCCGGACCAGGCGGTGAAGGTCGACCGCGGGGCGCGTCCAGTCGATGTGCAGCTCGGCGGGATCGATCTTGGTGGCGTAGGTGGCCTCGCCCTCCTGGGGCTGCGGCCGGCCCAAGCCCGTGGTGAGGTTGTCCACCACCAACCGGGTGCCGGCGTCGGACAGCCGGGTCCGCAGCTCGTCGGCGGACTCGTCCGGACCGATGTCGACGACGGCCCGGTCGTAGATGTCGCCCGTGTCCAGCCCCTCCTCCACCACCATCAGGTCGACGCCGGTGCGCTCGTCGCCGGCCAGGATGGCCCGCTCGACCGGCGCTGCGCCGCGCCACCGCGGCAGCAGGGAGAAGTGGACGTTCACCATCGGGAGCTCGGCCAGCACGTGGGGGCGGATCAATCGCCCGAACGCCACCACCACGCCGAGGTCGGCGTCCACCGTGAGGACGTCGTCCACCCGATCCGAGACCGGGAGGCCGAGCTCGAGGGCCGCGGCCTTGACCGGCGACGGCTGTGCGGCGCCGCCGCGACTGCGGCGGGCGTCGGCCCGGGACACGACCAGGGCGACGTCGAAGCCCGCGTCGACCAGAGCGCGCAGGGGCTGGATGGCGAAGCTCGGGGTGCCGAGGTAGGCGAGACGGCGCGGGTGCGGTGGTGCCGGGGGCAGATCCACGGTGGTCGCGGCCGGTCAGGGCTTCGGTGGCTGACCGAGGGTCCGCCGGCCGCCTCCGCCGAGCCCCGGTAGTCCACCTCCACCACCGGCACCGCCCCCGCCGCCGACCAGGCCGGCCGGCCCAGCCACCTCGGCGCCGATCCCCCGCTCGCGGATGGCCTTCAGCGCCACCTTGCGGGTGTCGGCGTCGAGCCGTTCGAGGAGCAGCACCCCGTCGAGGTGGTCCAGCTCGTGCTGGAAGCAGCGTGCCACGAGCTCATCGGCCTCGACCGACAGCTCGTTGCCGTCGAGGTCGACCCCGGTCAGGTGGACCTGCTTGGGGCGGACGATCTCCCACGAGAGGCCCGGCACCGACAGGCAGCCCTCGTCGTACACCCACTCGCCGTCGGTCTCGGAGATCGTGGGGTTGATCACGACCTGGGGACCCTCGCCGATGTCGTAGACGAACAGCCGCTTGCGGACACCGATCTGCGGTGCGGCCAAGCCGACGCCCGGTGCTTCGTACATCGTGGTCAACATCTCGTCGGCCAACCGGACCAGCTTGTCGTCGATCTCGGTCACCTCAGCCGCCCGCTGGCGCAAGACGGGGTCGCCGACGAGGCGGATGGGGTGGGTCGCCATGGCGGACCAGGCTACCGGCCCCGGAAACCCATGACCGACGCTCCCCGAGCGGCGAAAACCGGGGCGGGTTCGGGAGGAGGCCCGCGTACCGTTCTGGTCGTGACTGCCCCCCTGGCCCGATCGATCACCGACGACGAGCTCGAGAGGTTCATAGCCATCGCCCGCCTGGCCCTCAACGGCCCTCCACCGACCCAGGACATGGTGGACGCCCGGCGCAAGGTCTGGGACCTCGATCGCTGCCACGCAGCCTTCGACGGCGACGGCACGCAGTGCGGTTCAGCCCGCGCCTTCCCGACCGAGCTCACCGTTCCCGGCGGCGTCGTCGCGGCGGCGGGCATCAGCGCCGTGGGCGTCCTCCCAACCCACCGGCGTCGCGGGCACCTGCGACGGATGATGGAGGCCCAGCTGAAGGATGTCGCCGACCGAGGCGAGGCCGTGGCGGTCCTGGTGGCGGCCGAGTACGCGATCTACGGGCGCTACGGCTACGGGCCGGCCACCGAGGGCTGCGGCGTCGAGCTGGAGGCCCCGCCCGCCGACGGCTGGCTCGACCCGCCGACCGGGACCACCGAGCTGGTGGACAACGACACGTTCCCGTCCGAGGTGAGGGCCTTGTACGAGCGGGCCCGCCTGGGGCTGCCCGGTCACATCACCTACGAGGGCGAGTACTGGGACGTGGTGGTCGGCGGCGAGCCGTGGCTCGGCGGCGGCGACGAGGAGCGGCGGCGCAACGCCCGCAAGGTCCTCTGGCGGGACACCGAGGGCCAGATCCAGGGCGCGGCGATGTACACCATGAACGACCACTGGGTGAACAACCGGTCGCAGTCCGAGCTGACCGCCGAGGTGTTCGTGGCCGCGACCGACGAGGCCGAGCGGGAGCTGATCCGCTTCCTCGCGGCGGTCGACTGGGCCCGGACCGTCCGCCTGGGCGTCCGACCCGTCGACGACCCGGTACCGCTCTGGCTGCGCGACGGGCGGATGGCCGTGCTGACCGACCGCTCCGACCACGTCTGGGCCCGGGTGCTCGACGTGCCGGCGGCGCTGACCGCCCGCCGCTACGCGGCGCCCGGCCGGCTGGTGCTCCAGGTGAACGACCCCATGGGGCTCGCCGCCGGGCGCTTCGTGCTCGACGCCGGCCCCGACGGGGCGCGCTGCGAGCCGACCACCGAGGAGCCCGACCTGGTGCTCCCGGTCGGGGCGCTCGGTGCGGCCTACCTGGGGGGCCAGTCGTGGGCCCGGCTGGCCGCCGCGGGCTGGGTCGAGGAGGCTCGGGACGGTGCCGTGGCCCGGGCCTCGGCCATGTTCACCACCGGGCGGGCGCCCTGGTGTCCGATGACCTTCTGAGGACCCGGGCCGGACGGCTCAGATGACGCGGTCGTTGCCGCCGTCGATCGGGACCTGGGCGCCAGTTGTCCGCGCGAAGGCCGGGCCACACAACGCCACCACCAGCCGGGCGACGTCGGCCGCCGACACCTCGGCCCGCAGCACGTTGCGCACTCGGTACTCCTCGGGACTCAGGCCGTAGCTGGCGGCCCGGGCCGCGATCAGCTCCTCGCTCCAGAGCCCGGTGTCGAACACGGCGTCGGGATGGACGATGTTGACCCGGATCCCGTCACCACCCCACTCCAGCGCCGCCACCCGGGCCAACTGGGTCAGCGCGGCCTTCGACGCCGAGTACGCGGCCGCACCCTTCCCCGGCGCCGGGACGTTCTTGGACGCCACCACAGCGACACGTCCGCCTGCCGGTGCTCGGCAGAGGTAGGGATGCGCCGCCCGCAGCAGGTCCAGGGCGGCCGTGGCGTTGACCGCGAAGGCCTTCGTCCACCGGTCGGCGTCCAAGGCCGCGAGGGGCTGGGGTTCGGGGAAGACGCCGGCGTTCACCACCACCATGTCCAGGCCACCGAACCGGACGACAGCCTCGGCCAGGGCGGTCTCGATCACGGCGGCCGAGGTGACGTCCCCGCACACGCCGGCGAAGCTCGGGCCCGCGCCGTCGCCCCTGGCGACCGCCGGGTCCAGGTCCACCCCGACCACCGCGGCACCCGCCGCGAGGAGTGCATCGGCGCAGGCCCGGCCGATGCCGGAGGCCGCACCGGTCACCAGCGCGACCTCACCGGTGAACGGCGCGGGCGAGGGCTGGCGGGCCAGCTTCGCCTGCTCCAGCTCCCAGTACTCGACGTCGAACAGGTCCGGCTCCGCGACGCTCTGGTAGCCGCCCAGCTCGACGGCCCGTTCGATGACCCACATGGTGTGGGCGTAGATCTCCGCCGCGGCCGCCGCGTCGCTGGGCCGCCGGCCGGCGACGAGGACGCCGAGCTCGGGATCGATCACGACCCGGGGCGCCGGGTCGACCGGGATCAGCTCCCGCTCCCCCAGCCGGCTGCGGTGGCGCCCGACGTAGTCCCGGTAGGCGGCGGTGTAGGCCGCGACCTCGCGACCTAGCAGCGGCACCCGCTTCGTCCGCAGCACGTGGTCCGGTGTCGCGGTGCCGACCTGGCTCACCCGGGCCACGTCGGGCCGGGCCGCGAAGCGCCGGCTCGCCTCGTCCGTGCAGCAGCGCAGGATCATGGGGTGCCCCGCCGCCGCCGAGAGCTCGCGCCGCAGCGCCGCGACAGCCGGGAGGTGCTCGGCCCGAGGCGGAGCGATCGGCTCGGCCCGCGAGGGCTCCGGCAGCCGCGCCAGGGCCCGACCCACCAGCTCGAGGTGGTTCTCGTAGGCCGTGCGCGCGTCGTCGGCGAAGGTGAACAGCCCGTGGTTGAGCAGCACCATGCCGGCGCTGTGCTCGCCGGCCTCGGCCGGGAACCGCTCGGCGCACAGCTTGGCCAGCACGAACCCCGGCATCACGTAGGGCACGATCACGACGGCGTCGCCGAAGGCCTCCCGGGCCCAGCGCTCGCCGTCCGGCGTGTTGGTGAGCGCCAGCACCGCGTCGGCGTGGGTGTGGAGCACGAACCGGTGCGGCAGCGTGGCGTGCAGGATCGACTCCACCGACGGCGCCGGCGCCGCAGGATCGAGGGAGGCCGCCCGCAGCTCCTTGGCCATGGTGCTGTCGGTCAGCTCGGGCAACTCGGCCAACCGCGCGACCTGCCCCTGGCGCAGGGGCGCGAAGCCCGCCCGCTCGATGGACGCCATGTCCCAGCCGCTGCCCTTGACCCACAGGACGTCCACGGGATCGCCGAAGACGTCGGGCTCGGTGACCTTCACCGAGCTGTTGCCGCCTCCGGCCAGCACGAGCGACGGGTCCTGACCCAGCAGCCGGGAGGCGTAGACGCACTGGCCCAGGTCGTCTCCCCACCGGGCCGCATCGGCGGGATCCCACCGGCTGGTGGTCGTGTCGGCGTCGAGGCTCACGCCGGGCGCTCGCCGGCCGCCGGGCGGACGATCCGGTCCTCGGTGACGAGGGCCGTCACCAGGTCGGCGGGCGTCACGTCGAAGGCCGGGTTCACCGCCCGGGCACCGGGCGGCGCGACCCGCCGGCCGTCGGGCCCGAGGATCACCTCGTCGTCCCCCCGATCCTCGATCTCGATGTCCGCGCCGGTCGCCGTCGCCGGGTCGACGGTGGACTCGGGGGCGGCGACGACGAACGGGATGCCGGCTCTGGCCGCGGCCAGCGCCAAGGGATAGGTGCCGATCTTGTTGGCGACGTCGCCGTTGGCGGCGATCCGGTCGGACCCCACGATCACTGCGTCCACCTCGCCCCGGGCGATCAGCGACGGGCCGGCGCCGTCGATCACGATCCGGTAGTCGATCCCGAGCTGCTCCAGCTCCCAGGCCGTGAGCCGCGCACCCTGGAGCAGCGGCCGGGTCTCGTCCGCGTACACCCGGTCGACCGCGCCCCGCTCGTGCAGCGCACGCACCACCCCGAGGGCGGTCCCCCACTCGACGCAGGCCAGCCCGCCGGCGTTGCAGTGGGTGTGGAGCCGGAAGCCGGCGGTGCCGCCGCAGAGCTCCTCGAGGAGGTCCGCGCCCCGCTGGCCCATGGCCCGGTTCGCGGCGGCGTCCTGGTCCAGGACCTGCAGCGCTACCGCGAGCACCGCGTCCGGCCCGTCGGGGAGGTGCGAGCGGGCCCGCTCGACGCCCCAGGTCAGGTTGACCGCCGTCGGCCGGGCGGTGCGCACCCGCTCGATGGCCGCCGCCAGCTGCACGTCGTCCCAGCCGTCCCGCTTGGCCTGGTGGACCGCCAGCGCGACCCCCAGCGCCCCGGCAGCGCCCAGCGCGGGAGCGCCCCGCACGGCCAGGCGCCGGATGGCCGCCACCAGCTCGTCGACCTCGGTGAGCCGCAGGTGCCGCACGGTGTCGGGCAGCGCGGTCTGGTCGATGATCACGACCGCGCCGTCCTGCCAGTCGATGGTCCGCGCCGTCCGCTCGGGACCGGTTCCTCCCACGGGTTGGACTGTATTAGAGGAGGCCCTTCCGCCGGGCCACCTCGACGGCCTCCGGTCGCGACCCGACGCCCAGCTTGCGGAAGAGCGCGCGGGTGTGGGTCTTCAGGGTGTTGGTCGAGATCTCCAGCTCGGCCGCGATCTCCAGACGGCTGAGGCCCCCGGGCAGGTAGCGGAGTACGGCCACCTCGCGCTCGGTGAGCGGTTCGGGCGCCGACGTCGCCGCCAGCCGCGCGGCCAGGCTCTCCAGTGACGCCACCAGGGTCGACAGCGCACGATCGTCCTGGGTCAGCGCACCGAGTCGACGCACCAGGTCGGGGGCTTCGTCGGCGAAGGGCAGCCGGCACTGCTCC
>Ga0209382_10003957_pt1 | contig 20183 bp, 15 predicted proteins | sample SoiMetdeltSBSDD5_FD_187599 | JGI IMG/M metagenome (GOLD analysis project Ga0209382, IMG submission 187599) | Bulk soil microbial communities from a Populus tree surrounding site in Tennessee, USA - Soil MetaG P. deltoides SBSDD5 (SPAdes) (version 2) | ecosystem: Environmental > Terrestrial >... | reverse complement strand
CTCGACGAGTCCCGTCATGGCGATGCGGTAGAGCGAGGTCGCCAGGCTGATGCGGCGCACGCCGGCGGCTTCGAGCTCGGCGACCGTGAACGACTTGCCCTTGATGCCGGCCATGAAGTTGACCGGCTTGGAGACCGCCGAGCACACCGTGCGCACTGCGGCTAGATCGGGCAGCCCCGGTGCCATTAGCACCTCGGCGCCGACCTCCTCGAAGGCCTGCAGCCGCTTGATCACGTCGTCCAGGTTCGGGTTGCCGCGCAGGAAGCTCTCTGTCCGGGCGGTGAGCGTGAAGGGAAACGGCAGCGCGCGCGCCGCCTCGGCGGCGGCCGCCACGCGCTCCGTGGCCAGGCCGATGTCGTACAGCTGGCGGTCCTTGTCGCCGGTGGCGTCCTCGACCGAGCCGCCAACGAGCCCCACACTCGCCGCAAGCCGAATGGTCTCCGCCACCACCGAGGGCGCGTCGCCGAAGCACTTCTCGAGGTCGGCCGAGACCGGCAGGTCGGTGGCCTCCACGATCATGCGCGCGTTGGCCAGCGACTCATCGCGCGTCACCTTGCCGTCACGCTTCCCAAGCACACCGGCCTTGGCGCCGCTGGAGGTCGCGAGCGCCGGGAAGCCCAGCGCTGCGAGGACGCGGGCGGAGCCGGCGTCCCACGGGTTGGCGATCACGAACGCGCGCGGGCCTTGATGGAGAGCGCGGAAGCGCGTGGCCTTGTCGTTCTGGCTTACCGTCATGTCGAACCTCCTCAGCGTGCGATTACTTGCGCCAGACAGTCTACACGAGGCGGGGCCACCAACGGCGCGTTCTCATTGGGACCACGTGCGCGCAATGAAGGCAACGGGCATGGCCGTGAACATATCGGGGCAAGCGGGGCCGTGGGTTGTGCCCATCGCCCATGCGCGGTCGTCATGGAGGCGATCCAACCGACGGCGTCAATGTTCATTGGCGCAGCTGGCCCAGCACACGCTTGCCGAAGGCTCCTTCATAGATGACCGAGGTCAGTTTTCAGGCTTTTACCCGATGCCTGCACCGCTCACCTGGTCATACCCTCCTATTTGCTGCATGGAAAACAGCACCCACAGGACATCCATCCCGATCTCGGGAACCAGCAAATGAATTTCAGGAATCGATGGGCTCTGGGCATCGCAGCTGCTGTGCTGTTGGGATTGCTGTTGTACGGGCTCCGAATTGACCGCCCTCGGCCCCAAGCCGTTCCTCCCAAGTCCGCACCGACAGCAGCTGCACAGCTTCCCGCCGTAGCCCCCACTGGCGATCTGTCGCCAAAGGCCGCTGCACAAGCGCCGGCGGTGCCAAACTTTGTGGACTTGGTGCGAACCGTAAAGCCAGCGGTCGTTTCTGTCCGCGTCAAATCGGACGTCACTTCGCAAGTCACGTCGGGTGACGGCGGAACCAGTCCGTTTGAGGGCACACCCTTTGAGCGGTTCTTCCGACAGTTTGGGAGACCCGGAGAACGTGGCCAGGCTCCGCAACGGCACTTCTACGCCCAGGCTCAGGGTTCGGGCTTCTTTATCAGCGCGGATGGCTATGTCGTCACCAACAACCACGTGATCGCCGATGCCGTGAAACTCGAACTCGTCATGGACGACGGCAGGGTGCTGGACGCCAAAGTCATCGGCACTGATCCCAAGACTGACCTTGCCCTTCTCAAGGTGGATGGCAAGGAGACCTTTCCCTTCGTTAGCTTTGCCGACGAAGAGCCCAAGATCGGCGAATGGGTGATCGCGATGGGCAACCCGTTTGGTTTGGGTGGCACGGTTACGGCCGGCATCGTCTCCGCGCACGGCCGCGACATCGGTGCCGGGCCCTACAACGACTTCCTGCAGATCGACGCCGCGGTCAATAGCGGCAATTCCGGCGGTCCCACCTTCAACATGGCCGGGCGCGTGATCGGCGTGAACACCGCGATCTTTTCTCCGTCAGGAGGCTCTGTCGGCATCGCCTTCGATATACCGGCCTCGACTGTGAAGCCGGTCGTCTCCCAGCTCCGAGAGCGCGGCTATGTCAGGCGCGGGTGGATCGGGGTGCAGGTCCAGCCCGTCACCGGGGAGATCGCCGACAGCCTCGGCATCAAGGACGCAGAAGGGGCTCTGGTTTCCGGCACGCAGTCGGACAGTCCGGCTGCTAAGGCCGGCCTCAAAGCCGGCGACGTCATCACCTCTATCAACGACATGAAGGTCAAGGATCCGCGGGATCTTGCGCGTCAGATCGGTGGTCTGACCCCGAACACGCGTGTCACCGTTGGATACCTTCACGACGGCAAGGCACAAACGGCCAGTGTCACACTCGGACAACTCAAAGAGCAAACGGCTGGCCGATCCCAAAGTCCCCCACTGTTAGGCGACGACCCGCAAACCGGCAATCTCGGCATCGCCGTGGCGCCGGCATCCCGGGTGATGGGCATCGGCGAACACGGTCTGGCCGTATTGCAGGTCGATCCGAACGGCAAGGCAGCCGAGGTCGGGCTGAGCCCCGGCGATGTCATTCTTCAGATCGGCGGCAAGGAGATGTCGAGCCCGCAGGACCTGATGAGTGCGCTCACCGAGGCGAGCGCCCATAAGAAGCAGCATGTGCTGGCGCTTGTACGCCGCAACGAGCGCGAGATGTTCATCGCACTTCCGGTTGCGCCGCGCGGCTGATCCCGCGGTTGCGGGACTTGCACGCCGGACCTGGCCAGCTACGCTGCCGTCGTCTATTGCGCCGAAGCGTCGTTCTGTAAAGGTCCAGGGAAAACCCCATGCCCATGCCGATCCCCGAGCGGTATAAGCACCTCCGCACATTCGCTTTCGGTGACAATCCCAAGCTTGCCGATAAACTCCTCGCGCTCGTGATCATGGGGGTTAAGACCGCAACCTGCAGCACGGAAGACGAGCCGAACACCTCTACATCCGGCGAGCGCTGGGTCGTGCTCGATGGTCGTGGCGAGCCACGCTGCGTGATCGAAACCACCGAGGTGACGTATCGGCGCTTCAACGAGGTCGATGTCACCTTTGCGCGCGACGAAGGCGAAGGCGACCGGAGTTTGGGGTATTGGCGTGATGCGCATCGAGCTTATTTCAGCCGGCTCGGAAGGTTCAGCGAAGACATGAGGCTCATGTGCGAACGCTTTCGCCTGGTCGAGGTCTTCGGCGTTTCTCCCGTACCCTGAACCATAGCAGATGGACGCTGAAACCTGAGGTGTTGAATCCCTGCTGGTGGGGCGGGAGCACGGCCGGTCCATCCCATTCTCAGAAAGTCTGAGCACGAGGTACCCCTGCTCGCTCACCGGAGACGGGCGTCGCGGTCTCAATAGATTGCTGCCTCTCCAACGAGTTTTCGGCCTCGTCCATCAACGCCGGGGGATCTTCGCCGTCGCCTCGACCTCGACTCGCATCTGTGGCGCCACGAGCCTTGCGAACACGGTCGTGTTGGCCGGTCGCGCGGTATAGCAATGCTTGCGGATGATTGGGATGATGCGTTCGAATTCTTCCTGACTTGTCACGTAGATCACCACCCGCACGAGATCATCGAGACAGGCGCCGGCCTGTTCGAGGGCGCGGGAGATGTTCCGAAAGCAGTTCTCACACTGAGTCTCGACATCCTCGGGGTAGGAGAGAACCTGCGCGTCCGGATCAAACCCCGTTGTGCCCGAGACGAATACCCAATCGTCGACCACCACAGCACGCGCATAGCCGGCCTTCTCCTCGTAGGGAGAGCCGGAGTAGATCCGATCACCAATCATTGCGGTCATCCTCCTTGCAAGGCTGCGGTCTCGTCGGGATAACTGAAGTGAGCGCGGTCTGGAAGATCACTGCAGCAGCATTGTGAGAACAAAGGGGAGCGCCGGAGGGCTTGGTGCTGGCTCGCGCCGATGGTGGGTAACTTTCGAGGCCGAGCGACACGTACCACGTTTCCGACGTCCGGCGGCACTCAGGTTTTCGTCGAACGGAGCTTCGGTCGGTGCCTACGCGCGGAACACCCGTTCGCCGCCTGATTCGCACAGTTTGCGGTGGGTTGAGGCAGTCGCTAACGTGCCTGCAAGCGCCTCTCCGCACGCGGCGCGACGGTGGAGGAGCGCACCATGACCACATCGCTGGCTCAGTTTCGGGAGCGCAGTATCACTTTTGCCAACGGCAGCGTGGGGCAGAACATCGACATCCCCTCTGCCAATCCCAGCAACTACTACCAGGCTATCAGCCGACCAGCTGACATGCCGCGTGTGGTGATCGACGGCAAGCTTTTCCTGCCCCCCCGTGCCAACAGCAGCAATCCCCTGCCGCTCGCAATCGTCACACCCGGCAGCCTGGGCGTCGCTGCCTCGCACCTAGCGCACGCAGAAATATTGACCAAGGCCGGCATTGCGTCATTCGTGCTAGACCCGTTCGGCGCGCGCGGCATTGGCTCCACAGTCGCGAACCAAACGCAGTTCTCCTTCGCCGCCAGCGCCTATGACGTGCTGGCGGCGTGGAAGGTTCTCAGTTCCCGAAGCGAGGTCGATGGCAGGCGCATCGGGGCCCAGGGACACAGTCGTGGCGGTTCAGCAGTGCTGTCGGCGGCGACTCGCCGCTTCGCTGATTCAGTGGTGGGCGCTGGCAACGGCCTGAGGTCCGTTCTCGCCGCCTACCCCTGGAGCGGCCACCAATTCCTCGATCCCGGCGTGGGTTACACCGAGGTTCGCATCCTCATGGGCGATCGTGACGAGTGGTGCTCGCCGATGCAGGTGCAGGGCCATGCGCAGGCGATCCGACTGGCGGGTGGGAAAGCAACGCTACGGCTCTTCGCCGGCGCCGCGCACAGCTTCGATCGCGGCACGTCCCCGCAGCGCGTCGAGGAGGCCTCGGTTTCGCCGGCAGCACCGACCAGCTACCTCACGGACGACGGAGCCTTCATCCATCCTCTCGAGAGCGATCCCAATCCCGCACTCGTCGATCGAGACCTGATGATCTACGCGCTCAAGGCCGGGTACGGAGGCAAAGGCGCAACGATCGGCACGCGTGGCGACGAGGCGGACCTGTTCCGCGCTGACATGCTCGAGTTCTGGCAGCGGACGCTGCAGACCTGAGGCAGCCTGAATTGATCTGAGGTTGGAGGCAATAATATGCAGATGGACGGCAAGGTTGCGATCGTGACGGGAGGCGCCTCCGGGATCGGTGCGGCATGCGCCGAGACGCTGGCGCGCGCGGGCGCCAGTGTGGTCATGACCGACATCGACCGGGTCGGTGGCGAGAGAGTCGTTGGCAGAATATCGGTGGCCGGGGGCAAAGCGCTGTTCCTTGACCAGGACGTCACGGAGGAGGCGCGTTGGCCACAGGTCATTGCCACGGCGGAGAAGAGCTTCGGCCGCATCGACGTGATGGTGGCCAACGCCGGCATCGGCCTGATGGTGCCCCTCGAGCAGATGTCCCTCGCCGACTGGCGTCGCCAGCAGACTATTAATCTCGACGGCGTCTTCCTCTCCGTGAAGCACGTCATCCCGGCGATGCGGCGCGTCGGGGGTGGCTCGATCATCCTGATGTCGTCGGTGGCGGGACTGCGCGGATCGGCAGGCCTCGCCGCCTACTGCGCGACCAAGGGTGGCGTGCGCCTCCTCGCCAAAGCAGTGGCGCTCGAGACAGCCGCCGACAACATCCGTGTGAACTCGGTGCATCCGGGCATCGTTGCCACGCCGATCTGGGGCAAGATTACCTTGGGTGCGGAGGGGCAACGGCGCAACTCACCCATCGATCCGCATGAGCGGGCGAGACTTGCCGTGCCCTTGGGCTTTGCCGGGGAGGCGCAAAACATCGCCGACGGAGTTCTATTCCTTGCCTCCGACGCTGCGCGCTACGTGACCGGTACGGAGCTTGTGATCGATGGTGGCCTCACAGCGGGTGCGCGCGCCCCGCAGCCTCAATAGCCGTGCCGCGAGTGGGGCCGGCGCGCGGCGGCAAGGCGCCGGGAGTGTCACGAGGCCCCGCTCCAGGACCGTACTTCAGCGGGCTTGCTGAGCGCAACCGGTTCGCCGAGGTTGTTGGCAAAGCCTTGTCACGTGGCCGATCGGAGCCGGCCGGTAGAGGCACCCGGTACCCGGGAATCGTGGACGCCACAGTTGTACCCCCGCCAGCTGCCGAAGCCATCGCCGCCAAGGACCTGATCCGCCCAGATTGTCGAAAAACGCCGGCTCACGATGCGATCCTTCTTGGGGGACCGAGGCGCGGCCAGGAAGGTGCCTCCATGGCTCGTGCATCCCGGTTCGCGATGTGTGTCGAGGGTTCTCAGCCAGCCGGGTGGGGGAGCTGGCCTCCGGATCGGGCGCAGGGTTCGGCTACCCGAGGCCTCCGCTCACCCTACTTCCACAACCCTTCGAAGCGGCGGCCAGCCACGCGCGTGTAGTGGACGGTGTGCCTGGGGTCGCGATGCCCGAGATAGTCCTGCATGGTGCGCAGGTCGGTGCCCCTGTCGGCAAGGTAGTAGCCACACGAGTGCCGGAGCATGTGTGGGTGGACTCCTTGCAAGCCGGCACTCTCGCCGGCGACCCGCACCAGGTATTGCACCGACGATCGTGTCAGGGGCTGCCCGCGCTCGGACAGGAACAGCCACGGCAGCTGATCGGTGCGCGTGGCCAGATACCGCTTGATGGCGCGCAGCTCATCGCCGGCGATCGGATGCTCGACCGATAGCCCGTTCTTGAGCCGCCGCACCCAGAGCCGCGCACCCTGCAGGTTCACATTGTCGCGGCGCAGGGCGACCGCCTCCGACACGCGCAGCCCATGTCGGTACATCATCAGCATCAGCAGGTGGTCGCGGGTGCCGTGTCTTGCCTTCTTGGCGCCCTCGAGCAGGCGCTCGATCTCGCTGGCGTTGAGGAAGTCCTTGTCGCGCTCGTGCGCGTCGGTTGTATGCGCCGTTGCGCGCTTGGCAGCCGCACTTTCGCCATTTCGCCGGTTGGCCATGCTCTTTTCGCCCTCGAAATGTCCAGCATCCATTGGGGGTCAGGATAGCACACTTTCACCAAAAGAGACATTTTGGAGAAAGTGCGGCCGTCAACGCATTTCCAGCACCAAGGTAATCGGCATCGACATGCTGTGCTTTCTTATCGCCCCGCTCGACATCGAGCAGATGTTGATCGACGCTATCTGGCGCGCCTTCTGCCGAACCCTCTGGCCCATCCGGCCAACAAGCGGCATCACGCAAACCAGGGTTCATCCCTTCCGAACTGGTCCTCGACTGCCTGGACCGCCAGTTCTGGCCGTGCCGAGTAAACGAGTGTAACGCAGGGAACAGCCCGCCCCGCCGAATTCACCCATGCTGGAGATGAGGGGCAACCGTCGAGCACGACGGTGCCAAATCTCCGGGGGACGTCAATGGACAATCGTGACAGCGCGCAAAAGCCGGGGGTATCGGTGGATCCTTTCGCGCCGGGTGAGATCGCCGCGCGCCTGGAAGCGGCTAGCGTCCTCCGCGCAGCCCTGCCGACCCGGACCTTGATCCTACTTGGCCTGCTGGGCGGCCTCTACATCGGTTTCGGCGGCGCCTTGGCGACCCTCGTTCTCACCGACAACAGCCTGGGCTTTGGGCTCGGCAGGTTCGTGGCGGGGCTGTCGTTCAGCCTCGGCCTGATCATGCTGATCGTGGCTGGCGGCGAGCTGTTCACGGGCAACAACCTGATGGTGCTGGCCTACGCCGGTGGCAAGCTCTCGACACGCGCTGTGCTGCGTAATTGGGGCATCGTGCTGGCCGCCAACGCTGCCGGCGCGATCCTCCTGGCGCTTACCATCCATGCCTCCGGCATCCTCGATGGCAATTCGGTGAAGGCGACCGCTGTCAAGATCGCTGAGGCCAAGGGTCAGCTGGCCATCGGCCCTGCCTTCGTGCGCGGCATCTTGTGCAACATGCTGGTCTGCCTGGCGGTGTGGCTCAGCGTCGGTGCGCGCAGCGTCGAGGGCAAGGCCATCGCCATTGCGCTCCCCATCGGCGCTTTCGTGGCGCTTGGCTTCGAGCACTGCGTTGCCAATCTCTATCTGCTGCCGATTGGCATGCTGAGCGGCGCACAGATCGGCGTTGGCGATGTCGTCGGCAATATGGTCCCCGTCACGATCGGCAATATTCTGGGCGGCGTGCTGGTGGCCGTTGCCTATTACTTCGTCTATCTCGCCCAGAAGCGGCCACAAGACGCAGAGCACGCAGCGAGCGAGCCGATGGCGCACGCCGCCCCGCTGTGGCGCGTAAACGCCTTGGCCGGATGGCCCGCTGCCGCTGGCGATGGCGTCACCGCTTCGCTCGCTTCCCAGCTACCGGTCGTGCCGATTCTGAAGTCGACCTTCGTCCGCCTTGCGCACCGCTAATCGCGGGCTCGCCAAGTACGAGAACCTCACCCCCTCACAGCTCGCTGGCTTGGCAAGCGCCCTTTTTGTGGGAGGACGCTGCCACGTCCGTAGCACCCACCAGCTGACTGAATCTGCACAATAGGAGAAGTTTCTGCCAATCCTGTTGGAAGTGAGCGGCTCGGCATCCGACAATCAAGCGCCTAACCGTTCCTGCGGCTGGCGGATCGCCGGCTATTTCCATAACCCTTCGAAGCGGCGGCCGGCCACACGCGTGTAGTGCACGGTGTGTCTGGGGCCTGCATGGTCCGGAGGTCCGTCCCCCGCAGCTTCGCGGCTGCACCGCGTTCATCAAGCAGGGCAATGCGGCGCCGGAGTACCTCGCCACCGCCCACCTAAACAGGGCCAACATCCACGCAGCGCGCCCAGTGTCGCGGTAGTCCGCATGATGGGGCCGGCACCGAGACAAGCGATACAAGGACTTTCCGGCGCAAGCGAGGCTGGGTTTTTCTGCCATGTTTGAGGTGTAGATATCTGCCCTGCGGGCTTTGAACGGGGGACCTCCACATGGACGTACTCGACCAGAGCAAAAGCAAGTCCCCTTTCGTTCCGCGCGATAGCGTTCGCGCCTCGATTGCGATGCGGCTTGTCGCAAAGGGGGCCGAGTTTCTCAAGGCCGGCGAATATCAGAAAGCTCTCTCGGCTTACCGCCAAGCACGCGACATCCTCGACGGCCTATCGGCAAGCCAGAAGGACAATACCGACCTGGGCCTCACGCTCTCCCTGGTGTATCGCCGGATGGGGGATGCGATGCGCGCGCAGGATGACCTGGCAGGAGCGCAAGAGGCCTATTTGTCCAGCTTGGCCATCGTAGAGGGCCTTGCCAACTTCCACCCTGACCACGCCGAGCTTCAGCGCAATCGGGACGAGGCTGTCGCGGCGCTTTCCGCGGTGAGCGACACGATTGGGTCGGGGTCTGACAATGTCAAGGAAATAGCGCCGCCCCTCCCGTCGCTGCATGAGGCGTTGGTGCGCGCGACTGAGAAACGGGTTGCGTCCGCGCCGCCGACGGAGGAACAGGTTGCCGGACAAGCTGCTCCGGAGATGCCGGTTGCTGAGGAGCTGCGCAGGCTGAGAAGTCGGTCTCTGTTGGAGGACCCTACCGGCCGTCTCGTCGAGAACATCCGGCGCAAGATGCGCGTTGGCGCGTTGGAGAAGATCGAGGTTCGCATCGCCCGCCGTGACGTTGAAGGCCTCACCGCGCGTATGACCGGCGGCGGTCAGCTGCATCGGCACGAAGTCCGTGTGGCCGACGCGATGAGCGTGCGGCTGCGCGCGCCCGATGGTGGCTTCCTGATCGACCCGCTCTCGCCGGAGACATGCTGGACCCACAACGCCCACCAGGAGCAGGACTTCGCGAGCTGGCGGTGGAGCGTGACCCCGCTCCGCCGGGGTCGGGCACGCCTTCACCTCATCATCTCGGCGCAAACCCTGGACGCGAAGGGCGTCGCGGCCGAGGCCGCCCTCCCCGATCAGGTCATCAAGGTCAAGGTGCGGGTCAACTATGGTCGCACCTTCCGAAAGGTGGTCGGCTGGGGCCTCCTCATGGTCGCGGGTGGCGCGCTCAACGCCTGGGGCCGCGAACTGTACCCGGCCGCCCTAGATGCGCTGGGAAGGGTCTCGGGGTTGCTGGACAAGTGGATCCAATGAAGCCCCATTAGAGCGCACGGTGGCACTAGAGGAGCCAGCCCTTCTGTGGCTGGCGGCCGGCGGGCACCGAGCAATGCGCGGATCCGCATGGTGGGGCATCCGACCCCGGCACCCGAAGCAGCGCTACGCGGATTTTCCGGCTCAAACAAGAAGCGCTACGCTCAGCTGCGCCGCCCACCCCCAATACTGTCGTGCTCTGTGCTGTTGCCATCGCACGCATCTACGGAGCTTGAGCACGGCTATAAGCATTCCCTTGCTATCCCTCGGATGTGGTTGCTTTTTTTGCCATGTTTGAGTTGTACCACCTCATCCAAACTTCACGGTTGGAACGGGGAAGCTCAGAAGGATGGACGTACACCACCAGACCAGCGCGGGCAGTTTCGCTCAGATTGACAGCGAGCGCGCAACGATTGCGATGCGGCTCGTCATGATGTGCGGCGAGTTTATCAAGGCCGGTGAACCTCAGAAGGCACTCGAAGCCTACCACCATGCGCGCGACATCCTCGACGGTCTAGCGAGCAGCCAGCCACACAACCTCGATCTAGGGCTCACTCTGTCCTTGCTGCATCTAAAGATCGGGGATCTGATGCGAGCCCGCGGGGACTTGGGTGAGGCAAAGGAGGCTTATCGGTCCAGCTTGGCGATTGCGGAGCGCCTTGCCACCTTCCATCCCGACAACGAGGAGCTTCAGCGCAATCAGGCCGAGGCACATTCGGCGCTCTCGACGATGAGCGGCACGTTTGGCTTCGGACCCAAGCTCGACTGCGCCATAAAGAGATTAGAAGGCTTCCCCTCTCTGCATGAGGCGCTAGCTTCAGGGACGCATAGTCGGGTTGAGGCGCCAGCACCAGCGGCGACCGATGAGGTGTCGCGGGTGGAGAGCCTGGTAGTCGAGCGGCCTCGCGAGTTGCAACTTAGAGTGAGAGAGCGGACCGCGCCCGGCGATCTAACCGGCGGCGGGCTCATTCACAACATCCCGCGCAAGATGCGCGTTGGCGCGTTGGAGAAGGTTGAAGTCCGCATCCCCCGCCGTCAAGGGACCGACGCCATCACGGTCCGGTTGCGCGCGCCGGAGGGCCGGTTTCTGATCTTCCCGCTGTCGGCGGAGACGTCCTGGACCGACGGGACGAAGGACGAGGGGAATGACTATGCCACCTGGCGGTGGAACGTGACGCCCCAACGCCGGGGGCGGGCTCGCCTCCACATCTCCGCGCAAACTCTTGACGCGCACGGCATGGCGGCGGAGGCCGCCCTCCCCGACCAGGTGCTCAAGGTCTTTGTGCGGGTGAACTATGCCCGCGCCCTTCGCAAGGTGTCTGGCTGGGGCCTGCTCATGGTGGCCGGAGCGGCGCTCAGCACCTGGGGCCCGGCCGCACTGCACGCGGCCGGGCGGCTTTGGGGGCTGTTGGAGCGCTGGCCGCTATAGGCGGCGCTGAGTGGTCTTCTTCGCGACCGACATCACCAACTAGCGGCTGAGAGCCCGCCCACTTCAACGTTGGCGACGGGATGTAGCATCCATTGTTGCAACTAGCTGATCAGCCGAGCAAAACGCGAAAAATGGGCGCGGATGCTAACTGCGGCGGGCCGCCGCACAAAACGTGGCGGGGACCGCGAACGGGTCGATCGCAAACGGCCGGATTTGGACAACCCGGCTTGGATCTTCGCCGTCCATTGGGAATAACCCTTCGTTCGCTGCCGATGCGAAGCCGCCCACCTGGCAGCCGAACGAGTCGACCTAGCGATGCTGGACAGGTGACGCCTGGGCGACACCATGGCACTGCGTAGCAGGTGGAGCGGCTGAAGCAGCTCGAACAGGGTAGGGGCAACACTGCCCTCATTCCCTATCAGACCCGACTTTGTGCAGCGGCGTCGGTGATTGACCCCACCACCGCGCTCAGCACCCATCCGTGCGCCTCTACCCGCTGCCGCTGTCGTAGGCTCGGACGGCGCATATGCTGCCGGGAAGACCACGAAGAAGAAGCCAGCGAAGAAATACAAGAAACCGAAGAAGAAGGCTCCTACTCAGACGTTGTAGGGTCATCATTCAGGGGTGCCGCGCGCACAGTGCGGTTCCCATCGTGACGCGCCATCGCGCCGTCTCCAAGCGATCCGTTAGCGCTGCGACGCTGTTCGGTCTCTTCCAGCGTGAGTGTGCGTGGCGACCCGTGCGTCTCGTCAGACCAGCGCCGACAGCCACGGCTGCTACACCCTTTCCCCTGATCCTGCGACACCGGGTCCCCTGTCCGCTGGTCGTGGGTCCACAAGTGGATGTTCGGGCACATCGGCGAGGTTCGCGTGCGAGTACGGCGCCTTTTGATACCGGCACAGTCATGGTCTTGGCCGGCTTACATTGCGGCCCCTTGCCGCCTTCCGCCAGCTTACTGGCATCAGAAACTGCCCTGGCCGACTGACCACCCATCATCCGATCAACATCTCGTTGGACGGCTTGCGCGTAGCCGATGTCCACCGTGTCGGCTGGTTTGAAACTGCGATGCGAGGCACAGCCAAAGAACAGCAGGCGGCCGGGGCAGACTGCTCAGCTGGACGCGGCGTTTGGCTTGAGCCTGCGTCACGTCGTGTACTGGGCCTTGGTGCCAGGCACCGGCGAATAGCCGAAGGCGCCGCGGCTGAGAATTGCCTCGCGCCCGCCCAGCTCCGCGATCTTGGCCGCCTGATCGGCGCGGGCCTGGTGATCCGCCGCCTCGGGATCGACCACCTTGCGCAACGCCGCCTCGGCCTCCCCGACAACGCCGCGATAGCCTGGATCCTGGCCGAGGTCGCGCGTCTCCTGTGGGTCGGTGGCAAGATTGAAGAGCTGCGGCGGCATGCCGACGTAATGCACGTACTTGAAACTACCAAGCCGGATCATGAAGGTGGCCACTGCGGCTCCGGCTGCGTGGTACTCGCTCATGACGGTGCGTGGGACCGCCCGACAAGCAACAACGTCCATCAGAGGGGCACCAGGCAGATCGCGATCATTTGGGTCCTGTTGTAGACCCACGCAGTCGAGGATGGTCGGGAAGCTATCCACCAGTGAGACGGGTTCCCGGCACACCACACCCGATGGTACGTCGGGGCCCGCCATTATCATGGGCACACCGACCGACTCCTCGTACATGGTCGACTTGCCCCACAGCCCGCGGGTGCCAAGATTGTCCCCGTGATCGCTGGTGTAGACAACACGCGTGTAGTCGGCCAGCCCGGTGTGCTCGAGCGTCTCAATCAGCCGGCCGACATTGTGGTCAACGTAGCTCACCATGCCGAAGTAGGCCGCGATTGCCTTGCGAACCTTGGTCTCATCAAATCCCTGGTCATAGATCATGCTCGCGCGGATCGCCTTCACATAGGGGTGTGTGGGCCGCTCGGCCTCGCTGTACATCAGTGGCCAGGGCACCTTGTCCTCGGGATAGAGGTCGTACCATTCGGGGCGGGCAATGAGTGGGAAGTGCGGGCAGACGAGTGAAACAAACAGAACCCATGGCTTGCCGCCCGTCTCGCCCGCGCGCTCTTTGAGCCAGGTTTCGGCGGCCATGGTGATGCGTTGGTCGTAGTCCTGGTAGGTAGAGTCGCCCCGGCCCGCATCGGCAGCGAGCCTGAGGGCTGCCTTGCGCTCGGGTAGCGGATCGCGCAGCAGGCCCAGCGGATCGCCAATCCCCTCGACGACATGCAGCGGCATGTGCTCTTGCGTGAAGCCGTTGTCGATCGTAGCGCTCTTCAGGTGCAGCTTGCCAATCGAGTCGACCCGATGACCAGCCGCCCTCAAGCGGTGCCCCCACGTCGGGATGCTGCCGTCGTAGGCGATAGCATTGTCCCAAAATCGAATCTGGTGGACGTAGCGCCCGGTGTGAAAGCTGGCGCGTGAGGGCACGCAAATTGGCGAGTTGCAGTAGGCATCCGTGAAACGCACGCCACGCGCTGCCAGCCGATCGAGGTTGGGCGTCCGGATGATTGGGTGACCGCCGCACCCGAGCACTCTCGGATTGTGCTCGTCCGACATGATGAAAAGCATGTTGCGTGGCTTCATGGGTGCCCCCGTTCCTTCGGCAGCTCGCACCTTGCGAGCGCGAATTGTTGGTCCGCGAGCCGGCTGCGGGTCAACGCTCGTTCGCGCATGACCTCAGCCCGTATCGCGCATAACCCTGCACTCCGCGACCGCTATCGCCAAGGACACACACGCGCCAGGCTCGAGGACGGCGCGTCGATCGCCCTGGACGCGAAGCACGCCGCCGCCGATGTCGATCTGGTAGTCGACGATGTTGCCGAGGAAAGTGGCGTCCGTAACGGTGCCCGCTAACCGGTTCTCGCCTTCCATACCGTCTAGGAGCCGGATCGCCTCGGGCCTGATTACCAGGGTTACGGGTCCCGAACCAACCGTCGTCTCCCGGCCGACCGTCGCGCGCAGCTCGTGTGCGCCGATGCGCACGCGCCCAATACCATCGGCGCAGTCGAGAAGTACAGCTGGCAGCAGGTTTACGAGGCCCATGAAGTCGGCAACGAAGAGATTGGCCGGCCGCTCATAGATCTCGCGCGGGGCGCCGATCTGCTGCACCGCTCCTTGATTGAAGACGACAATCCGGTCCGAGAGCGCCATCGCCTCGGCCTGATCGTGCGTGACGTAGATGAAGGTCAGTCCAATGCGGCGCTGCAGCGCCTTGAGCTCGACGCGCATGCGCTCGCGCAGCTTGGCATCGAGGTTGGAGAGCGGCTCGTCGAGCAGCAGGATCGACGGCTCCACGACTAGCGACCGTGCCAGCGCCACCCGTTGCTGCTGGCCGCCAGAGAGTTGGCCCGGATGGCGTTGCTCGAGGCCAGTAAGGCCAACGGCTGCCAGCACGCGCGTGACCCGTTCCCCCACCTGGCCCCGGTCGACCTTGGAGATCTCGAGGCCGAAGGCCACATTCTCGAACACCGTCATGTGCGGCCATACTGCGTAGTTCTGGAACACCATGCCCATGCGGCGCTGCTCCGGAGGGATCGTTCCTGCGGGCGAAGAGAGCGCGTGGCCATTGACGCGGATCGTGCCTTGGTCCGGTGCGATGAAGCCCGCGAGCGTGCGCAGCATCGTCGTCTTGCCGCAGCCCGAAGGGCCCAGGAAGGTTATGAACTCCTTCTCGGCGATGTCGAGATTGATGTCCGTCAATGCGCGGAAGTTGCCGAAGGCCTTGCCCAGATGTCTGATCTCGATGAACGCCATGGATCGCTCCGGACCTCATCGCACCGGCGCATGGGCATCGGCAGCGACGGCGCCCGGCCCCGACAACGCGCTCACCAGCAGGCTCAATACAAGGATCACGCCGATCGTGAAGACGGCCAGAGCCGAGACCACCTCGAGCTGCCCCAGATCGTTGAGCCGATAGATCGCCACGGCAATCGTTTCCGTCCCGCCGGTGTAGAGGAGGATGGTTGCACTGAGCTCGCCGAATGCAGGGATGAATACCAGCAGGAAGGCCACGAGAAGGCCGGGGCGAGACAGCGGCACGAGGATGCGACGGACAGCCGTGAGCCAGCGGGCACCGGTGATGCGTGCGGCCTCCTCCAGCGACGGATCGATCTGCCGGAAGGTGGCATTGGCGCTCCGCGTCGCCAGCGGGATAAAGCGCGCCACGTACGCAACGAGCAGGATCCAGATAGTGCCGTAGATGGAGAATGGCGGGCGGATGAATGCCAACAGGATGCCGACAGCCATGACCGTACCCGGCAGCCCCAGGGGCAGGATGGCGAGATAGTCGAGCAGGCGGCGCCCCCTCAGCTCGGTCCGCACGTCGAGATAGGCGATGGCGGCGCCGAGCGATACTGCAATCAGGGCGGCAGCGGTGGCGAGTTTGAAGCTGTTGAAAATACCGCGGGTGGCGATCTGGTCGTTGAAGAGTGCGGCGTTGAAATGCGCCAACGTCAGGTTGGCAAGCGTGGGAGGGTCGATCCAGTTCTTGCTGAAGGCGGTTGTCACCAACACGCCAATTGGGGCAATTGCACTGAAAAACACTACTGTCCCGCAGAAGGCCAGTAACGCCCAGCGCCAACCTCCGAGCTTGGTTCTCTGGGTGCGCACGCCGCGCCCACCCACGGTGATGTAGGAGCGACGCTCGAGATAGCCGCGCTGGATGGCGAGGCCGATCACGGTCAGCACCACGAGGACGAGAGAAAGTGCTGCCGCCTCGCCCCATCGTGGAGGATAGCCGCCAATCGTCGCGTAGATGCGCGTTGGCAAGAACACGATCTGCGCCGGCGTGCCGAGGATCGCCTGCGGCCCAAACAGGGCAAGCGAATCCACGGCGGCGAGAAGCGCTCCGCCAGTGATGGCCGGGGCTACGAGCGGTAGATTGATGCGGCGGATGACCGTCCATCGGCCTGCCCCCAGCACCTGGGCCGACTCCTCTAGTGAGGCGTCGACCGACTGCAGCGCGGTGTAGGTGAGGAAATAGGTGAAGGCAAAGACGTGGATGCCGATGACGAAGATCACCCCGCCCATGCTGAAGATGTTGAAGGGTGCAGTGTGCAAGCCCAGGAGCCAACGCAGCAAGCGATTGAAGTGGCCGGCATCGGGCCCCATCAGAATGATGTAGGCGAGCGCGGTGAGGTAGGGCGGCGTGATGTAGGAGAGGGCGACCAGCGCGTGCACGACCCCTCGCAGCGGCATGTCGCTGCGGGCGGTAGCCCATGCGAGCGGCACGCCGAGCGCGATGCTGAGCAGACCGGTGCCGCACGCGAGCTGTAATGTGTTCACGAGCGAGTCGAAGTTCCGTGCCCGAGTGGCGACGCGCGCGAGGTGCTCTAGCGTGAGCGATCCGGGAATACCGAGGGCGGCCAGCACGAGCCACAACAACGGATAGGCAACAATCACCAGCAAAAACGCAACGGCCAAGCCAAGCACGATGTTTTGAGCACCGAATGCCCGCCGCCAGCGCGTGAGAAACGAGCGGGCCGCCGGTGCATCAGCGGGCGTCGTGTAAGCCATGCCCGACTCTCGATTGCGGACGCGTGGCCGGCCTGTCCGCGCTCTGCCGGAACGTGGCTAGTTTCCCCACTCGCCCCCGAAGATGGCCGTGAGCTGATCTAGCACCTTGGAGCGGTCGCGTTTGAATTCCGTGTAGTCGAGAGTCAGCAGCTTGATCTTGGCGAGCGGGGTCATGCCGGTTGGCGGAGCGATATCTGTCCGGCTCGAATATTTGCCACCGGCTACAAGGAGGTCTTGGCCGTCCTTGCCCATCCACCATTCGTAGAACAGGGCAGCGGCGTGCGGGCGCGTGGAGGCCTTGAGCAGGCCGCACGCACCGATCTCGGTCGGCACGCCCTCGGCTGGGAACACGTAGTCCGTCGGCTTGCCCTCCAATTTCGAGCGCCACGCGATGTTGTCATTCTGCAGGAAGCCAGCCCCGCGCTCGCCGCGCTCGAGCACCTGCGTGACCAGCTGTGGCGTCTGCACCCTGAGCGGCTTCGTGGCAGCGAGACTCTTCACCAGGTCCCAACCGAGATGCTTGGCAAGGGTGTAGATACGGGGCGCGCCGTCACCATTGGGGCTCGAGAAGAACACCGTGCGCCCGCTCATGGCGGTCAGGTCCTTCCAGGTCGCCGGCGGCTTGGCGCCGAATTCCTTGGTGTTGTATTGGATGACGGCCTGCGTAAGGCGGTCGGCAGTCCAAGTCGAATCCGCGTCACGCAGCTCGGCTGCAACGGCCGATTGGGAGTCGGACTTAAAGGGCTTGAGGAGCCCACGCTCCTTCATGAGCAGTACGGCTGCGAGGTCGGAGGCATCGACCATGTCGACCTGCAGACGTCCCGCAGCGGCCTCGGAAAGCACCTTCGAGGTCACATCGTTGGAGCCGCCTCTATAGTACTGCACGTCGATTCCATGCTTGTCCTTGAACGGCTTTATGACGGCATCGACGATCTTGATGTCGAGGCTCGTATAGAGCATGACCTTGCCCTCAGCCTTAGCCTTGGCGAGATCGATCTCCGCCGGGGTCGACGGCCCACTGGCTTGCCCGAGGGCTCGACTTGCGACCAGGGTTGCGGGAGCCGCTGCAGCGAGGCCTCCGAGCACGCTGCGCCGTGACAACTTTGGCATCGACATCTCTCTCCCTACCCGGGCCATTCTGTTGGCGGCGGCCTTGTTACTCGGATGTTGCATCTCACCGCGCGGGTTTACAAGGGTTTCGAATTGCCGTGGCGGTGGGACACTCAGTTTGCATGCACCTGACCAACTACGCACTGCGGGAATGCTCGATTGAAGAGAGCCTAGTCACTCTGGCAGTCCTGCAGGCCGAATACCATCGGGATGCCGGCCCCAAAGGCCGCCCGCGACGTCGACGACACGGCCTCATTGAAAGCGGCAGACCGGCTGGGGGCCAAGCCCTAGCAAACTGAGCATCGAGGGGCGGTAATGCGCGTCGAAGCCGCGCAGCCCCGAATCTCTCGCCACACGTCACCAAACCCGAACGCTGGTGCACTCAGTTGTCTGCCGTCCATGTCACCCGGAGTTCGCATGTGGATCTCGACGTGTGTCGGCGTTTTTGAGCATTTGCAGGGCTGCGGCGAAGTCTCGACGATGTTGCCAGCGCACTTGGTGGACAATCACCAACTCCGCCGGGCGTCCTATCATGCGACAAAGATTGTCGGGAGCACGTTTGCCCCTGCGTCGACGCTGTCGCCTCGAAGGGCAAACTCCCGTTTCGCCATCCCCGACCGGCCTCTTGTTGTCCTATTGCAGGACCTGGGCGCCAGGTTCTTAGATTGCTTTCATCAAGTGATTCGTCAGAGGGGCGGCAACTGACACAGGGGGCACAATGACTGGCCTGATTCAGCAAATCGAGGAAATGCGAGCTCGCATGAACGAGCTTGCCGCCGGCGAGCAAGAACTCGTCAGGGCGCTGGGGGACGCCCTGAGCCGTACCGACCAGAAGCTGTTGGAGGACGTGCGCAGTGCCGCCGCGGATCACGAGGCCCGGCGCGGCGCCATCCTGAACGAGCTGCAAAGCTTTGCCGCGCGGATGGGCGCACTGCCGCGGCCACGGGAGCCATACGCCGCCTTGACCGAGGCGCCGCAGCGAGTTGCGAGGCCCGGCGGCGCGGATGGCGCGTTGGCGAGGCCGCAGGATCCATATGATGCCTTGACCGAAGCGCCGCTGGATTTGCGGGAGATGCCGAAACTGGCGAGGCGCGGCGATTGGCGCCAGGCGGCCGCTAATATCGAAGACGCGGTCAACAACCATTTGCTGGGTCGCGTGTCGGCGAACTAACGTGCCCCGCAATGCTTGGAGTGGACAGGCGACGCAATCGCAGTTTCCACTGGCGTCCGAATTGCCCCGGTGCGCGCGAACGACAGGAGCAAAAATGCTTGGAAGGCGAGCTGTGGTGGGTCTGCAGCTGCAGCAATCGCCGCTCTTTGGTTACGTTCTCGTTGTGCGACCGATCACGGAGACAGCTGAGGATAAGCATGAGGCCGCTGTCGTTTGAGATCGGCGCCCGCCAACGGGCAAAGTTGACGGGCGCCGTGGTCGTGACCTGCCCGGGAAACCAAGTTGGGGATGGGCAGGTAGGTCCACGGTGCTGCCGCTCAGACCCGGCATCAAGCCAGGCATCGAATTGTCCACAGGCTTATGCACAAGGGCTTTGGCGCCCTGGACTGTCAGAGCGCGCTGGCAGACTACCTCCGGGGCGTCATTTCACCCGGCCGGCTTGGCTTGGCCTACGATACCCCACGGCTGCGCACTTCAGTTCCCAAACAGACCCGAGAGCATGTCGAATGCGTCCTCGAGGAACCCCGGCGGCCGTTGGCGCCTCGGGGCCTCTAGCTGGTTGTCGACGGGCTCGGGTGCGATGTCGAGTGTCACCGGCCGGCCAGCAAGCGCGGTGGCGAGCTCAGCGTCCTTGCCGTAGGGGTCGCCGGTGAACCTCACTGTCCCATCCGCATCGGCAACAGCCGTGAAGTAGGTCACATGTACTGGGATTGTGCGCGACAGAGCGATCTCATTGTTGAGCGTGCCTGAGAGCAACTCTCCGATCTGGACCGATGTCCAACCTTTGTCCTCGCCAAGGATGATCTCGGCAAAGCGAGCCGGGTCCTGGACGCGGATGCAGCCGTGGCTGAACGTGCGCGCCTGCTTGTCGAACAAGGAGCGCTCCGGGGTGTCATGCATGTAGACGTCATGCCTGTTGGGGAAGACGAATTTGAC
>Ga0209382_10003953_pt1 | contig 20195 bp, 18 predicted proteins | sample SoiMetdeltSBSDD5_FD_187599 | JGI IMG/M metagenome (GOLD analysis project Ga0209382, IMG submission 187599) | Bulk soil microbial communities from a Populus tree surrounding site in Tennessee, USA - Soil MetaG P. deltoides SBSDD5 (SPAdes) (version 2) | ecosystem: Environmental > Terrestrial >... | reverse complement strand
TCACGCTGTACCGCAACGTGCGTGTCTTCGCCCTGCTGGAGGCAAAGACCGGGCACTACGCGTACAACGTGAACAAGGAGAACCGCGACCGTAGCTCCAACCGGAACTCCTTCGAGGTCATAAACCCCGCTGAGAATGGCGGCTACTCGGCAGAAGAACGCTTGAGTCGCTTGGGACCATTCTTCGGCGAGACGTCGGGTGCGGCGATCGGTGTCGCCAACGTGAAGTCGCCCTACATCCAGAAAGCGGACCACCTGCGGCTGCGCGAGGTCAGCGTGACGTTCATGCTGCCGAACTCCCTGCTGCCCACCGCGCGTGTGGCTGGCGCTTCGCTCACGGTCGGCGGGCGCAACCTGGGACTGTGGAAGTCCGACTACGACGGTGACGATCCAGAAGTCCTCGGCCTCGGAACGACGTCATCCGGCATCAATCAGCTGTTCAACGCCGACGTGTTCACGACGCCGCCATCTCGCCGGTTCCTCGTCAGGCTCAACCTCCAGTTCTGAGGACTTTGGTTATGCGCAAAGTGGCTTTCTCGATGCGCCGGGCCGCGGTCGCTGGGGTTGTCTTGGCGACGCTCACTGGCTGCGATACGGATGTGATTAACCCGGCCGTCGTCGAGGCGTCGACCATCGACCCCGTCGCCGACGCCCGTGTCTTCTCGCTCTCGGCCCAACAGAACTTCTACCAGGCCTTCGGCGGGTTCATCAACTCGACCGCGTATTACGCGACCGAGACGTGGAGTGGAGCGGTCCGCAACGAAACGAACGACATCGGCCGTCGCGTCATCGTCGACACGAACGTCGATCTGAGCGGATCGTTCTGGGCGCCCATGCAGACAGTGATCGGCACGAACGATCAGGTCGTCGAGGGCCTTCGCGGGACGCCGACGTTCAACACCGACATCGCCGCCGCGCGCTCGTCGCTCTGGTCGGGCGTCGCGGTTGGTCTGCTCGGCGAGATCTTCTGTGAGGGGGTGCTGCACGTCGGGCCGTCGATCACGCCGGCGCAGATGCTCGACTCGGCGATCGTGCGCCTGCAGCAGGCGATCACGATCGCCGGTGGGCTGACGGGCGCCGAGCCGACGCGTATCGTGAGCACCGCGCGTGTCGCGCTCGCGCGAGCGTATCTGCAGAAGGGCGATAACGCGAACGCGGCGACGACGGCCGCCCTCGTCCCGGCGACGTTCGTGTCGAGCACGGTTCAGGTCGATGACCCGCAAGCCCGCGGGCGGCTCAGCAACGGCGTGTTCATCACGTCGTCCGGCACGACACAGATCGCCGCCGGCGTCTATCGCGCGCTGAACGATCCTCGCGTGACGTCGGTCGACGCAGGCATCAACGCGCAGGATGGGCGCAACCGACTGTTCCGGCAGACAAAGTACACGAGCTTTGCGGCGCCGATCCGCGTCGCGTCCGGCCTCGAGGCCCGCTACATCGTCGCGGAAGCACAGCTCAAGGCCAACGGCAGCACGACGGCGGCGCTCGCACTCATCGCCGAGCGCCGCGCGGCGGGGAACCAGCCGGCGTTCACGGGAACGACGACGGCCGCGATCCTGGCGGAGCTGATGGATCAGCGCGCCCGCGACTTCTGGCTCGAGGGCAAGCACCTGGGTGACCTCATCCGGAATCCGACGGCGGCCGCGCTCTTGCCGCCCGCCGGCTCGCCGTTCTACAAGCCGGAGCTGGGGAACTTCCTCGAGATGAAGTGCCTGCCGATTCCGTTTGCGGAGAAGGCCAACAACCCGAACTTCTAACACTTTGTCATTCCGAGCCGGGCACCCGCGAAGCGGGTGATGAGGAATCGCAGTCGTCCCGAAAGAGGGGCTGGCCTCTACCGGGAATCCTGCGATTCCTCGCTACGCTCGGAATGACACCAACGGCCATGGACACTCGAGACAGAGACATCCGCTTCCTCAAGCGGTACGCGATCGGCACCACGACGGTCATTCTCGTCATGGCCGTCACCGCGTTCGTGCAGCAACCGCAGAAGCAGAAGTTCACCGAGATCGACGTCGAGCGCATCAACATCGTGGAGCCCGACGGCAACCTGCGCATGGTGATCGCGAACCGCCCACGCTCGATCGGCCCGATCTACAAGGGCAAGCCGTTCGGGTATCCAGGGGGAACACGTCCGGGGATCATCTTCTTCAACGACGAAGGGACCGAGAACGGAGGCCTCACGCTTCGAGGCTCGCGCTCGGCTGACGGGAAGTACCAGGCCGGCACGCACATGTCCTTCGACCAGTTCGATCAGGACCAGATCGTCGTCCTGAACTACTCGGACAACAACGGAGACCGGCAGGCCGGGCTCGAGTTCCGCGATCGGTGGAACAAGCCGATCAACGAGTTTGCGGCCGAGCTGGACTCGGTCAACCGGATGCCGGACGGCCCCGCGAAGACGGAAGCGATGCGCCGGCTGCGGCAGCCGATCCAGAACGGTGTCGTGGCGAACGCGCAGCGCGTCTACATCGGTCGCGATCGCAGCAAGGCATCGACGCTCCGTCTGTCCGACCCGATGGGTCGCCCGAAGCTGGTGCTGCGAGTCGATTCGCTCGGCGCGCCGCAGCTCGAGTTCCTCGACGACTCGGGTCGTGTCACGACCCGTCTGCCTGAGCGCCGGTAACGTGCCGCGTGCGGGAGCGTTGCGCGCCGCGAGTCGTCCAGTCGCGAGCGGTCTCATGCTGGCGCTGGCCGCCAGTGCCGTGGAGGCGCAACGCTACCCGTTGCTCGACTCGACCACGGTCGCGCTCCTGAGCGGCGAGATCTCGGGCGACGCCGCGTACGACCATGTCCGCGTGCTGACCAGCTACCATCGGCCGCAGGGATCCGACACGTTAGGTGTCGCGGCCCGCTACGTCGAACGGATGGCGCGCGCGTTCGGGCTCGCGCAGGTTCGCTACATCGAGCTCCCGTCGCTCCGTCAGACGTGGAACCCGGGGACGTCCGATCTGTGGATCACCGGTGCGCAGCCCGAGCGGATCGCGAGCGCGATCCAGAATCGCATTCACCTGGCGGACCGGAGCCGTCCCGCGGACGTCACGGCCGAACTCATGGACATTGGCGCGGGCACCGACAGCGTTCTGAGCGCGAGGAGCGTCGCCGGGAAGATCGTGCTCACGACCGGTGACCTCAACGCGGTGATGGCCAACGCCGTCCAGCGGCGCGGGGCGTTAGGTGTGGTGTGGTACCCGGATCCGTACACGCCATCCCGCGGGTACCTCAGCTTTGGCACCGACAACCCGGATCAAATCCCCTGGCTCACACTCGCGACGCGCCAGGTGGACGGAAAGGATCCGACGTTCGCATTCGTTCTCTCGTTGCGGCAGGGCGTCGCGTTGCGCAACCGCCTGGCCGCCACCCGCGAACCAGTTCGTGTGCATGCCGGTGTACGCTCGGAGCTCGGGTCGCGTGAACACCCGGGCCCGTGGATGCCGCTCGTCGAGGCGTTCATCCCGGGCACGGACCCGACGTCCGGTCAGGATGTGATGCTGAGCGCCCACCTCCAGGAAGAGCAGCACTCCGCGAACGACGACGCGAGCGGCTGCGCGAGCCTTCTCGAGATCGGCCGCGCGCTTGCGAAGCTCATCGCAGACGGCACGCTGCCACGACCGAAGCGGAACATCCGCTTCTGGTGGACGACGGAGAACGACGCGCAACGCCAGTATTTCGCGGCGCATCCCAAGGTGCTCGACACGCTCTGGGTGAACGTCAACCAGGACATGGTCGGCGCGGACCAGGCCATCGGCGTGATGCGCACGCAGGACGTCACGCGCCTGCCGGCGGGACGCTTCCACTTCATGAATGACGTGATGGAAGCAGCCGTCGAGTACATGGTCGCGGCGAACACGTCGAACATCACGCAGTTCCGCAATGGCTACGGCCTTTACCCCAAACCGCACGTCGCCCAGAACGGCACGCGCCACCGCTACAACGCGCAGCCCGTGTGGTACTTCGGCGACTCGGACCACCAATCGTTTCTCGATGCCGGGGTCCCCGCGATCACGTTCACGAACAGCCCGGATCAGTACATCCACTCGAACCTGGATGACCTGTTCGCGATCGACCGCACGCAGCTCGGGCGAAATGCGCTGACCGTGGCGCTGATCGCGTACACGATGGCGCGCGCGGACACGCAGACCTTCACGGGCATCGCCGCCGAAGTGGTTGGACGCGGGCAGTCGCGGCTTGGGAATGGCCTGCGGCTAGCCTTGCAGATGCTGGCGGGATCGGCCGATCGCCCGAACGCCTACGCTGCCGCGGTAGACCAGGTTCGGTATTCCGCGGAGCGCGAGCGACGCGCGATTCGCTCACTCGGCGACATCGCGCCGGCGCTGAGGCCCAACGTGACGCCGCTGCTCGCGGAGCTCGACCGTCGGGAAGCGCAGGCGTTGCGAGATGTCGCCGCTGCCTGGGCTCGCGGTGGCAGCACACCGCCACCGCCTCGGCCGGCACCGACAGCGGTGGAACGCGAGCTCGAGACGCTAAGGCTGCGACGCGCCGGCACCCCGCGCGACTGGCTCGCCCAGTACGACCGGATTGCTTGGGGCAACGCGCTCAACGGCTACATCGCTCGCGAGGTCCTGCAAGCCGTCGACGGGACGAGAACCGGGCTCGAGATCTACCGGCTCGTCGCGGCCGAGGCTCGCGAAGGTGGCGAGCAATATTACGGAATCGTTAGGTCGGAGGCCGTGCTCGCGTTGCTGAGGAACGTGGAGCGACTCGGGTTGGTCGCTGCCCGATGACGGTGGGTTCACGGGACTGACAGTGTTCATTGTGGAGGACTAGTTCGTTGCAAGCCACAACCCTTTCTCGCCGCGCTGCTGGACTTGCGGGCTCCCTGCCCCCGAGCGCGCCCGCGACGAACCTTGCTTTCGACTCAGGGCACGCTTGCAATGAGGTGCTTCCCGACCTGACGGCCGAAGCCGAGCGCGCGCTGACCTCGTTTCGCGCGGAGACGTTGCAGTATGCGCCGCGACCAGGACTCCCCGAGCTCCGTTCTCGTATCGCCGAGTATCTGGCGGCCGACGGCATTGCGGCGACGCGGGATCAGGTGCTCGTGACGAACGGCGCGAAGCACGCCATCGAGCTCATCTGCCGCGTCCTGCTCGATGAGGGCGATAGCATCGTCGTCACGACGCCGACGTACTTCACCGCGATCCCGATCTTCCGCAGCTTCGGCGTTCGCTTCATCGAAGTGGGACAGGACCGCGACGGACTCGACGTCGCGGAGCTCGCTGTGGCGCTGGAGCGACGCGAGCGGGCGGGTGAGCCGCCCCCGAAGTTCATCTACAACGTCCCGGACTTCCACAACCCGACGGGCATCACGATGTCGCTGGAGCGACGCCAAAGGCTCATCGAGCTGGCCGTCGCGCGCGGGATTCGCATCGTGGAGGACAGCCCGTACCGAAAGGTTCGTTTCGAGGGTTCGAGCATTCCGTCGCTCAAGGCGCTCGATCCGGGGGATACCGTCTTCTACGTCGGCACCTTCTCGAAGCTGATGGCGCCCGGCCTGCGAGTCGGCTGGGTCGTCTCGTCGCCCGACATGATCGCGCGCATGATCCAGCTCAAGTCCGACGGCGGATCGTGTCCGCTCACCCAGCGCATCATCGTCGAGTTCCTCGCGGCAGGAAAGCTGGACGATCACATCGCGCGCGTGCAAACGACGTATCGCCGGAATCGCGACACAATGGTCGCATCTCTCCGGCGCGAGCTACCGGAAGCGCGCTTCGAAGTGCCCGAAGGCGGATACTACGTCTGGCTCACGCTGCCCGAAGACGTGAGTGGTGACGTCCTTGCGCGCGCGGCGAGCGAAGCGGGGGTCACGACGATCCCAGGGAGCAAGTTCTTCGCCCGCTCCGACGCATCGCATCCCGGGAATCATCTGCGCATTGCGTTCAGCCACGCGACGCCTGACGAGATCGAAGACGGAATACGGCGTCTCGCGACGGCTTACCGTACGATCGCCACCGCTGCGTCGCGTCAGGCGGCGGCGGGCGTGGGATGACGGAGCCCACGCGATGAAGGCGTGCGTCAGAATTCGAGGCGTCGGAGCGGAGTGTGGTCAGCGAGCACAGGGGTTCCTGACGATCGGCGAAACGGCGTCGGGCCCGGTGCAGGTCCCCATCGTGATCATCAACGGGGCCGAGGACGGGCCCATCCTCTGTCTCACGGCGGGAGTGCACGCAACGGAGTACGCACCGATTGACGCGGTGATGCGCATCGCGCAGTCGATTCAGCCGGCGGAGCTTCGCGGAGCGGTGATCGCCGTGCCGGTCGTGAACATGCGCATGTTCGACAGCCGGACGGGCTTCGTCTCGCCGCTCGATGGGCTCAACCTCAACAAGGTGGCGCCTGGCCGCTCCGACGGCTCGATCTCGGAGATCCTCGCCAGCGTTCTCCTCGATGAGGTGATCGGACGCGCGTCGTACCACATCGACCTCCACGCCGGCGACCTCGGCGAGATGCTGATGCCGTTCGCCGGCTACGCCCTGACAGGCAATCGCGAGATGGACTCGCAGGGAGAGACGCTCGCTCGGCTCTACTCGCCGAAGCTGATCTCGCTGTCGACACCCTCGGGGACCGTCCCGCCGTTCTCGGACGGCATCGCGTTCGCGGCGACGCGACGTGGCATCGTGTCGATCTTCGCCGAGTCGGGCGGTAACGGGACGCTCGAGGAGGCGGACGTCCAGGTCCACCTCGATGGTGTGTCGAACGTCATGCGCCACCTGCGGATGATCCCTGGCGACGCAACGCCACCGGGCCCGCGAGTCTCTGCGCGCGACCGCAAGGTGGTGCGCGCGACGCGGGCGGGGCTGCTGAGGTTGCGCGTCGCTATCGGCGATGAGGTCGTGGCCGGGCAGGAGGTCGCTGAGGTCTGCAACGTGTTCGGTGAGGTCGTGGAGCGCGTCCGATCGTCGGGCGACGGGATTGCGGGCCTCGTGTGGGCGCACAAAGTAGTCAACACCGGCGATCCAATAGTCCGGTACTGGATAGTGTAGACGATTGTCATCCCGAGCGGAGCCGCGAAGCGGCGGAGTCGAGGGATCTCTGTCCGTGTTTTGTGGCCGGCCACTAGGCGAGGACAGCAGATCCCTCGACTCGCTTCGCTCGCTCGGGATGACAGAGCACACCTTGTAATTTCGCCACGCACGGATCCAACTTGCGGTGACATGAATCCCGACCCAGTGACAGCCGCGAGTGAAGAGACGGTCGAGCTCCTCGACCACGCCGTGATGGGCTACGCGGGTGCCCGACGCGACACACGCGATCGGCTGACAGCCGTCCTGGCCGCCGACCCGACGTGCGTGATGGCGCACCACCTCGATGGCTACCTGCACATGCTGGCGAGCAAGCGCGATGCGATGTCCCACGCACGCACGGCGCTCACACGTGCGGAAAGCACGTCGGAGTCCATGGTACCGCGCGACCGCCTCCATCACGCCGCGCTCGACGCGTGGTCGCGCGGCGACATGCGCGGCGCCGCCGGGATCTGGGACACACTGCTCGACGAGTTCCCGCGGGATCTCGTCGCGCTCAAGGTCTCACAGTTTGTCCTGTCGTACCTCGGCGAGAGCGAGGGGATGCGCGATCGCGTCGCACGCGTTCTCCCAGCGTGGAGCGAAGACGCGCGAGGCTACGGCTACGTGCTCGGCTGCTATGCGTACGCGCTGGAGGAATCGGGCGACTACGCACGCGCCGAGGAGATGGGGCGGCGCGCAATCGCGATCGACCGGTCCGACATCTGGGCCGCGCACGCCGTGGCTCACGTGGCAGAGATGGAAGGCCGGCTGAACGACGGGATCGACTGGATCGCCTCGCTTGCTCCCGAGTGGGGCGAGTGCACGAACTTCGCCCTGCATCTTAAGTGGCACGAGGGCCTGTACCACCTGGAGCTCGAGCAGTACAACCAAGTACTGGCGCTGTATGATCGCGAGGTGCGCGCGGAATCCACTGACGAGTATCTCGACGTGGCGAACGCCGTGTCCCTGCTCTGGCGTCTCGAACAGGGCGGGGTCGACGTCGGTTCGCGCTGGCGTGAGCTCGCCGCCCGCGCCACGTCGCACATTGATGACCACGCGCTCGTGTTCGTGGACCTTCATTACCTCATGGCGCTCGCGGCCGTCGGTGACGAGCATGCCGTGACCGAATTCCTGGCGTCGTGCGAGCGATTCGCGGCGAGCAGGGAGGGGACCGAGGCCGAGGTGATGGCCGACGTCGGGTTGCCGCTCGCGCGGGCCGTCGTGGCGCATCGGGCGGGTCGCTATGCGTCCGTCGTGGACGAACTCTTGCCCGTTAGGTCTCGCGTTCGCCGGATTGGCGCGAGTCACGCTCAGCGCGACCTGTTCCATCAGCTATTGATCGACGCCGCGTGGCGTGGCGGCCGGTTCGCCGAGGCCGAGGAGCTGTTGACCGAACGCCTCGCGTACCGGCCGCGTAACCGATGGGGTCTCAGGCACCAACGTGCCGTGCTCGAGGGACGCGGACGCGGCACTCGGGCAATTCGCGAGCACGACCGCCAGCTCGCCGACTGACGTGAGCGATCACTCCAAGGCCAAGGGTGAAGGCCCATCGCCTAACGGGTCTCGCCGATTTCGCCCTGACACGCTCCTGGCGCACCTCGGTGGCTCGCCGACCGAGCGGCATGGGGCCGTCAACCCGCCGGTGTACCGCGCGTCGACGATCCTCTTCCCGACGGTCGCCGAATGGGAGGCATCGCGGAAGCAATCCCGCCGCTACGACGTCATCCGGTACGGGCAGATCGGAACGCCGACGACCTTCGCGCTCGAGGAAGCGATCGCGGCGCTCGAGGGCGGCTATCGAGCGATGCTGCTGCCGTCGGGGCTCGCGGCGGCTACGACCGCGCTCCTGGCGCTCCTGCGCAGCGGCGACCATTTGCTGATGGTTGACTCGGCCTATGCCCCGACCCGGCATTTCTGCAAGGCGATCCTTCCGCGATACGGGATCAGCACGACGTTTTACGACCCGTGCATTGGCGCCGACATCGCCTCGCTGATTCAACCGCAAACCCGTGTGGTGTTCACTGAGTCGCCTGGATCGCTGACGTTCGAGGTCCAGGACATCCCCGCGATCGCTGCGGCCGCGCATGCCGCCGGGGCGACCGTGGTGATGGACAACAGCTGGGCGACGTCCTATTGCTTCCCGGCGATCGAGCACGGTGTCGACGTCTCGGTCATGGCGGCGACGAAGTACATCAGCGGCCACTCCGACGTCATGCTCGGCACGATCGCGACCACGGAGCCGCTGTACCAGCCCATCCGTTCCATGGTGGCGGAGCTCGGCTACTGCGTCAGTCCCGACGACGCGTACCTCGCGCTGCGTGGGTTGCGCACGTTAGGCCTGCGGATGGAACGCCACCACCGAAGCGCGCTTCGCGTGACGGATTGGTTGAGGGGGCGGCCGGAGGTGAAGCGTGTGCTGTTTCCGGCGTTGCCGAGTGACCCGGGGCACGCGATCTGGACACGCGATTTCCGCGGTGCGAGCGGTCTGTTCGGCGTGGTGCTGCACGATGTGCCGAAGCCGGCGATCGATGCGTTCTTCAATTCGCTCGAGCTGTTCGGCATGGGCGCGAGCTTCGGCGGGTTCGAGAGCCTGGCGGTGCCCTTCAACCCAGCGTTTCATCGCGCCGTCGCGCACTGGCCGAGTGATGGACCGTACATTCGCATCCACGTCGGTCTCGAGGATCCGGAGGATCTCATCGCCGATCTCGACCGGGGTTTCGCACACATGCACTCCACGGCTGCGGGGGCGACGTGAGCCGACGGCGGCATCGCTGGCTCGTGGCCTGGTGGGCACTGACTGCGGCGGCGTGTTCGTCGAGCGCGGGCTCCGCTGCCGACACGGGTGGCGCGCGGTCGACCGCTGGCGCGCGAGCGGGCGCGGCGGCCGGTGCGACGCTCCGCGCCATACGCGCGCGTGGCGCCGTGAAGTGCGGAATCTCGCAGGCGGCCGGTTTCGCCACGCCTAACGACGCAGGCGACTGGCAGGGATTCGATGTCGACTTCTGCCGCGCCATCGCCGTGGCGGTGTTCAACGACCCGACGAAAATCGAGTTCGTACCGTACACCCAGTCGCAGCGATTCGCCGGCCTGCAATCGGGCGAAGTGGACGTGCTCGTGAATGGCACGTCGCTCACGATCAGCCGGACGATGCAGCGTGGCTTCCACTTCGGTCCCGTCTACCTGTACGACGGTCAGGCGTTCCTCGTCCCGAAGGCACTCGGCGTCGCGAAGGCGAGCGCGCTCGACGGCGCGACGGTGTGTGTGCAGCAGGGCACGACGACAGAGCTCAACCTCGCAGATTTCGCCCGCCGCAACGACATCAAGTTTCGGCCGGTCGTGATCGAGGACCACCGCGGCGCCGTGGCCGCACTGGCCGGTGGTCGGTGCGACGTCATCACGCAGGATGGCGCTGGACTCGCGACGACGCGCACGATGCTCCGCAATCCGACCGACTACGTCGTGCTTCCGGATCGCATCTCGAAGGAACCCATCGCGCCCGTCGTGCGGTACGGCGACGATCAGTGGCTCGAGCTCATCAACTGGGTGTTCCGCGTTCCTGTACAGGCTGAGGAGCTCGGTATCACCCAAGCGAACGTCGGGCAGCATGCGAACAGCACCGATCCGGCGATCCGTCGCTTTCTCGGACTGGAGCCTGGCATCACCGACGGGTTCGGCCTCGACGCACAATGGACATTGCGCGTGATCGAGCGCATCGGGAACTACGGCGAGATCTTCGATCGCAACCTCGGACCGAAGACTCCGCTCGCCATGGAGCGCGGGCTCAACGCGCTCTGGACTGCCGGTGGACTCATGTACGCTCCACCGTTCCGGTGAGGCTGCGGTCGGCCGCACTCCAGGGCCTCGGCCTGGGGCTCGCAGCCGCCGTGCTCTGGTGGCTCGCTCGAAACACGGCGGTCACGCTCGAGCAGAACGGCATCGGCCTCGGCTTCGCATTCCTCAGACAACCAGCGGGCTTCGATATTGGTGAGACGCCGATCGCGTACTCGCCGGCCGACGACTTCCTCCGCGCAATCGCGGTGGGGCTGGTCAACACGATGCGCGTCTCCGTGGTCGGCTGGGTGCTGTCGGTCGCCCTCGGATTCCTCCTTGGGATCCTGAGGCTCGCGGACAACCCTGCCGTACGAGGGCTGGCGAGATCCGTGGTGGAGCTCGTGCGTAACGTGCCGCTGCTGTTATTGCTGCTGTTCCTCGCGGCAACGATGCATGCACTCCCACCAGCCCGTGAGGCGCTCGAGCCCATCCCGGGCGTGTTCATCTCCAACCGCGGGCTCGTGCTGCCGACCCTCGGCTCCGTGCCGCGTCTCGAAGGATTCAACTTCGTCGGCGGGATCACGCTCTCGCCCGAGCTCACCGCGCTCGTCGCTGCGCTCACGCTCCATCACGCAGCGCACATCTCGGAGGTGGTGCGCGGGGCGATCCTCGGCGTGTCGTCACGTCAACGCGACGCAGCGCACGCGCTTGGGCTCTCGCGCGCCCAGACACTTCGCTTCGTCGTGGTGCCACAGGCCCTGCGTGCGATGGTGCCGCTCCTGGCCACCAACTGCGTCAGTCTCACGAAAAACTCGAGCCTCGCGGTCGCCATCGGCTTTCCGGATGTCGTCAGCATCTTGAACACGACGGCGAATCAAACGGGCCACGCGATCGAGACCATGCTCATCATGATCGCGGTCTACCTCACGCTCAGTCTCGCGGTCGCCGCTGCGATGAACGCCTATAACCGGCGCGTCTTGCGCCCTGGGGTGTAGGCTTCGATGACGGCGCCCGCCGTCCGGTCGAGGCCAGCGGATGGTATCGCGGCGCTGTTGCGACGCAGCGTGTCGTCGCCATTCGACGCGTTGCTCACGGCCGTCGTCGGGATCGTAGTTGCTGTCATTGGGATCCCGCTGATTCGGTGGGCGCTCGTCGACTCAGTCTGGATCGGCTCCGCGGCCGACTGCCGAGCAGCGGACGGCGCGTGCTGGGCGTTCGTTCGCCAAAAGCTGGAGTTCATTCTCTTCGGGCTCTATCCGCCGGTCGAACGGTGGCGCGCAGGGCTCGCGGCGACGGCGCTGGTGGCGCTCGTCATCACGACGGCCGTGCCGCGCGTGTGGGGGCAACGGCTGCTGGCCGCGTGGGGCCTCGGCCTCGCACTCGCGTTCTGGCTGATGCACGGCGGGTTGGGGCTCGCACCCGTGTCCACGCGTCTCTGGGGCGGTTTGCCGATCACGCTCATACTCACCGCGGTCGGCATCGCGTTAGGCTTCCCGCTGGCAGTACTGCTCGCGCTTGGCCGGCGATCCCAGCATCCCGTGCCGCGAATCGCGTGCACCACGATCGTGGAGGTGGTGCGCGGCATCCCCTTGATCGCCGTTCTGTACGTGGCGGCGCTCGTGGTGCCGCTCGCGCTGCCGCCCGGGGCGGAGATCGACAAGCTCTTCCTCGCTCAAGGTGCGGTGGTGGTGTTCGCGGCGGCGTATCTGGCCGAGGCGGTGCGTGCGGGGCTGCAGATGGTGCCGCGTGGTCAGCGCGACGCCGCGCTTGCCCTCGGGCTCCGCAGCTGGCAGGCGAATCGTCTCGTGGTCCTGCCCCAGGCGCTCCGCATCGTGGTCCCGTCGTTCGTGTCGATCGCGGTCGGGTTCTTCCAGGACACGAGCCTCGTCGTGATCATCGGGCTGTTCGATCTGTTGAACACGGCACGCGTCTCGGCGCAGGATCCGCAGTGGCTCGGCTTCCACACGGAAGCATTCGTTTTCGTCGGCCTGATCTACTTCGTGGGCAGCACGCTCATGTCGCAGTATGGCCTGTGGCTCGAGCGCCACCTGGCTCGCGCCAAAGGGGTCAGACCCCATTGAGAATCCAATTGGGCTCGGACCCCATATAGAATCTCAATGGGGTCAGCCCCATTGCTCCTCGTCGCGCGACGCCAACCTCCCGGTCCAGTGCGTCTGCGAAATCGGTGAAATCGGCCAAGGTCAACGCAGAGGAGAGTTCCTCGCCCAAGTGGCCGGGACTTGGGAAAGACCTCGCCACGATAGTATGACGTAAGGGGCCGGAGCGTGGATGGAGGTCCACGCTACCGACGGAGCCGAGATGGACAACCAGACCGCGCGCGAGCTGCGCCGCGTTCGCGCGATACTGCTGACGAGTGCCACGCTGCTCGGCGTGATCGCGCTGGCGGCGTTCCGGCAGTCGTCGCAGAAGCAGCAGTTCACCGAGATCGACGTCGAACGCATCAACGTCATCGAGAAGGACGGCAAGTTACGGCTCACGATCTCGAACGCCGCGCGGCTGCCCGACCCCGTCATCGGCGGCAAGTCGTACCCGCTGCGCAGCGGGACCGGGGCAGGCTCGGCGGGGATCATCTTCTTCAACGATGAAGGCAATGAGAACGGCGGCCTCGTGTACGCGGGACGCAAGACCGCGACCGGCCACCGCGCGAACGGTCATCTCACGTTCGATCAATTCGATCAGGATGAGGCCCTCGCGCTGTCGTACAGCGACGTCGAGGGTCGTCGGCGCATGGGGCTCAGCATCGCCGATCGTGCCAACGTGTCCATTCAGCCGTTCGCCGAGAGCGCGCTCGTGGTCATGCGACTGCCTGATGGTCCGGAGAAGACGCGCCGGCTTCAGCAACTCCGCGACTCGCCTGTCGGCGAAGGCGGGAAGAGCATGATGCGCGTGTTCGTCGGGCGTACACCGGAGCGGTCGGCGCTGCTCCAGCTGTCCGATCCGACCGGGCGCCCTCGCCTTCGCCTAACGGTCGACTCGCTCGGCACAGCCGCGATGGAGTTCCTCGACGCGACCGGCCGCCCCACGCAACGTTACCCCGGCGCGCGGTAGATCGGCGCCGACCACTTCTTCGCCACACCACCGACTCGGAGTACGCTGCCATGGATGCCCAGGTTCGCCGCGAGCTGCGGATGCTCAAGGGATACGCGATCGTCGTCACCGTGTTGCTCGGCACCATCTCGCTGACGGCGTTCCGTCAATCAACCCAGAAGCAGCGGTTCACCGAAATCGATGTCGAGCGCATCAACGTCGTCGAGAAGAACGGCAACCTGCGCATGGTGATCTCGAACCGCGAGCGCTCGATCGGGCCAATCTACAAGGGCAAGCCGTTCGGCTACGCGGGCGGGTCCCGGCCCGGGATCATCTTCTTCAATGACGAGGGCACGGAGAACGGTGGCCTCACGTTCACCGGCCAGCGCAATCCCGACGGCACCTTCCGCGCGTCGAGCGGTTTCTCATTCGACCAGTTCAACCAGGACCAGGTGCTGTATCTCCAGTACGCCGACAACAACGGCCGTCGGAATATGGGCCTCACGGTTGCCGATCGCGCCGATGTCGACATCTACGATCTCGTGGCCGAGCGCGACTCGATCATGAAGGTTCACCCGGAGGGGCCAGCGCGTACGGCTGCCATTCAAAAATGGGCGGAGCCGCGGAACGGCGTGCCGCTTTTCGCGCAGCGCGTGTACGTCGGTCGTGACAACAACAAGGCGGCGCTCGTGAACCTGTCCGACCGAAACGGCAAGCCGCGCATCCGCCTCATGGTCGACTCGCTTGGGACGCCGAGCCTCGAGTTCCTCGATGAAACCGGCAAGGTGACGTCTCGTCTGCCGGAGAGGTAAGCCCCTTGTCATTGCGAGCCGGGTGCCCGCGAAGCGGGCGAGGAGGAATCGCTGTCGTCCCGACTGAGAGGGCTGTCGCATGGACGAGCTGATCGACCGTGCACGGCGCGGCGAGGCGTCCCCCGCCGAGTTGACTCAGCTCGAGGAGTGGCGACGCGCGTCCGAAGCGAACGCGCGCCTGTACGAGCACACCATCCGTCTGCTGGACGCTGGCCGCGCGCTTGGAACGCTCGGACCGCACCCGCGACCGCGGCCAACTGCTGGCCAGATCATCCGCCGCGCGGCCGCGCGACCGACGACCGTGCGACGTGCGGTGGCACGCTGGGCACCGTGGGCTATTGCCGCGGCGGCCGCGATCGTCGCGGCGGTCGCACTTCGAGCGCGCACGCCGGCTAATGGTACAGCGGTACCCGGCTGGAGTGCGACGGAAGTCGTGACGGGATCGAGCGAGCTCGCGACCGTGCAGCTCGGTGAAGGGAGCGTCGTTAGGCTCGCCCCGTCGAGCCGACTGCGAGTGCATGCCGGCCGTGAGCGCGTCGTGAGCCTCGAGGGACGCGCCTTCTTCGCCGTGCAGCGCATGCTTGGTCGTCCGCTACGCGTTCAGACGGCGGCCGGCGAAGCCCGCGTGCTCGGAACGCGGTTCGAGCTCGTGACGAGCACCGGTGGCCTTCAGGTGCGCGTGGTCGAGGGGCGCGTCGCGGTGAGCACGCCTCGCGGCGATGTCGAAGTCGGCCCCGGCGAAGAGACCGACGTCCGCGCCGGCGCGGCCGCGCGCCCGACGCGCGTTGCCGTAGCAGACTCGGTAGCGCCGTGGGTCGGGACCTTCCTCGCCTTTCAGGCGACGCCGCTACGCGACGCCGCGCGCGATATCGAGCGCGTGTATCGTACGCCGGTGACGATCGGCGATTCCGCTCTCGCCGCGGAGACCATCACGGCGACGTTCACCGACCGTCCAGTGGAGGAGGTGGTGAACGTCGTCTGTGCAGTATTGAGTGCGAAGTGCGAGGTGCGGGACGGGAAGGTACGAGTCGAGCGCTGACGGGACTCACTGCCTCACGAACTGCACCTCGCCCTCGACGCGAACCTTGTTGGCGACCAGCACGCCACCGGTCTCGAGCGCCTGGTTCCACTTGAGTCCCCAATCGCGGCGGTCGAGCTCCGTGCGGAAGCTGAACCCCGCACGCGTGTTGCCCCACGGGTCGGTTCCGCGACCCTCGTACTCGCAGTCGAGCACCACTTCCATGGAGGTGTCTCGGATCGTCAGCTCGCCGACCACGCGAAAGGCGTCACCCTCCTCCCTCGGTGGATTCTCGACGCGCGTACTGCGGAAGGTGATGTGAGGGAACTTCTCCGCATCGAAGAAATCGGGACCGCGCAGGTGTCCGTCGCGATCGGGGACGCCCGTGTCGACGCTCGCAGCGTCCATGGTGGCCTGCACGCCGCAGTCCTCCGGGTGGTCCCTGTCGCCCGTAAGGGTTGCTGTCACGCTTTTGAAGCGACCACGCACGGTGGTCATCATCATGTGCTTCACCGAGAACTCGACGCTCGAATGCGCCGGGTCGAGCTGCCACACAGTCGGCCCTGTCTTAACCGCCGTTCCGCCCGTCATCGATCCTCCTGCGCGAATAGCATCCGCGTGGGGCTCACGCGGAGAACGGGCTAAGCCGCGAGCCGCGTGCCAACCGCGCGCGAGCGGCTCGACTCACTTGTCACTCCGGGCCTTCGGCCCTCCGCTCGGAATGACGGAGGTCAGTACTGCCAGGCCTTCGCGTTCTCTCCGGCCGGCGTGTTCTTCTGCACGTGCGCGCCCATTTGCCGCACGAGATCCGCCCACGGCATCACGTGCCAGCTGTGCCCCTTCATCGGTCGACCGTAGGTGAACGGCACGTTCTTGCCGAGCTCGGTGGACTTGAGGAACTCCTCGAACCGGTAAACCGCGAGATTCAGATAGAAGTCGTCCATGTCGCCCGTGAAGAAGTGCAGCTTGCTCGCCACCTTCGGGCCTAACGTGGACCAGTTGCGCTGGGCGTACTCCCGAAGGTCGTAGCCGTTCTCGCGCATATGGTTTGCGACCTCGCGATCGATCGTGCCGGTGATCTTGTTCCAGAGCGGCTTCGGATACCCGTCGGAGTCCAGCGGGCCGTAGATGGCTTCCCACCCCTCGAGCTGGTAGTTCGAACGGCCCCGAGTGCCAAGAACCTCCTCGAATAGGCTGAGCTGCCGCAGCGTCCACGCAACCTGCCCCTCGACCGTGCGCCGGAACGGGCGCTCCGTCGTCGTGAACTGCGTGTTCGGCATCACGAACGCATTCGTGTCCGTGTAGATGTCCACGAGCTGGTATCGGCGGAAGTCGATCGGGTCAGGCTGAAGCACCCACGCGCCGCCGAAGAAGTCCGGGTGCTTGAGCTGCAGTGCGAGCGTCTGCCAACCGCCGGTCGACGCACCCTCCGCGAGACGAGCGTACGGCTTGCCGATCATCCGAAACTGCCGCTCGAGCGCGGGGATGATTTCCTCGACCATTGCGTCCCCGTACGGCCCGTTGCTCGCTGAATTGATCGAGTACGAGTCGAGGAAGAACGGCGTCGCCTGCTCGAAGCTCACCGCGATGAACCGCGGGAATCCGTCCGACACCCATGACTTGTAGAAGTCGTATCCCGTCTCCACGCCGGTCACCGCGTTGATCTGCCCGATGTTGCGGACGCGAGTCGAGTCAGGCTGGAAGCTGAACGGCACGTTGTGGCCAAACGTGAACACTGTCGGGTAACGAACGTTCGTCCGCTCGGCGTATCCCTTCGGCAACAAGACTGTCGCGTGGACGTAGACAGGCCGCCCCCAGAACGCCGTGAGCTTCTGACTCTGGATCCGCACCCGCTTCACCCACTCGGTATCGGTCGGCCGAGGCGATGGCGCGATCACCTTGTTGATGCGCATCCGAATCGTGCTCCCATCGCCGACGCGAACGCGCTGCGGCTCGCTGTACACGTTGCCGGCGGCGATCTGCATGACCTCCTGCGTGCTCTCGTGCGGGAAGTGCGCCCAGATCGTCCTGCCGTCCGCGCGCTTCAACTGCTCGTACACGTTCACGATCGCCTGGACGTAGTACTCGCCAGCCGGGAGCGATGCGAGCGGGATCGGGTACCCGAGCGACTTGTCGTCAACGACGACGCTCTGGCCGGCGCGAAGCTCGTTCAGGTCGATCGCGAAGAGAGCCGGGCCCTGCGGTGCGATCTGCATCCGGGGCTCGGACTGGGCGGTCTTCGAGATGACGACGATCAGTCGGCCCGTGAGCGGAGCGGACCGCGTAGCGGGATCGACGGAGACCTCGAAGCGTGTCGTACCTGCTGGCGCCTGTGCCCACACCGCGCGGCCAGGCGCAGGGGCTCCGGCGAGCGAACCGATGACGAGCGAAGCGAACGACAGGCGAAGCGCGGGGCGCGTGAGCATGGTCGGCGAAGAATCGAGTAGCGGGAACTGGACGGTAGAGCACATCATCACGCGCGAACGCCGCCGTCCATACCACTCGCGTCCGCCAGCCACAGCCTGCTACCTGTCATCCTCTCGCGCCGAGTCACCCATGAGCACGAAACGCCGCATCGCCGCCGTCGTCGCCGTGTTCCTGACCGCGCAGGTGTTCGCGATTCTCATTCACGGCTTCATCCTTGCCCGCGATTACGCTCCGTTCTACGGGCGCTTGCTGCGTCCCATGACGGACAATCCTGGCTGGCCGATCTTCATGCTTCCCGCGTCGCACCTCGCGATGTCGGTGGCGTTCGTCGCACTGCTCGAGCGGACGCTCCGCGACGGCCCGGTGCTCCCGCAAGCCATTCGCTTTGGCGTGCTCGCCTATCTCCTCGGGCCCGTGCCGATGTACCTGTTATGGTTCGCCGAGCAGCCGTGGCCGAGCTCACTCCTCGTCAAACAGCTGCCGCTGGAGCTCATCACATTCCTCATCCTCGGCGCTGTAGCCGGTTCCATCGTCAAGCGTCCCCTGACAAGCCAGGAGGTGTTGTGAATCGAACCACTCGACGAAGTATCGCCGTGGTGCTGGCTTGCACAGGGCTGGCCGTGCCGCCGGTCGCAACCAGCGCTCAACAGACGCCACGCGCAAACACCGAGAAGCTGATGCTCTCGCTTAGCCTCGACGGTGCGTCGCTCAGCTCTGACGGACTCCGAGACGAACGCCAGTCGGGCGGTGGCTTCTCGGCGCAGGTCGGCTGGGGGTTCACCCGTCTCTTCACGCTGCTGGTGGACGCAAGCGGTGCGGTGTTGAACCCGGATGACAACGAGGCCGTGCTGGTCCACTTCGATCTGCTCGGCCGCTTCAGCTTCACCAATCCAGGTCGCGCGTGGGTGCCGTTCGTAGAAACTGGTATCTCCGCCCGCATCGCCGGCCAGGACGATGCCGTCGTCATCGTGGAGGACGACCCTCAGACGGTAGACCTGGAGATGTCGGGTGGTGGGCTGACTTTCGGCGGCGGACTGCAGTACCACGTGACGCCAGCCATCGCGTTAGGGGCGGGCCTCCGGTGGACGGTGGGCGAATTCGGCACGGTGAAGTTCAACAACGTGGAACGCGACGGCTTCAAGATGGATGCAACGACCACGCGACTGAACCTGGGTGTCACCTGGCGTCCGCTGCGGAGGTAACGGGAACCGCAATGCGCTTATTAGCAGCGGGTTTAAGGTGCCCTCGCGACGCGTCACGGCATCACAGAAAGACGTTCGGAATTGACCCAGCCGCGCCTCCAGCGAGCCCCACACAAGCCCGCCCGACGCGGCCGCGTGTCGCCGCGACACCCGGCGTCCCATAGCGCGACACTGCCGCCGACGATAACGAAGCCAGTGACGGCCCCCAGGGCGGCGGCTTCGGCCGCACTGTGCTGGGGGTCGATCGACATGCTGTTGAGGAGCGGGAACGTCACCGCGCCTGCCGCCGCGCCCACGAGTCCCCAGCGCACCCAGCGTGGTAGGCCTCGCCCCGAGTCTGCTGCGGCTGCCGCCGCGCGCACCGCAGCCGTAGCAGCGTCGTCGGCGCTGGTCTGCGGCGCCGAGTGTGTGCGACTCACGGCGACGCGGGTCTCGACCCGCTGCGCGGCCAGCGGGACGGCGGAGCCGAGGGCGAGCACCAGGACACTCGGCAAGACCAAAAAGCGTGGGCACATGGAGCACCAGATGGTGAGAGTACGTAGCGTGTGCCGCTGCCTAACGCTCATGTCCAGCAGGGTGCTCGCCGGGATCGGCGAGCTACCGGCGCCGATCGATGCTGGCGAGCCGGCCCTACTGACCGTGCATCAGAGCACGAGACCTACAAGCGCATCCAATGGCGACAGCATAGCGCGTTGGGACGTAGGCCAGAATACGTAAGCTGACGTAGGCCGCCCGACGCTTCGACGGCCGATGCGTTAGGTGCGCTCCGGGCGGCGATGATTGCGGAGAGCTTGGGGGCGCAAGCGGGAGGCCGGTCGCTACGTCACCATACGTATGGGAAGGTGAACCGGCGGCACGCATCCTACCACTGCCCGCTAGCCTGTGCCGCACAGCAC
>Ga0209382_10003952_pt1 | contig 20205 bp, 18 predicted proteins | sample SoiMetdeltSBSDD5_FD_187599 | JGI IMG/M metagenome (GOLD analysis project Ga0209382, IMG submission 187599) | Bulk soil microbial communities from a Populus tree surrounding site in Tennessee, USA - Soil MetaG P. deltoides SBSDD5 (SPAdes) (version 2) | ecosystem: Environmental > Terrestrial >... | reverse complement strand
CGGGGCGGGGCGGGCTATTGCGGGGGTGGTAGGGGCGGAGGGTTGCGGACCGTCCGGAGAATGGTCGCGGCGGCGGCCACCAGGGCCATGGTCGCGGCCAGCAGCAGCAGCGTGGGCACCGGGCCGGCCGCCTGGGTGAGGATGCCGCCGGCCAGTGCGCCGACCGGGATGGTGCCCCAGGCGACGAGGCGGGCGACGCTCGTGCCGCGGGCCTGCAGGCGGTCCGGGGTGAGCGCGTAGCGGTAGCGGCCGACGACGACGTTGAACAGCGGACCGGTCAGCGACGCCGTGGCGGCGACGGCGCCGAGCAGCAGCGGCCGGGTTGGCAGGGGGAGCAGCGCGAACACCCCGGCCCATGCCCACAGCGAGCCGATGATGACCAGCCGCGGCGGCAGCCGGCGGTGCAAGGCAGGCGCGGCCACCGCACCGGCGATGGCGGCCACGCCGTAGCAGCCGAACATCAGCCCGATCTCCGCAGGCGAGGCGCCGAGCTGCTGGGCACGCACGATGAGCACGATGGCCAGCGCGTTGAACACCAGGTTGGTCAGCCCGATCAGGACGACGAGTACGCGCAGGAACCGCTGCCGCCACAGCCACCGGACGCCCTCGGCGATCTCAGCGCGTAACCGGGTGCCGGCCCCGCCATCGCGCTCGCCCTGCAGCCGAGGCCGCACGAACAGCAGGGTGCCGAAGGACACCAGGTAGGACACCGCGTCGACGGCGAACGGCAGCGCGTGGCCGATGCCGAACAGCAGGCCGCCGAGCGGCTGGCCGGCCAGCTCGGCACCCTGCTCGCGGGCCTGGTTCTGGGCCAGCGCGGGCGCGAGCTGGGCCGGCGGCACCACGTGCGGCAGCGCGGCGCCCTCGGCGAGCTGGAAGAACACGAACAGCACGCCCTCAACGAACACCGCCGCCATGATCAGCGGCAGCACCGCGGCCTCGAGCACGGCGGCCACCGCGACGGCGCCGACGGCCAGCGCCCGGCCGGCGTCGGCGGCCAGCATGACCAACTTGCGGTCCCAGCGGTCGACCAGCGCGCCGGCCGGCAGGTAGCACAGCAGGAACGGCAACGTCTGGACGAAGCCGACCAGGCCGGCGCTGGCCGGCGACCCGGTGGTGGCGAGCACCAGCAGCGGGTAGGCCAGCGAGCTGACCCGGATGCCGACCGTGGAGACGACCTGCCCGCTCCACAGCAGCATGAAGTCGCGGTTGCGCCACAGCGAGGTCGGCACCACGGCGTGGACGCTATCCGCCCGGCTCGGTGCTAGCGGCCGCCCAGCTCGATGAGCAGGTCGCCACCCTCCACCTGCTGCATCTTGCCGATGGCCACCCGGTGCACGATGCCGGCCGCCGGCGAGGTGATCGCGGCCTCCATCTTCATGGCCTCGATGGTGGCGATGGCCTGGCCGGCCTCGACTGCGTCGCCCTCGCCGACGGTGAGCGTCACCACGCCCGCGAACGGGGCCGCGACGTGGTCCGGGTTGGACCGGTCGGCCTTCTCCGCGGCCGGCACGTCGGAGGCGACCTTGCGGTCGCGCACCTGCATGGGCCGCAGCTGGCCGTTGAGGGTGGTGATCACGGTGCGCATGCCGCGCTCGTCGGCCTCCCCGATGGCCTCCAGGCCGATCAGCAGCCGCACCCCCGGCTCCAGGTCGACCACGTGCTCCTTGTTCTGCACCAGGCCGTAGAAGAAGTCCTTGCTGTGCAGCACCGAGGTGTCCCCGAAGGTCTCGCGGTGGGCGCCGAACTCCCTGGCCGGCCCCGGGAACAGCAGCCGGTTGAGGGTGTGCCTGCGGTCGGTCTCCAGGCCGCGGCGGTCGTCGGTGGTCAGCTCCGAGATGCCGCGCGGCGCCGGCCGGCCGCGCAGCGCCTTGCTGCGGAACGGTTCCGGCCACCCGCCGGGCGGGTCGCCGAGCTCGCCGTGCAGGAAGCCGACGACCGAGTCCGGGATGTCGAACCGGCCGGGGTCGGACTCGAACTCGGCCGGGTCCACGCCGGCCCCGACCAGGTGCAGCGCGAGATCGCCGACCACCTTGGACGACGGGGTGACCTTGACCAGCCGGCCGAGCATCCGGTCGGCGGCGGCGTACATCGCCTCGATCTGCTCGAACTTCTGCCCGAGGCCGAGCGCGATGGCCTGCTGGCGCAGGTTGGACAGCTGCCCGCCCGGGATCTCGTGGCGGTAGACCCGGCCGGTCGGCGACGGCAACCCGGACTCGAACGGCGCGTACAGCCGGCGCACGGCCTCCCAGTACGGCTCGAGGTCGCACACCGCGGCGAGCGAGAGCCCGCTGGCCCGCTCGGTGTGGTCGGTCGCGGCGACCAGGGCGGACAGCGCCGGCTGGCTCGTGGTGCCGGCCATCGAGGCGGCCGCGGCGTCCACCGCGTCGACGCCGGCGCCGATCGCGGCCAGGTAGGTGGCCAGCTGCCCGCCGGGGGTGTCGTGCGTGTGCAGGTGCACGGGCAGGTCGAACCGCTCGCGCAGCGCGGTCACCAGCCGGGCCGCCGCCGGCGGCCGCAGCAGCCCGGCCATGTCCTTGATGCCGATCACGTGCGCGCCGGCGTTGACGATCTGTTCGGCCAGCTTGAGGTAGTAGTCGACGGTGTACAGCGTCTCGGCGGGGTCGGACAGGTCGGCCGTGTAGCAGAGCGCGACCTCGGCGATCGCGGTGCCGGTGTCGCGCACCGCGTCGATGGCCGGGCGCATCTGCGAGATGTCGTTGAGCGCGTCGAAGATCCGGAAGATGTCGATGCCGGTCGCGGTGGCCTCCTCGACGAAGGCCCTGGTGACCGCCTCGGGGTACGGCGTGTACCCGACCGTGTTGCGGCCGCGCAGCAGCATCTGCAGGCACAGGTTGGGCATCGCGACGCGCAACGCCTGCAGCCGCTCCCACGGGTCCTCGGCCAGGAAACGCAGCGCCACGTCGTAGGTGGCGCCGCCCCAGCACTCCACGGACAGCAGCTGCGGGGTGATCCGCGCCACGTACGGCGCGACCGCGAGCAGGTCCTTGGTGCGGATGCGGGTGGCCAGCAGCGACTGGTGCGCGTCCCGGAACGTGGTGTCGGTGACCGCGACGGCCGGGGTGGCCCGCAGCCAGCGCGCGAAGCCCTCCGGGCCGAGCTCGAGGAGCCGCCGCCGCGACCCGGTCGGCGGTGCGGCGGCCAGGTCCACGGCCGGGCCGGGTGCCCGGTCGGATGCCCGGTCGGTCGCCTCGGCGGAGGTCCGGCCGGCGCCGGGAAGCTTGGCGATCGGATCGACCGTGCCCGGCCGGGGCCCGTTCGGCCGGTTGACCGTGACGTCGGCGAGGTAGGCCAGGATCCGGGTACCCCGGTCGGCGGAGCCGCGCGTGGTAAGCAGATGTGGCCGCTGCTCGATGAACGAGGTGGTGACGCGGCCCTGCTGGAAGTCCGGGTCGTCGAGCACGGCCTGCAGGAACGGGATGTTGGTGGCCACCCCGCGGATGCGGAACTCGGCGACCGCGCGGCGGGCGCGGCGCACCGCGGTGGCGAAGTCGCCTCCCCGGCAGGTCAGCTTGACCAGCATGGAGTCGAAGTGCGCCGTGATCTGGGCGCCGGAATGGGTGGTGCCCCCGTCGATCCGGATGCCGGCGCCGCCCGGCGAGCGGTACGCCCTGATCGTGCCGGTGTCCGGGCGGAAGCCGTTGGCCGGATCCTCGGTGGTGATCCGGCACTGCAGCGCCGCGCCGCGCAGGGTGATCGTGTCCTGGCTGAGCCCGAGTTCGGCCAGCGTGGCCCCGGAGGCGATCCGCAGCTGCGCGGCGACCAGGTCGACGTCGGTCACCTCCTCGGTGACCGTGTGCTCGACCTGGATCCGCGGGTTCATCTCGATGAAGACGTGGTTGCCGTTGCGGTCGACGAGGAACTCGACGGTCCCGGCGTTGACATAGTTGATGTGCCTGGCGAAGGCCACCGCGTCCGCGCAGATCCGGTCTCGCAGCGTCGGGTCGAGGTTCGGCGCCGGAGCGATCTCTATGACCTTCTGGTGCCTGCGCTGCACCGAGCAGTCGCGCTCGAACAGGTGCACGACCGCCCCGGTGGCGTCGGCCAGCACCTGCACCTCCACATGCCGCGGCTCGACCACGGCCTGCTCCAGGAACACCGTGGCGTCGCCGAAGGAGGACTCGGCCTCCCGCATGGCGGCCTCCAGCGCATCGCGCAGCGCCTCCGGCGAGGCCACCCTGCGCATGCCGCGGCCGCCACCGCCGGCGACCGCCTTGACGAACGCCGGGAAGCGGATCTCCTCGGCCGCCGCAAGCAGGGTGGCGATGTCGTCGGACGGGGCGCTGCTGCGCAGTACGGGCAGGCCGGCCGCGCGGGCCGCGGCGACGGCGCGCGCCTTGTTGCCGGTCAGCTCCAGCACGTCCTTGCCGGGACCGACGAAGGTGATGCCGGCGGCCGCGCACTCGCCGGCCAGCGACGGGTTCTCCGACAGGAAGCCGTACCCCGGGTAGACCGCGTCGGCGCCGGCCCGGCGGGCGGCATCGACGATCCCGGCGACCGACAGGTAAGCACGCACCGGGTGGCCGGGCTCGCCGATCTCGTACGCCTCGTCCGCTTTGAGCCGGTGCAGCGAGTTGCGGTCCTCGTACGGGAACACCGCAACCGTGTGCGCGCCCAGCTCGTAGGCGGCGCGGAAGGCACGGATGGCGATCTCGCCACGGTTGGCCACCAGAACCTTGCGAAACATCGACGCTCCGTCGCTCGGTGAACCCCAACAGCTGAGCCCAAGGTGATCCCGGCACGGTACCGCGATGGCCCGGTGCCCGGCAGCGAGACCGCCCTGCCGGCTTCGCCCGCCGCGCCAAGGAATCCGCGCGACGCCCGGCATCCAGGACGGCCGGCCAGGTCGCCGGACATCCGGCGTGACGTCACAAATGACGTCTTATGGCGTCAATAGTCCTCGCCTCTGTCCGCCGCCGGTGGTATCAAGGAGCGAGACGGCGCGGAGGGAGTGGTCGCGAATGCACCGGCGAGGGCGAACGTGGCGGCCACCGGGGCCTCCGATACGCCCGGTTCCTCCATCGCAACGGCCGGTGCCCGCAGCGCCGGTGACTAGGCCGATGCCACCCATCCGGCCGATGGCCGGCCCCCCGTTCGGGCGCGGCTGGCCCGGCTATCGCAGGCGCCGGCACGGCGCCTTCATGGTCCTGCGCTTCATCCCGTTCCCGCTGCTGCTCATCGCGGGGGTGATCGGCGTGTCCCTGCTGATGGCCGCGCTGGTCACGGCGTTCGGCCTGGCTCTGGTGGTCGGCACGGTCGTGCTGCCGGTGCTGGCCGTCCGCGGGGTCCGGCGCTCGATCCGGGACGGGCGGCGCCATCGTCAGCAGCTGTCCAGGCCGGCCGCGCCGGCCCTGCCGCCGGTGGATCGGTGGCGGCTGGCCAAGAACCGCTTCGCGGGGCTGCGCGCCGAGTACGCCGCCTACGAGTGCGACGCCATCGCCGTGCTGCGGCTGCCGGCGCTCGCCGACGTGACCGTGCCGAGCACCGCCCGCTTCGTCGAGGCATTCGCCGAGGCGCAGGCGCTCGACGTGGACGGCACACCGCCGCCGCAACACCGGGACCGGTACGTCGCCGCCGTCGAGCTGGCCTGGCGGGCGTGGGAGGCGGCCCGCGAGGCCGCCGAGCGCATCCGGCTGTCGCACCTGCCGCAGGAGGAGCGGTCGGCGGTCGAGCGCGTGGTGCGCCTGCTCACCACCGCGCGGGACACCGATAACGACGCGGAACGCCTGGTTGCCTACGGCAAGGCGCGCAGCGAGCTGGCCCGCCTGGAACGCACCGGCCGGATCCGCATCCCCCGCCCGGCGCAGGCGCAGCTCGACAACGCCTACCGCCCCCAGCTCCCCACCTGAGCCACCACTGCCCTGCGCGTACACCCGGTTAGGTTTTTTCCAGGTACTCGGCGCGGTCGTCGGTGACTAGCTCGGCCACCAGGGCGGCGAGGGCGGGATGGGTGGCCAGGCAGGGATCCGTGGCGACCAGGGTGGCGGCCTCGGCGCGCGCGTCGGCGATGAGCTGCTCGTCGCGCAGCAGGGACAGCAGCCGCAGGCCGGAGCGACGGCCGGACTGGGCGGCACCGAGGATATCGCCCTCGCGGCGCATCTCCAGGTCGAGCCGGGCCAGCTCGAAGCCGTCGGTGGTGGCGGCAACGGCATCCAGGCGCTGCCGGGCGGCGGTGCCGGCGACCGCCTCGGTGACCAGCAGGCACAGCCCGGGGGCCGACCCACGCCCGACCCGACCGCGCAGCTGGTGCAGCTGGGACACCCCGAAGCGGTCCGCGTCCATGATCACCATGACGGTGGCGTTGGGCACGTCCACGCCGACCTCGACCACCGTGGTGGCCACCAGCACGTCCAGGGAACCGTCCGAGAACGACCGCATCACCTGGTCCTTGTCCTCGCTGGGCAGCCGCCCGTGCAGGACGCCGACCCGCAGCCCGGCGAGCGGGCCGTCGATCAGCATCGGTGCGACGTCGGCGACGGCCAGCGGCGGCCGCCGCTCCTGCGCCGGCTCGTCTGCCCCGCCGGGCCCGCCGCTCTCGTCGACGTCCTCGCCGGCCGCGGCCGCGTCGCCGATCCGCGGGCACACCACGTAGGCCTGGTTGCCGGCCGCGACCTCCTCGGTGATCCGCAGCCAGGCCCGGTCCAGCCAGGCCGGTTTCTCGCCGGCCGGCACCACGGTGGTGGCGATGGGCGCCCGCCCCACCGGCAGCTCCCGCAGCGAGGACACCTCCAGGTCGCCGTAGACGGTCATGGCGACGGTGCGCGGAATCGGGGTCGCGGTCATCACCAGCACGTGCGGGCTGCGGTCGCTGCCGCCGCGGCCGCGCAGCGCGTCGCGCTGCTCCACGCCGAAGCGGTGCTGCTCGTCCACCACGACGAGGCCGAGGTCGGCGAACCCGACGCGGTCCTGGATCAGCGCGTGGGTGCCGACCACGATGCCGGCCGAGCCGGACACCGCGTCCAGCAGCGCCCGCTTGCGCGAGCGCGCGCCGAGCGAGCCGGTCAGCAGGGTCACCGAGGTGGCGCCGTCCGCGGCACCCAGCTCGCCGCCGCGGCCGAGGGGCCCGAGCAGCTCGCGCAGCGACCGGGCGTGCTGCGCGGCGAGCACCTCGGTCGGCGCGAGCAGCGCGGCCTGCCGGCCCGAGTCGACCACCTGCAGCATGGCCCGCGCGGCGATCACCGTCTTGCCGCTGCCGACCTCGCCCTGCACCAGCCGGTTCATGGGGTGCTCGCTGGCGAGGTCGCCGCTGATCGCCTCGCCGATCGAGCGTTGCCCCGCGGTCAGGGTGAACGGCAGCCGCTCGTCGAAGGCGTCCAGCAGGCCGCCGGCGACCGGCGGGCAGGCCGGCGCCGGCCGCCGCGCCAGCGCCAGCCGCCGCTGCGCCAGGGCGAGCTGGACGGCCAGCGCCTCGTCCCACTTCAGGCGCCGCCTGGCGGCGTCGGCGTCGGCGAGGGTGTCCGGGCGGTGCACGGCATTCAGCGCCTCGGCGAGCCCGATCAGGCCGTGCCGCCTGCGTAGCGCCCGCGGCAGCGGGTCGGCCGGCGCGTCCGGCCCGTCCAGCAGGTCGAGCACGATCCGCACCGACTGGCTGATGGACCAGGACGCCACCTTCTGGCTGGCCGGGTACACCGGGATGATCGGGCGCGCGAAGTCATCGACGGCATCGACGATCGCGTCGCCGTCCTCGTCGTCGGAGAGCAGCTGGAAGTCCGGGTGGGCGAGCTGCAGCGTGCTCTTGAACACGCTCACCTTGCCGGCGAACAGCCCGCGACGGCCCGCGACGATCTTGTACTTGAGCTTGCGGGCGTTGAAGAAGGTGCACTCCAGGGTGCGTTTGCCGTCCCCGATGACGACCTTGAGCATGGTGCCGCCGCGGTTGCGCATCGGGACCTCGCGGGCCTTCTCGATCCTGGCGAGCACGGTCGCGTGCTCGCCGATCCGCAGGCCGGCGATGTCGGTCAGCTCGCCGCGCTCCGCGTAGCGTCGCGGGTAGTGCCGCAGCAGGTCGCCGGCGGTGTGCAGGTCGAGGCCGGCGGCCAGCGCGTCGGCGGTCTGCCCGCCGAGCAGCCGCGCCAGCGGGGCGTCCACGACGCCGGTCATTCCACCCCCACCAGCAGCGGGGCGGCCGGCTGCCCGCCGTGGTGGACGGCGAACTCCACCTCGGGGTGGGCCCGGCGCAGCTCGGCGGCCAGCTCGCCGGCGAGCTCGGCGGGGGCGCACGCGCCGAGCAGCGCGGTGACCAGCTCGCCACCGGCGGAGAGCATCCGGAGCACCAGCGCGCGGCCAACCGACACCGGGTCGGAGCCGATCAGCACCACCTCGCCGTCGACCAGCCCGAGCACGTCACCCGGCTGGCAGCGGCCGGCCCAGGTCAGCGCCTCCCCGGCGGCGACGGTCAGCTCGCCGCAGCGGGTCGCCGCGGCCGCCTCGGCCATCGCGACCACGTCGTCTCCGGCGCGGCGGGTGGGATCGTGCACGGCCAGCGCCGCCAGCCCCTGCACCGGGGACACGGTGCGCAGCACCACCACGTCGTGGCCGGCCTCGCGGGCCTGCTCGGCGGCGGCCTCCGCGGCCGCGATGCCCTCGGCGGCATTGGGCAGCACCACCACGTGCCCGGCCCGGGTACCGGTGATCGCGGCCAGCAGGCCGGCCGTGGTCACCGGCGGCGAGCCGGCCACGCCGGGAACCGCCCGCACCACGGCGACCCCCTCGCCGCGGAACAGCTCGGTGAGGCCGTCCCCCGCGGCGACCGCGACCACGGCCCGCGCCTTGGCCAGCCGGGACGGCGGCACCGGCGGCACACCCTGGTCGGCGAAGCGAATGACCGTGATCCGGTGCGGCCGGCCGGCGCGCACCCCCGCCTCGATCGCGGCGCCGGCGTCGGTGCAGTGCACGTGGACGTTCCACACGCCGCCGTCGCCGACCACGGCCACGCTGTCGCCCAGCGCGGCGAGGTCGGCCCGCAGCCGGGCCACCCGTTCCGGCCGGCTGCCGTCCAGCAGGTACATCACCTCGTACTCGTGCTCGGCGGCCGAGCCCGGCGGCCGCGGGGCCACCAGCGTGGCGGCGGTCCGCGGCACCACCGCGACGGCGGGCAGCTCGGCGGCGGCCGGCTCGCGCTCGTCGACCACGGCGGCCAGCGCCTCGAGCACCAGCAGGACGCCGCGGCCGCCGGAGTCCACCACACCGGCCGCCGCCAGCACCGGGAGCTGGCGCGGCGTCTCGGCCAGCGCGCGACCGGCGGCGGTCACCGCGGCCTCGGCGACCACGGCCAGCTTGTCGGTTCCGGCGGCCTGCGCCGCGGCCGCGGCCGCGTCCAGCACGGAAAGCGCGGTACCCGGCACCGGATCGGCGAAGGCGTGCCAGGCCAGCGCGGCACCGGTGCGCAGCCCCTGGCACAGCCGCGCCGCGGTCAGCTCGGCGCCACCCGGGCAGGCCTGGGCAAGGCCACGCAGCAGCTGGCACAGCACCAGCCCGGAGTTGCCCCGCCCACCGAGCAACGCGCCGCGGGCCAGCGCGGCCAGCGGCCCGTCCGCGGCATGGCCGCTGCGGCCGAGCTCGTCGACCGCGGCTTGCATGGTGGCCAGCAGGTTGCTGCCGGTGTCGGCGTCCGCCACCGGGAAGACGTTGATCCGGTCGATCTCCTCGCGGTGCTCCGCGAGCAGGTCGACGACGGCCGCCGCCCACCGGCGCACGGCGCTCGGAGCCAGCTCCTGCAGCATGGTCACCGCCTCTCGCCGACGCTCCCGGTGGCTTCCAGCCGGCGAGCGTAGCCGTCCGGGAAGGGCCCGAGTTGGAGGCCGCCCCACCGGCTGGGTACCCTGTCTCCGGTTACCCGGCCGGATTCTGGCCGGGGCGGGTTGGTTTCCGATCGACGATCCCGGGAGTGTGTGACGTGGCTGCCGTCTGCGACGTGTGCGGCAAGGGGCCGGGCTTCGGCATGTCGGTGTCGCACTCCCACCGGCGTACCCATCGCCGCTGGAACCCGAACATCCAGACCGTGCGCGCCAAGGTCAGCGGGTCCCAGCGGGTCCGCATCAAGGCGTGCACCTCCTGCCTCAAGGCGGGCAAGGTCAGCCGGGGCTGAGCCCCAGCTGACCCCCACGACCCGGTCGCCAGTGGCGGCCGGGTTCTTTTTGCGCCGGTAGGACGGCTCGGCTGGGCCACACGGGGGCTGGACTGACCGGATCTCGGCAGTAGCGTCGTTTACCGAAAGTGGACGACCAACAACCCTGCGCTTTTGGTCAGGAAATCCCAACCCCGAACAACCCCGAAACAACCCCGACAGCCCTGCCACCCTGCACCGGCCGGCCAGCCGCGGAGGCATTCCGCCCGCGGCTGGTCAGCCGCGCCCCGAATCGAACGGGAGCTATCCATGGCGTCCGAAATCGATACGCCCTTCTACGGAGAATCCACGTGGTTCTGTTGCGGCAATGCCTGGGGGCCGTGCGGTGGCACCGGGCACGGCGCCTGCGGCACCTGCAACTCCGGCAGCCTGCAGTGCGCCTGGCCCAACCTCTCCGACGCCTGCTTCTCGATCACCCGGCCGGACCGCTGCGGCCGCACCGGGCTGCTGCGCTGGGGCTGCGGGCACACCTTCCAGATCACCAGCCGCTGCAACAGCGCCACGGTCAGCGTGCGGATCGCCGACTGCGGCCCGCAGACCGACCTGTTCTGCGGCGAACAGGACTGCTGCAGCAACGGGCTGTGCGCGCGGGACCGGCTGATGGACCTCACCCCCGCCGCGTTCAGCCGGATCGCCAGCCTGTCCGCCGGCAAGATCCCCGTCCGGGTCGCGAGCTGAGGAGGCGAAGGACATGAGCGACAACCTCGACCGCCGCCGGTTCCTGAACGCCGCGGTCTTCGGCGGCGCGACCGTGGTCGGCGCGTCCGCGCTGGGTTCCTTCGCCCCGCAGGCGGCGTTCGCCGGCCTGCGGCCGGACGCCGACCCCCACCCCGAGCTGGACCCGAGCCTGCCCGACCCGAACTTCGCCGAGGGCCGCATCACCGGCATCGACGGCGCCATGCTGCTGGTCACCGGCTCGGACAAGGCGCGCCACCGGATCTACGCCACCAGCGGCACGAGCGTGTGGAAGCTCCGGCCGGCAACCGTCGACGAGGCCAGGATCGGCGACGGGCTGTACGCCCGCGGCGTGCTGCTGGGCGACGGCGCGCTGGCCGCCGACGCGGTGTGGCTGAACATCGTCAACCTCACCCTGTACATCACCAGCGTCGGCCGCGACGTGATCCACTTCGACCACCACGGCGAGCGCGTCGTCGGGCACGTCGTGCCGGGCACGACCGTCGCGGTGTACAACGGCACGCCGGCCGTGACCGATCTGACGCCGCTCAAGGTCGGCACCCACGTCCAGGTGATCGGCGCCTGGCGGCCGGACACCAACGAGGTCGACCTGGCCACCGTGTACGCGGTCGCCTGACGATGATCGAGTCGTTCGCCGCGGTGCAGCCGGCTGTGGTCGGCGCGGTGCTGGCCTGGGCCGGCGGCGTCAAGCTGTTCGGCAGCGGGGCGGCCGCGCTGGCCCGGCGCACCGCGCTCGGCCGGCTGGCCGGCCCGCACCGCGCGGTACCGGTGTACCGGACGGTGGGGTCGGTCGAGCTGGGTGCCGGCGCCGTGCTGGTGCTGCCGCCGGCGCTGGCCGCCGAGGCGGTGCTGGCCACCGTGCTGTGCGCCGGGCTGCTGGGCTACCTCGGCTACGCGCGGCTGGTGGCGCCGGACTCGCCGTGCGGCTGCCTGAGCGAGCGGCCGACGCCGGTGCGGTGGCGCGGCTTCGCCCGGGCCACCGTGCTGCTGGCGGCCAGCGGCACGGCCGCTTGGTTCGGTGGTCACCTGACCTGGGCGGACGCCCTGGTGGGCCGGCCGATGGCGGCGGGCACGCTGCTGCTCGCCGAGGTGGTCCTGGTGCTGGCGCTCTCCCCCGAGCTCGACGCGCACTGGCTGCTGCCGCTGCGCCGGCTGCGGCTGCGCTGGCGGCACCCGCTCGCCGGCACGGCGTCCGGCAACGGCGTTCCGGTGGCGGCCAGCGTGCAGCAGTTGCTGCGCAGCCCCGCCTACCGGATCGCCGGCGGCTGGCTACGCTCCGACGTACTGGACAGCTGGGACGAGGACGAGTGGCGGGTGCTGAGCTACTCGGCCAGGCACGGCGAGGCACCGGTGACCGCGGTGTTCGCCGTGCCGCGGCTGCGCTTCCGCCCGGCCGACGTCAGGGCCGTGCTGGTCGACGAGCACACCGGCGACGTGCTGTGGCAGTACACCCCGCAGCGCAGCCCGCACCGGGGCACGGCGCTTGTCCGTGTGGATGGACCATCCGCCTAGTAGAACCGGGCGGATGGTCCATCGGCGTGGATCGAGGGGCCCCCCGGGGGGGGGGAGAGATCGGGGGGCGGTTCAGGGGAGCTTCCAGTCGATGGGGTCGGCGCCCTGGGCGGCCAGGTGGTCGTTGACCTTGCTGAACGGGCGCGAGCCGAAGAACCCGTAGTGCGCCGACATCGGCGAGGGGTGCGCCGACTCGACGCACGGATGGGGGGCCAGGGCGGGGCGCAGGCTACGGGCGTCGCGCCCCCAGAGCACGGCCACCAGCGGCGTGCCGCGGGCCACCAGGGCACGGATCGCCTGGTCGGTGATCTCCTCCCAGCCCTTGCCGCGGTGCGCGGCCGGCTGGCCGGGCTGCACGGTGAGCACCCTGTTCAGCAGCATGACGCCGCGCTCGGCCCACGGCGAGAGGTCGCCGTTGGACGGTAGCGGGTGGCCGAGGTCGTCGTGGTACTCCGCGAAGATGTTCACCAGGCTGCGCGGCAACGGCCGGACGTCGGGCGCGACGGAGAAGCTCAGCCCGACCGGGTGTCCCGGCGTCGGGTACGGGTCCTGGCCGACGATGAGCACCCGCACGCCGGCCAGCGGCTGCCGGAAGGCCCGCAACACGTCGTTGCCGGCCGGCAGGTAGCGCCGGCCGGCGGCGAGTTCCGCGCGGAGGAACTCCCCCATCGCTGCGATCCGGCCGGCGACCGGGGCCAACGCCTCGGCCCAGCCTGGTTCGACGATCTCGTGCAGCGGACGTCCGGTCACGGCCGCGCAGACTAACAGGGGCAGGCAGGCTAGCGGGCCAGCCCGAGCGGGCGGACGGGGACGGCATGCGCGCCGTCCTCGCCGAGCACGGCGACCGCAGTCCAGCCCGGCCCGTACACCAGCGAACTGCGCTCCTCGGTGTGCGCGTACAGCCCGTTCTGCTCGGGCTCCCGGCCGTGGTTGATCCCCTTGGGCAGGAACCCGCTGTCCAGCACGCGTCCGGTGTACAGCTCGTGGGCGACCACCGCGACCTGGCCTGCGGTGCGCTTGAGCGAGAGCCGCACCGGCAGCCACCGGACGTCGGCCGGCAGGTCGTCCGGCCGCAGGCTGGGCCGCGGCACGTCGGGGGCCGGGCTGGGCAGCGGCCCGAGCACCTGCTCGGAGGCCCACAGCGGGCGGTGCCGCAGCGGCCCGACCGGCCACAGCGGGCGGTCGGCGTAGAACGGCACGGCCCACCGGCCGCGGCGCAGGCCGCCGTGGATGCGGATGGTGCCCACCCCGGTCGGCAGGTGCGGGCGAGCCAGCAGCGGCACGCACCAGAGCACCGGCCCGCTCGGCGAGTCGGCGATCATCAGGTACGGCGCGTCCGCCGCGCCGCGCCGCCGGTGCCACTCCACGAAACCGACCGTGCCGGCCCGCCTGGTCGAGCGCAGCGCCCGGCCGATCCGGAGCCGGCGGTACCAGCCGAGCGCCAGCGGTCCGAGCACGGCGATGGCCAGGCCGGCCAGCGTGCCGGCGATCATCCAGCGGTACGGGTGGCCGAGCCGCAGGCTTGCCAGGTTGCCGAGCACGAAGCCGGCCGCCGGCGTCGCCAGCCACCACGTCGGCGTCCGCACCAGCGCTCCGGCGGCCGGGATCGGGTCGCGGGCCGGCGCGCGGTCGGCACCTTCCCGCACGCTCACCTACGACACGGTAGGTGCGTCGACCCGCCAAGAAAACCCTGGTGACGAGGGGTGCGAGGGCAGCAACTTTGCGTAGCACCGGTTTCCGTCATGATCGCGGTACAGGCCGAAGCCGGCGATCGTGGTGTACCCGGAGCTGGCGTAGAGGTTGATCGCCTCCGGCTGGGCGTAGCCGGTCTCCAGCACCATCCGCCGGCGCCCGGCCGCCGCCGCGGTGCGTTCCAGCTCGGCGAGCAGCGCCCTGGCCAGGCCGCGGTTGCGCAGCCCCGGCGCCACGTACATGCGCTTGATCTCGGCATCCCCGTCGGCGAAGGAATCCTCGTCGCCCTCCCTGGCCCGCCAGCCACCGCAGACCGCGGGCACGCCATCGACGTAGCCGACCACGAACAGCCCGCGCGGCGGGGCGAACTCGCCGGGCGCGGTCGGCGTGGCGTCCGGGCCGCCGTAGCGCCGCACGTACTCTTCCTGAACCTCCTCGACCAAGCGCACCGCATCCAGATGGTCATAGTCGACGACCCGCAGCTCCACGGCCGCCAACAGTAGCCGCGAGATCAGCGCCAGTGCTGCCAGCCGTGCCCGCCGGAACCGTCGGCGCCCTGGTAGGGGTGGCCGTCCACCAGCACGCCGCTGCCGGCGTCCACCAGCCCGATCACCGACCAGCCGCTCGGCACCGAGCGGGCCGACGGGAACGCCGCGGCGAGCGCGTAGTCCTCCCCGCCAGCGAGCACCCAGTGCAGGTGGTCGGCGCCGAGGGCCGAGGCGACGTCGAGCAGCCGCTGGTGCACGGGCAGGTTGGCCGACCGCACGTCGATCGCCACCCCGGAGGCCTCCGCGACGTGGCCAAGGTCGGCGAGCAGCCCGTCGGAGATGTCGATCATCGCGGTGGCGCCGGCGGCGGCGGCCTGCGGGCCGGCGTGGTACGGCGGCTCCGGCACCCGGTGCGCGTTCACCACGGCCGCCGGGGAGCGGAACCCGCGGCCGAGCACGGCCAGCCCGGCGGCGGACCAGCCCAGCCGCCCGCACACCGCGACCACATCGCCCGGCCGGGCGCCCGCCCTGGTCACCGCGTCGCGGCCCTGCAGGTCGCCGAGCACGGTGACGGCGATGGTGATGCGGTCGGAGCTGACCACGTCGCCACCGACGATGCCGGCCCCGGCGGCGGCGGCCTCGCGCCACATGCCGTCGGCGAGCCCCTGCGCCACCGACGTGGACGTGCCGGCCGGCGCGCCGAGGCCGACCACCAGCGCGGTGGGCACGGCGCCCATCGCGGCGATGTCGGCCAGGTTCACGGCGACCGCCTTGCGGCCGACCTGCTCGGGCGTCGACCAGTCGAACCGGAAGTGCACGCCGTCGACGAGCACGTCGGTGGTCACCACCACCCGGCCGTCCGGCGCGGCGACAACGGCGGCGTCATCCCCCGGGCCGAGCAGCGTGCTCGGCGGCTGGTCCCGGCCGGCGGTCACGCGCTGGATCAGGCCAAACTCACCCAGGTCGGCGACGGTGCCGGCCGCGTCGGGTTGCGGACGCACGCGCACCTCCTCGGGTACGTTGCTGGGCACATTTGAGTTCATACCTCCAAGGTCCATAGTCCGACGAAGGGGCACGCCGTGGTCCAGGCATACATCCTGATCCAGACCGAGGTCGGTAAGGCGGCCGCGGTCGCGTCAGAGATCGCGAACATCCCCGGCGTGGCGTCCGCCGAGGACGTCACCGGCCCCTACGACGTGATCGTCCGCGCCGAGGCGGAGACCGTCGACGAGCTGGGTCAGCTCGTGGTGGCCAGGATCCAGGGGGTGGACGGGATCACCCGCACGCTCACCTGCCCGGTGGTGCACCTGTAGGTGTCGCAGCCGCAGTCCCGGCATCAGCTGCCGCGACCGGTGCTGGCCGCGGCGGTGGCGCTGCCGGCGCTGCTCGCCGCCGGCGCCGCGGCGATCGCGCTGCTCGGCCCAGCCGGCGCCGGTGGACCTGACGCCCGGGCGTCCCACGCTTCAAAAGCTGAACGCCGGGACGCCCAGGCCTCCGGGGGCTCCGGGGGTTCCGGGGCCTCAGGGGGCTCCGGGGATACCGCCGGTGCCCCGGTGCGGCTGCCGGCCGTCCCGGCACCCGCGGCCACCACCCCGGAGTGTGCCGCGCTGCTGGCCGCGCTGCCCGGCCGCCTGCCGGGCGCGGGCGGCGAGCTGGCCAGGCGGCTGCTGGCCGAGCCGGCGCCGGCTGGCTCCGCGGCCTGGGGGGACGGCCCGCGGGTCGTGCTGCGCTGCGGGGTGGACCGGCCGGCCGAGCTGACGCCGACGGCGGGCCTGCTGGAGGTCGGTGGGGTGCGCTGGCTGCGCACCGGAGAGGGGGCCGGCGGGACCACCTGGGTCGCCTGCGACCGGCCCGTCTACGTGGCGCTCACCGTGGCCGCCGGCACCGGAACAGGGCCGATCCAGGACGTTTCCACCGTTATCAGCGCCACACTTGGCAGCCGAGTTGTTATCTCAACACCGTGAGCGGCCATGGCGGGTGAAGCCTATGCTCCCTGGCGGAGCCGCCGATCTTCGGGCGTGTGGCGGCTTGACGAGTAAAGCCGCCATGACGAGGCTCACACGAGGCCAGAAGGATCAAGCTGGCGGCGCCGGCGCAAGGAGGCGGCGGATTTGCTCATGAGGCGGCACCGACCGCGGCGGCTCGTCACTGGCGCGACGGCCCCGCGACCGTCCGCCGCATCCCAGCCCGAGTTCCGTACGGGCCTGCTTGCCGGCAGGCCGAACGGCGAACGACACGAACCAGACCCCAATGTGATCAGGAGTAACGGAATGAGCCGAACAAGGCTGCTTAGCGGCGCGGCGGTAGTGACGGTCGCGCTGCTGCTGGCTGCCTGCGGGGACGACGACAGCGGCACCTCCTCCGGCAGTGGTAGCGGGGGCGACGGCCTCGAGGGCCGTGGCGAGATGACGATTGCCACCGGCAAGGACACCTCGGGCAACCTGCAGAAGCTGATCGACAAGTGGAACACAGACCACCCCACCGAGAAGGTCCGGATCATCGAGCTGCCCGAGTCGGCTGACGGCCAGCGCCAGCAGATGGTGCAGAACGCCCAGGTGAAGTCGGATACGTTCAGCATCCTGAACCTGGACGTGGTCTGGACGGCCGAGTTCGCGGCGAACCGGTGGGTGCAGGAGCTGCCGGCGGAGCAGTTCGACCTGGACGCGTTCCTCGAGCCGGCCCTGTCGACCGCCAAGTACCGGGACAAGCTGTACGCGGTGCCGTCGGCTTCCGACGGCGGCCTGCTGTACTACCGCAAGGACCTGCTGGACGCCGCGGGCCTGAAGCCGCCGGCGACGTGGGCCGAGCTCACCGACACCTGCCAGAAGGTGCTCGCCAACGCGCCCGGCATGTCGTGCTACGCGGGCCAGTTCGAGAAGTACGAGGGCCTGACGGTCAACTTCTCCGAGGCGGTCAACTCCGCCGGCGGTGACGTGGTGGATGACCAGGGCAAGCCCAACGTGAACACGGCGGACGCGAAGGCCGGCCTGGACACGCTGGTCGATGGCTTCAAGTCCGGCGTCATCCCGCAGAAGGCGATCACCTACAAGGAGGAGGAGGGCCGCCGCGCGTTCCAGGCCGGTGAGCTGCTGTTCCACCGGCAGTGGCCGTACCAGTGGGCGCTGGCGAACAAGACCGACGGTTCCTCGCAGGTCGCCGGCAAGTTCGATGTCGCGCCGCTGCCCGGGCTCAAGGGCCCCGGCGCCTCCACCCTCGGCGGGCACAACCTGGCCATCTCGGCGTTCGCCAAGAACAAGGCGTCGGCGCTGGACTTCATCAAGTACATGACCAGCGATGAGACCCAGCGGGCGAACCTGCTGGGCACCTCCCAGGCGCCGACCAGGACCGCCCTGTACGACGACTCCGCGCTGGTGAGCCAGTTCCCGTACCTGCCGACGCTGCGGGAGTCCATCCTCAAGGCGAAGCAGCGCCCGGCCGTCGTCCGCTACGGCGACGTGACCAGCGCGATCCAGGACGCCGCCTACTCGGCGCTGACCGGGTCGAAGAGTTCCGACGACGCCCTGGCCGACCTGCAGACCAAGCTCGAGGAGCTGACCAAGTAGTAGCTCGGCGCCGGCCGGGTGCGCGGTAGCAGCCGCGTACCCGGCCGGCCGCGGCAGTGCGAGGAAGCGAGGAACCCGCCGTGACCACGACCACCACCGGCCCACCGCCGACCGAGGTCGCCGTTCCGCCGCGGCGGAACAAAACCAGCCGGGAGGCCGCCCGGCTGGCCGCCCTGCTGCTGTCGCCGACGGCCATCGTGCTCGGCCTCGTTGTGCTCTACCCGGTGCTTGCCGCGCTGTACCGGTCGCTGTTCCAGGCCGGCGGGGTGGACCCGGAGACCGGCTTCGTGGTCGAGGGCGACACCTTCGTCGGCCTCGACAACTACACCGCGATCTTCGAGGGCGAGATCGCCGACCGGTTCTGGAACGCGTTCTGGAACACCACGTTCTTCACCGTGGTCTCGGTCGCCATCGAGATCGTGCTCGGCGTGGCGATGGCGCTGGTGATGCACCACGCGTTCCACGGGCGTGGCGTGGTGCGGGCCAGCATCCTGGTGCCGTGGGCCATTCCGACCGCGGTGTCGGCACTGCTGTGGCGGTGGATGTTCTCGGCGGACGGCATCGTCAACGCGACGCTCAACCAGGAGATCCTGTGGACCACCGAGGGCTTCCACGCCAAGCTCGCGGTGATCATCTCCGACACCTGGAAGACCGCGCCCTTCATCGGGCTGCTGGTGCTGGCCGGCCTGCAGCTGATCCCGCGGGACATGTACGAGGCGGCCAAGGTGGACGGGGCCAACGCGCTGCGGCAGTTCCTGTCGATCACGCTGCCGCTGGTGCGGCCCGTGCTGCTGGTCGCGGTGCTGTTCCGGATCCTCGACGTGCTGCGCATGTTCGACCTGCCGTACGTGCTGATCGGCGGCGACAAGCGATCGGTGCAGACGCTGTCGATCCTGGCCTTCCGGGAGGCCAACGAGCTGCGGTACGGCCCGGCCGCCGCCTACGCCACGCTGCTGTTCATCTACGTCGCGGTCGTCGCGTACATGTTCGTCAAGCTGCTGGGCGCCGACCTGCTCGGCGAGGTGCAGCGCTCGACCAGGCTGAGTAGGCGCGGCCAGCGGCGGCTGGCAAGGGAGGCGAGACCATGAGCACCGCGGTGGTGACCCGCAGGGTCACCGACTACCGGATCTGGCTGGCTTACCTCGGCATCGGGGCGATCGTGCTCTACTGCCTCGCGCCGTTCTACTGGATGACCGTGTCGGCGTTCCGCCGGCCGTCCGACCAGTTCCAGAACACCCTGTTCCCCGACCCGGTCTCGCTGGACAACTTCGACGCTGTGTTCGGGCCGGAGGTGGGCTTCGGCCGCTCGCTGCTGAACAGCGTGATCGTGGCGGGCACGACCACCGTGCTGACCCTGATCATCGGCACCTTCGCGGCCTACTCGCTGGCCCGGCTGCAGTTCCGGGGTGCGCGGCTGGTCGCCGCGATCATCATCGCGACCTCGATGTTCCCGGGCATCTCGCTGATCGTGCCGCTGCTCAAGCTGTTCACCGACATCGGCTGGATCAACACCTACCAGGCCATGATCGTGCCGAGCCTGTCCTTCGCGCTGCCGCTGGCGGTGTGGAACCTGACCGCCTTCTTCCGGCAGCTGCCGCAGGAGCTGGAGCAGGCCGCGATGGTGGACGGGTGCACCCGCGGGCAGGCCTTCCGCAAGATCATCATCCCGCTCGCGGCACCGGGCGTGTTCACCACCGCGATCATCACGTTCATCGCGGCCTGGAACGAGTTCATCATCGCGTTGTCCATGGTCAACGAGAAGAGCAAGCAGACCGCAACCGTGGCGATCACCCGGTTTACCGGCGCGTACGGATTCGACCAACCGTTCGGCACGCAGATGGCGGCCGGCGTGGTCGTCACCGTGCCGCTCGTGATCATGGTGCTGATCTTCCAGCGCCGGATCATCGCCGGGCTGACCGCCGGAGGAGTGAAGTAGACACATGAGTAACGGGGCACGCCGCCTGGCCTTCTGGGCCGCGGCGGTTACTTTGGGCAGCACACTCATCACCGCGGGTTCGGTGTCCGCGCAGCCGGGGGACGGCCCGGCCGGCGCGGGGTTGGACCGGACCCGTGAGGTGTCCGAGACCACCCGGCTGGCCGACCGCCG
>Ga0209382_10003951_pt1 | contig 20207 bp, 23 predicted proteins | sample SoiMetdeltSBSDD5_FD_187599 | JGI IMG/M metagenome (GOLD analysis project Ga0209382, IMG submission 187599) | Bulk soil microbial communities from a Populus tree surrounding site in Tennessee, USA - Soil MetaG P. deltoides SBSDD5 (SPAdes) (version 2) | ecosystem: Environmental > Terrestrial >... | reverse complement strand
GGCGACCCGGCGACCTTCCCGGAGGGCAACCGCAACATGCTGCGCTGGCTGTTCCAGCGCCCCGCCGCCGATGCTGCCGCCGCCAACGCTGCCGCCGCCAACGCTGCCGCCGCCAACGCTGCCGCCAACGCCGCCGATGCCTACTGGAGCGACGAGAGCCATCTCAACTTCGCCCGCCAGACCGTCGCCGACCTGCGCGCGGCCTATGCCAACTACCCCGGCGACCCGGGCATAGCCGCGCTCGTCACGGAGCTGCTCGGCTGCTCCCCTGAGTTCGCCGAGATGTGGGCCTCGCACGACGTGCAGGTGCGCAGGCGCATCGTCAAGCGGGTAGAGCATCCGCTGGCCGGGTGGCTCGAGTTCGAGTGCCAAGTCCTGCACATATCAACGGCCGACCAGCGGCTGATCATCTATTGTGCCGAGCCCGGTTCGCCGACCCACGCCGCGTTCCGCCGGCTGGCCCAACATGCCGCCGCCCTCAACGCCTCCTGAGCACCGTCTGAGACCTATAGCGAGCGGCGTCGATTGTGTTACTGTCGTAGTACATTAAGACGCTACAGACGCTAGGGCAATCGTGATCGAGTTTCGTCTGGACGGCCACTCCAAGGTGGCCACATACATGCAGATCGTGCAGCAGGTTAGGCAGGCCATCCGGCTGGGCCGACTGGACCCGGGCGACCGTCTGCCGACCGTGCGCGAGGTGGCCGAGTCGCTGGCCATCAACCCCAACACGGTGCTCAAGGCGTACCGCGAACTGGAGCTCGAGGGTCTGGTGGAGGCGCGGACCGGGTCGGGCACCTTTGTGCGCCGCACCAACCCCGGCCGGGCGCTGCCCAGCCAGGCCGCACTCGAGCGAGAGCTGGCCGCATGGCTGCGCAAGACACGCGCGGCCGGCTGGGAGCAGGAGGATGTGGTGGCATTGATCGAAACAACGCTGAGGGCAACGTATGAGGGCCGGCGGGAGGGTGCGGCGTGAGCCCGGCGCTGGAAACCACCGGGCTGGCCAAGCGGTACGGCCATGTCTGGGCGTTGCGTGACTGCACGCTCGCGTTGCCGGCGGGCCGGGTGGCCGCCCTCGTCGGACCCAACGGCGCCGGCAAGAGCACCCTGATGCACCTCGCCGTGGGCCTGGTGCGGCCGGACGCCGGCTCGATCCGGGTGCTCGGCCAGGCACCGGCCAACAACATCGCGCTGCTGGCACGGGTGGGTTTTGTCGCACAGGACACCCCGCTGTTCCGCGACTTCACCGCGGCCGAGATGCTCACACTGGGAGCACGCCTCAACCGCCGCTTCGATATCGCGTATGCCCGGGAGCGGCTGGACCGGCTGGCGATCCCGCTCGGCCGGCGCACCTGCAAGCTTTCCGGCGGGCAGCAGGCCCAGGTGGCGCTCACCCTGGCCCTGGCGAAGCGGCCCGATCTGCTGCTGCTGGACGAGCCGGTGGCGAGCCTCGATCCGCTCGCCCGCCGCGAGTTTCTCCAGACGCTGATGGGCGCTGTCGCGGAGGATGGCACCACGGTCCTGCTCTCCTCGCACCTGCTCGGCGACCTGGAACGGGCATGCGACTACCTGATTGTGCTGCACACGGCCCGGGTCCAGGTGGCCGGCGCGATGGACGCCCTGCTGGCCGAGCATCGCGTGCTGGTGGGCCCGCATCGGGAGCCCTCCAAAGTGGACCGAATTCCCGGTGTAGCCGCCGTGGTGCAGGCGAGTCACACCGAGAAGCAGACAACTTTGTTGGTACGCACAAGCCGCGCCATTCTCGACCCCCAGTGGACCGTGTCCGAGGTGACCTTGGAGGACATGGTGCTTGCGTACCTTGCCAATTCGGGCGCCGGGCGGCTGCCCGGCCCGACCCGCTTGGCCTCAGGAACAGCGGGCACAGCGGATCTTGGGGTATCGGCATGATGTGGCTCACCTGGCGGCAGCACCGCGGGCAGTTCCTGTTCGTCCTCGCCGGGCTGGCGGTGATCACGGCCGTGGTGGTCCCCTTCGGCCTGAGTATGCACCGCGCGTTCGTGGAAATGGGTCTGGCCGACTGCACGGCGGCCCTTTCGCCATCGGTGCTGAGCGGCGCCGGGCCGGCCGATCCCGCCGCGATCCGGTGCGCGGACCTCGCCGATGAGTTTGTCTTCCAATATGGATCGCGGGCCGTCATCGGCGGCGTCCTGCTCCTGATGATCCCGCTGGCAATCGGGCTTGTAATGGGCACCCAGCTGGTGGCGGACGACACCGACCACGGAACCCACCGGCTGGTCTGGACCCAGGGCGTGACCCGGCAGCGTTGGTACGCAGCCAAAATCGGGCTGGTTTGCGCCGTTGCGGCGGTGATCTCCGGCGCCTACGGCTTGCTCGGGTACTGGTACCTGATCCCGATTGCCCGAAGCGGCGCGGGCAGGATCATGCTCAGCGATATGCACGGCGCTACACCGGTCGCGTATGCCCTGTTCGCAGTGGCGCTGGGGGTGTTCACCGGCGCGATGTGGCGCAAGGTGCCGCCTGCGATCGCCGCCACCCTGTTCGGATTCATCGCCGTCCGCGTCGCGGTGAGGTCCGCCCGCCCAAACTTCCTTCCGCCGCTGGAGCGCACGCTGCCGGTCCAGTGGGACCCGGCGGAAATCGCGTTCGGGAGCCCGTACTGGCTCAGGCTCAACGGGGACTTGGAGGTCGCCAGCGCCGAATACGACGCCGCCGGCCGCGTGATAACGAGCGAGACGGGGATGCGTTTCTGCCCGTCGCCCTCGCCATCGACGCCGAGCTATTTTGACCTGCGCTGCACTAGCCCGGACTTTCCGCTGGTCGACTACAACGTCATGCTCTTCCATCCGGACAGTCGGTTTTGGACGTTCCAGCTGATCGAGGTCGCCATCTTCGTCGCGCTCGCGGCGCTGCTCATCGTCCTGGCCGCCCGCCGGGTCAGCCGCCTGACCTGATGCCGCCGGCCGAGCAGGCGGAAGCGGCCTTGTCCGGTTGGCTCACAACGGCGTACCTGTGAGATCGCTGTCGTGCGGCCGAGCAAGGGGCCCCACGACACAGCGACCGGCGCTTCGCCGATGTCACCGCCCAGGTCCTTGAACTCTGTGTGCCAGTCCTATCAGGACACTCGCCACGCCACTGTTGCCGAGCCGTGATCAGCATTCGGCTCAGCCGCGGGCGGACCGGTTGCGGCTGTTAGGTGGTGGGGCGGTGCGCAGCCATCCATCCAGCGGCGTAATCGACGAGAGCACGTTGGGACATCAAACACGCGGCCGCGTTACCGACCGTGCCGCGACGGACGGCCCCGGTGGCTTCGAAGTCGACCCCGAGCTGTTCGAAGTCGTCTTCGTCGGGTAGCACATCCACCCAGGTGATCCAGCGGCTTGTCCGGTTCGGCGCTAAGACCGACGCGCCGACGGCACCGCGCCGCGGCGAATCCTGCCGCCACTCAGCGAGATGCAGCGAGGTGTTAGAGCTGTATCCACATCCGAGCAAAAGCACCTTGCCGTCAAGCCGGTAGACCGCCCCGAGCGGCGAGCGTTCGCCGTGAGCGTCGTCGAGTTGATGGGTGACAACAATTTCCGCGGCCTGCGCCCCGACCGCCGCACAGGAGACCTGCGGATGGTTGCTGCGCATCGCTCCCGGCCAGGTGCGCACGGTCTCGGCGATCACACCCATCCACCGACTCGGCGTGCGCCCAGGGTCGAAACCAGGTGTCTGCTCACGGATTACCGGCCACCAATCCTGCGGTACAGGTGGATGCTGCCAACCGGCCGGATCACAATTCTCGGGCGTGTGGGTCGGCACCACCAGCGTCCCTTGCGGTCCTAGCGTCTCTAGCAGCGCCTGCACCACAGCCTGCGTGCCGCCCGCCACAAAGCCGACGCTGCTCATCGACGAATGCAACAGCAAAACATCACCTGCAGTCACGCCGAGACCGCGCAGATCTGAGGTAAGCGACGAGACCGTAAACGGCACACATTGATCCACGCAGGGAGTCTAGCCGCCCAAACACGCCAGGCCATTGGGGAGAACCCCAACGCCCGTGATACCCGCCAGCAGATCGACCCAACCGACGTCGACACAAACACCGTGTGCTACCGACGACCGCTATCCGCCCAGGTTGGAAAGGCTCAACGCGTGGAAGTCCTTGAGGCAGAAGGGAAAGGCTGGGCGCGCCTGCCTTCCTCGGCGAGCTGGCCGCGCCAAAAGCTTAGGCCGAAAGGCTTCTAGCGGACCTGACCTGGGACCGCTACTCTGACGCCGTTTGTCATCAATGCGCGGGGAGCTTGGGATGCCTCATCGGTGGAAACGTTCGCTTCTTGGCCTTTTGCTGCTCGCCAGCTTGGTCGGTGGCGGTCTTGTGGGCAGCAATTCGGCCTCAGCGTCGACGGTCACGTCAGCACAGGCGTCGTTCACGGGCTACGGCGGTGACTGGGTTGGCGGCTCTAGGTCTTGGTACTACTCGACCGATGATGGTACGCGCTTCACGGCGTCAAAGGGTAATACGAACGCCATCGATATTAGCTGGTTCGGCACGACTTTTTGGACACTGAACCTCGAAGCCCCACAGGGCGAGGCGCTGGCGCCGGGGACGTATAGCGGTGCTACTCGCGCAGCTGGCACATTTTGGGCGCCATACCGGCCTGGGTTGGATCTCGGCGGTGACGGGCGCGGCTGCAACACCCTGACGGGCAACTTCACCATCAATCACATCGCTTTCGACGCCGGCCTGAACCTCACTGCGCTCGATGTGGACTTCACACAGCATTGCGAGGGTCTTCCCTCGTACACACAAGGCCGCGTCGTCGTTAACATGCCCGTCAGCGCACCTCCCGCCGCCGGTACTGCGGGCGTGACGTCGGCACGAAGCGTTGATCAGCAGCGTGGCAAGCTACGCATGGCAGCCAAAGCCCCTGCCGGAGTCACCTCTCTCACGGCACATCTGCTGTCACCAATTACCGGGGCCGAGGTGGCGTCCACCAGCGCCTTCACGCTTGAATCGGGCACCGCGAACGACGGGACGTGGGTGACCGACGCCCCGTTCTCGTTACCCGCGTTAGGGATGTACCGCGTCGACACCGAGCTTGTGGACGGTAATGGGACACACACGACGCAGACCAACGTGGGATACCTTGCCTATGAACGCCTTTCCGGCCTCGTCTCGATGGCGGTCAATCCCCCTTCTCCGACAAGCGTGCAACCGACTGTGACGATAAGCGGGAAACTCCAGGCCACCGAACCGGCCAGCAGTGTGGTCAGCGCCATTGGCGGTGCAACAATCCGTTTGTTCACCGACCAGACGCCGCGATGGGGCGACGAGCAATTCGTGTCCGTGACGACCCAGCCGGATGGGACATTCTCTATTCCGATGACGTTTAGCCATTCCGGGTACCTGCTTGTCGAGCATCTGGGTGATCGCGCGACGCACACTGCTGGAACCACCAAGACTCTCGATATCGGTGCAAGTTCGACAATCACTGTCAACGTCGACCACGCTTTGATCAACCCGGGCGATCCCTTGACTATCAGCGGTGTTGTCACCAAGAACGCGGGAGGCGGCTGGGAGCCGGACCCGGGTGCGCAGGTCAAGATTGAAAACTGCCCAGCGGACCTGGGCTATTGTGGCGGAGAGCTGTCGACCGTCACCGATGCCAGCGGCCACTATTCATTGACAACGGAGTGGTACAGCACCGGGAAAATACAGGTAAGCGCGGTGTCGGCTGATCCCTTTGTGCTCAATCCAATCGCGCAGACGCCGATTCGCGTACGCACTCCGGCCAAGATCGACTCGTTTAGCGGTGTATGGCTCACTGGGAAAACGGCCAGGTTCACGGGGCAGATCTCGTTTGATCATGAGCAGCCTCCTTCGCCGGTACCGGTCCGGCTTGAATACCGATGGTGGCGCAGCTCGAGCTGGACCACCATCGCCACGGTCAACGCCACGTGGAACGGTACAGCCTGGACATTCTCCGCTGACGTCGCGGTGACCGACATCGGTCAGTGGCGGGTGACGACGACTCAGCTCACGTACTACCTTCCAGCTACCAGCGGTTCTCTCTGGACCATTTGCAATTGCCGGCAAACTGCGCCGCGACGCACCCCTTAGTCGGAGGATGAAAGAAAATGCAAGACGAGGAAACCCCCACACTCCAACGCCGTGGCCTGCTGCGCAAGGCCGGTGCGGTGGCCGCCGGCATAGGAGCCGCAGGGCTGGCGGCAACGCCGGCGCAAGCTGTGGATGTCAACCTGATCCAGGGCCAAAACAACGTCGTACCAACGACTTTCACCGGTGGAGACAGCTCGTCCACGCCGCTGACCCTGACCAACTCGCAGGGTGCCCCGCTCACCCTGACCCCGGCGACGTCGCTAAGGACCACGGCACCGGTCGGCAGCGTGTATGTCGACGGGTGGGGCGACTTCTACGGCGTCGGCAACATCTACAACTCCGGCGGAGCGGTTGGGCCGCCGTATATCACGCCGCTTTATTCGTCGACCTGGGCGACGATGACCATCCCGATCACCCCGATGCGCTGGCTGGTCACCCTGCCTAACTTCACCATGCCCAACGGGTATGGCGGTCGTGACTTTGTTGTCGGCAATCCGCAATACGACAGCAGCGGGCGCCTCGTCCCGGTGAACGGCGGCAACAACAACCCTGATCTGACGCTGAGCTTCGCGCCATGGTTCGCGCCAAACAGCAACGGATTCGTCGCGGTGCAGGGCAACCTGTCGATCCTCAGCGGCGCCGCGAACGACGGCTGGTGCGCGCTTTTCCCGGGTGACGAGCCGTGGCCGGGGACCGCCAGCACCGGGTTCAATAAAGTTGGCGGCGGGTGGAACTTCACCCAGACGGTGCTCGACCAGAACTTCCGGATGAACATCAAGATCTCCACGCCGGGAGTGGTCGTGTTCGACATCATGGGCTTCGTGGTCTCCGACCAGATCGCCCAGTTCGCCACGGCCAGCACGGCACACGCCGCCGTCGCCGGGGCACTGGCCAAGACGCCGAACGCTCAGCGCCCGTCGACCCCGCGCCGAGACTAAGCGTGACAGCTCACCGTGTGCTCGGCCGAGTCGGAAGGCAACGCCGAGGGCACGGTGACCGCAATGACGGCGACGTTGTTGTTCTCACTGAACTCTGGAAGGTCTTTGTTGGGATCAACCGCCGCCGTCAGCATGATGGTGCGCCCGGCCGCTGCCGCCTGAATCCCCATGGGCAGGCCAAAGGTGTCGGGCGAGCTTACCCGGCTCGTCGCCTTCTGCGTCATGTAGTCGCCGCTCATCGCGACCGCGACCGCCGGGAACTCGGTCGCGCCAAGCCAATTCACCTGCAAGGTTGGCTTGATCCAGAACGCTTTAGCGCTGTCCTGGTATAGAACGCAGTCACCGCTGAGCGAGATGAGGAAATCGCCCGTCGCATCACCCTGCCCTCCCGGCCCATTAGAGGTCCCGCCAGGCTGCGGCAAACCACCGTTGTGCTTCGGGGTGATACCAGGTGCCGGCCCGCCGCTGGGTTGTGGTCCTGGCGGTGTCCAGGATGGCGCCGGATAGGCAATAGCACCCTGGCCCGGTACCCTGCCCGACTCGCGCGTCTGCTTGTGGGAGCTGCAGCCGCTCACAGTCGCTGAAACAGCAACCAGGCACAGGAGAGAAAGCTTCACCAACCGCATGAGGGCTGAGACTATACGCCGCGACCGGGGCTTTGGCGCCTCACCTCGTGCGTACGTGGCGCGGCAATCAAGCTGATTCCTCGCGGACTTCCATGAGGCTATTGCCGGACGATGCTTGTGCCGACCGTGATGACCGCTTCAAGCTCGGCGTCAACGGCAATGGTGATGGTGCCAGGCGCATTGTGCATCTCGATCGAGCGGATCATGGCCGGTACCGATGGTTGCCCCGTGACATTGACCGCGATCCTGTCACCGATGTGCAGCGGATCGCCTTCGAGTCGTCCGGTGACCAGCAGCCACGGTCGGCTGGACAGTCTGAAAACTCGCTCAACTATCAGTTGAGAGCCGCCGACGGTCATCGAGTGTTTCTCCTCCACGTCTCGACGAACGCGTCCTCCGCGCCATACGCCTCGGCCTCAAGAGGCCCGGTCATTGAGGACACTAGTCCATCCTGGTACTGCCGCACATGCACACTCTCATGACCGAGCGTGCGCACCAGCGTCTCTTCGTCCTGGAACGATGCCGGGCCGAGTTGCACTCCAAGGTCATCAGTCCGCGCTACCGCTCCCTGGAAATCAAGGTAAGCGATATCGTCGGCTTTTTCGACGATCTCCACTCGCGCGCCACGAAAGTCCACGCCACCCAGTTGGGTGTAGCGGTCGACGGTTTCTTGCGTCCGCGGCAGTCCGACACCTTGTTCCAAAACCTCTCGATTGGACAGTGCGCCTGACCGCGAGAACAGGCCGCCGCCGCCCCCTGGCCTGCCGCTGTGCAGATCTTGCTTCCGAATCGCGGTTTTGGCGATGTCGGCCAGCTCCTCACCCTCTCTGATCAGTTTATTGAGCGGCTTCATGATTCCCTTGGCGACCGCACCGGCGAGCTGGCCTGTCGCCCTGCGACTAGCCATTGAATACCTTCACTACGGCCCCACCGTGGTAGCTATCGAGTTCGCCTACGATTCCGCTCAGGTCCAACATGCATGTGTCCCCGTTTCTCAGATTTTGACCGCCTACGATCGAGCTTTCTCCCGGCTGCCAACCTAGCGAGTCGCATCAAGTGAGCATCAGTCGGGCCTAGCCTGACATCTGTCCGCTGGAAAGCGGTATATGTGCCCCGCCGCCACCGCAGCAGGTGAGCAAGTCTGCCGACTAAGCGTTCGTTTGCGGGTCTGTGGCGTAGAGCGTTACGCCCCTCATCGCCCGGGTCAGCAGTACCCCCGGTAGGTGTTGCGGATGTGCTTGCCCGCTTCCTCAGGGTCTTGCTTGTTGCGCTGGCACAGCGCCGGATCCTGGGAGAATTCCGGGCGGGCAACGAATCTGCCGTCACGCACGACGAAATCGGGCCCGATGATCACCCCGGCGTAGTCGAACTCGAAGCCTTGGGCGGTGTACACCGTACCGGCCTGGCCCGAGCGCTGCTCGTCAGTTGCCCAGACAGCCGATACCGCTGCGCCTCGGGGCTTGATGTTCCACGGCCGCTTCCAGTCTCCAATGCGGACATCTGGCACGAGAGTCCCGTCCGCGCCCGGGTATCTGACCAGGGCCAGCAGAATCCAGCGGTCATCCGGGCGCAATGCCCTCCCCGCCTGAGGCATTGTCCTTGCGAGTCGTCGCGTTACGCGCGTCGCGGCTGTGCCAGTATGCGGGGTCGTCCATCGGCGGCATCGTCAGCTCCTAATCTGGTCGGGCGAAGAAGCTGTTCCATTGTGGATCGTGACGGAGGCCGCGGGGACGTCCACGAGCCACGCAACGGTGCCGAGCATCCCGAGCCCCGTCAGGACGAGGGTTGCGCGGACCCCGATCAGCTCGGCCAGGACGCCGGCCAGGAGGGCGCCAGGCGGTATCGCCACGCCGGCGAGCGACCGGGTGACCGAGATGACCCTGCCGAGCAGATGCTCCGGCGTGATGCGCTGTCGCCACGCCATCGCCTGGGCCGCCACCAGGACGACGCCGGCCTGCCCGAAGCACCGACGCGATGCTCAGCACCGCCGCCGAACCATCCGGCGCCAGCGGAATCAACAAGTACCCGGCCGCGCTCATGGCCAGCCCCGTGACGATTGCCGTTCGCGGGCTCGTCCACGTGCTCAGCCGGCGCATCGCCATCGATGCCGCCACCGCGCCGGCCGCGCCGGCCGCGAAAGTGGCCCCGATAATCAGCGCGCTCAGATGGACGGCCCGAGTGCCATAAAGGACGTACAGTCCCTGGACGGCCAAGGCCACAACGTACGCGGTGACCGTGACGGCGGCCAGCCGGAACTGGACACGATCGCGCAGCACCGCGCGCAGGCCCTCGGCCAACTCGTTCCGCAAGCGCCCGGGACCGACCCGCCGGATCATCGCGCCCGGCCGCAGGCGCCGGGCGGACCAACCGGACATGGCGTGAAGCGCCGCATCGCAGGCGAGCGCACCCGCGGCCGTGACGGCCTGGATGAGAGCGCCAGCGGCCAACGGCCCGACCGCGGTGGCGACCGACCGCGTCGCCTCCAGCCGGCCGTTACCCGTGACGAGATCCTCAGCGCCGATCAGTTGCGGCACAAGCGACTGGTACGACAACTCGTGCACGAGAGTGCAAACACCCATGACGAACACGGCGGCGTACAACGTCGGAAACCCGAGCGCGTCAAACCAGACGAGCAACGCGACACCGACGACGATCACGAACCGGCCGAAACCCGCCGCCGCGAGCAGCACGCTGCGGTCCATCCGATCGACCCACGCCCCGGCGGGGAGCCCGAACACCAGCGACGGTAGGTACTGCACCGCGACGAGGGCGGTGACCTGCACCGGGCCTCCGTCCAGGCGGACGGCCGCGACGAAGGGGACGGCCAACCGGGTGATCTCGACACCCATTCTCGCGGGTTGATGGCGACAGCCAGTCGCCAAGCCGCTGAAACGAAATCGTCTGCATCCGTCGTGGTGGGAATGACCTTGCCGTGTACGACCTTGTTGCGCACGTCTCACTTGACGCGGGAGTGGAAACGAAGATCATTAGTGATCGGCTTGGGCACGCGAGCGTGAACGTGACCGGGCAGATCTACGGGCACCGCTCGACAGGCAACGACCGGCAGGCAGCCAACAAGGTGGCAGGTTTGATCTTCGGCCACGACCCAAACTCTAGCCCTCGCAACAAATCTGGCTATAGGTAACGTGAAACTGCCCTCCCGGATGATCTCTGGGAGGGCGTTTTCACGTTGGTAGCGCTGATATGCAAGTTAAACCGACAATCAAAATCGTGCGGACGAGCGGCATCAACGGCTTCCACAACCAGACCCTCGTCATGCTCGCTGTCGGCTGACGCCGACTTCCTGCTCGCCCGGACGCCGCCGGCCTAAGGTCGCCACACCCGCTTGCCGGCCGGCGATGCGCAGGACATGCTAGAGGGCCTGCGGGAACGGCGTGAACAACCTGGGAGGGCCACATTGATACCGGACATCATCGCGCCCGGGCTCAACGTGCTCTTCTGCGGGATCAACCCCGGCCTGATGTCGGAGGCGACTGGCCACCACTTTGCCCGGCCCGGCAACCGTTTCTGGCCGGCACTGCACCTGAGCGGCTTCACCCCGGCGCGGTTGCGCCCTTGCGAGCAGAGCAGGCTCATCGGGTACCAGATGGGAATAACCAACGTCGTGCAGCGGGCCAGCGCACGCGCTGACGAACTGAGCCGCGACGAGTTCCTCACCGGCGGCAGGGCGCTTGCCAGAAAAGTGCGGCGGTTTCGGCCCGCTTGGCTTGCGGTGCTTGGGGTTGGCGCCTATCGCCTGACGTTCGGGCGGCCGGAGGCGGTGGTGGGGGAGCAGCCGGAGACGATCGGGACGACGCGGGTATGGTTGCTGCCCAACCCGAGCGGCCTCAACGCGCACTACACCTTGCCGAGACTGGTAGAGGAGTTCGGGTCGCTGCGGGCCGTGGCGATGGGCTGACGTGACATCCGCGGGGTACGGGCATTAATTTGGTGTTTCCGCATTGGTTGTGTGTTCGTCATCGACTGGAGCGCCTTTGTCCCCCCCAGACGACCGCCTCATCGACCTGGTTCTGCCTATCGAGGAAATCGACCGGACGCTGCTGACCATCGCCGGCGGGAAGGCGGGCAACCTGGGCGAGCTGTCCCGTGCCGGTCTGCCGGTCCCGCCCGGCTTTTGCTTGACTACCAAGGCATATCGCGCCGTAGCCGGTGCCGCCGGGCTGGAGGAGATCGCCGATGCCGTCTCCCGGACCGCGCCCACGGACGTCGCCGCGCTTACGGCACTGGCCGAGCGCGCACGCGAAGCGCTGCTTGCCGCGCCGATCCCCGGCGACATAGCCGAGGCCCTGGTCGCCGGATACCGCGGCATGGCCTCGCCCGCCGGTGATGAGGTGCCGGTGGCCGTTCGCTCGTCGGCGACGGCCGAGGACCTGCCCTTCGCCAGCTTCGCCGGTCAGCAGGACACCTTCCTCAACGTCGTGGGCGAAGCCGCGGTCATCGACGCCGCGCGTGGCTGCTGGGCCTCCCTGTGGACCGACCGTGCCGTGGTGTACCGGGCAACCAACAACATCGACAGCCGTACGGTGCAACTCGCCGTCGTGGTGCAGCGCATGGTCGACCCCGCCGTCGCGGGCGTGATGTTCACGGCCAACCCGGTCACCGGGCGGCGCGACGAGACCGTCATCGACGCGAGCCCCGGCCTCGGCGAGGCTGTGGTCTCCGGCGCGGTGAACCCGGACCATTTCGTGGTGGACACGGCGGCCAGGCGCATCGTTGAACGGCGCCTGGGCGACAAGCGCCTGGCGATCCGGTCGTTGCCGGGCGGTGGCACCGAGCGCGTTGACCTGCCGGCCACCAGCCAGACCGCTTGCCTCACCGACGAGCAGGTGCTACTGCTGGCCGAACTCGGCGGCAAGACCCAGGCGCATTACGGTGAGCCGCAGGACACCGAGTGGGCGATCGACGTTCACGGTGCGGCGTGGCTGACCCAGGCGCGTCCAATCACGACGCTCTATCCGCTGCCGGCGACGTCCGCTCCGGGTACCCGCGTATATTTCTCTTTCAGCGTGGCGCAGGGTCTCTATCGGCCCATCACTCCGATGGGCATGGCGGCGTTGCGCATCATCGCCTCCGCCGCGGCGCGGTTGTTCGGCTTCAAGGTGGCCGACCCGTCGGCGGGTCCGGCCGTCTTCGCCCCGGCAGGACAGCGACTGTTCATCGACGCGACCACCGCCGTGCGAAGCAGTGTCGGCCGGATCCTGATCCCGAAGGTGCTCGGCGTGATGGAGGCGAGATCCGCCGCCATCATGAAGCATCTGTTCGCCGACGAGCGGCTGTCGGTGACCCACCGCTCGAAACTGCCGTTCCTGCGGCGCGTGGGCAGGGTGGCGCTCAAGCACCACGTGCCCGTCAAATTTGTGCACGCCATGTTCCGGCCCGATGCGGCGCGCACGAAGGTCGAGCGCATCGGTCACACGTTGGAACGGGCGCTCGACACGAGCCGTCTCGGGTCCAGCCAGGAGCGGCTGGATTGGGTGGAACAAGTCCTCGCCACCGAAGTGGTGCCGCTGGTCCCGCGCATCATGCCGGTCGCGGGCGCCGGTTTCGCCGCGCTCGGCCTCGCCGACAGGCTCCTCGGCGCCAAGGCGGCAAGTGGCGAGCTGCAGGCGGTGCTGCGCGGCATCGCGCACAACGTGACCACCGAGATGGACTTGGATCTCTGGTGCCTGGCCGCCGAGCTACGCGCCGATGATGCTTCGGCCCAGCTGTTCCGGACCGCGACGGTCGACGAGCTTGGCGCCCGCTATCGCGAAGCGACCATTCCCGCCGTGGCTCAGCGGGGCCTGACCGGCTTCCTGGCCCGCTACGGTCACCGCGCCGTCGCCGAGATCGACCTCGGCATGCCCCGCTGGTCCGATGACCCGCGCCACATCCTCGGCGTACTCACCAACTATCTACTCATCGACGAGGGACCGACCCCGGATCGGGTGTTCGCACAGGGCGCCGCCGAAGCCGAGACGATGATCGAGACGCTCTCGCAACGGGCGGCAGGACGCGGCCGCGTGGTCCGCTTCCTGTTGCACCGTGCTCGCGGTCTCGCCGGCCTGCGCGAGCTTCCCAAGTACCACATGGTCCGCGTCATCGCCGCCTGCCGGGCGCAGATCGCCAAGGTGGGGGAAGAGCTTGCGGCGCAAGGACGCATCGACGCCGTCGACGACATCTTCTTCCTCGACCTGGCCGAGGCCCGTGCCGCCCTTGACGGAGCCGGCATGCAAACGCTCGTGGCGCGGCGGCGCCCGGCATACGAGGAAGAACTGCGCCGCCGGCACATCCCGCGGGTCATGCTGTCGGACGGCACGGAGCCCGAGGGGCGCCTGCCCACGGCGCAGATCGGCAACGGGTTCACCGGCACCCCCGCATCCGCCGGCGTCGCCACTGGCGCGGCGCGGGTGATCCTCGACCCGGTCGGCGCACATCTGGAGCCCGGCGAGATCCTGGTCGCCCCGTCGACGGATCCGGGATGGACACCGCTTTTCCTCACCGCGGGCGGTCTCGTGATGGAGATGGGCGGGGCCAACTCGCACGGGGCCGTGGTGGCCAGGGAGTACGGCATCCCTGCCGTCGTGGGCGTCGCCAACGCCACCGGAGTCATCGTCACCGGCCGCCAGATCGTCGTGGACGGGACCGCGGGCTCGGTGACGATCGTCCAGCGGCCCGCCGCCTAGAATCGGGCAATGCCTTTCACGGCAAGTCACCCGGCCGCCGTGATCCGCTGGCCCGGTGGGGGCTCCCGGACTCGGCCCTGGTGATCGGCAGCATGGCCCCCGACATGCCGGGGATGCTGCAGATCCCGGCGATGGTCCATTTCGCCCATACGCCGTCGGGTGTGTTCACCGCCGACCTCGCCGTCGCCATGGCCGGTTTCGTCCTGTGGCAGGCGTTGTTCGGCCCGGCCGTGGTCGCCCTCGCCCCCGCGGCCTTGCGGGCTCGCCTTCCGGACCGGGTCCTCGCCGGGCTCCGGTTCCACTTTGGACGATGGGACCGCGCGGCCCGTGATGAGGAACCAGGGCGCGGCGGCGAGCATCCAGGCCCACGTCCGGGCCACCATGTCGGGTTGCGGATATTTGGCTGTCGGGATAATGCTGGGTACCGCATCCAGCACTACGCTGGGTGTCCAACATCAGAAACCCCGGAGCGTCGCGCTACGTATCGCACGATCCGCCTGTCGAGCGGCTTCGGTGTGAAGGTTGCTCTAGCCCGCGCTCAGTTGGACGGGATAAAGCCAAAGGCGCGCGCCGGGCGAAGTCGAAAGAAGGGGAGTACTCGGGTGAGCAAGTCCAGACCCCCAGCCTGGTTTGATCTTCAGGACGGACCCGAGGCCTAGTCCTGGCTACAACTCTGGCTACAGAGAATGTGAAACCCCCGATCAGGATGATCTCTGATCGGGGGTTTTCCCTGGTAGCGGGGACAGGATTTGAACCTGCGACCTCTGGGTTATGAGCCCAGCGAGCTACCGAGCTGCTCCACCCCGCGTCGGCTTGCCAACATTAGCTCGCGCTGCGGGCTTCCGCAAATCAAACCCTACATAAATCAAGGCGCTTCGCAGATCAAACCTCGGAAAGTTCGGCGATGACGGCGGCGTGGTCGCTCGGCCAGACCCCGTCGACGGGGGAGGTGGCGGTGCGGCGGGCCGAGCGGATGTGGCCGGGGCCCTCGGTACGGGCCATGACGTGGATGTAGTCGATGCGTGAGCTGGGCTCGATCCACTCGGCGACGTACGGGTTGGCGCGATCCCAGGTGTGGCCGGGATCAGGGTGGCCAAGGTCATCGTGCCCGGCGTAGCGCCAGGCGTCGATGAAGACCCGGCCCCCGACGAAGGGGGTGGTCAGGCTGCCACCGAAGCGGCGCAGCTCGTCCGAGTCCGGCTCGGCGTTGAAGTCGCCGACGACCACCGGAGGATGATCCGTCACGGGCAGGCCGGCGGCGTGGCGGGCGACGAACTCGAGCTGGGCCACGCGGCGGGCGGAGTTGCCGAACGGCATGGCGCTCAGGTGGGTGGTGAGGAAGGGGATCGTGGCGTGCGGGGCGTCGATGGTGACGCTCAGCAGGGGACGGCTGACGTCCTGCGGCAGATCGAAAACCTGCTCGTCGCGGAGGGACCAGCGGCTGACTACGGCGACACCGAACCCGGCCGAGGGATCCCCGACCCGGTCGCGCCAGCGCTGCTGGTCGCTGGGCGCGCCGAAGGCATAGTGCATGCCCAGCTCCTTGGCGAGCCAGGCCGCCTGGTTGGTCTCGGTGTCGACCCAAACCTCTTGCAGTCCAACAATATCCGGTGCTTCGCGGCGCAGCAGCTGGAGGATGGCGGGCTGCCGCTCGCGCCAGTTGCCGAAGCGCCACCAGAGGTTCCAGGTCATCACGCGCATGAGCCACACGATGCCATACCGGCCTCGAAGCCCCTGGAGCCCTGGGCGATGGCCGGGACCTGCGCGCGGGGCCACTGTCGTACCCGCGCGGTATCGTCGTGCCCGTGATCGAGACCGGAGAGATCGAGAGCTATGTGCTGCCGGGCGAGGACGTGCACCCGGAGGGGATAACCGAAGACCCGGACCGGTTCACGTTCTATGTCTCGAGCGCCAAGCAGGGCACCATCTTCCGCGGGCGGCTGGGCGAGGAGCGGCTGGAGGTCTGGCAGCAACCGGGCGCTGACGGCCGCGACCACGCGCTCGGCATGACCGTCGACCCGCATGGGCGGTTGCTGGTCTGCGGCTATCACACCGGATACCTGTGGGCCTACGACACGATCACCGGCGACCTGGTGGCCCGGCGCAAAGTCCCCGCGGACAGGACCCTTCTCAACGACGTGTGCACGGCCGGAGAGCACGCTTACGTCACCGACTCGACCCGGCCGGTGCTCTGGCGGGTCCCGCTCGATAGAGAAAAGATCGGCGAGCCCGAGGAGTGGATCGATCTGGGGGAGGCGGAGGCGGGCTCTTATCTCAACGGGATCGTGGCGCTACATGGCGGTTCCAGCTTGCTCGTCGCGGCGCAGGGAACAGAAGTGTTGTGGTGCATAGACATCGAGACCCGCGAGGCGCGTCGCCTCGAGACGCGGGTCGCGGCCGACGGCATGGTAGTTGTCGGCAACAGGCTTTTCACCTGCGACAACGTCGAGCAGCCGGACGGCGAGGTCACCTTCTACGTCTCCGAGTTCGATCTCTCGGAGTTCGAATTGGACGATGACGCTGGGCATGTTCATTTGGTACGGCGCTGGCCTCTGTCCAAAGACGACACGCCAACAACGCTTGCATATCTCGGCGGGCGCCTGCTAGTGGTGAAATCACAGTTCATCCCGGGCCGGGAGGGCAGGGCCAAGGCGCCGTTCACGATCGGGATGATCCAGCCATGAGCGCCACGGAGAAGTGGGTCGACGCCTACCTTGAGCGCATCGGGGCGAGCCGCGGGTCCGACCTGGCCGAGCTGCAGCACCGCCACCTGCTGTCGGTGCCGTTCGAAAACCTGAGCATCCACCTGGGCGAGGAGATGGTCCTCGAGTCGGAGGCACTGGTCAGCAAGATCGTCGACCGGCGGCGGGGCGGATTCTGCTACGAGCTGAACGGCGCCTTCGCCACGCTGCTCGCCGCGCTGGGGCACCAAGTCGAGCTGTTGCAGGCGCGCGTGTCGACACCCGACGGGGTCGGCATACCCTACGACCACCTGGCGCTGCGGGTCGATGGTGGCATCCTTGCCGACGTTGGCTTCGGGAGCTTCTCGCATTATCCGCTCAGGCTCGGCGAGCGGCGGGATCAGTCCGACCCGGCGGGCAGGTTCCGCATCGTGGAGACGGCCGGGGGCGACCTCGACGTGTTCCTCAATGACCAGCCGGAGTACAGGCTGGAGACGCGACCGCGCATGCTGTCCGACTTTGTCGCCGGCTGCTGGTGGCACCGCACATCGCCACAGTCGCACTTCACCCGCCAGGTCATCTGCTCCAGACTGACCCGGCATGGCCGGATCTCGTTGAGCGGCAGCCGCAATCTCATCACCACGGCGCTTGACGGCACCCGCACCACCGAGACGCTTGACGATGACGCCGCGGTGCTCGCCGCCTATCGCAAGCATTTCTCGATTGAGCTGACCGAAGTGCCAACCGTACGGTCAGGGCTATGACGATGGTAGTGCGGGCGCAGCGGCCCGAGGACCCGGAGGACAAAGCGGCGGTCAGGCGCGTCATCACCGAAGCGTTCGGCCCGGAAGGCGCGAAGGTCGCCGATCTGGCGGAGGCGCTGGCAGCCTCGATGAACAACAGGCTTTCCTTCGTGGCCGAGCACGCCGAACAGGAAGGGCAGGCCACGCAGCAAGGGCAGGCCACGCAGCTAGGGCAGGCTGGACAGGAAGGGCAGGCCGCGCAGCTAGGGCAGGCTGGACAGGAAGGGCAGGCCACGCAGCTAGGGCAGGCTGGACAGGAAGGGCAGGCCGCGCAGCAAGGGCAGGCTGGACAGGAAGGGCAGGTCGTCGGGCACGTGCAGCTCTCCCGCTCCTGGGTCGACGCCCCGGCACGGCTGGTGGACGTCCTCGTCCTGAGCCCACTGGGAGTGCTCCCCAGGTACCAGTCAAAAGGAATAGGAAAGCAGCTGGTGGCCCGCTCCATCGCAGAGGCGGAAAAGGCCGGTGCCCCAATGCTTTTCCTCGAAGGGTCGCCCGCCTACTACTCGCGTCTCGGGTTCGAGCCGGGCGGACGGCACGGGTTCACGCGGCCATCGGTGCGTATCCCCGAGGCCGCCTTCCAGGTGGTGCTGCTGCCCGCCTACGAGCCGTGGATGACCGGGGCGCTGGTCTATAACGAGCAGTTCTGGGCGCACGACTGCGTCGGACTGCGATAAGAAGCTCTGCGTGAACTCATGCACGGTCCTATGACGACGGTTCAGATCAGATTTGTTTCGCTTCGTGTCAGGGGTTTCGGATCAGTTGTTCACGGGTACCTCACGCCCCGTTTCTACTTTGGGGGTTGATGAGTATCCGTCTCGGGTCACCGATCCTCGCCGCCGGTTGCGCACTGCTCGCCTTCGGGCTTTGGCAGCTCTCCCCGCACACGTTGGCGACAATATCCCCGGATGCCCACCCTGCATCCGGGGAGACGTCGTCGCCCACCGATCCGCCTTCACCCGTTCCTCCGGCTTCGCCTGCCGCCGTGGCACCGTCGCCGTCCGGCCCGCTGCTTGGCTTGCCCGGCGACGTTCCACCCACTGGGCCGGGCAGCTTCACCGGCCAGTCCTCCACCGGCCCCATCCTCGGGACCGCCGGGCAGCTCAAACGGTTCCGTGTCGCCGTCGAGTCCAACCTGCCGGCGGCGGAGTTGGAGGAGCTGGCCGGCGCCCTGGATCGCACGCTCGGGGACCCGCGCGGCTGGACGGCGGGCGGGCAGTACCGCTTCCAGCGCGTACCCTTCGCCGCCGCCTCGAACTTTACGATCTACCTTGTCACCCGGGAGACCGCCTACCACCTTTGCCGGGTCAACGGCGTCGACATCCGTGTCGACGGGGTTCCATACACGTCCTGCCGCCAGGTCGGCAAGGTGGTCATCAACCTCGACCGGTGGCGCCTGTCGGTGGCGCCCTACCTGGACAACGGCGTGCCGCTGGCCGAGTACCGCGCCTACGTCATCAACCACGAGGTCGGCCATGAGCTGGGCCGCGGCCACGAGGGCTGTCCAAGTGCCGGGCGCCCCGCGCCCGTGATGCTCACGCAAACCCTTGGGCTGCAAGGATGCACCGCCAACCCCTGGCCCTACGTTGACGGCCAGCGCTGCTCCGGCCCACCCGCACCTTGACCAGCCCCCACTTCACGACGAGCGTGCGGGTTAGGAGAGCAGGCCGAGGCGCATGGCGGTGGTGACGGCGGCGGTCCGGTCTGAGACCTCGAGCTTGGTGAACGCGCGCAACAGGTGCGTCTTGATGGTCGCCTCGCTCACATGCAGCCGCGCACCGATGTCGGCGTTGGACAGTCCCTGCGCCACAAGGCCCAGCACCTCGATCTCGCGCGGCGACAGCGATACCTGCGGCCGGTGCCGGTGCCGCCAAAGCTTGCCCGCCACCGACGGGGCGAGGACGGTCTCACCGCGCGCCGCGGCCCGGATCGCGCCGAGGAGTTCGGCCCGGGACGAGTCCTTGAGCAGGTATCCGGCGGCGCCGGCCTCGACCGCCCGCAGAATGTCGGTGTCGGTCTCGTGCGTGGTCAGCACGACGACGCGTGTCCCCTGGCCCAGCGCCACGATCTCGGCGGTGGCCTGTGCTCCGTCGCCGCCGGGCATCCGCAGATCCATCAGGACCAGGCGGGGCCGCAGGGCGCGGGCGGCGGTCACCGCCTCGGCGCCGGAGGCCGCCTCGCCCACGACGGACAGGTCCGGTTCGCCGCCGAGCATGCCGCGCAGGCCGGAGCGGACCACGGGGTGGTCGTCGGCGATCAAAATCGTGATCATGCTGGGATCACCACCCGGATCGAAGTGCCGGCCGGTGTGGGATCGACCTCGACGGAACCGCCCGCCTGGGTCACCCTGGACCGCATCGCCTCTAGACCGTACCCCCCCATGGTTCTGGA